>WNFK01008830.1_pt2 | contig 11004 bp, 9 predicted proteins | sample 5400281 | NCBI WGS metagenome assembly WNFK01 (sample SAMN13153350, study PRJNA577476) | soil metagenome | isolation source: 20 cm soil on Douglas fir-dominated hillslope | place: USA:California | collected 2013-09-17
GCGCGCCGGCCACCGGGTGGAGTCCGCCGCCGATGGCCTCGCCGGTCTCGCGCGCTTCCAGGGAGGCGAGTTCGACGTGGTGCTCACCGATCTCTCGCTCCCCGAGCGCTCCGGGCTGGACGTGGCCCGCGCCGTCAAGCGGATGCGTCCCCAGACCCCGGTGGTGCTCATCACGGGCTGGGGGCATCTGCTGGATCCGACCCTCCTCGCGGAAAGCGGCGTGGATCTCACCCTGGTCAAGCCCTTCCGCCTCGAGCGCGTGCTCTCGATCCTCGACGACGCCCTCCGTCTCCGCCGCCCGGCCTGATCCCCGCGCGGGCTCGCGCATGCGCCTGGCCACCATCGACCTCGGGACCAACAGCGTGCGGCTCCTGGTCGCGGACACCGCCGCCGACGGCTGGCGGGTGGTGGAGGAGGCGCAGCGGGTGACCCGGCTGGGCGAGGGCGAGGCGGCCACCGGCGCGCTCGGCCCGGTGCCCATGGCACGCACCGCGGCCACGGTGGCCGACTACGTCCGGCGCGCGGAGGCCCTCGGGGCGACGCGCGTGCGCATCACCGGCACCAGCGCGGTGCGGGAGGCGGCGAACCGCGCGGAGTTCGTCGCGCGGGTCGAGTCGGTCACCGGGATGGCGCTCGAGGTGCTCTCGGGCGAGGACGAGGCGCGCCTCACCCTGCTGGGAGTGCGCTCGGGTCTGCCGGATCTCGAGGGTCGCTTCGTGCTCTTCGACATCGGAGGCGGCAGCACCGAGTTCGTGGTGGCCGACGATGACCGCCTGGAGCGCGCGCTGAGCCTCCGGCTGGGCGTCGTGGGTCTCGCCGAGCGCCATGTGGACGGCGGGCGCCTGATCCCTGCGCGCTGGGCGGCCATGCGGGCGGAGGTCGCGGCGGCCCTCGAGCCCGCCGTGCCCGGGGCGCTCGGGCTGGTGAACGCGGCCCGTCTGGTAGGCACCGCGGGCACGGTGACCACGCTCGCCGCCCTGGATCTGGGTCTCGCCGCCTATGACGCGGGCCGGGTGCAGGGGCACGTGCTCCGGCGCGGCGCCATCGAGCGGTTGCTCGCGCGACTGGGCGGACTCACCCTGGCGGCGCGTGCGGCGCTGCCCTGCCTCGAGCCCGGTCGGGCCGACGTGCTCATCCCCGGCATCGCAATCTGCCTCGCCGTCATGGAGCGGCTCGGGTTCGATGCCCTCACCGTCAGCGACCGCAGCCTCCGCGAGGGAATCCTCTGTGAGATACTGGCCGCGCCCGGGGCGGACCCGGAAGCGCCCCGCGATCCCCGACCATGATGCGCGCCTTGCTCCTCGCGCTGTCCTCACGCCCCGCTCTCGGACGGGCGCTGGAGGGGATGCCGCTGGCCCGGCGCCTCGTGCGCCGCTTCGTGGCGGGCACGCGCCTCGCCGACGGCCTCGGCGTGGTCCGCCGGCTGAACGCACAGGGGCTGGACACCGCCCTCACCTATCTCGGGGAGAATGTCCATTCCGTGGCCGCGGCCCGCGCCGCCGCCGACGTCTACGTGGAGGCCCTCCACGCGATCGCGCGGGACGGCCTTCGCTGCACGCCCTCGCTCAAGCTCACGCAGCTGGGGCTCGACCTCGGGGACGAGGTCTGCGTCGCCAACCTGCGGCGTGTCCTCGAGCGGGCTCATGCCGCGGGAACGCTCGTCTGGATCGACATGGAGCAGAGCGCCTACACCGAGCGCACGCTCGCGATCTGGGAGCGGCTCCGGCGCGACTTCCCGCGGATGGGCTGCGTGATTCAGGCCTATCTGCGCCGGAGCGAGTCGGACGTTCGCCGCCTCGCCGCGCTGGGGGCAACGGTGCGCCTCTGCAAGGGCGCCTATCTGGAAGCGCCCGCGCTGGCGTTCCCGAGCCGCCGGGAGGTGGACGAGAATTACGCTCGCCTCATGGGTCGCCTCCTCGCTCCCGAGAGCCTGGCCCGGGGCACCTATCCCGCCTTCGCCACGCACGATGAGCGGATGCATGCGCTCGCCGCCCGAGCCGGCGCTCCAGCCGAAAAATTCGAGCTCCAGATGCTCTACGGCATCCGTGACGATCTCCCCGCCGGCCTGCGCCGGCACGGGCTTCGGCTCCGGCGTCTGGTACCGTTCGGCGAGGACTGGTACGGCTATTTCATACGACGTCTCGCCGAGCGTCCCGCCAACCTGGTCTTCCTGCTGCGCAACCTCGCGCGATGACCGAGCTGACCGCGCTCGACTACCACACCGAGGGGGAGCCCATGCGCATCGTGGTGGACGGCGTCGAGCGCGTGCCGGGGGCCACGCTCATGGCGCGGAGCGACTGGCTCGCCGAGCACGGGCGCGACCTCATGGGCTTCATCCTCTACGAGCCGCGCGGGCATGCCGCGATGTGCGCGGCCATCCTGACGGAGCCGGTGAGCCCCGGCGCCCATGCCGGCGTGCTCTTCATCGAGCCGCTGGGTCCCGTGCACATGTGCGGCCACGGCGCGATGGCGGTGGCGACCATGCTCGTCGACACCGGCCGGGTGAGGGCGACGCCGCCCGAGACCGCGGTCATGCTCGACACGCCCGCGGGCCCGGTGGCCTGCCGTGTCCGTCACGAAGCCGGCCGGTCAGCCTCGGCCACGATCAGGAATGTCCCCGCGTTCTCGGTGCGGCTCGACGCCGCCATCGACGTGCCGGGTCTGGGGCCCGTCCCGTTCGACCTCGCCTACGGCGGCCACTTCTACGCCATGGTCCCGGCGGCGGCGGTAGGTCTCGCGCTCGAGCCCGCGGAGGCGTCGCGCATCATCGCCGCCGGCGAGCGGATCCGGGCGCGCATCGAGGCCGAGGTGCCGCTGGTGCACCCGGAGATGCCGGACGCGCGCGGCCTCCTCTACATCCAGTTCTTCGAGCCGGCCCGGCGCGCCGACGCGCGCCTGCGCAACGCGGTGGTGGTGGCGCCGGCCGGCCTGGACCGCTCGCCCTGCGGCACCGGCACCTCGGCACGGCTCGCGAATCTCCACGCGCGGGGCGCGCTCGCGGTGGGCGAGCCCTTCGGCCACGAGTCCATCATCGGGACTCTGTTCACCGGCTGCATCGCGGGAGAAACCCAGGTGGGCGGGATACCCGCGATCGTTCCCGAGATCACCGGGCGGGCGTGGGCCATGGCGCGGTCCACGCTCGTGCTGGATCCCCGCGATCCGTTTCCGGGCGGGTTTCTCCTCTAGGGAAGGGACTGCCGACCGCCTGACGTCTGTACCCGGATGCCGTTTTGTCTTTGACACGCAGCCTTTGCGCCAATCGTGTAACCCCAAGAAAACACGCTCGTTCTGGAGTTCCCCGACGTGGCACGCCGCGTGCGTCAGAAGGAGGCAAAGTAGGGCCAACTTCTCGGAGGACGCTGCTATGGAAACTGGGCTCAGGAGCCGCTATCGCACGTGGCTCGAGATCCTCTTGCCGCTTTACACGATCGCGCTGCTCTACGTCTATTTCCACCCGCAGTCCATCCCGCAGTCGCTGGCCGACAGCGGCGAGCAGTCGTTGTTTCCCTGGGCGGTGTGGGGTGTGGTGGGCGCCATGAGCGGCATCCTCGCGCTGTCGGCCCTGTTCGTGGCCTTCTTCCTCCTCTACTCGCCCGTATACCTCGCGGCCCGCGGCATGCTGCTGGTGGGCAAGGGCGGGTGGGCGGACAAGCGCGAGCTCCGCTTCTACTCCGTGTGCTTCGTCCTGCTCTGCATGCTGCTCGCGCTGGCCATCATGAGCCCGGTGGCGGCGGCGGCCATCTTCGTGCTCATCGCGGGGTCGGCGCACCTGTTCTGGCGCGCGTTCATCTAGCGTAGTTGACACTCCGCGGGGCGGTGACTATCCTAACGGAGGGCCATGGATGATCTAGCGGTGCTGGTGCTGAACTACACCTATGAGCCGCTGCACTTCACCAACGCCAGGCGGGCGATCACCCTTCTGCTGAGCGGCAAGGCCGAGAGCGTCGAGTCCTCCCCGCGCGTGGTCCGGTCGCCCTCGCGGGCCTATCCCTTGCCGGCGGTGATCCGGCTCGCCGCCTATATTCGCAAGCCCTTCCTCGAGCGGGTCGCCTTCAACAAGAAAAACATCCTGCGCCGGGACGGCTACACCTGCCAGCGGCCAGACCACCTGGACCAACGTGGTGGCGGCCTGCCTCCGCTGCAACCTCTTCAAGGGCAACCGCGCCCTGGAGGAGACTCGATTGCGGCTGATCCGCGAGCCGGTCCATCCGCAGTTCCTCTTCTCCGTCCACCTCCTCCGACACCCCCACGCCTCGTCCTTCCTCGACTCGTGGCGCAAGTACCTCGTCGCGGTGCCGTCGAGCTTCTGACGCCGTTGTTCCGACTGGCTTCCGACTTCGCGCCCGCGGGCGATCAGCCGCGGGCCATCGAGCGCCTCGCCGAGCTGGTGGAAGCGGGCGAGCGCCACAGCGTGCTCCTCGGCATCACCGGGAGCGGCAAGACCTTCACCCTCGCCAACCTGATCAGCCGGCTCCAGCGGCCCGCGCTGGTGATCTCGCCCAACAAGACCCTGGCCGCCCAGCTCTACAGCGAGTTCAAGTCCTTCTTCCCGGAGTCCGCCGTCGAGTACTTCGTGTCCTACTACGACTACTACCAGCCGGAGGCTTACATTCCGCAGTCGGACACCTACATCGAGAAGGACGCGCTCATCAACGACGAGATCGACCGGATGCGGCACTCCGCCACCACCTCGCTCTTCGAGCGGCGGGACGTGGTGATCGTGGCGTCGGTGTCCTGCATCTACGGCATCGGCGAGCCGGAGACCTACCGGGGCATGCACGTGTCGGTGGAGACGGGACAGACGGTGAGCCGGGACGCCCTGGTCCGGGACCTGGTCGCCATCCAGTACGAGCGGAACGACTACGACTTCCGGCGGGGGACCTTCCGGGTGCGCGGCGACGTGGTGGAAGTGTTCCCCGCCGCGGCGGAGACGGAGGCGCTCCGGATCGAGCTGTTCGGCGACAGCGTGGACCGTATCGTGACCGTTGATCCGTTGAAGGGCGCCACCACGGGGGTGGTGCCCTCGGTGCGGATCTATCCCGCCAGCCACTACGTGACGCCGGCCGACCAGATCGAGCGCGCCATTGCCAATATCCACGAGGAGCTGCGGGAGCGGCTGGCCTATTTCCGAGCCCGCAACCGGTTGCTGGAGGCGCAGCGCCTGGAGCAGCGCACCCTCTTCGACGTGGAGATGCTCCGGGAGATCGGCTACTGCCACGGTATCGAGAACTACTCGCGGCATCTGGCTGGTCGCAAGCCGGGCTCCAAGCCGGCCACCCTCATGGACTACCTGCGCAAGGACGCCCTCATTCTCATCGACGAGTCCCACGTCACCGTCCCGCAGATACGGGGCATGTATCCCGGCGACCGCTCGCGCAAGGAGGCGCTCGTCGAGTACGGCTTCCGCCTGCCCTCGGCCTTCGACAACCGGCCGCTGACCTTCGACGAGTTCAGCGCCACCGCGGGGCAGGTGCTCTACGTGTCGGCGACGCCCGGCGGCTACGAGCTGGAGCACGCGGGCGCGGTGCGGGAGCCCGCCGCCCGCGCCTATTCGGGCGGGGCGGTGGCGGAGCAGATCATCCGCCCCACCGGTCTCATGGACCCCAAGATCACGGTGCGGCCCGCCTCCATCCAGGTGGACGACCTCATGGCGGAGGTGCGGGCGCGGGCGGAGCGGGACGAGCGGGTGCTCATCACCACCCTCACCAAGCGGATGGCGGAGGACCTTACGGAGTACTACCAGCAGAACGGGCTCCGCGTGCGCTACCTGCACTCCGACATCGATACCCTCGACCGGGTGGCGGTGATTCGCGATCTCCGGCTGGGGAAGTTCGACGCTCTCGTCGGCATCAACCTCCTCCGCGAGGGGCTGGACCTACCGGAGGTCTCGCTGGTGGGCATTCTCGACGCCGACAAGGAGGGCTATCTCCGCTCCGCCACCTCCCTGATCCAGACGTCGGGGCGCGCCGCCCGCCACGTGAACGGCGAGGTGCTCATGTACGCCGACCGCGTCACCGGCTCCATGCAGGAAGCCCTCGCGGAGACGGACCGCCGCCGGGCGGCCCAGGCCGTCTACAACACCGCCCACGGCATCACCCCCGAGTCGGTGCGGAAGTCCATCCGCGAGCTGCTGGAGACCGTCTCGGAGCGCGACTACTACACGGTGCCCGTGCCGGAGATCGCGGAGGCCCTGCCGGAGAGCCCGGCGGCGCTGGCCGCGCGCATCGCGGAACTGGAGGCGACCATGAAGGAGGCGGCCAAGCGGCTGGACTTCGAGCGCGCCGCGGAGCTGCGCGACCGGGTCAAGGCACTCCGGCGGGTCGAGCTCGGCGTGCGCTGACATGGGCGCCTTCAAGTGGGTGCTCGTGTTCTTCGCGGTTCTCTCCCTCGGGCTCTTCGTCATCTCGAAGATCATCGGCTTCCTGAATCCGCCCCGCCCCGGCCGGCCCGAGCCGCCCATCCTCCGGAGCGTGACGCGCGCCCTGCGCTGGAGCGTCATCGTGCCCGCCCTCCTCGGCCTCGCCATCCTCGCCCTCACCCTCCTCCGCGCATAGTCCGCAGCAGTTGATTGGCGAGCCGCCGCCGAAGGCGAGGCGAGCGGATACATGATGAGTCCGAGCGGAGCGAGGGGCGAGCCGCCGCCGAAGGCGAGGCGAGCGGATACATGATGAGTCCGAGCGGAGCGAGGGGCGAGCCGCCGCCGAAGGCGAGGCGAGCGGATACGTAGGCGTACAATAGTTACGCGGTGAGCCTTCAGGACAAGCTCGACCAGCTGCCGGACCGGCCGGGCGTCTATCTCTACAAGGACGCCAAGGCCCAGATCATCTACGTGGGGAAGGCGGCCTCCCTGCGTAGCCGCGTCCGCTCCTATTTCCAGGAGTCGCGGGCCCGCGACCCCAAGACCGACGCCCTGGTGGGCCAGATTCGGGACCTCGAGTACATCGTCACCACCAACGAGCTCGAGGCGCTCATCCTCGAGTCCAACCTGGTCAAGAAGCACCGGCCCGCTACAACATCATCCTGCAGGACGACAAGCACTACCCCTTCCTCTTCGGGCCGTTCTATCCGGCCACCGCGATGCGAGAGACCCTCCGGCTCGTCCGCCAGCTCTTCCCGCTCCGCACCTGCCGAATCAAGATCGACGGGCAGCTCCCGCGGCCGTGCATCCAGTACTTCATCCACCGCTGCAACGCCCCGTGCACCGGACAGGAGACGAAGGAGGGGTATGCCCGGACCGTCTCCGAGGTGCAGCGCTTCCTGGAGGGAAAGGACGACGATCTCGTCAAGGAGCTGACGCGGCGGATGGAGGCGGCCGCGGCGGAGATGCGCTTCGAGCAGGCGGCGGTGGTGCGCGACCGCATCCAGGCGCTGAACACAGTGCGCGAGCGCCAGAAGATCATCTCCACCGAGGAGACGGACGAGGACATCATCGGGCTGGTGCGGCAGGGGCCCGATGCCTGCGTGCAGCTCTTCTTCGTCCGCAAGGGCCGGCTGCTCGGCCGGGAGTCCTTCTACTTCGACCGCCTCGTCGGGGAGAGCGACGGGGAGGTGCTTTCCGCCTTCGTGCGGCAGTTCTACGCGCGGAGCGTGACTCCCGCGCCGGAGATCGTGCTCTCCACCGAGATCGCGGAGGCCCCCCTCGTCCTGGAGTGGCTGCGCCAGCGCCGGGGAGGGCGCGTGGAGCTGGTGGCGCCCCAGCGCGGGCGCCGGCGCGAGCTGGTGGCGATGGCGGAGGAGAATGCCGCGCTGGCGCTGCAGGCGCACCTGCTGTCGCGCACCAACCGGCACCAGGCGGTGCGCGAGGAATTGCAGCGGGCGCTGGGCCTCGCCGAGCCGCCGGACCGCATCGAGTGCTTCGACATCTCGAACATCCAGGGCAGCGACACGGTGGCCTCCATGGTCGTGTGGCAGGGCGGGGACATGAAGAAGGACGACTACAAGCGGTACAAGATCCGGACAGTGACGGGTCCCGACGACTTCGCCTCCATGCAGGAGGTGGGGCCGCTGCCGGACCTCATTCTCCTCGACGGCGGGCGCGGCCAGCTCGGAGTGGGGGTCAAGGTGCTCGAGGATCTGGGCCTGGACTATCTGCCCATCGCGTCCCTTGCCAAGCGCGCGGAGGAGGTCTATACGCCCGACCGGCTGCAGCCGCTGGTGCTGGACCTCGGCTCGCCCGCGCTGCAGACGCTCCAGAAGATCCGGGATGAAGCCCATCGGTTTGCCATCACCTACCACAAGAAGGTGCGGGCGCGCCGGACCATCAGCTCGGAGCTCGACCGCATCCCGGGGGTGGGCCCGAGTGTCCGGACGCACTTGCTCAAGATGCTGGGCTCGGCGCGCGGCGTCCGGGCCGCTTCCGTGGCCGAGCTCGCCGGAGTGCCCAAGGTCACGCCCAAGCTGGCGCAGCGGATCCACGACCATTTCCACCCGGTCCCGACGGTGCCGGCGCCCGAAAATGAAAATGGGGAACCGCAGGCGCCACCGACCGGTTAGAGTATCGGCAGATCATACGAAAGGAGGTGAACCGTCATGCTGAAGACGCTCCTGATCGCGATCGCCGTGATCACCCTCGCCGCCAGCCCCGCGCTGGCCTTCCAGTGCCCGCTCCTCATCAAGCAGGTCCAGGACGCCACCGCCGGGAAGTCCGACGCCGCGTCGGCGAAGGCCAACGAACTCGCCGCGGAGGCCAAGAAGCTCCACGACGCCGGCAAGCACGCGGAGTCCATAGCCAAGGCCGAGGAAGCCGCCAAGGCCATCAATCTCACCCTCAAGAAGAAGTAGGCGGACCGCCTTCCCCCCGGGGACCGGATCCCAGGGTCCCCGGGGAGCCCTTTCTTGCGTCCTCCCTCCGGGCAGCTTAAGATCAGCGCAAATATGGCGAGCGACGACCGTCCGGAACGCTATCCGTTTGCCCCCATCGAGGCCCGATGGCAGCGGGTCTGGGAGGAGACCAAGCAGTTCCGGGCCACCGAAGATCCCTCCCGCCCGAAGTTCTACTGTCTCGAGATGTTCCCGTATCCCTCCGGCCGCATCCACATGGGGCATGTGCGCGTGTACGCCATCGGCGATCTCCTCGCGCGCTACAAGTGGATGCGGGGCTTCAACGTGCTCCACCCGATGGGCTGGGATGCCTTCGGCCTGCCCGCCGAGAACGCCGCCATCGACAACGGCGTCCACCCCGCGGCATGGACCTACGAGAACATCAAGAATATGCGGAGCCAGCTCCGCCGCATGGGGATCTCCTACGACTGGGACCGCGAGCTGGCCACCTGCGATCCCGCGTACTACAAGTGGGAGCAGCTCATCTTCATCCGGATGTTCGAGCGCGGGCTCGCCTACAAGAAGCGCTCCACCGTCAACTGGTGCCCGTCCTGCCAGACCATCCTCGCCAACGAGCAGGTGGAGGCCGGCCGCTGCTGGCGCTGCGACTCCGAGGTGCAGGCCAAGGAGATCGAGGGCTGGTTCTTCAAGATCAGCGACTACGCGGACGAGCTGCTCGCCTGGTGCGACCGCCTCCCCGGCTGGCCCGAGCGCGTGCTGACCATGCAGCGCAACTGGATCGGGCGGAGCGAGGGCGCCGAGTTCGACCTGCCGGTGGCGGGGCGGCCCGACGTGAAGATCCGCATCTTCACCACGCGGCCGGACACCTCGTTCGGCATGACCTACGCGGTCCTGGCCCCCGAGCACCCGCTGGTGGACGCGCTCGTGGCCGATCCCGCCGAGCGGGCGAAGGTGGACGCCTTCCGCGCGGAGGTGGCGCGGGAGTCGGAGATCGAGCGCCTCGCCGCCGACCGGCCGAAGCGCGGGCTCCGGCTCAGCGCGCGCGCGGTCAACCCCTTCACGGAGCGGGAGATCCCGCTCTTCCTCGCCGACTACGTGCTCATGGGCTATGGCACCGGCGCCATCATGGCGGTGCCGGGTGAGGATCAGCGCGACTGGGACTTCGCCACGCAGCACGGCCTGCCCATCATCCCGACGGTGAAGCGGCCCGAGGGCTGGCCGGACACGGAGGCTTATACCGGCGACGGCGTGAAGATCAACTCGGGGTTCCTGGACGGGCTCGGCATCGCGGAGGCCAAGCGCAAGGCCATCGACTGGCTGGTGGCGAAGGGCCTCGGGGAGTCAAAGGTCAACTACCGGCTCCGCGACTGGGGCATCAGTCGCCAGCGCTACTGGGGGGCGCCCATCCCCATCCTCTACTGCCCTATCGACGGGATGGTCCCGGAGCGCGAGGACCGGCTGCCGGTAGTGCTGCCCGAGGACGTACAGATCAGTGGCAAGGGCGGCTCGCCGCTCGCCGAGGTGCCGCAGTTCGTCAACGCGCGGTGCCCCCGGTGCGGCGGTCCCGCCAAGCGCGAGACCGACACCATGGACACCTTCGTCGAGTCGGCGTGGTACTTGGATGCCGGTGGACCAGTACATCGGCGGCATCGAGCACGCGGTTCTCCACCTCCTCTACGCACGCTTCTACACCAAGGTGCTGCGCGATCTCGGCCTCACCCGAGTGGACGAGCCCTTCTCCGCTCTGCTCTCGCAGGGGATGGTGATCAAGGACGGCGCCAAGATGTCGAAGTCCAAGGGCAACGTGGTGGACCCGGACGACCTCATCCGGCGCTTCGGGGCGGACACCGCGCGGCTCTTCTCGCTCTTCGCGGCCCCCCCCGAGAAGGACCTCGACTGGAACGACCGCGGCGTGGAGGGAGCGTCGCGCTTCCTCAACCGGATCTGGCGCTTCGTCCAGGGGCATCTCGCCGAGCTGAGCGAGACGCCGCCGGAGGCGAGCCGGGCGGCGGCGGGGGAACTGTCCGACGCGGGCCGCGCCTTCCGGCGCGTCATCCACGAGACCATCGCGCGGGTGACCCACGACATCGAGAAGGACTTCCACTTCAACACCGCCATCAGCGCCATCATGGAGCTGGTCAACGCGCTCCACGACTTCGACCGTGACTCCATGGACTCCATGAACCGCGCCGAGCGCGGGCGGCTCCTGCGCGAGGCGGTGGA
>WNFK01250349.1_pt2 | contig 11002 bp, 9 predicted proteins | sample 5400281 | NCBI WGS metagenome assembly WNFK01 (sample SAMN13153350, study PRJNA577476) | soil metagenome | isolation source: 20 cm soil on Douglas fir-dominated hillslope | place: USA:California | collected 2013-09-17
TGGCCGCGAAGCGGTTGGGATCGAGCGCGGCCCGACCGACGAACAGGCCCGCCACGCCCGGCGTCGCGAGCAGGTCGGCGGCGTTCGCCTCGTCGACGCTGCCGCCGTAGATCACACGACGGGTTGTCGCGCCATGATCTCGCAGCCACGCGTCGATCGCCAGGTGGAGCGCGGCGACATGGTCCGGCTCGGCCGCCGCGGCTCCCTCCCCGATCGCCCAGACGGGCTCGTAGGCGACGACGACCCGGTCGAGGTCGGCGCCGGCGAGCTCTCTGAAGCCGCCCTCGAGCTGGGCCGTGACCACCGCTCGGGCGGCATCCGCCGGCCCGGGCGTTCGCTCGCCGACACAGACGACCGGGACGAGGTCCCAGCGCAGCGCCGCCCCGACCTTGGCCGCGACGATCGGATCGGTCTCGCCGTGATCGCGGCGTCGCTCGGAGTGGCCGATCTCGACGTAGCGGCAGCCGAGATCGACGAGCATCGGGGCGGACACGTCGCCGGTGTGGGCGCCGCGATCTTCCGGATGGACGTCCTGGCCGCCGTAGCCGATCGCTGATCCGGTCAGGGCATCGCGCGCGGCGGCCAGCGCCCGGAAAGCGAGTCGCCTCGCTCGGCGTGAGGTTCATCTTCCAGCTCGTCCCGATCAGCGGCCGCATCAGGGTCGCTCGTCGACAGGCGGCGACTGGCGGGCGCGCCATGCGGCCGCCGCAGCCGCGATGGCCGCCTGCATGGACTTGCCGCCCGCGGCCGGGCCGTCGGGGTGGCCCTGGATCGCGCCACCGGCCGCGATCATCACGTCGATCCCGGCGGCGTCGACGATCGCGGCGACGTGCTCGGCGGCGATGCCCCCGCCGACCATCGGCAAGGCCGGCCGGACCTCGACGCCGGGCAGCGGGTCGCGCAGGGCGTCGATCGTGGCACGGTACGCCGGATCGGGCAGGGGTCTCGGCGCGTGGGGGGTGCTGGTGAGGACCGCGTCCGAACCGGCCAGACGAAGGAGGCGCGCAACGGCGCCGTGCCCGATCCCGCCCTCGACCGCGCCGGTGATCATCTCGATGCCGGCGACGTGGGCGAGGATCGGGACGCCGACGCCCGACGCTAGCTCGGCGAGCGAATCGAGGCCGAGCGTCAGCGGCGTGACCATCACGGCCGCGGCACCGGCGTCGACGGCGGCGCGAGCCGTCGCCGCGAGGCGCGCGGGCGTCGTCGTCACATGGGCCACGTAGCGGGTCGCCCGGCCGGTCTCCGCCGCGACCCGGTCGATGGCCGCGACATAGGCCCGTGTCCGCTCCGCCACCCGGCTGAACGATGGATCGGCGAGCAGCTCGTCGTCCTTGATCAGGTCGACGCCGCCGCGGGCGCTCTCGGCCGCGAAGCCGGCGCCGACCTCGGGCGGAAACCCCGTGCACGGCTTGATCATGTTCAGGAGCAGCGGTCGATCCTCGATCCCGGTGATCGCCCGCCAACCGGCGACCCCGAACCGCGGTCCCGGAAACATCGCCCCGAAGGCTGGCGGGACCTCGAGGTCGACGAGGCGCATCGCGATCGACGTCGACGGGTCGTTGCCGATCGCCGTGGTCAGGAGCATCGCGAGCGAGTCGCCCAGATTCACGAGCGGGAAGGCGACGCGCAGGATCCAGCGCCCCTCGGCGGGAGCACCGTTGACTTCCTCGCCGTCGCCGGCCCGCCGGAGGTCGACGACCCGGGCGCCGTGGGCCGCCCGCATCGCGTCGGTGATGCCCGGCACCGGTCGCCACGTCCCGAGGCTCTGCCCGAGCGCGAACGCCTCGGCCGTCGAGCGCGCGGCCGCCGCTGACGCGGGCAGGGCGGCCAGGTACGTCACGACGACGTCGGTGCGCGGCTGCGGGCCTGGGAGCGACGCCGAACCGGCGGGGGCCGCCGAAGCGGCTGTGCCGTCAGTCGCCGTCATGCGCCGACGGCCGCAGGCGGATCGGTCGCGACCGGGAGGGCCGGGCCACCGGTCGTGGAGCCGTCGACGATGGTGAGCCCGGCGCCGGCCGGGCCGGACGGCGCTTCGGGCGGCGACGGTTCGGCCGACAGCGGGGCCAGTGCGTCGTACAGGCGGCGGAACCGCTCGAATGCTTCCGCATGTCCCGCCATCCGCGCCGGATCCGGCTCGAAGACCCGCTCGACCCGGACGCGCTCGCGGACGAAACGCAGGTCCGGCTGGGCGCCGATCCCGACGAGCGCACACGCGGCCGCACCCACGGCCGCGGCATCCTGGGGATGCTCGATCGCGGCGATCGGCCGGCCCAGGATGTCGGCGATGATCTGGGTCCAGCTCGTCCCGATGAAGCCGCCGCCCACGCCGCGGATCGAGCCGATCGGGACGCCGTAAGCCGCGCCGTACTCGAGGGCCCAGCGCATCTGGTAGCCGACGCCCTCCATCAGGGCCCGGACGAGGTGCGACCGGCCGTGCCGAAGCCCGAGCCCAACGAACGCCCCGCGGATCCGGTCGTCGAAGACGGGCACCCGCTCGCCACTTAGCCACGGCGCGAACAGCAGCCCGTCCATCTCGTCGGCGACGGCCGCGACGCCCCGGTCCACCTCGGCGAGCGCGGCTCCGCCCGGATCGTCGCCGTCGCCGAGCAGTCGGAGCAGCCACGAGAGCGCCCCTCCCCCGGTCGCGACCTCGAGCCAGAGAATCCAGAGGCCCGGATCGGCATGGCCGATGACGCCGAGCTGGCCGGACGGGTCGCTGACCGGCCGGTCCGTCGTGATTCCGAAGTAGACCGCGGTTCCGAGACTGACGTGGGCGTCGCCTGGGTCCGTCGCGCCCGCGCCGAGCTGGCTCGCCGGGACGTCGCCGGTCCCGACCACGACCGGGATCCCGGCCCGCAGCCCGAGCCTGGCCGCGACGGCCGGGAGCAGTCCGCCGGCGATCGCCGTCGCCGGCTCGACCGCCGGCAGGCGCTCGATCGGGATCCCGAGCCGGTCGCACAGATCGGCCGACCACCGGCCGCGCACCGGATCGTAGAGCCGGAACGCCAGGGCTCCGGCCGGGTCGATCACCGCGCGTCCGGTCAGCCGCAGGACGATCGCCTCCTTGCAGTCGAGCAGCCAGCGTGTCGCGTCCCAGGCATCCGGCATCCGATCGCGCAGCCAGAGGATCTTCGGGACGACGTCCTTGGCCGTGATGATCGAGCCGAAGGCCGAGGCCTGGGCGGACCGATCGATGGACGCCGCCAACGCGTCGGCCTCGCGGACGCAGCGCTGATCCAGCCAGCTCACCATCGGCACCGTCGAGCGGCCGGTCGCGTCGACCGGGGCGAGGTCGAACATCTGGGCCGTCAGGCCGATCCCCTCGATCGAGGCCGCTGCAATCTTCCCGCGGTCGTTCACCAGCTCGCGGGTCGCGTCGACGAGCGCGGCCTCGATCGCGTCGAGGTCCTGCTCGACCGCCCCGTCGTCGAGCGTCCGCAGGCCGTACGCCCGGCGCGTCGAGGCGACCATGCGCCCGTCGCGGTCGACGATGACGGCCTTGAGGCCGCTCGTCCCGATGTCGTAGGCCAGGACGGTCATCCGCCGACCGCGGCGGCCGGCCGGCTCGGGTCGACGCCTTCCGGGCGGGGCAGCCGGCCCAGGATTCCGCCGGACGTCGCGGGCGCCGGAGCCTGCGGGCCGCCCGAGATGGCCCGTTGGACGACGTCGATGAATCGGTCGTTCTGCTCGACCGTGCCGATCGTCACCCGGACGAACGCGTCCCGCAGGCGGTGGGCGGTCATCGCCCGCAGGAGCATGTTCTCGCGCTTCGCGAAGTCGACGATCTCGCCGCTCGTCCGGCCCGTGCCCGACACGTCGATGAGGATGAAGTTGCCCTCGGACGGGAACGGCTTCAGGCCCGGCATCTCGACCAGCGCCGCCATGACCCGGCGTCGCTCGCTCGTGATGAAGTCGTGGCGTTCCTGCAGCTCGTCCGGGTGCTCCATGGCCGCCAGACCGGCGCGCAGCGCCACGAGACTCAGGCTGAATGGGATCCGGAGGCGCAGGAACGCGTCGACGAGGATCGGCGACGCGATCCCATATCCGAGACGAAGCGCGGCCAGGCCGAACGCCTTCGACATCGTCCTCGTGACGATCAGGTTCGGGTGCGCCGCGACCAGCCCGGCGAACGACGGGCTGTCGCCGCACTCGAGGTACGCCTGGTCGACGATCGTCGGGACGCCGGGCGCGAGGACCGCCTCGAGCTCGGCCACGGTCCAGCTGTTGCCGGTCGGGTTGTTCGGGCTGCACAGGAAGATCGCCTTGGTCCGGACGTTGACTGCATCGAGGATCGCCGGAACGTCGAACCGGAAGTCGTCGGTCATCGGGACGAGCAGGGGCTCGCCGCCGTACAGCCGCGTCTGGGACTCGAAGAAGGCGTACGTCGGGACGGAGATCACGACCTCGTCGCCCGGCCCGACGAACGACCGGGTGACGACATCGAGGACCTCGGTCGAGCCGTTGCCGAGCATGACGCTCGCCGGATCCACCCGGTTGAAGCTCGCGATCGCGGCGCGCAGGTCCTCGCCCGAGTTCGGATAGAAGTTGGCGATCTGGAGCGCGGCCGTGGCGGCCGCGATGACCGAGGGCGATGGCGGCAATGGGCACTCGTTGGACATCAGCCGATCGAGCTCACGGTGGCGCCAGGCGAAGTCGTGGTGCCGGGCATCGTACGGCGACGCCGTCGCGATGCCCGGCCGGGTCGGTCGGTCGCCCCGGGGCGGGATCCGTGATGGTGGGGCGGCGCGAGCCGCTGGGGCGGCGCGAGCCGCTGGGGCGATGGCTCGCGCCGCCTGAGGACTAGCTGGATTCGGCCAGGACGGGAGATCCGGCCGGGGCGCCGTCGCGCGCGCCGGGAACGCCGGCCTCCCCGCGCTGGAGCCGGCCGCGCAGCACGAAGACGTACCAGAGTGCGGCGAGCACGAAGAAGCCGCCGGCCGTCAGGGCCGTCTGGTTGTTCGCGGTCGGGATCGTCAGGATCCCGATGACGAGGATCGACCAGACGAGGGCGATCCCCCGGATGAGCTGGGCGGCCGAGCCGAGATCGAACGAGCTCTTCGCGTTGAGGAGCCCGCGCCGGGCGGCGAGGATCGCGGCGAGGATCGTCAGGGCGTAGACCGCGTAGTAGCCGACCGAGGCCATGCCGACGATCAGCGCCAGGGCCTGGGCGGCGATCGTCGAGCCGACCACGACGAGCACGATCGCAAAGCCCGCGGCGAGGAACAGCGCGCCCGACGGCGAGCCGCTGCCCGGCGAGACCCGCGACAGGACGCCCGAGAACGGGAGCATCCGGTCGCGCGACAAGGAGAAGATCAGGCGCGATGAGGCGGCCATGTTGGCCAGGCCTCCGGCGAACAGGGCGACCATCGCGACGAGCTCGAAGATGAGCGCGCCCGTGGAGCCGAGGGCACCCTCGAGGACGTTCGTGATGGGGACCGTCGCCGACGTCGTCGCACCGAGGTCCCGGATGTTGATCGTCAGGGCGATGATCATGAAGAAACCGATCACGACCGAGACCACGAGCGAGGTCACGACCGCTTTCGGGACGTTGCGCCGGGCGCCCTGCGTCTCCTCGGCCAGATCGGCCGCGCCTTCGAAGCCGGTCAGGACCCAGATCCCGAGCAGGCCCGACAGGGCGAACGCAACGAGGAAGCCGCTGTCGCCCGCGGTCGATGTCGTCAGGAAGCTGAAGCTCTGGACGGGGTTCGTGATGAACCCGACGACCAGCAGGATCAGCGTGAGGACGATCGACAAGCCGAGCTCGGCCGTGAACGCCGCGATGTTGTTGATCCGTGACGCGATCCGGACACCGGCCAGGTTGATCAGGAGCTGGCTGACGGTCAGCAGGATCGTGCAGATCATGATCGTCGTGACATTGACCTCGACCCCGAGCCTCGAGAGGAGGATCGGCGACAGGCCGAGGTTGAGGCCGGTGAAGCCCGGCGTGAACGCCATCAGGCCGGCCCAGCCGGTGAACCAGCCGAAGTGCGAGCTCATCAGACGGCTCGTCCATTGGAAGGCGTAGCCGCTGAGCGGGATTCGGCCGGCGAGATCAGCGAGCACCAGGGCCACGATGATCTGCCCGACGGCCACGATCGGCCATGTCCAGACGAAGGCCGGGCCGACGGTCCCGAGGGAATAGGCGAAGACGGTGAAGATCCCTGCCGTGATGCACATGCACGAGATCGAGATCGAGAGCGAGCTGAGCAGGCCCATCGATCGATTCAGCTGCGGCTCGTACCCGAACGACCGCAGGTCGCGATCGTCGTCGAGCTGATCTGGCTGGGACGCGCGGGTCAGAGACATGGGTACGTCCTCTTTCCTCCGACGCTTGGGACAGCCGTCGGTCCGCGACGGCACACGGTGCCCCCTTGGCGCTCGTCGAACGCTTCCCTCATCGGACCTCCGTAGCGGATGGCTGGACGGATCGGTGCGCGGACGCGGGGATGGGACGCGGACTGGATGTCTCCGGCGATCAGGGGTTGTCGGCCGCCGCGGCGTGACGGAGGCGCCGGACGCTCAGGTTCATGACGGTGGGAACGTAGTGCTCCGATGAGTAGAGGACCGGCCGATCGGCGGTCGAACGCTCGACCTGGTCGATCCGGAGGAGCGCGAGACCGGGCTCCACGTTGAGCAGGCGGGCCAGGCTCCGGTCCGCGTTGACCGCGGTGACGTCGGCCTGGCCACCGACGAGCTCGAGGCCGCACCCATCCTCGAGGAAGCGGTACACCGAGCCTCCGTCGTAGCTCGCCGCGCCGATCACCGAGGCTGGGATCACGTCGATCGCGTGCGCGGCCGCGACGTCGTTGACCCGGATCACGCGCTCGACCCACAGCACGGCCGCCCCGCGCTTCAGCTCGAGCCGCTCGGCGATCGGGCCTGCCGCCGGTTCGCGCGCGGCCCGCAGGAGCTGCACGCCGAGCCGCTGGTTCGCGGCGGCCACCGCCTCGGTGACGCCGAGATCCAGGTCGAACCGGCTCGAAACCGCCGGCCTCGTCTGGGTGACGAACGTCCCGACACCGTGGACGCGACGCACGAGGCCGTCGCCCTCGAGGCTCCGGAGGACGTCGCGAATCGTCGGCCGGCTGACGCCATACGCACTCGCGAGGTCCGGCTCCGACGGCAGCCGATCGCCGGGTCGATAGCTCGCCTGGAGTTCCGCGAGGACTTCGCCACGCACCTCGACGAAACGTGGCTTCCGGGCGCGGGGCAGGACGGATGTTGCAGGCACGGGTTGTAAGATGTCAGACATCAGACGTCCATGTCAACGGGCTGTGAATGGTGCATGTCATGCAGGCGATCAGCCGGGTGCCGGTTGCCTGCCTGGAGCGCCTGCGGAATCGGCTTCCGGCCCGCAGACGAATCGGTGAGCGGTGGGCGCCGGCAGCCCATCGACGAGGTTGCGACGCAACCACTCCTCGACATCGGCGAAGGTCGACCATCCGCGATGCGCGACGCCTCGGTCGCGACAGATGTCCACGAGGTCCCCTTTGGCAAACACTGTATCCGCGTAGGACACGGCGTACTGATCGCTGTACCCATCCCCCACGTAGACGACGTGCCGGCCAGCCGCCTGGTGGGCAAGGACACGTGATCGCTTGCACGTCCCGCAGATTGCGCAATCCGGATTGCCGTTCGGGAAACTGATGCGAGGGCCGTCGGGCTCGAACCTGAGCTCGGCCGAGTAGATGGGGATGTCTCCCACGCCGAGTGCGGCGATCGCCGGACCGACGAAGAAGCCGAGCCCGTCACTCACGATCTCGACCGCGATGCCATGCCGGCGCGCAAATTCGATGAACGGGACGAATGCCGGATCGTGCGGTTGATGCCGCAGGAGATCAGGGAGGTCCGCCCGCTCGGGTGGAAGCAGCCGGGTTTCCGCCTCGAGAAGCGCCCGCGATCCGACGGCGCCCGAGCGATAGGCGAGCTCGAGGTCCAGCCACTCCGTTTCAGACGAAGCGGCCCGGACCAGGTCGTCCGTCACGTCGTTGGTCGCGATCGTCCCGTCGTAGTCGACGAGGACGGCGATGGCCAGGCCCGGGTGATCCCGATCGGAGCTGCGAACTTCGAACGACGACATCTCGGACGCTTGATCCTGTTTGACTGAAGCCATGGCGAGCGTCGGACGGATCTTGACGATCCGCGTGAACGATCGGGAGGGCCGGTCGGAGCGAACGACCCTCCCGATCAATTCAAATGAGGCTTGAGCCGTCGACGGAGGCAGGCACTGCCACGGGCTGCCGACCTTCTACACGGGCTGCCGACCTTCTATTTGAGCAGGACGTTCTTGGTGAAGTCCTGCGTCAGCAGCGACTTGTACGGAGCCGGGATCCAGGCCACGCCGTTCTTTGCCCGGACCTCCTCAGGGATGATCGACGGGATACCGGTCACGTCGGTTCGAGCGGGAATGGAGCCCACGGTCTTGTTCATGAGCACCTGCATCTCGGGGCTCGTGAGGAAGTCAAGGAAGAGCAGGGCTCCGGCCTTGTTCGGCGCGTTCTTCACCACTCCGGCGGTGTCTCCACCGCCTGGCAGACCGAACGCGGGGATGTACATCTTGGCACGTGCGAACAGGGTGCCGTTCGTCAATGCGGCCTGCGAATCGTCGTCCCAGGCCATGACGATCGATGCCGCACCCTGATTCAGCAAGTCGATGTCCTCGCTGTTCGAGAGCGTGACGTTGATCTTCGGGTTGTTGGTTTTCAGCCAATCCCAGGCAAGATTCCAGTCGGCAACCTTGGTTGCGTCGACGCTCGTATCGCCCGTGTACTTGTCGAGCCCGCCGGTCAAGTTGGTGATGACCGCCTGGACGAAGCCCTGGCCCGTGCCGCCCTTGTTCGGGTCTGGATACGCGAAGCCCTTCGGGTTCGCGGCGAGCCAGGCATTGAATTCGTCCCACGTCTGCGGCGGGGTCGCAACCCGATCCGGGTCATACAGGAATCCGGTCTGGTTTCGGTAGATCGGAACGAGGTAGCCGCCTGTCTGGACGCCCTCCTGAAGGCTCGACAGCTTCGCGTCGAAGCACCGGGCCGTACCAGAGACCGGCGTCGATCGACGTCTTGACGTCCTGTCCACCGATGAGTTGGACATCGATGGTGCCGGTCTGGCGGTCCTTCTCGGCGAGGATCTTCTCGATCGCGTTGTTGCCGAGCAGGAACCGGGTCTCGATCCCGTATTTCGCGGTGAACTGCTTGGCAACCTCCTTCCAGTACTCCTCGCCCCACCATGCCGAGAAGATCAGATCCTTGCCGTTCTTCGCCGCGGCCGTGAGCTGATCTCGGCTCATGGTCAGGTAGTCGGGACTCTGACTGGCCGCCACGGACTCATTCGCCGCCGCAGGCTGACTCTGCGCGGCAGCCTGACTCTGCGCCGGAGCCTGACTGGCCGCAGGCTGACTCGAACAACCGACCAGCGAGAACATGACCGACACAACGGCGATTCCGACCCCCACTCTCGTTCGCATGAACGTCCTCCTCAACTCGGGTACGCACACGGTCCGCGGGAGCCCGGCGAGCCCGGCCGCGTGGTGCGTTGGCAATCACGTGATCGGCACCCTCAGAGTCGCTCCTCCTTTCCAACAAGACTCGTACCCGAGGCGGACCTCGGCGACCGGCGTCGCTGGCGATGAATCGCCCTAGTGGGCGTCCGGATCGGGCGCGAGCCACGCAGGCGAGGCACCGGATCTGACCGCGAGATGCGGTCCCCGGCGGTGGATCACGAACTCGAACGCGTCGGCCGAGTAGTGCTCCCAGGTCAGCAGAAGTCGGCGCTCGCCCGCATCTCGATCGACCTGCTCGATGACGAAGACGAGCGCGCCCGTCGGGATGTCGAGTCGAGCGGACAAGGACCTCGACGCCGTGTCCGGGCGGATCCAGGCCGTGCCGTCAACGACCGACACGCCGAGCCGCTCGGCGAAGAAGCGGTAGACCGACAGACCTTCCTGGCGGAGCTCCTCGGGGTCGACCTGCGAGGCCGCGAACAGCTCCGACGGAAAGACGTCACGCGTGAACACGACCGGCCGGCCGTCGGCGGTACGGACGCGCTCCAGCACCACGACCGGGTCCCCGGCAGACAGACCCAGACGGTCCGCCTCGTGGGTCGTGGCGCCCTGGCGATGGAGCTGGAGATCGACGGTGCCCGGCTCCATGCCGTGTGCCCGGATCAGCTCGGTCGCACTCAGGTTCACGTTGAGGCTGCTCTGGAGATGCTGCGCGTTGCGAACGAACGTGCCGTGCCCGTGGCGCCGGATCAGGAGGCCGTCCTGCTCGAGATGCATCACCGCTTCGCGAAGCGATGTGCGGCTCACGCCCATCGTACGCGCCAGGTCGACCTCGGGTGGCAGCTGACTGCCGCCGCCGAGACGCCCGTCGAGGATCCTCGAGCGGAGGTCCTCGCGAACTTGCACCGTCACGCTGTGTCGTGATAGCATCCGCCACCAAAGGTACGACGTCTTACGACTGACGTCCGACTCTATCAGTGTCTCGGCATCACTGTCAATGACGGGAGAGCCAGTGACGCGGTCGGAGATGGCACAGGCGCGGCGCGTGGTCGGCGTGTGGTCGTGACCCGGATGTGGCTCCGGCCCGAGCGGCCGGTCATCGTGGCCCACCGAGGCTTCAGAGCCCGCGTGCCCGAGCAGACCATGGCGTCCTTTCGATCGGCGATCGAGCACGGAGCCGAGATGATCGAAGCCGATGCCCTCCTGAGTCGGGACGGTGAGCTGGTGCTGATGCACGACGACGCCGTCGATCGAACGACAAACGGACACGGATTCGTCCGCGACATGACGTGGGACGAGCTCTCGCGACTCGATGCCGGCAGCTGGTTCGATCCTGCGTTTGCCGGGCTCCGGATCCCGCGCCCCCCTGAGCTTCTCGAGCTGGCGCGCGCGTCCGGGATTCAGCTATGCCTCGAGGCGAAGGGCGCAACGCCGGACGAAGCGGCGCATGTCGCGGTCGCCCTGGCGTGGCTCGTGGCGGACCGCGGAGCGACCAGCTGG
>WNFK01211052.1_pt4 | contig 11001 bp, 12 predicted proteins | sample 5400281 | NCBI WGS metagenome assembly WNFK01 (sample SAMN13153350, study PRJNA577476) | soil metagenome | isolation source: 20 cm soil on Douglas fir-dominated hillslope | place: USA:California | collected 2013-09-17
CCCGCCGGCTCCTACCCGGGGCAGACCGCCGACCTGGTCTCGGTGGGCTCGTGGAGCTTCATCATGGCGCGCCCCTCGCTGCCCGACGAGATCGCGTACCGCCTGGCGCGCGCGCTCCACCGCGGGGAGGCCGCGCTCGGCGCCCGGCTCGCGCAGGCGCGCGAGACCACCGCCGCCAACACCGTGGCCGCGGTCGCGCGGCCCGACCTGCTGCACCCAGGCGTGCGTCGCTACCTCACCGAGATCGGCCTCACGCGCTGACCGGTTGGGGTCAGGTCTTGAAATACGACATTTCCGCCGCGCGCGGCGATCGGGTGGATGGCGGGAAAATGTCGTATTTCAAGACCTGACCCCGAGATAGGGGCGGAGGTCGACGCGGCGGCCTTGGTTCGCGGAGAGGTAGGCGCCGTAGATGACCGCGGTGACGTCGCGGGCGAGCGGGCCGCCGGAGAGGGGCTGGCGGCCGGTGGCGGCGCACTCCACGAAGTCCTGGATCTCCTGCGGGTAGCCGGTGGTCCACTCCTCGTCGGGCTGGGGCGCGGTCCAGCCGGCCTTGGTCTCGATCTTCTCCACGATGTACTCGTCGCCGAACACGGACGCCTCCGGCGCGTAGGCCTGCACCACGTCGTTAGGATTGATGTTGCAGAGCACCACTGCCTTGGCGCCGTAGATCTGCATCGAGTTGCGGATGCCGCCCAGCACCGTGTCGGCGGCCGAGATCGCGGCCACCGTGCCGTCGTCGAAGGTGATCAGCATGGTGCCCCAGTCCTCCACGTCGGCGCCCTCGACGATGTTGAGGTAGCGCGGGGCGGCCGCGCGGAACGCGGCGGTGTCGGCGAGCTGCGCGGTCTCCGCCATCACCGAGATCGGCCGGGTCGGGACGCCGCGCAGCCGCCGGCCCTCGTCGGCCTTCAGGTAGAGCGCGGCGCCCAGCGGGTGGCACGCCTTGCCGATCAGCGAGCCGCCGCCCCCGGTGACCCAGCGCTTGTTGATCGGCGCGTGGGTGCCCGAGTGGCTCTCCTCGCCGACCAATCTCAAGATGGGCCCGCCCGAGGCGGTGAGGAGCCGGCGCGCCTTCTGGATCGGCGGGGCGTAGACCCAGTTCTCCGCGTAGCAGAGACGGACGCGGGCGGCCGCGCACGCGGCCAGCACCTCGTCGGCGCTCGCCAGCGCGCGGGCCAGCATGTCCTCCCGCGGGGTGGCCGGCGGGCCGAAGAAGCCGGTGAGCGGCTTCTCCACGATCACGTGCTTGCCCGCGCGCGCGGCCTCGATCGCCATCGCCGCGTGGAGGTGGGCCGGCACGCAGAGGTCCACCAGGTCCACCTCGGGGTCGGCGAGCACCGCGCGGAAGTCGGCGACCACGCGCGCCACCCCGAACTCCCGCGCGTAAGCCTGGGCCCGCTCGGGCCGCGCCGCGGTCACGCAGGCCAGCTCCACGTCCATCCCGCTCACGTGACGATAGGCCAGGCCGTGAATGTGGGCCACGAACCCCGCCCCCACGATGCCCACCCGCACTCTCGGTCGTGACGCCATCCCGGTATTCTCCTCCGGCGCTCAGCGCGCCCGCAGCCGCCACCAGCCGAGCAGGGCCGCGACCCCGGCCAGCCCCAGGCTCCCGTTGGTCATCAGCGCGCGCTGGACGCCCCAGCGCTCGGACATCGCCCCCACCATGAACGCCCCGATCGGGAACACCCCGCCCCAGATCAGGGTGTAGATGCTCATCACCCGCCCGCGCAGCGCGTCGGGGGCCGCGAGCTGCATCGTGGTATTGCAGGAGACCACCGAGATGATGCCGAAGAACCCGGTGATGAACAGCATCGCGACCGCGGGCCAGAACGAGCGGACGAACGCCAGCCCGACGAGCCCGCAGCAGGCCAGCGCGGCCGCGGTGAACATCAGCGGGCGCGGGGGCCGCCGCGTCCCGAGGGTGCCGAGGGTGAGCGCGCCGCTCACCGCGCCCACCCCGAGCGCGGCCATCAGGAAGCCGAAGCCCTCCGCGCCCAGGCCCAGCATGGTGCGCACCACCAGCGGCACGTAGACCGTGAAGTTGAACACGCAGAGGCTCACCATGAAGGTGAGGCCGAGGGCGAGCAGCATCTCGGGGGTGCGCCAGACGTAGCGCATGCCGTCCACGATCTCCTCGACCACGCCCCGGCCGGAGCGCGGCTGGGGGAGCCCGCGCGCCCGCAGGGTCAGCATCATCGTGATCGCGATCGCGAAGCCCAGCGCGTTCAGCGCGAAGGCCGGCGCGATCCCGTAGCGGCCGATGATCAGCCCCCCGATGCTCGGTCCCACGATCCGGGCCGAGTTGAAGCACGCCGAGTTGAGCGAGATCGCGCTGCCCACGTCGGCCCGGCCGACCATCTCGGCCACGAAGGACTGGCGGGCCGGCCCGTCGAGCACGTTGGCGAACCCGACCCCGGTGGCGAGCACCGCCACGTGCCAGTACTCCACGTGGCCGGCGTAGACCAGCGCGCCGAGGAGGAGCGCTTGGCCGCCCAGCACCGACTGGGTCACGACCAGGAGCCGGCGCTTGCGCACGCGATCCGCGACCGCGCCCGACACGATCGAGAAGAGGAGGATCGGGCCGAACTGGAGCGTGCCGATCAGGCCCAGCAGCAGCGGGGAGGAGGTGAGCTGGAGCACCAGCCAGGATTGGGCCACCGTCTGCATCCAGGAGCCGACCTGAGCCACGAACTGCGCCGCGAAGAACCGCCGGAAATCGGCGTGGCGGAACGCCCGCAGACCGGTAGGGAGCGCCATCGGCGGCCGCTCAGCCGCCGGCCACGCCCTGGGTATTGACGAAGATCGAGTAGAGCGACTGGCTCGCGGCGAGGAAGAGCCGGTTGCGTTTCGTTCCGCCGAAGCAGAGGTTGGCGCAGCGCTCGGGCAGCAGGATGCGGCCGATCAGCTTCGCGTCGGGATTGTAGACCGCGACGCCGTCGAGCCCCTCGCCCCCGCCCCAGCCGCACCAGAGGTTGCCGTCGGTGTCGCAGCGCATCCCGTCCGGGATCCCCGCCCCGGTGTTGATGAAGACGCGGCCGTTGGCCAGCGCGGTGCCGCCCGCGACCACGTCGAACACGCGGATCTCCCGCGGCATCGAGCCCGACACCACCACGTAGAGCCGGCTCTCGTCCGGAGAGAAGCAGACGCCGTTCGGGCGCGGGACGTCCCCGGTCGCCACCGTGGCCTTGCCGGTCTTGACGTCGAGCCGGTACACGTTGGTGGGCAGCTCGAGCGGGGCGCTGTGGCCCTCGTAGTTGCCGAGCACCCCGAACGGCGGATCGGTGAACCACACGCTGTCGTCCGACTTCACCACCACGTCGTTGGGCGAGTTGAGGCGCTTGCTCTCGAAGCGGTCCATCAGCACCGTGACGGTGCCGTCGTACTCGGTGCGGGTCACCCGCCGGCTGTCGTGCTCGCAGGTGACGAGGCGTCCCTGGCGATCGCGCGTGTTGCCGTTGGAGAAATGGGAGGGCTTCCGGAAGACCGAGACCATGCCGGTTTCCTCGTCCCAGCGCATGATGCGGTCGTTCGGGATATCGCTCCACAGCACGCAGCGGCCGTCGCCGAACCACACCGGCCCTTCCGCCCACCGGAAACCGGTGGCGAGCCGCTCCACCGCCGCGTTGAAGATGCGGTACTTGGCGAAGCTCTCGTCGAGGATCTGCACCGCCGGATCGGGATAACGCACGGGCGCGGTCTGCATGACCCCCGGATGGTGGCCACTGACGGGGGATAAGTCAATAACCTTGTGCTACAGTCGCGCGACATGAGCCGCCCCGCGATCCGGCATCTCTCCAAGGCGGACCCGACCATGCGGGCTCTGATCCGGCGCGTGGGGCCGTGCGGGCTCGCGGTGCGCCATCACTCGCCGTTCGAGACGCTGGTGCGGGCCATCGCGCATCAGCAGATCCACGGCCGCGCCGCCGAGGCGATCCTGGGACGCTTCATCGCGCTGTTTCCCGGTCGGCGCTTCCCGACGCCCGAGCAGATCGTCACGGTGGACGCGCGCAAGATGCGGCGCGCGGGGTTCTCACGGGCCAAGACGCGCTCGATCAAGGACATCGCGCGGAAGACGCGCAGCGGGCTGATTCCCACCCGGGCCGCCTGCCACCGCCTCACCGACGCCGAGCTGATCGAGCGGCTGATCCAGGTGCGCGGGGTCGGGCAGTGGACGGTGGAGATGCTGCTGATGTTCACGCTCGGCCGTCCCGACGTGCTGCCGGTGGACGACTTCGGAGTCCGCGAGGGCTTCAAGCAGGCCTACGGCCGGCGCAAGCAGCCCACCCCCAAGCAGCTACGCCTCTACGGCGCCCGCTGGAGCCCTCACCGCTCGGTGGCCGCCTGGTACCTGTGGCGCGCGGCCGAGAAGGCGCTGCACCGCAAGATCGCGCCGAAGGTCACCTAGCGGATCAAGCTCAGGACGGGCGCGCCCGCATCTGCTCGGGGCTCATGCCGTAGAAGCTCCGCGCGCGGTCGCCCGGCCCCGGCCACGGATGCGCGCGCAGCACCTCCTCGTTGATGTCGGCGCCCCAGCCCGGGCCCTCGGGCACGAAGATGTGCCCGTCCTTGATCACCGGCGGCTTCGTCACCAGGTCGGCCTTCCAGGCCACGTCGTCGATGTCGATCTCCATGATGCGCACGTTGGGCAGCACCGCGCAGAGGTGGAGCGAGTGGAGATCGGCGAGGTGGCTGTAATAGTTGTGGGGCGCGATGTTGATCTCGTAGGTCTCGGCCATCCGCCCGATCTGCACCGCCTGGGAGAAGCCGTTCCAGGGCACGTCGATGATGGCCACGTCGACGGCATGCAGCTCGAGGAACGGCCGGTACTGCCGCGCGGTGACCAGGCTCTCGCAGGAGGCGAGGCGCGTCGAGGTGGACTGCTTGATCTGCAACAGGGCCTGCGGGTCCCAGTTGTCGTACTCGACCCACTGCATGTCGAACTGCTCGAGCAGCTTGGCCACGCGGAGCACGCCCTCGGTGCGGAAGTTGTAGTTGAGGTCGAGGCAGAGGCCGACCTTGGGGCCCACCGCCTCCCGGAAGGTGCCGATCAGGCGCTCGATCGCGTCCAGGATCTCCACGGTGGGCGCGCCGTCGGTGGAGTTGATGCCGCTCGCGAACCCGGGGAAGTACACGGTGGCCGGCTCGCCCGGGATCACCATGTTGGTCTTCAGGGCGGTGAAGCCGCGCGCGACCACTTCCTTGCCGAGCGCGGTGATGTCGGCGTAGGTGCGCAGCGGCGGCGTACCCAGCACGTGGCCGAGCCGCGCCCGGGTGGTGCCGCAGTGCGACCAGTACAGGCGCATCCGGTCGCGCATCGGGCCGCCGAAGAGCTCGTAGACCGGAACGCCGAGGGCCTTGGCCTTGATGTCCCAGAGCGCCAGCTCGATGCCGGCCATCGCCTTGTGGCTCACCCCGCCCAGGTTCTGGCGCGTGGCCCGCAGCATGTCCCAGTACAGGCGCTCGACCGGCCGCGGGTCCTGGCCGATCAGGAGCGGGGTCAGGTCCCGGACGGAGCCCGCGATGCCGTAGGGGCTGCGATTGTCGCTGCACTCCCCCCAGCCCACGAGGCCGTCGTCGGTCTCGACGCGAACGAAGGTCCAGGGCCGCCAGCCGCCGTCACAGTGCAGGGCTTCCACGCGCGCGATCTTCATGGCGACAGACCATGCCACAGCCGAAGGGCGCCCACAAGCCACCCGACGGCATTCCCAGGTCCACTCGGCTCGCCTTCGGCGGCTCCTCGCCCTACGGCCAGGCCGCCGAGCCCTGGCGGAACTGCTCGAGCGTGAGCAGCCGGATCCGCGAATCCGCGCGCGCGGCCGCCCGAGCCGCCTCCGTGTTGTAGCCCCAGGCCGCGAGGAAGAGCCGCACGTCGTCCAGGTCCGGATGCGTGGTCACGTGCTGGAGCGTCTCGAGGCGGTCCTCCACGAAGGCCAGCCGGGGGCGCCCCCCGCGCTCGGCGGTCCAGGCCGCGATCAGCGCGCGCAGGTTCAGGCACTTGTGCACGCCCGTCTCCTTGCCCTGCACGTCGGCGAGCCGGACGCCCCAGGCGTCCAGGATGCGCCGCGCGAACGCCCCTTCCTTGGTGGTGACCAGCACGCTCCGGCCGGGCTCGGCCACCAGGCGGCGCAGCTCGTCCAGGCTGCCGTACGGGGCGTGGAGCGCAAGCCAGCCCGGCTCGTCGGCGGCGATCGACTCGTGGCGCACCTCGTCGAGGGTGTGGCCGAGGCGCGCGATCAGCGCCTCGCCCGCCGGCGAACCCGTCGCGACGAGCTCCGCGCGCACCCGCTCCCAGCCGCCCAGGATCTCCGCACGCGGGACCCCGCGGGCGATCGCGCGGAGGAGGACCGGCATCTCCCAGCCGCTCAGGATCACCGGGCGCAGCGCGGAGAACGCCACGAACGCGCTCTCGGCCGGCGGCTCGTCCGCGGGCCACACCCGCGCGCAGGTGCGGCGGCTCGTCTCGAAGTACTCGCGCAGGCCGTCACAGCAGACGCCGTCGAAGTCGAGCGCCAGGATGTCGGGAATCGTCATAGCCGGACACCGCGGTGACGCGAACTGCGCCGAAGAAGATGCGTCCCCGCCCCATAAGCAGCCGACTTTTCAGCCATCGAACGGCTGGCCTCCCTCTTGCTCGTTTTCGAGGATCATGGCCTCATCGGAGCGCAACATCAGCGCGGTAGACGCACGGCTCGTGGGCCTCGAGGACGAGGCCACGCGGCTGCGCGCGGAAGTGGCCGCGCTCCAGGAGGAGATTCGCTGGCTCACCGGCCAGGACGACGAGCCGGCGGGCTGGCTGTCGCGCGGCTGGGTCCGCGCCTCACTGCTGCTGACCGCGGTCGGCATGATCGCCCTCGTCTCCCTGCCGTATCTCCTGCGTCTCGATGCTCCCGGTCCGCATGCCGATCCCGCTCCCGTCGCGTCCACGCGGCCGGCGCCCGCGCCCGTCAACGCCGCCAGCCGCGACGCGGGCCCCGCGCCGGCTCCGGCCCGCGTCCGCGCGCCCGAGGCTCCCGAGCCCGCGCGCGTCCTGTCCGCCGACAGCCACCCAGCGGGGCCCGCGCCCCGGCCGCGGCCCGTCCGCGATCGTCGCACGCTCCAGCCGTCGGACGCGGTCGTCGTCGCGCCCGCGCGCGGCGAGAGCCCCTAGGGCCGCACCGGTCCCCGCAACCGCCCCGCCCACACCGATACGGCGGCCACTCCGGCCGCCATGGCCGCCAGCGAGAACGCGATCGCGTAGCTCCCCGTCGCATCGAAGATCCGGCCGGCCAGCCACGCGCCCAGCGCGCTGCCGAGCGCGCTCGCCACCTGGGTGGCCCCGAAGATCGAGCCGAAGTGCGGCCCGCGAAAGCGGTCGCTCATCATCGCGGGCACGATGAACGCGGTGACCGAGTAGCCGAGCCCGAACAGTATCGCGTAGCCGAGCGCGAGCCACGCCGACGGGGCCAGCGCCACCATCCAGAGCACGCCCACCCCGATGATCATGCCGATCATGCCGAGCGCGTAGACCAGCTCGCGGGAGAGGTGATCCGAGATCCAGCCCCCGCCGGTCTTGCCCAGGATGCTGGAGGCGCCGACCACGCTGATCACCGAGGCGGCGGTCATCGCGGGGAGGCCGTGGTCCACGAGGAATGCGGCCTGGTGGACGTGGAGCGTCTGGCTGCAGATGCTGCCGAGGAACACCGCGAGCCCGATCAGCCGGAACGACGGATTGGCCAGGGCCAGCGCGAGGGAATGCTCGCCGCCCGGCGCGCGGCCCGCCTCACCGCGCGGCGGATGTTCGCGGGGCGCCGGCGGCGTGTCACGGATCGCCAGGTAGGTCGCGGGCAGGATCCAGAGCGCGCAGAGGGCCGCGAGCACGCGGAACGCCCAGCGCCACCCGAAGCCGTCGATCAGCGCCTGGCAGAGCGGGACGACCAGGAAGATCCCGAGACCGACGCCGGAGCCCGCGATGCCGAGCGCCAGGCCCAGGCGCGCCTTCCACTGCCGCTGCACCATCACCACCGCCGGCGTCCAGCCCGCGGTGGCCACCCCGACCGCGGTGAGCAGGCCGAAGCTCAGGTAGAGATGCCAGGCGCGGGTGACCAGGCTGTCCGCCCAGAGCGAGCCGGCGAGCAGCACCCCCCCGATGAGGATGAGCCGGCGCGGCCCGAAGCGATCGGCGAGCGTGCCCAGCACGGGGCCCGCGCCGCCGCTGACGAGCGTGAAGATCGAGAAGGCCCCGGCCAGCACCGAGCGGCTCCAGCCGAACTCGCGCAGCAGCGCGACCAGGAAGACGCTGTAGGCGTACCAGACCCCGTAGGCCAGCGCGAGGGTGACGACGGTGACGCCGAGAGCGAGATAGGAAGGCGCGGGCGAGGCCGCCGGGTCGGGGCGCATGGGCGCCCCACCATACCGCGGCGTCAGTCCAGGCGGAAGCCGCCGGCCAGGCGGCGAGTGAGGAGCTCGCGCTCCTCCTCGAGGCTCGGGTCGAGACGCACCGCGGTCTGGATCGCACGCAGGCCCTCGACGTCGCGGCCAAGGCTCAGCAGGCTGCGCCCCAGGTTGGCGTGGGTGGAGGCATCGTCGGGATTGAGGGCCAGCGCGGCGTGGTAGGCCGCGATCGCCTCGTCGTAGCGCCGGAGCGTCTGCAAGGCCACGCCCAGGTTCGCGTGCGCGCGGAAGTGATTCGGGTTGATGCGGGTCGCGGTGCCGAGCCAGTCCACCGCCAGGTCGTACTGGTCGAGCTCCATGTAGAGGCGCCCGAGGTTGGCGTAGGGCCAGGAGAACTTCGGGTCGGCCGCGATCGCCTTCTGGTACGCGGTGGCCGCCGCGCCCTGGTCGCCGAAGCGGTACTGGAGGTTGTAGGCCGCGACGTTCAGCGACTCCGCGGTCTTGGGCACGTCGTGCGCGGGCAGGCGGTTGCGCAGGAAGGTCTCGGCCTCGCGGCGCGCGCGCGCGTCCGGCGCGCGGCGGATGCGGTCCTGCAGCACCATGCGCGAGAGCCGGACCAGGCCGGCGTCGGTCAGCGCGCGGCCGAGCGGCAAGAGACACTCCGCGCGTTCGGGCGCGACGAGCATGCCGACCAGGGCCCGGGTCTCGGCGCCCACCGCCCCGCGCGTGGTCGCGCAGTAGTCGGCGCCCTCGCGCACCCAGCCCCGGGCGCGCGCCACCTCGAGCGCCCGCCCGGTCTCGCCCGCCTCGAGCAGCGTGGTGAAGAGGGAGGAGGCCACCACCTCGCGATCGAGCACCGCGTTGGCCAGGACCACGCGGCTCGCCTGGAGCGAGCGGAACACCCAGTCGGGCAGCATGCGGCCCCAGCGCGAGCCGTTGAGCGAGACGGTTACCCGCTCGATCACGTGCTGGCCGGTCTGCGCCCACCGCTCGCCGCGGCTGGGCGGCGCCTGCAGGCTGGCGTTCAGGTACTCGGTGGCGAGGGCGGTGTTGCCCATGCGCTCGGCCATGGCGCCCGCGCGGTAGTAGGACAGGCCCGACTGCTGAACACGGCTCGCGCGGCCGTAGGCGTCGAGCGCCTCGTCGAACTCGCCGAGCAGCTCGGCCATCGCGCCGCGACGCATCTGGGCCTCGAGCGAGGCGGGCTCCGCCACCGCGGCGGTCCGGTAGTGGTTCAGCGCCTCCCGCAGGGCGCGCTGCTGGGCCGCCTCATCCCCGGCCTTGATCGAGCCCCGGGCCCGGGAGTCCGGGCCATTGCAGCCCATCGCCAGGAGGGACACGGCCAGCGCGATCCCGAAGATCCAGCGCATGAGGCCAGGAGGGATAGCGAGCATGGCGCTTCCTTGACGGCAACATTCTTGCCACCCCGGATGCCGGCCAAGTGCCTGGAATCACGAGAGCCCGGAGCGCACAATGTGACGATTTCGGGCCCTCGGCTGACACAGGGTCGTCCGGTGTCCACGGGATGCCGCTCACCGGCCGAGCGAGGTGAGGATCTCTGAGGGCTAGGCGCGTCCGAGCCGGAAGCGGATACCGCAGATCTGGACGAGGCCGGCGCGCGCCGGATCGGCACAGGCCAGGTCGAGTCCTCCCAGCCCTTCGCCCCGCCCGTCCGCGGTCTCGATGAAGCGGAGCGTCGCGTCGTCCAGGGCGATGACGCGCTGCCCATCGCGCGTCTCGACCGGGCGCTCCATGACCTCGCTCCAGCGGCGAGCCAGGCGGTCGGGGTCGTCGCTCTGGAGCTCGGCACCGGATATTTGAAATCCGCTCGGCTCGCCTTCGGCTGCACCTCGCCAAGCCACTGCCCCTTGCGCGGCGGGGTGCCATGGACCACCGGGCGATCGGGCCCCCGCCTGCCAGCCGAACGACAGCATGGCGGCGCCCACGTCGCGCGGGTGGAGCTGCAGCTCGCGGTACTCCGGATAGCCGATCTCGTTGGCGATGCGCACTCCCACCGCCTCGCAGCGCTTGCGCCGCGGGGCCAGGTCGTCGCACTGGGTGATCACCATGTAGCCGCCGTCGCCGCCGCGCCGCTCGAGGTAACGTCCGGCGGCCGTGCCGTCGCGCACCGGGGCCACGACCTCGAGGAAGTTGTGGCCGATCGGGAACAGGGCGTTCTCGAGCCCGTACTTGCCCACTCCCGGATCGCGGTGGCAGACCTCGAGGCCGAGCGCCGCGTGGAACTCGTCCACCACCGGCGCCAGGTGGCGGGCCACCAGGCAGATCTGTCGCATGCGCAGGGTCATGAGGTCTTCTCCGCTTCCTTGGCCGCCATCTTCTGCTTGAGCTGCTCGGGGGTGAGTCGGACGATGTCCTCGTTCTGGTGCGCGTAGACCTTGAAGCCGTCGGTATCGAGGTTCTCGAGCGCGATCTTCCCGGCGAGCACGTCGGCCTTCCAGCGCTGGTGCTCGGGCTCGCGCGCGTGGAACTCGGGCATCACCTCGCGCGCGAAGAGCTCGAGGCTCGAGCAGATGTCCGCGTGGCTCGTGCGCCCGGTCTGGTTGAGCAGGATGACCTGGTCCACGTTGGAGGCCTCGAACTGGGCGAGCTTGCCGCGGATCGTCT
>WNFK01238023.1_pt3 | contig 10997 bp, 10 predicted proteins | sample 5400281 | NCBI WGS metagenome assembly WNFK01 (sample SAMN13153350, study PRJNA577476) | soil metagenome | isolation source: 20 cm soil on Douglas fir-dominated hillslope | place: USA:California | collected 2013-09-17
GCCTTGGCGAGGACCAGGCCGCGGGTGAGCCGGATGAAGGTCGGCGTGGCGCCGAGGCCGATCGCCACGGTGGCGTTGGTGAGCGACGGGCCCATGATCGTCACCAGGCCGATGGCAAGGATGAGGAACGGAAACGCGAGCCACGCGTCGGTCAGACGCATGATCGCCTGGTCGAGGCCGCCCCGGTAGAACCCGGCGACGAGGCCGGTCGGCACGCCGACGGCGATGGCGAGAAGAATCGAGAAGACGCCCGCCTGCATGGAGATGCGGCTGCCCCAGATGACGCGGGCGAAGTTGTCGCGCCCGAGGTCGTCGGTCCCGAACGGGTGCGCCAGCGTCGGCGCCTTGCGGATCTGCTTCCAGTCCGTCTGCAGCGGATCGGTGCTCGTGATCCACGGCGCGCCGAGCGCCAGCGCGACGAAGAGCACCACGACGACGGCACCGATCGCGGATGCCGGGCGCCGCCGCGCCTGCCGCCACGCGCGCCGCAGGCCTCCGGCGGGCGCGAGGGCCCGCGTCGGCTCGAGCGCGTCGGCGGTCGCGGCGGTGCTAGGCATCGCTGGCCGCACCGCGGACGCGGATGCGTGGGTCGAGCAGCGAGTAGGACACGTCCACCAGAAGATTGATCAGCACGTAGGAGCTCGCCGTGATCAGCACGACCCCCTGCACGAGGGGATAGTCCCGCGTGAACACCGCCTCGACGATGAGCCGGCCGAACCCGGGCACGACGAAGATCTGCTCGGTGACGACGGCGCCGCTCATGAGCGCACCCATCTGCAGCCCGAGGATGGTGACCACCGGGATGAGGCTGTTGCGGATGGCGTGGCGGAAGACGACCACGCGGCCGGCGAGTCCCTTGCTATAGGCCGTGCGGATGTAGTCGGCGCTCATGACCTCGATCATGCTGTTGCGGGTCTGACGCATCAGGACGGCGGCCAGCGCCGTGCCGAGGACGAACGCGGGCATGAGCATGCGCTGGAGATTGGCCAGCGGGCTCTCCCAGAGCGGCACGAATCCCGAGGCGGGGAGCCAGCCGAGCCGCACCGAGAAGAAGAGGATCAGCATGATCCCCAGCCAGAAGTTGGGAATGGACACGCCGCCGAGCGAGGCGCCGCTGGTCAGGACGTCCCAGACGGTGTTGCGCCGCACCGCCGCCAGAACCCCCGCCGGGATGGCGATGCCAACGGCGACGAGCAGCGACAGGAAGGCGAGCTCGATCGTGATCGGCAGCTTCGACGCCACGATCTTGACGACCGATTCGCGGGTGCGGATCGACTCGCCGAGATCGAACCGGACGGCAAGCCCCAGCCAGCGCAGATACTGGAAGGCAATCGGATCCCCGAGCCCGTACTTCTGGCGGACCTCTTCGAGCCCCGCCTCGTCCGCCTCGTTGCCCGCCATGACCCGGGCGGGATCGCCGGGAATCATGCGCACGCCCGTGAAGACGATCATGCTGATCACGAACAGGGTCACGACCGAGATCGCGGCCCGCTGAACCAGAAAATCGAACACGACCGCGCGCTAGCCGGTCAGTTCCAGGATGTGCCCTTGATCCGGATCAGGCCGTCGGGGACACTCTTGTAGCCCTTGAGGTTCTTGGGGAACGCCACGATGTAGTTCTGGTGATAGAGGTAGATGATGTTGCGCCGGGCGGTGAAGAGGTCGATGGCCTCCCGGTACAGGCCGCGCCGCTGGCCCTCGTCGCTGACCTCGCGCGCCCGGTTCAGGAGCGCGTCGATCTTCTCGTCGCAGGCGAGGGTGGCGTTGAGGCTTCCCTTGCATGTCTGGATCTGATGGATGTTGCCGTCGGGATCCACCCGGCCGCTCCAGCCGATCTGAAACGCCTGGAGCTTGCCGTCGTCGGCGTCGGTCAGCGCCGAGGCGAACTCCTGGGACCGCAGCGTGATGTTGAAGCCCGCCTCGCGGGCCATCTGCTGGATGACCTCGCCCACCCGGCGGGATCGCGGGTTGTTGACGACCGTCAGCTCGAAGCCGTAGCCGCCCGCGAGTCCGGCGTCGGCCAGAAGCTTCTTGGCGCGGGCCACGTCGCGGCCCGGGCACTTTCGGCTCTTGTCGAAGAAGACGCTGATGGGCGGGATCGGCGTGCACCCCGGTGTGTAGAGGCCATCCCACGCCACCTGGTTGAGCGCTTCGCGGTCGATGCTGAGCTCGAGGGCCTCGCGCACCCGAGGATCGTTGGCGAGCGGCGTGCCGAGGTCGCCGGGCGGGTTCAGCTTGCCGGTCTTGTTGCGGAGATTGATGGTGATGCCGTCGTAGCCGAGCCCAGTCACGTTCGACAGCTCGAAACGGCCCTCGCGCTTGATGGCGGTGGCGTCGGTCGGCGAGACCATGTGCATGACGTCGATGTCACCCGAGCGGAGATTCGCCAGGCGGACGTTGTCGTCGGGAATGATGCGGAAGACGATCTTGTCGAACTTCGCCTGTCCGGGATCGAAGTAATGGGCGGACTTCTCCACGACGATCCGGTCCTGCGCCACCCGCTCCACGAATTGCCAGGGCCCGACGCAGACGGGGGCGGTGCCGAACTTGTCGCCGAGCTTGTTCACGGCCGTCGGCGACACCGGCATGCCGGCCCGGTCGGTCAGCTGGGCCAGCAGGGGCGAGAAGGGCGCCTTCAGACGCAGGCGCACCGTCCGCGGGTCGACCACCTCGACGGCCTCGACCGGCGCCAGCTCGCTCGCGCGGTTCGAGCCCTTCAGCGTGCGGTGCCGGTCGAGCGAGAACTTGACGGACTCGGCGTCCATCGGGGTGCCGTCGTTGAACTTGACGCCGGGGCGCAGCTTGATCGTGACGACCCGGCCGCCGTCGGTGATCGCCGGCATGTCGAGAGCCAGCTGCGGGTGGATCCGAAGATTCTCGTCGATCTCGTAGAGCTTCTCGCAGATCTGGGAGAAGACGATCCGCCCGACGTAGGTTCGGGCCAGCGTGGGGTCGAGCAGGTCGGGATCCTGGAAGAGCGCGACGACGAGCGTCTTCTTCTGGGCGTGCGCGACGTCGGCCAGGGACAGCACGACGAGCGCGCCGCCGACGAGCCACAACCACCTCGTGATGCTTCGCATGGTCATCTCCTCCACATTTCGAATGTCGCGGATCATACCCTACGCGGGCGCGATCCGCCTCAGCGCCTCCTCCCGGAGCTTCACCTTCTGGATCTTGCCCGAGCTGGTCATCGGAAAGTCGTCGACGAAAACGACGTGGCGCGGAATCTTGAAGCTGGCGATTCGCCCGCGGCAGTGGGACAGCACGTCGGCGTCGGTGAGCGCGCATCCGGGCTCGCGCCGGACGAACGCGACGGCGACCTCGGCGAGCCGGGGGTCGGGAAAGCTCACCACGGCCGCCAGGTTGATCCCCTCGTGGCTCATCAGGAACGCCTCCACCTCCATCGGGTCGACGTTCTCGCCGCCGATCTTCAGCATGTCCTTGTACCGGCCCATGAAGCGGAGGTGGCCGTCGGCCCGGATGACGCCCATGTCGCCGGTGTGCACCCAGCCGTCGCGATCGAGCGCCTGGGCTGTCTCGGCGGGCTTGCCGTAGTAGCCCCGCATGGTCATGTAGCTGCGCACCAGGATCTCGCCGGGCACGTTCGGCGGCTCCTCGCGGCCGCTCTGCGGCTCGACGATCCGGATCTCGTAGCCCGGCGCCGGGTAGCCGGACGCCTCGGTGCACTGCTCCTCGGTCGAGTCGAGCGCGCTGAGCGCGGCGCCGACGCCGAACTCGCTCATGCCGTAGCCGGACAGGAAGCGGCCGAGCACCCGGCGCGCCTTCCTGGCGATCGGTACCGAGCTCGACATGCCGGAAGCGAGGATGCCGGTGCGCACGCTCGACACGTCGCGGGGAAAACGCTCGTGCGCCTCCATCAGTTCCTTGAAGTGGATGTCGAAGCCGTGGAGGATCGTGGCGCGCTCCTGCTCGACGAGCGCCAGGCTCTCGGCCGGGTCGAAGGTCTCGGTGAGCACCTGCCGCGCCCCCGTCACCATCGACATCAGGGGACCCTCGGTGAAGCCGAACGCATGGAAGAGCGGCAGGTACATCATGATCACGTCGGCGGGCGTGATCGCCATGCGAAAGGCCCGATCGGTCGCGTTGCGGATGATCGCGTGGTCGTGCATCGCGCCCTTCGGGAACCCGGTCGTCCCCGACGTGTACAGGAAGAACGCCACGTCGGCGGGATCGACCGCCTCGGCCCGCGCCCCCAGCGCGGCCGCATCGATCGCGTCGCCGGCCGCCTGCACCCCACGCCAGGGAAGCGTTGGCGCGCCGGGCGCGTCGCCGACCGAGATGACGCGACAGAGACTCGGGAATCGCGACTCGCGGGCCGCGCCGCCCGCGAGGGACGGGACCAGCTCGCGCACCATGCCGAGATAGTCGATGGGCCCCGAGCGCTCGGCGATGATGAGCGTCGACGCTTCCGACTGGCCGAGCACGTAGGCGACGTCGTCGGTCCGGAACCGGGTGTTGATCGGGACCAGCACGGCCCCGATCTTGATCACCGCGAACATCGCCTCGATGAACTCGGGCCGGTTCACCATCCAGAGCGCGATCTTCTCGCCCGGCGCCACGCCCAGGCTGATGAGCCCGCGGGCCAGGCGGTCGACGCCCGCCGAGAGCTCGGCGAAGGACCAGCGCCGACCCTGGAAGACGATGGCTTCGCGCGCTCCCCAGCGCCGGGCCGCACGCTCGGGCAGGGAGCCCAGGGTCTGCTTGGGAAACCAGTCGCTCATGGGGTTCCGGGCGTGAGAGTAGCGCGCTCGCAGTCGACCGGTGAGGCGCTTTTACACGAACGTCCCAAAATTCCTTCCTAGTGGACGGGCCGATCGATTCTGGGGAACACCGGCGATACGGCAATCTCCAGTGGCGTCCACAGTTGCGTGGCTCACCACGAGGTGGCACGGGCGATGCTCCGTATCGAGCCGACGCCGGCGCTGCTAGCGTCGGCGAACCAGGAAATGGCATTACGTCGAATCCTGGTGTCACCAGAAGGAGGCGGCACGACATGGCACTGTTCCGCGCGTTCGTAGTCGGCATCGCAGTGAGTGCTCTAGCGGTCGCTCCCGCGTTGGCCAAGGGTGGCGGGGGTGGTGGCGGCGGTGGCGCCGGCGGCGGCAATGGAGGGGGTAATGGTGGAGGGGCTGCCGCTAGTAACGGTGGTGGCGGCGGCCAAGGCTCCGGCCACGGCGCCGGCGAAGGCGCTGGAGGGAAGGGCGGGAGCCCGGCCAGCCATGCAACAGGTGCTGGCCGTGGCACGGCGCTCTCCGCGCCCGGCAGTCAGCATCGTTCCTCGAGGGCAACCGAACAACTCTCCACCCCTACACCGGGGAAGGCCAGTCCGCCGAGTGGAGTGACGCCGGGTATGGGTAAAGTCGGGACTGTCCCGACGACGCCCGGACAGGCTCCCTGATCGAGTCGACCCCCGCGCGGCGGCAGACTGAAACTGCCGCCGCGCGCTCAAGTCCACGCATCCGCGGGCCGCAAGAGAACGCCTCGCCAGCCCTGTCCCCGGAGCTTTAGGCGTGTGGTCTCAGGGTCTTGCTCGTTCCTCAGGACTATCTCCAGCTCGCTTGACGTGAGCCCGGCCTGCGTCTAAGGTCATGCCGGCCGCCGAGGGAATCGAGAGCGCCGGGCCCTTTCTCCGGGAGGGAGAGCTGTCATGATGACCGCGATCGAGTTCATTCACGCCGAGCTGAAGCGTCTGCACGGAATGCTGGACACGGCGATCGCCGACCTGACGCCCGAGCAGCTGCACATGGTGCCGGCCAATCATCCCAACGCGAACACGCTCGCGTGGGTCTACTTCCACTATGTGCGGACCGAGGACAATGTCGTGCGCTTCGTGCTTCAGAAGCGCCGGCCGACCGTGTGGGCGGAGGGCGGGTACGCCGAGAAGCTCGGGCTGCCGCCGGTCGCGCAGGGCACCGGTATGACGACGGAGCAGGCGACTTTCTCGTGAAGACCAGCCCGGGCGACTTGGAAGCGATGGTCACGGTGAAACCGCTCGGCGACATGCCCGGTATTCGCGCGCTGGGCCAGACCTGCGTCTCGCACGGTATGAGTCACGCCGGGGAAATCGAGCTGGCGCGGACGCTGATCGGCGTGGGCCCGGCCATCGGCGTCTGATCTTTCTTGGGCTCGCCTCGGACGGCGGGGCCCCAGCCCCGCGACGTCCTGCGGCTCGCACACCGCGCGCGCCCCGGAATTGACAGCGACCGCGGCAGGCGACATAGTGCCGACTATGAACAACGCGCGCACGATCGGCGAGCTACGTCAGAGCGGGTATCAGGCGAAGTCGGTGAAGCAGGAGCTGCGGGACAACTTGATCGCGCGGCTCCGGGCGGGCGAAGCGCTCTTCCCCGGCATCGTCGGGTACGAGGAAAGCGTTCTGCCGCAGATCGAGAACGCGATTCTCTCCGGCCAGGACATCGTCTTCCTGGGCGAGCGCGGCCAGGCCAAGACCCGCATGGCGCGACTTTTGACCGAGCTGCTCGACCCCGAGATGCCGGCGCTGGCCGGCTGCGAGATCAACGACGATCCGTTCGCGCCGATCTGTCGGGCCTGCCGCGAGCGCGTGGCCGAGCTCGGCGACAAGGCCGAGATCGCGTGGATCCCGCGCGACCGCCGCTACGGCGAGAAGCTCGCCACGCCCGACATCACCATCGCCGATCTCATCGGCGAGGTCGATCCGATCAAGGTCGCCGAGGGGCGGTACCTCGGTGACGAGCTGACGATCCATTATGGGCTGGTGCCGCGCACCAACCGGGGCATCTTCGCGCTCAACGAGCTGCCGGATCTGGCCGAGCGCATCCAGGTGGGCCTGCTCAACATCATGGAGGAGCGCGACGTCCAGATCCGCGGCTACAAGGTGCGCCTACCGATCGACGTCTACGTCGTTGCGAGCGCCAACCCCGAGGACTACACGAACCGCGGGCGCATCATCACGCCCCTCAAGGACCGCTTCGGCTCCCAGATCCGCACGCACTATCCGCGGCGGCTCGAGGACGAGATCGCCATCATGGAGGCCGAGCTCACGAAGTTCCCGGCCGCCGGGTTCCAGTACGTCGCGGCGCCGTACATGCAGCAGATCGTCGCCGAGGTGACGCACCTGGCGCGCAAGGCGCCGGAGATCAGCCAGCGCTCGGGCGTGTCGGTGCGGGTCAGCATCTGCAACTGGGAGAACCTGCTCTCCAACGCGCTCAAGCGCGCCATCCGGCTGGAGGAGCGCGAGGTCGCCCCCCGCGTGAGCGACCTCGGGGCCATCGTCTCCTCGACCAGCGGCAAGATCGAGCTCGAGACGCTCGGCGACAGCGGTGAGGACAAGATCCTCGGCAAGCTCGTGCAGAAGGCGGTGCTGAACGTCTTCAACCGCAGCTTCACGAGCGGCGAGCTGGATCCGGTCGTGGCCGCCTTCCAGGGTGGCTTCGGCATCGACGTCGCCGATTCGATGCCGTCCAGGGAATATGTCCGCCAGATCGCCGAAGTGCGTCCGCTGCACGCCGCCGTGAAGAAGCTCGGCGCCAGCGATCCGGCCGCCACGGCGGCGGCGCTCGAGTTCGTCCTCGAGGGGCTGCACCTGAGCCGCAAGCTCAACAAGGACACCAAGGCCGGTCGCTACCGCTACCGGAGCTGAGTCGGCCGCACCGGTCGACGGCCACGGGCTGATCCGAGAACCGATGGTCACGACCAAAACCTCTCCGCACACCGCGCGCCGGCGAATCGCCGTCTCCCTGGCCGTGGCGCTTCTGCTCCTGACCGGGTGCGCCCTTTCCACAAAACAGAAGGCGGCGGTGAGCCAGTTCAGCGACTCGGCGGCCACCCTCGGCGACGTGACGTCGTCCCAGCTGAAGGCAATGCGGGACGGGACGGTCGAGATGACGAAGCAGCGGTTGCTGCTGGCCGGGCGCAGCAGGGATCCCAAGCTCGGGGATCAGGCCTCGCTCGACCGCGGCTTCGAGGTGAGCCGCGTCGAGACGGTGACGAGCGCGGCGCAGGCGCTGGCGGCCTACGGCAAGAGCCTGGCGGCGCTCGTCACCGACTCGCAGTCCGCGGAGCTGCAGGCGGCCAGCCGTGAGCTCGTCGCGAGCCTGGGCCGGGTGCCGGAGGCCAAGGAGAAGCTCAGCGACAAGCAGCTGGAGGCGATCGGCACCGTCGTCCAGGAGGTCGGCGGGCTCTGGATCGAGGTGAAGCGCAAGGAGGCCGTGACGACCATCGTGAGGGAGTCGCGGCCAGCGATAGACCGGCTCTGCGACCTCCTCGCCCGCGACTTTGCTCCGGGAACCGGCTGGGTCGCCCTGCAGCTGCAGGTGATCGAGGATCCTCTCATCGCCGAAGCGACCAACGTCCTGTACGACGGCCGCTCGTACGACGAGCGAAAGCGCGCGTCGGACGCGATCGAGCTCGTGCACGGCAATCGAATGCGCCGGACGGAAGTCCTCAAGCGCGTGACCGATGCCGCCACCGCCATGAAGAAGGCCAACGAGGCGCTGGCGCAGGCGGTCGAGGACTCGACGTGGTCGGCGCAAGACATTCAGGCCTTTGCCGAACGGGCGCAATCGCTCCGGGCGGCGGTGAAGATCATCACGACGAAATGAAAGGCGTGCGCCATGGCCAACACGCTCGGGGAGGAGCTGAGTGCGTCCCTGACCAACATCACGGCCCTCATCCTCAAGACGGAGAGTAAGAGCGAGCGCACGCGACTGACCCGACAGCAGGCCCAGATCGCGGGTCAGCTGCAGGTGTTCATCGACCAGGTCGTCGACGAGTCGCTGGCCGAATACCGGGCGGCCTCGAACGCGCTGAACGCGGCGAACGCCGAGGCCCAGAAGGCCAAGGCGAATCTGGACAGGGTCGCGGCCACCATCAAGAAGTTCGCGGCCGCGATCGACAAGCTGGCGGCCCTCGCCGCGAAGGTCGCCGCGGCGTGACCGGTAGGCATCGACGCTAGACGCGCCGCGCGTCGAGGATCGCCCGGGCCAGGAGGCGGCTTCCCTCGTAGCACTTGTCCGGCTGCTCGTAGCTGAAGGCCAGGCGAATGTGGCGCTCGCCACCTTTGCCGGCGAAGAACGCGCGGCCGGGCGTGTACTGCACGCGCGCCTCGAGGGCCAGCGCCTCGAGCCGGGCCACGTCGGTGTCGGACGGCAGCTTGATCCAGATGAAGAACCCGCCCTGCGGCCGGCTGATCTCGACGTCGGTGTCCTTCAGCACTTCCCACAGCCCGCGGAGCATCGCGTCGCGCTTGGCGCGGTAGACACCGACCAGCACCTTCACGTGCGCTTCCATGTGCTCGCGCAGGAAGTAGGTCGCCACGCGCGACATGAACGGGTTCACGCCGCCCCCGTAGTTGAACGCCACGCCGGCGCCCAGGATCTTGGAGAGCGTCCCGGCGCGAATGACGCGGCCCGTGCGATCGAGCGCGTAGACCGGCGGCTTCGAGTCGCCCTCGAAGCGGAGCTCGTTGTAGGCGTCGTCCTCCAGGATGAACGTGTCGTACTCCTCGGCGAGCTCGATCAGCTCCTGGCGCCGGCCGATCGACAGATCGGGGCCGGCCGGGTTCTGGAAGTTGACGATCGTGTAGATGAGCTTGCACCGGCGGCCCTGGCGCTTGATCGTCTCGAGGCTCTCGCGCACGGCGCTGATGACCATGCCGTCGGCGTCGACCGGCACGCCGAAGATCTCCGGGCCGTGGCGCCGGATGTTGTTGAGGGAGCCCGAGAAGGTCGGCGCCTCGATGATCATCGGCTCGCCCGAGTCCACGAAGGCGCTGAAGGCGAGGGCCAGCGCGGCGCCCGAGCCGTTGGCGACGAAGATGTTCTCGGGCGTCACCGAGAGGTTTTCGTAGAGCTTGTACTTGTGGCAGATGAGCTCGCGCAGCCCGCGATAGCCCTGGGGGTCGCCGTAGGTGAGGGCATCGGCGCCCTCGGTCTTCATCATCTTGGCGGTGGCCTCGACCATGCCGTCGTAGGGGAACGACGCCGGATCCGGAAAGCCGCCCCCGAACTCGTAGAGCGGCGTCGCCACGGGGCGGGACGTGGTGACCGGGCCGCCCCAGCCGATGCGGGCGCGGCTCGTCAGGTGCTCCTCGAAGCGGGCGGTCGGGCCAGGGGTTGTCATGACGGTTAGCATACGACAAGCGCCAAGCCTATAATCACGTCACCATGCTCTTCCGCTATTCGCGCTGGGACGGAACGCAAAAGCTCGCCGACCTCGACGCCGACGATCTCCTGGCGGCCATGTCCGACGACCTCATGTCGGACGGCGACCTCTGGAACGCGCTCCGGCGCATGTTCCAGCGGGGCATCCAGAATCCGCAGGCGCCGGTGCCGGGCATCCAGGACATGCTCGAGCGGCTCCGGAAGCGTCGGCAGCAGCAGCTCGAGCGCTACGACCTGGGCTCGGCGCTGGAGGACATCAAGAAGAAGCTGGACGAGGTCCTCCGGACCGAGCGGGCCGGCATCGAGCGCCAGGTGCAAGATCCGGGCGATCGGGCGAAGAAGCTCGAGCCGCTCGATCAGCTGCCGGCCGACCCGGCGGGGCGCATCAAACAGCTCCAGGACTACAACTTCACCGATCCCGAGGCGGAGCGCCTCTTCCAGGAGCTGATGAAGTCGCTCCAGCAGCAGATGATGCAGCCGTTCATGCAGGGCATGAAGCAGTCGCTCCAGAACATGAGCCCCGACGACCTCCGGCGCATGCGCGAGATGATGCGCGACCTCAACCAGATGCTGCGGCAGCGCGCCGAGGGCGACGAGCCCGACTTCGACGCGTTCAAGCAGAAGTGGGGCCAGAATTTCCCCGGGGTCGAGAGCCTCGACGAGCTGCTCGAGCAGCTCGGCCGCCAGGCCGGGCAGCTCCAGTCGATGCTCGACAGCATGTCGCCCGGGCAGCGCCGCCAGCTGCAGGAGATGATGTCGAGCCTGTTCATGAAGGACGAGCGGCTCGAGGCCGAGATGGCCCAGCTCGCCATGCACCTCGACCAGCTCGGCCTC
>WNFK01164478.1_pt1 | contig 10993 bp, 13 predicted proteins | sample 5400281 | NCBI WGS metagenome assembly WNFK01 (sample SAMN13153350, study PRJNA577476) | soil metagenome | isolation source: 20 cm soil on Douglas fir-dominated hillslope | place: USA:California | collected 2013-09-17
GCGCGCGGCTCGGTGCGCCCGATCCTCCGCGACATGCTGAAGCATCTGATCTCCGCGATCAGCTACGGCGGCGCGGGGAGCCTCGCCGAGTTGCAGGAGATGTTCCGGAAGAATCCGGAGCGCTACGTCATCCGACTGACGGAATCAGGACGGCGCGAGTCGTTCGACCGGTAGGGAGCGACCTTCGCAGGCGACGGGCCACAGAGACACGGAGACACGGAGAGTCGCTGTTCAATCCTTTCGCTCGCGAACAACGAACGTTGAAGTGCTGCTCGCGAGATCCGCCAGAAGCTGGCGGAGATCAGCAAAATAGCGATTGTGGGTCTGGCGCAATGCCTCCTGGCTTTGTGCCTGTAACAGCACGACCTCACGATCGGTCCTTGCGCGACGCAACGATAGCTCTAGCTCGAGCCGCGCGTCCTCCGCATGCTTTTGCTGGCTGTCGTCGAACTCACGAATGCTGACGAGCCGCCCTTCCGATCGATCGTATTCGACCAAGAAAATCATCGGTGTCTGCCCTGTGTACTGCGCTCGTCCAATTGTTGCACGAGCGCGTCCAAGTGGTGATGAGCGCGCACCTTCAGCCGCTCGAGTTCCTTCTGAACGCGAAAGTAGTCGTTCGTCGAAGAGAATCCATCGGTGGAAGTCTGCTCCAGTGCTTCGACCTCGGCGATGTCGCTTGACGCGCGAGCAAGCAAACTTTGGATTCCCGAATCTCCGCCACCGTACTTGATGGCTGGATCAATCGCATCCGAATACTTCTCGGACACTTCGGCCCACCTGTGCTGCAATTCCGTACGCACTTGGATTTCGACAGGATGATCATCGACGGCGGCGATCACATGGACTGCGCGGTACCCGTGACTGGGATGCGAACGGCGATCAATGGTGGCGGCGCTGGGGAATGCCTCGGTCAACGCACCGACGACCACGTTCTGCTCTGATGTGTCGACGACGACGATTCGGCACCCTGCCATGTCCTGAATCTGGCTTAGGCGGATAGTCTCACGGCGAAGCTTATCGATGATTGAGCTCGTCGACTTTGCGACTCGCCCCGTCGGCTCCCTGGTGCTGAAACGCCCGGCAACGGCGAAAACCTTCTCGTATGGCCCGCCAAACGCCTTCCGGAAATTGTCCAATTCTATGAGATCAGTTTCCGAGACAAGACCTGCCTTGAGGCGCTCACCAAGTCTGTCGATCTGCGTCTTGGAAAACGCCACGCGACGATGCTAGCACGGCAAATTTGAGCTCCGTGTCTCCGTGGCCCGTCGTCACGTGCGTCAGTGAACGCCGCCGCGCATCTACAGTGTCAATGGTCCGAAGTGCCCCTCGTACCTCTCGCTGAACTCCTTCATCGTGTACGCGTGGCTCTGCCCCCCGAGATGCTCGAGCGCGTAGGTCGCGGCCACGGTGCCCAGCTGCGCGGATTCCTTGAACGACTTCCCCATCGCCATAGGGCACGTCGATGCGCGAGTGTGACTCGTAGACCGAGCAGCCATCCTCCCCGCGTGTGATCACCAGCGCCGATACCTGCTCCAGCACCTGCTCCTCGCCCAGTCCCGTCTTCTGGCGGATCAGCTCGAACTCGTAGTCATTGCTGATGACGAGCCGCGCGCCGGAGATGCCGTCGCGCAGGTCGTCGCCCGAGAGCCGCGCGCACTGCTGGCCCGGATCGAAGATGAACGGCACGCCGATCGTCCGGCACTCCTCGGCGTACTGGATCATCGCGCCGGGGTCGTTCGGAGAAATGATGACGAGGCCGGGCTGCTGGATCGTCCGCAGCGACAGTTCCGACGCGTTTGCCATCGCGCCGATGTAGAACGACGCGATCTGGTTGTTCTCCGTGTCGGTGCTGCAGAAGAACGACGCGGTGAACTTGTCGGGCACGTGGCGCACGTGGGAGGTATCCACGCCCACCGCCTGCAGCCACTCGTCGTACTCCTTGAAATCCTGTCCCGCGGTCGCGACCAGGTACGGCCGCTCGCCGAGCAGCGCCAGCGTGTAGGCGATGTTCGGCGCGCAGCCGCCGCGCCGCTTGTCCATCGAGTCCACGAGGAAGCTGAGGCTGACGCGCTGGAGGTGCTCGGCGAGGATGTGTTCCGTGAACTTCCCGGGAAACGACATCAGGTAGTCGTACGCGATCGAACCGGTGACGATGAGCTTCATGACATGTAACGGCCGATGATGGGCGCGAGATCCTTCTTGAGCTGCTCCGGAACCATGTCCGGCCGCGTGACCAGCGCGTACTTCAGCGCGGATGCGCACTCGCACGTTCGCTCGTACGGCAGCCGCTCGACGGCCCCGGCGATGATCTGCTGCGCGGTCGCGGCGTTTTGCGCCAGCGTGGACATCACCATCTCGACGGTGACCGAGTCGTGGTCCGGGTGCCAGCAGTCGTAGTCGGTGACGAGCGCGATCGTCGTGTAGCAGATCTCCGCCTCGCGCGCGAGCTTCGCCTCCTGCAGGTTCGTCATCCCGATGATGTCCATCCCCCACGAGCGATACAGCGTCGACTCGGCGAGCGTCGAGAACTGCGGCCCTTCCATGCAGACGTACGTGCCGCCCGTGTGCACGGTGGCGCCAGCGCGCCGGCCGCTCTCGCAGGCGATGCCGCTGAGGATCCGGCAGAACGGGTGCGCGAAGCCGACATGACCGACGAGCCCGCGCCCGAAGAAGCTGCTCGGCCGCCCCTTCGTGCGATCGAAGAACTGGTCGGGAATGACGATGTCGGCGGGCTTGTATTCCTCCTTCAGGCTGCCGACGGCGCTCGCCGAGAGCATGAACTCGACGCCGAGCGTCTTCATGCCGAAGATGTTCGCGCGGAAGTTCAGCTCCGACGGCGAGACGCGGTGGCCGCCGCCGTGGCGCGCGAGAAACGCCACGCGCTTGCCGGCAAGCGTGCCGAGCAGGTACGGCGCCGACGGCTCGCCAAATGGGGTCGTCACTCGTACTTCTTCGCGGTCGGTCACGCCGGCCATGTCGTAGAGACCGGACCCGCCGATGATGCCGATTTGTGCTCGCTGCATGCCTCTCTCGCGTGCCGGGATCCGGGATCGGGGATCCGGGATCCGTTGGGATGTGGGGTTTGGGATTTGGGATCTGGGTTTTGTGATCTTACTAAATCACTCTCTGCACGGACCGCTTCCCGTCCTTCTCGCGAATGTAGCCGGCGCTCACGGACGGATCGTGGTCGAAGAAGATCAGGTGCTCACGATCGATCGCCTCGCGCAGGAACCGCTGCTTGAACGCGAACGACTCCATCGGATACAGATCGAGGGCGGTAATCCAGTTGTCCTGGATGTGCGCCTGGGTCGCGACGACATCCGCGGCGAAGACCGCGGTCTTCCCGCCGGACTCGAGGTAGACCACCTGGTGGTGCGCCGTGTGGCCGCGCGCGCGAGCGACACGCACCCCCGGTCGAATCTCGCGATCGTCGTCGAAGAAGTCGACGACCCCCGCCTGCTCGAGCGGCACGAAGTCGTCGGTGAAATAGCTGCCGCGGCTGCGCGGGTGCTGCTCGAGGGCAGCGTCCCATTCGCCGCGGCGGATCACGTAGCGCGCCTTCGGGAAATGCGGGACGAGCCCGAGCGCCGTGCGCGAGACGGCCCCGCCCACGTGGTCGAAGTGCAGATGCGTCGGCAGCACGACGTCGATCGCCTCCGGCTCGACGCCCGCTTCCGCCAGCGTGTGATCGATGGTGCGCGTGCGTTCGAGGCCGAAGATCTGCGACCTCTTCGCGTCGAGCTTGCAGCCGGCGCCGCAGTCGATCAGCATGCGCCCCCAGTCGGCTTCGACGAGCAGCGCGCGCATCGCGAGCACGATGCGGCCGCGGTCGTCGGGCGGCGCCTGCTTCTCCCAGAGCGGGCGCGGCACGACGCCGAACATCGCGCCCCCGTCGAGACGGAACGACCCGTCGCTGACCGTCGTGAGCTGCAGGTTGCCGAGGGCCATCTGCGTGACCCATTGCTCGACCAGCCGGCGCGCGGCCTGCTTCAGCTCGACGAGCACGCCGTGCGCCGCCGAGGGATGAATGAACGCGACGAGCGCCCCTTCGGCGCCGGGCCGCGGCTCTTCGTCCACCAGCCGGACACCGCGCGTCTTCAACTGCGCCAGGGTGGCGCGGATGTCGGGCACGCGCAGCGTGATGTGGTGGAGACCCGGGCCGCGCTTGTCGATGTACTTCGCAATCGCCGACTCGCACGCGGTCGCCTCGAGCAGTTCGATCGCGGACTGGCCGGTCGGGATGAAGTGCGCCCTGACGCGCTGGGCATAGACCTCCTCGGTCACCTCGACCTCGAGGCCGAGCGCGTCGCGGAAGAACGCGAGCGCCTTGTCGAGGTCCTGTACCGCGATGCCGACGTGGTCGAGGACGGCTTTCATGTTCGGGATTTGACGGGTCCGCGCGCTCCGGCGGGTCCGGCTCCGACTGGATTGCGATTCTCGCCGGGACCCGCCCGACGTACGCGGTCGATGATGTCGGCGGCCGCGGAATACGGGTCCACCTCGCGCGACGCGATGCCGTCGACGACGCGCTGCAGTTCGCCTTCGGGCAGCGCCTGTTCGACCATCTGCATGAACCGGTGCGCGAGCAGGTCGCGCAGCCGGTACTCCTGCCTCGTGCGCTGGCGCGTCGCGCGCGTCGCCTCCGAGTGGGCGCGGAACTTCTCAATCGCCTCGATCAGCTCGGTCACGCCCGTACCCGTCGTCGCCTCGGTCTTGAGGATCGGCGGACGCCAGTCGGCAGGCTGGAACGCCTGGAGCGCGAGCATCGCGGCGACGGACTGCACGAGGCGATCCGCGCCGTCGCGATCCGCCTTGTTGACCACGAAGATGTCCGCAATCTCCATGATGCCCGCCTTGAGGGCCTGCACCTCGTCGCCGGTGCCGGGCACCAGCACGACGATCGAAATGTCGGCGGTGCGAACGATATCGACCTCGTCCTGCCCGACGCCGACGGTCTCGATGATGACGATGTCCTTGCCGGCCGCGTCGAGCACGAGCGCGGCGTCGCTCGTCGCGCGCGCGAGGCCGCCCAGGTGGCCGCGCGTCGCCATGCTGCGGATGAACACGCCTTCGTCGCCGAAGTGCGTGCCCATGCGTACGCGATCACCGAGGATCGCGCCACCCGAGAACGGGCTCGTCGGATCCACGGCGACGATGCCGACCGTGCGCCCGGCCTTTCGCAGCTCGGTCGTCATGCGATCGACGAGCGTGCTCTTGCCGGCGCCGGGCGGACCGGTCACGCCGACGAGGTACGCGCGGCCGGTGCGCGGGTAGATCGCGCGCACCAGCGCGGCGCCCGCGGGCGATTCGTCCTCGATGAGGGAGATCGCGCGCGCGATGCCGCGCGCGTCGCCGGCACAGACGCGCTCCGCGAGCGGCGACATCAGCCGTGTCTCGCCGGAGTCGACGACGCAGGCGGATCCTGCCGCGCCGGAGCCGGCGGCGACAGCGGTTGCATGAGGTGGCGCGCGATCACGAGGCGTTGAATCTCGCTGGTGCCCTCGCCGATCGTGGTCAGCTTGACGTCGCGGAAATACTTCTCGGCCGGATAGTCCTTCACGAACCCGTAGCCGCCGTGGATCTGCACCCCGTCCTCGGAGGCGCGCACGGCTATTTCACTGGAGTAGAGTTTCGCCATCGCGGCTTCGAGCGTCGTGCGGCGCCCGGCGTGCTTCATCGACGCGGCCCGATACGTCAGCAGGCGCGCGGCCTCGATGCGCGTCGCGTTGTCCACCAGCTTCGCGCGGATGCTCTGGAACGTGCCGATCGGCTGGCCGAACTGCTTCCGCTCGAACGCATAGCTCCGCGCCGCTTCGTACGCGCCCTGCGCGAGGCCGACCGCGAGCGCCGCGATGCCGATGCGCCCCGCGTCGAGCACCTGCAGCGCGTTGATGAACCCCTGCCCTTCCTGGCCGAGCACCTGCGCCGGCGGCACGCGGCAGTTCTCGAAGATCACCTCGCTCGTCTCGCTCGCGCGCATCCCGAGCTTGTCTTCCTTCTTCCCCGCGCGGAAGCCCGCCGCGCCGCGCTCGACGATGAACGCGGTGATGCCGCGGCTCCCCTTCGCCTTGTTGGTCACCGCCATCACGACGATCAGGTCGCCGGTGCGGCCGTGCGTGATGAACTGCTTCGTGCCGTTCATCACCCAGCAGTCGCCGTCGCGAACCGCGGCCGTCCGCATGGCGCCCGCGTCGCTGCCGGCAGACGACTCGGTCAGCCCCCACGCGGCGAGCTGCTCGCCGCGCGCCAGCGGCGCGAGGTACGTGCGCTTCTGCTCGTCGGTGCCGAACATCGCGATGTGCGCCGCGCCGAGGCCGTTGTGCGCCGCCACCGTCAGCGACACGGACGGGTCGACGCGCGCGAGCTCCTCGATGCAGATGCAATAGTCGACCGACGACATCGCCGCGCCGCCGAACTCGTCCGGGAACTGGATGCCCATCAGGCCGAGCCCGGCGAGCTTCGACAGCAGCTCGCGCGGAAACTGCTGCGCCTCGTCCCACTCGCGTACGTGGGGCCGCAGCTCGGTCTCGGCGAACTCGCGGACGCTGCGCCGCAGCAGTTCCTGATCGGCGGTGAAATCGAATTCCATTCGCGCGCTCCGATCGTATCATTCGGATCATGCGACTCCGACCTCTTCTGCCGCTGCTGTGCCTCGTGCTCGCCGTTTCCTCGCGTCCCGCGTTCGCCGACGCGACGCTCTTCATCGGCACCACCAACGTGTCGGACAACGCCAACGCCTCGAGGCAGACGACAAAGGGGTTCGCGATAGGGGCGGGCCTGCTCGTCGTCGGCATCGAGTTCGAGTACGGCCAGACGGCCGAGGACGAGGAACGGCTGGGTCCCTCGCTGCGCACCGGCGTCGGCAACGTCTACGTCCAGACGCCGGTTCCCATCGCCGGGCTGCAGTTCTACGCCACGACGGGAGGCGGGCTCTATCGCGAGCGAAGCACGGTGACCACGGCCATCGACCTCCAGAAGACGGGCTTCACGTCCAACACGGGAGGCGGCGTGAAGATTTCGCTGCTCGGCCCGCTGAAGGCGCGCGTCGACTACCGCATCTTCAAGCTGCTCGGCGACAAGCCGAGCCCGACGTGGCGCGGGACGGTGCAGCGGCTGTACGCGGGAGTCACTCTCGGGTTCTGATCACGGCTTCGCGGGCGCCGGCGTCACCGGGGGCGTGGCGGCCGTTGCCGTCGGCGCGCCGGCCGCCGCCGGCGTGGACGGCACCGGCTGCAGGTTGATCAGCGTCTGACCCGCGGTCGCGAACGCCGTCGTATACATCCGGTACAGCTCCATGATCTCGGTCGGGTACGCCTCCGCGAGGATCTTCGCGACGCCGTAGTCCGCGCCCTTCACCGCCGGGTCCATCACGAAGACGAACAGCACGCTGCCGTTCGGTCCTGGCTCGGCGGCCTTGAAGATCTTCCAGCCCCATCCCTGCTGGTTGCGAACCGGATCCTTCGAATTGGCGAGCGCCTCGCGCAGCTTCAGGATCACCGTCTCGAAGTCCATCACCTTGTCCGGACGGATCGCGTTGAAGATCAGCCCGTGCTCGGACGCGAACACGCGGCCGAGCGGCGGTGGCGAGACGACCGACTGTCCGGGAGGAGGCGGGCCCGGCACCGGCGCGGGCGGCGCGGTGGCCGAGGGCGGCGTGCCGGGTGCCGGCGATGTCTGCTGCGGCTGCAGCGCTCCGGCGGGTGGCGGCTGAGGCGCCGCCGCCTGCATCGCGATCAGGAGCGCGATCGGGAAAAGCATCGCTTATCAGTGTAAATGCAAAGAGCCACGAACGCGTGCGCGCCCGTGGCTCTTCAGGAATGCCTCGCCGAAGCCCGCGACCGCGCGGAGGCGGGTTACTTCGACAGGTCGATGACCGTCGTGCCCTGGATGGTGCCCAGCGGCTGCTTGAACGAACCTCGATACAACTCGAAGAGGGTCTTCTGCTCGGCCGGGTCCTTCACCCCCGCGTAGATGTTGTTCATGATCGAATAGTCCGCATCCTTCACGGGTGTGATGAGGTGGACATAAATGACCGCGCCGTCGGGATTCGGCATCGCGTTCTTGATCACCTTCCAGCCGGCGAGCTGCTGCTTCGCCTCCGGGGCTTCTGATTTCGAGAGAGTGTCCTTCAGCGTTGCAAGAACCTTCTCGTAGTCCGCGGTTTTGTCGCCATTCACTGCGACGAGCATCACGACCGTATCGCCCGTAGAAACATCGCACACGCCAACAGAACGCCGGACAGTCGTCGCATCATCGATGCCTCCTCGAAACGGCCGTTAATCTACCACAGGTGAGCCGAGAAGCTGGGACATGATCTCGTTGGCAAGAAGCATTCCCGCCCGGGAGAGCCGCAAAAGGCGCCCATCATAGATCAACAACCCTGCCTCCCGGAACCGCTCCAGTGCGGCGCCGTAAATGCCCCAGACGTCCGCGTCATATCGGGTTTTGACGGTATGGACGTCGATGCCGCGCGCCAGGCGGAGGCCCGTGAAGAGCGCTTCCTCGAGCGCCTCGCGGCGACTTAATTCGCGCTTCTCGACGCCGGGCTGACCTCCGGACGCGACAGCGGCGATGTACTCCGTCGTCGACGACAGGTTCTTCCAGCGGACACCCCGACGGGTCGAGTGCGCGCCGCAGCCGAAGCCAAGCCACTCGCCGTCGGCCCAGTATTTCAGGTTGTGGCGCGACTCGCGTCCGCGCCGCGCGACGTTGGAAATCTCGTATTGCTCGTAGCCGGCGGCGTCGAGGCGCGCCATAGCCTCCAGGTACATGTCCGCCGCGTCGTCGTCGGGCGCGAGCGACCATTTCGACCGCGCCATCGCCTCGCGCAGCGGCGCGTTCGGGTAGAGCTCGAGGATGTAGAGCGAGGCGTGGTCGGGGCCGAGCGCGATCAGCGCGTCCACGGATTCGAGCCACTGCGCGATCGTCTGCTGCGGCAGCCACATCATCAGGTCGAGCGAGACGTTGTCGAAGCCGGCGGCGCGCGCCATCGCGAACGCGTCGGCCGCGCGCGACGCGGAGTGCAACCGGCTCAGACGCTGCAGCTCCTCGTCGCGAAACGACTGCACGCCGTAGCTGAGACGATTGACGCCAGCCTCGCGGAATTCCACGAGCCGCTCCGGCGTGACCGTCTCCGGGTTCGCCTCCATCGTCACTTCAGCGTCGGCCGTCACGGCGAATGCGCGGTGGCACGCCTGGATGATGGCGGCGATCTCGGAGGGCTCGAGGAGCGACGGCGTCCCGCCGCCGAAGTAGATCGTGTCGGCCTCCGACCGGTCGCCCTGCGAGGCAATCTCGTGCAGCAGCACCTGCACGTACTGCTCTTTCAACGAGGCGTCGAAGAGGCCGCGGTTGAAGTTGCAGTAGTTGCAGATGGCGGAACAGAACGGAATGTGGACGTAGAGTCCGAGCACTTGAACCAGTCTACAGGCTTCGGGCTCCGGGCTTCAGGACTAGCGGCTTCCGGCGCGCCCACCCGGCCACTTCAGGTCCGCTTTGCCGTCGCGCGGCTTCAGCTGCGCGCGCGCCTGCCCCGCGGACTTCTGGGGCATGGCGCCGCGGGCGCGGTTCTTCGGTGAGGCGGGGGACGAATCCTGCCAGCGCGCGATGTCGCCGTCGGTCGGGTGCGGCCCCACTTCGCGCGTGTCGGGGCCGTCGATGCGGACCCAGTCGCACATTTCCTTCAGCCGCGATCGGATGCGCAACCCGAGCTGCAGCGCCATCGAGTGCGGCTCGGTGTTCTCCGAATCGGTGAGGTTGGTGGTGAACACCGTGACGCGCCGCTCGCTGTAGCGCGTGTTGACGACGAGCCCGAGCGTCTCCTCGACCCACTCGGACTTCTTCTCGGCGCCGATGTCGTCGAGGACGAGCAGGTCGGCCTCGAGCACCGGCCGCAGCACGCCGAGCTCGGTTGCCTCCGCGTGGGCGCTGTAGGTGTCGCGCACCAGCTTCAGCAGGTCGCGGGTCTCGAAGAACACCGCGCGCGCGCCCTTGCGGCTGATCGCTTCCTTCATCAGCGCGACCGCGAGGTGCGTCTTGCCGACGCCGTTGTCGCCGAAGAAGAGGAGGCCGCGATCGACGACCGGGAACTGATCGACGAGCCGCGTCGCGCGGCGCAGCGCGTCGCGCTGGCTGTCGGTGTGCGCCTCGAAGTTCGAGAGCTCGCAGTGGACGTAGCGGCGCGGGATGCGCGCGCTCTTCAGGAGCGATTCGAAGCTGCGCTGGTGCCAGCAGTCGCAGCGCGTGACCCGCGAGACACCGTCAACCTCAATCGTCTTCCATCCGGTGTCGTCGCAGATCGGGCAGGGCACGGACGATGGTAACCGATCTGGCGGGTCCGAAAGGACCCGCCCTCCACTCACGGTCGAAGTGCGATCGCCCTACTTCGAGCTCTTGGCCTTCGGCTTGTCGGCTTCGTGCGGAGGAGGCGGCGCCGGCGGATTGCGGCGAACGAGATCGGTCGGCGACGACTTCACGAGCGCGGTGCCGAGACGCTGCTCCCAGTCGTCGATGCCGCGCGCGAGCTCGCGCTTGACGTAGTCCATGAACTCGTTGACCTCGCCCTGCATCTGCTCGATCTTGCGGCGCATGTTCAGGATGATCTCGACGCCCGCCAGATTGACGCCGAGGTCGCGCGTCAGCGTGAGAATCGTTTCGAGCTGCTCGAGATCCTCTTCCGAGTAGAGCCGCGTGTTGCCTTCCGTGCGCGATGGCTTGAGCAGCCCCTCGCGCTCGTACAGCCGCAGCGTCTGCGGATGGATGTTGTACTTCTGCGACACCGCGCTGATCATGTAGTACGCCTTGCCGCCGGCCCGCTTCGCCATGTCTACTCGCCGAATGACTCGCGCACGTTCTCGCCGTTGATGCGGCCGAACTCGCGCAGCAGTTCCTTCGACCGTTCGTCGAGCAGCCTCGGCAGCACCAGCTTGACCTCGACGACGAGGTCGCCGCGGCGGCCGTCGCGCGTGGAGGCGGCGCCGCGCTCGCGCAG
>WNFK01179629.1_pt1 | contig 10993 bp, 12 predicted proteins | sample 5400281 | NCBI WGS metagenome assembly WNFK01 (sample SAMN13153350, study PRJNA577476) | soil metagenome | isolation source: 20 cm soil on Douglas fir-dominated hillslope | place: USA:California | collected 2013-09-17
ACTTACAGGCTGTTATCCGGGAAAGCCTGCGGAGACTAACACAGAAGTTTGAGATTGATCAAGCAATCAACGCCGATAAAACAGCGGTCCGAAGTTAGGCTTCGATGACAACATCAGGGCTGGCCGAGAAGTATTATTGGGATACACTTTCTGAAACGTATTTCGATAATTCTTACGCGGTTGAGCTTCCCCGCCTGATGAATCGTCTAATAGAAGTGGGCAAGTCGTAACTCATACAAAATGATGCGCTCAAGTCATCTCGTCCAACAGCTCGAGCAGGGACATCGGCAGTTCCGCTGGGAGGTTCTTGAAACCGTGTGGTGACTTATAAACGAGCCAGAGAAAGAACACATCGAAGGAACGCTGCTTTCTTGACATAACCACAGGCCGCGATTAGTCTTAGAGTTTTCGTTAACAGGAGAATTGATGACTATGTCGAAACGGACTTTTCAGCCGAACAATCGGCGGCGTGCGAAAACTCATGGGTTTCGAGCAAGAATGGCGACCAAAAATGGCAGGTTGGTATTGAAGAGGCGTCGTGCTAAAGGACGAAAGCGCCTGACTCCGGCTCATTACTAAGGTCTCACCCGTGAGTCTCTCATGAAGAAGAATTTGCGGGATCCGGCGGAATTCCAGCGTGTCTATCGTAATGGGAAACGGTTTGAAGGCTCATTCATTACGGTATTTGTGATTGATAATCAGGGAATGCAGCACCGCTTGGGAGTAACAGCATCCAAAAAAGCGCTGGGCAATGCAGTGCAGCGTAACAGGGCCAAGCGACTATTGCGGGAAACTTTTCGATCAAACGAAGTGGCTCTCAAGGCTCTAGGCAAAAACTACGATTGGGTACTAAACGCCAAAGCCGCAGTCTTGAGCGATAACTTTTTGGCGCCATCAAGGGAGTTTGGAGAGATGGTAGAAAAGGTTAGTAGGCAGGAAGATGCTGGCAAACGGTTAGTTAAATCATAGTGTGAAAACAGTTCTGATCTCAATCCTAAAAGCTTATAAATTGGCGGTTTCACCACTTCTACCTCCTTCTTGCAGATTCATTCCCACATGCTCGGAATATGCGATTGACGCGATTGCTCTCTATGGAGCCTGGCACGGTAGTGGCCTCGCCATGCGCCGATTGCTGCGATGTCATCCGTTCAATCCCGGCGGTTATGATCCGGTGGAGTGAACGGAAGCCATAAGAGACTGCGATAGTCGGAAAGACACCTTAGTCACCACTGACAAATTCCAGATGCAACAAAAACGACTGATACTCGCCTTAGCGATCTCCACAGCAATACTGTTTCTGTGGAGTTATCTAGTGCCCGTTAAGCCTCCCCAAAACAACAACCAGCCAAGTTCAGGCCCGACTCCATCGGCACAATCTGGTGCACCCCAGTCCCAATCAACTAATTCGCCTCAGAATCAAACAGTGACTTCTCCGCCGGCGTCGACCGAGGCGCCTCAAAGAACAATAAGAATTAGTACACCCCTTTACGAGGCTAAATTTGATAGTCGCGGAGGAGAGCCCGTAAGCTGGATAATAAAAAAGAACAAGAACAGCGGCAGCGAGATCTACTCGGTTGCTGGAAATCGGCACAATCGCGTTCCTCTGGAACTCATTTCGCCTGAAGGCCTAAAAAGAAACCCGCGGCAGGTACCCCTTCAACTCATCACGGGCGACGCAAATTTGGATTGGACTCTGAGTTCTTCGACTTACAAGGTTGAAGGTGTTGAAGGTAATGGCGATGTCGATTTGAAACTCGGGCCAGGCGAAAAAAAGCATTGTGTTCGATGCGGATCGCTACGATACCGACTTAACACTCCTGGTTAAGCGTGGCGAAGAAAGTGTTCCTCAAGTCAAACTCAGTGTGGGTCCCAGTATTGGAGATCAGGGTGTTAGTCATCACACTTTTTATTCCGTTGCACCTGAGGGAATTGCTTATGTCGGAGACAAGATTGAGCGTCATCCGGCAGCCGGAATAAACGGCAATAAAAACAGCCCTGACCGTCTCGTGCTTAATGGCCCAGTGGATTGGGCCGGCGTGGGCGACACATACTTCGCCATGGTGGCCGTTCCGGAGAAGAGGGCGGAGGGGCTTGAGTACAGGACTATCCAGTACGACTACCAATCTAATGGTAAACCAGAGAAGCGATACTTGATCACCGCACTCATTCCCGTGGGCGCCGATAATTCGCATAATATCATCTATGTTGGCCCAAAAGACCACTATCTGCTGACGGACGCCAGTAAACAGATCAGTCAGGTAGTTAACCGCCCGATCGATCTGGAGGGATTAATCGATTATGGTTGGTTGGGGTGGATATCGCGTCCACTGGCCGTTCCTATTCTCTGGTCCATCACTGCTCTTCACCGACTGACGGGTAGCTATGGCATAGCAATCATTCTCTTTACGATTGTGATCTACTCGCTTTTCTTTCCTCTGAAGTGGCGCTCCTCAAGAGCCATGAAGAAGGCCCAAAAATTAGCGCCGCAAATGAAAGAACTGCAGGAAAAGATCAAGGGGATGAAGCAAAACGATCCCCGTCTAAAAGAGCTACAGGTTGAGCAGCTTCGACTGATGAAGGAAGGGAACCCACTTGGCGGCTGCTTGCCATTGCTCATTCAGATGCCCTTTCTGTTCGCTTTATACCGAGCAATCACCATCTCATTGGACTTTCGACAAGCTACCTTTCTCTGGTTGCCGGATCTTTCGTCCGGTGATCCCTATCACATATTGGAAATACTCATGGCCGGGACGATGATCGTCTTACAACTGATCACTCCGGCCCCCTCTGCGGATCCGCTGCAAAGAAAAATGATGGCCATAGGAATGCCACTTTTCATGCTTTACGTTTTGTGGGGAGCGCCGTCGGGATTGTTACTGTACTGGCTGGTAGGGAATATCGTTGGCTTCAGTCAACAGTATGTGATAAACCATTGGACTAAATCAGAAGATGCGGAAGATCCGCCGGCACCGAGAATTTCTGGCTCCGGCACACGTAAGAAGGTACCGGCTTAACTTTCGTTGGTAAGCTATGGAAGACGTTTCCCAACAGGCGACTGAGTTTCTGGAAGATCTCTTTACCCATCTGGGTCTACAACTTCGTGTGACCTTAAAGCAGGGAGTGGCTAGTCAGGTTCTTGACATCGACGGAGCTGATGCTGAGCTCCTGGAAGGTCAAACTGGAGAATTGCTGGAGGCGCTTCAGCATCTCCTAAATCAGATTTACGGAAGAAGCCTATCGGGAGGCGCAAGACTTGTCTGTGACGTACATGGGTTTCGAGCTACTCGCGAAGCTGAACTGCAAGCTATGGCAAATCACGCGGCAAACCGGGTAAGGACGACTGGCACCTCTTTCACTTTCGAGCCGATGAGCGCAAATGAGCGCAGAATTATTCACCTTACGCTTGCGGAAATAGGGGATCTTTACACCGAGTCCATTGGCGAGGGCGCAGATCGCAAGTTGAGAGTAGGACTAAAAAAGCCGACGAACCGTGTTTAGTGTTTCAGACTCTAACCCGCCGAACTTCTAATTTCCATCAAAGCAGACGATGAGCACTATCGTTGCTATATCTACACCGAGAGGGCGCGGTGCTCTTGGCATTATTCGCTTGAGTGGTTCTCACGCACTGAGTATAGCTGCTCTAATTTCAGGTATGCAGTCCGAAATTGAACCGCGACACCCGAAGCTGGTCACGTTGAGAGATGACCATCACTCCGAGATCATCGATCAGGCGCTCGTAACTTATTTCAAAGCCCCACAATCAGTCACGGGTGAGGATGTCATCGAGCTAAGCTGTCATGGCTCACCCGTGGTCCTTCGACGAATTATCGACTTGACACTAAGCTTGGGAGCCCGACTTGCCGGACCTGGAGAGTTTACGTTGAGGGCTTTATCGAATGGAAAAGTTAACTTGGCGCAAGCGGAAGCAATTCGCGACCTCATCTCCTCTCAAACCGAGGCTGCTGCTCGGCAAGCTGCTCGACAACTTCATGGTGAATTAGCCACAGCACTTGAACCTTTCAAGAGGAAACTCATCGATGTAATAGTTCTATTGGAGTCAGCGTTGGAGTTTGTGGAAGACGACTTGCCCCTTCCTCAAGTGAAAGGGATTGAGGAATCTCTCGCGTTGGTCGGCGATAACATCGAAAGGCTTGCCGGAAGTTATGATGCCGGCCACCTTTTGCAGGACGGGGTCAAACTGGCGATTGTAGGTTCACCAAATGTCGGTAAGTCCAGTCTGTTCAATAGGTTACTGGAGCGTGAACGCGCGATTGTAAGTGATGTCCCAGGTACCACCCGGGATACATTGAGCGAACCAGTTGATATAGAAGGGATACCCGTTTTGCTCACCGACACCGCCGGGATGCGAGTGACGGCCGACGGGATCGAAAGCTTAGGCATTAAGCGAACCCATCGTGCCATGGGGGACGCGGATTTAGTGGTGGTAGTGCTGGACGGTTCCGTTCAGCTAAGTTCAGATGACTTGACGATGCTCACTTCTAGCCAGGTTGGAAGGCGTATACTGGTACTAAACAAATGTGATCTACCCGCTTATCAAGGAGGCAGTGACGAGTCCTGGAGCGGCGAGGCTATTCGTGTATCGGCCTTAACGGGTGAGGGCCTCGACAAGCTCCGAAGTACAATTCTGGAAACCTTCGACACTACTACGATGGAATCCGGAAATCTGCTAGTGACAAACGCGCGGCATCATGATCTGCTTCGTCACGCACAAGCAGAACTCAAAGTGGCAGAGCACTTATTGCATGATCATAAAAGTGAAGAATTGGTAGTAGAGCCACTGCATAACGCGCTAAGGTTTCTCGGCGAGATTACCGGCGAAACTACATCTGAGAATATTCTGTCGCAGATATTTGCGACCTTCTGCATTGGAAAATAGCGATGTGCTTCGACGAAGAATTTGATGTTGTAGTCATCGGTGCCGGTCACGCTGGTTGTGAAGCCGCTTCAGCCTCAGCGCGCCTTGGTGCTGAAACAGCGTTGCTAACTCTTAATTTAGATCTTGTGGGGCAAATGTCTTGCAACCCAGCAATTGGCGGAATTGCCAAGGGTCATCTAGTGAGGGAAGTTGATGCTCTAGGTGGCATCATGGGGCGTGTTATCGACCGCACAGGAATTCAGTTTAGACTGTTAAATCGTTCGCGTGGTCCGGCGGTTCAGTCGCCGCGCGCTCAAGCTGACCGCCTGCATTACCGAAGCGAAATGCGACGTATGCTCGAAGGAACCCCGAACCTGCATCTGCGACAAGGAAAGGCCGTCGATGTGGTCACTCACAAGAGACAGATCCATGGGGTTGAGTTGGAGGACGGACGGAAGTTTGCCGCAAAGGCCGTTGTCATCGCCACAGGAACTTTCTTAAATGGCTTGGTACATACTGGACGTCGCACTTATAGCGCTGGTCGTGCAGGCGAGCCTGCCTCAATCGAGTTAGCGGAGGCGCTAAAGAGATTGGAATTCCCAGTTGGAAGATTAAAGACAGGGACTCCACCACGGTTGGACGGCAGAACAATTGATTGGAGTGCGTTTGAGCCACAACCCGGAGACAAGAATCCTGTGCCGTTCTCGTTTTCGACTGATTATCTGACACAAGAACAGGTCAACTGTTTCGTCGGATATACAACACCCGAGGTCCACGACGCAATTCGGGAAAACCTGTCAGAGTCGCCTTTATATTCGGGAAAGATCAAAGGAATTGGACCACGATACTGCCCCTCGATTGAGGACAAAGTTGTAAAGTTCGCGGAAAAAAGCCGACACCAGCTATTTCTCGAACCGGAGGGACACGACACCAACGAAGTCTATCTCAACGGTTTCTCGACCTCACTGCCGGCTGAATTGCAGCAGGAACTAGTCAGGATGATCCCAGGCTTGGAAGAGGCCAAGATCATTCGCCCCGGCTACGCTATAGAATACGACTATATTGATCCGCGGGAGCTGGGCCCTGATCTTCAAACGGTGCGCGTGGTTGGCCTTTTTCATGCGGGACAAATAAACGGGACGACAGGTTACGAAGAAGCGGCATGCCAGGGACTGGTTGCCGGGATCAATGCAGCGTTGCATATCCAAGGCCGGAATCCGTTGCGATTGCGCAGAGATGAGTCTTATATCGGTGTGCTCATTGAGGATTTGATCAAGCAAGGAGTCGATGAACCATACCGGATTTTCACCTCGAGAGCCGAGTATCGACTGGCTTTACGCTATGACAACGCGGATAAGAGGCTTCAGGTCTATGGGAGAGAACTCGGGCTTGTAGGGGATTCGGATTGGGAGCGTTTCAATGCAAGATGTGGACGCTTGGCGAAGCTAGAGGTCGCAATCCAGGATATTAGGTTAAGACGAGCTGACGCTGAGTATGCGGCGCTAGCTTCGGTTTTGAACGCGGATCTTGGCGACTCCATTTCTTTGGCTCAACTTGCTAAGCGGCCTGGCATTACGACTGAGGTAGTCCGGCGACTATTGCCCGCTGATCTGCAATCCTTAACCAGCGAAGGGGACTTGGCTTCGGTGCTCGCGGACTCTTTATATGAGGGGTATATAGGGTCGCATAAAGATGCGGTTGAAAGAATCTATCACCACGACGCACTGCGAATCCCCTTAGAGACGGTTTTTTCCGTTGTTGGCGGTCTCTCCAACGAGGCGGTGCAGCGACTCGAGCGAGCCAAGCCCCTAACATTTGGTGAGGCTCGACGTATTCCAGGGTTGACCCCCTCAGCCCTATCCGCGCTTCTAATTTTTCTATCTCAAAGGCAAAAAGCGGCGTAAGTTTCACGTGTCCCCTTTCCGCTTTGTTACACGTGAAACAAATATCCGGCCAATGGGTAATAAAACCCTTCCGGAGTTGCACTAGGTGGCTCCCCAGGATCGATTGTGTGTTAATTTAGGCGAAAATATTTGATGGAGGAGAAACATCACCCGCCTCTCATCGCCAAAGCTATAGCCGTTGCGAATCAAAAAGGGGGAGTTGGGAAGACAACGACAGCCGTTAACCTCGCCGCCGTGCTTGCGAGCTGGGGTCTGCGTATCTTGCTGGTTGACGCTGATCCTCAGGGAAATGCTACGTCGGGAGCAGGAATTCAGAGGGGTAGCTTTAGAAAGGGACTCTATCACGCCCTCGTGCTAGGTGAGTCCATTGAGTCTATCGTTCTTAAGACACAAATCTCTTCACTGCATGTTGTACCTGCAAACAAAGACTTAGCCGGGGCTGAGGTCGAACTGGTGGATGTGGAGAGGCGAGAGTTTCAGTTGCGGCGAGCACTGAGCAGTGTCGAGTCACAATACGATTACTTCATCATTGATTGTCCTCCTTCCTTAGGATTGCTCACGCTAAACGCTCTAACTGCCGCGAAGTCATTACTCGTGCCCATACAGTGTGAATATTATGCGCTTGAAGGGGTGACGGAGTTATTTGATACTTTGGCTCGCATAAGGCGCCTCCACAATCCTGGCCTCACCATCGAAGGACTACTTCTGACCATGTATGACGAGCGCACAAACTTGTCTTCCGCTGTAGCATCCGACTTGCGCGATTTTTATGGCCAACAGGTATTTCGAACGGTAATTCCTCGAAATGTAAGACTTGCTGAGGCGCCCAGTCACGGGAAACCTATCGTTGTTTACGACGCACAATCCAAAGGCGCGGAAGCCTATTCTCAGTTGGCCAAGGAGATCATCTATGAATCGAAAAGCACTGGGCCGGGGGCTGGGAGCGCTGCTGTCGTCTGATCGAACAGTAGATCTTCGCGATGAACCCTATGAAGTGGAAATCGAGTTGATTGACGCTGGCTTAATGCAGCCCCGCACTTATTTTGATCCTGTTAGTCTTCAAGGTTTAGCAGATTCAATAAGGAATCACGGTATCGTTCAGCCTCTTCGAAGTTAGCTGGTTTGCGAAGAGTACCAATTATCGTGAAAGAGGTTCCAGACGAAGACTTATTGGAAATCGCTCTCATAGAGAACGTTCAGCGCGAAGACCTAAATCCTATTGAAGAGGCTCATGCTTACCGGAAGTTAATTGACACCGTTGGCTTGACCCAAGAAGCACTGGCCGGCCGTTTAGGTCGAGATCGCTCGTACATAACAAACTACCTCCGACTACTACGCCTCCCTGAGGATATCCAGCAGTTCGTTAAAGAGGGCAAGCTGTCGACTGGCCACGCCCGCACGAGACGGATCGCCCGGCGGGTCATAGAGCGTGATTTGTCGGTTCGGTCAACTGAGAGCCTCGTTAAAACTCTAATTGAAGGGACCGGAAGCAAAAGAATCTCTCCGCCTGCCAAGCCTAACGATGCAAACCTTCGCGCGGCGGAGACGAAACTCAGAAGGGCGCTCGGGACCCAGGTAAAAATAGTGCAGCAGGCAAACAGTGACCAGGGAAAGTTAGAAATCAACTTTTTCAACCATGATGATTTAGATCGCATTTTTACGATCATTACGCGAAACTTATCCGACGCCATTGTATAAAGCACTATTAATGCGGGGCGGCCCCAACCAGTTTGGAATGTGCAATGTACAATTCAGGTCAGCTTACTTCGAAAAAGAAGCTTGGGAGCGGCTTGTCGGATAAGGGGTGGGGCGGTTGACCGTCACATTATGGCATGTTAGACTCCCGCGATTTTGCGTAGCAAAGTCTAGACTCACACACTGGGGTCGTTAATGTACCTGGCAGAAAGTTCTATTCAGCTAGTTCCAGACGGAACTTTGCTGCTCCATTTCTTTTTCATCGGATTAATGGTGGCGGTTTTAAGCAGGACTCTCCTCAAGCCAATCAACCGCATTCTGCGCGAGAGGGAAGACTACATACTCGGGCGCATAAATAAGGCCAGGGCAACTGAAGTTGCGCGCGAGGAGATTCTTAGGCGCTACGAGAGTGAGTTGCGGAAGGCCAGAGCGGAAGGCTATCGACTCTTAGAGCAAGAGAGAGCTACAGCCATTAAGGAAATGGAGGAACGGCTACGATCCCTGAAGGCGGAAATCGCGGCGTGGGTTTCGTCCGAGATTGCTTCCACTCGGGAACAGGAGGAGCATGCCAAGCGAGAGCTGGAAGCGCAGGCAAACAGCCTTGCTACGATGATTACCTCTCAGATACTAGGTAGGTCAGCGCGGGGCTCTTAAAGGTGTATCTTATGCTATTAGTTCTACCTCTCGTAACTGTGATCGTATTCTGCGAAGGCCTCTGCGCGAGGCCCTTGTCGCTAGACGTGAGCGAATCAAGCGTGAGCTACTTCAGGCACAAAAGGAGCGAGACGAAGCTTTAGCCCGCCTTGCGGAAGCTGAGACTTTGCTGGGACATCTTGACTCTGACGTCGCCGCACTGAGAGAACAGTCGAAGGCGGAGGCCGATCTTGAGCGGCAGCGATTGAGAGTGGCAACCGATCGGGAGCTTGAAAAGCTGAGACACCAAGCGCAAAGAGAGATCGAAATGGCAGTTAAGGTCGCGAGGCAGGAATTACGTAGGTTCTTGGCAGAGCGCAGCGTCCAGGTTGCGAAAGAATCGGTTATTAAGGAGATGCGGGAAGAGGACGATGCTCGACTTATCGGTGCCAGTATTGCGGAACTGAGGGGGAGCAGAATTTGAGTTTGCAAACGGTCGCACGCCGCTACGCCTTGGCTCTTGCCGATGTCGCTATCGAGCGAAAAGAAGAACGAGAAGTCCAAGCCGAGATCGATTCGTGGGCTTCAATGATCGACTCGAATCCCCTACTAGAGGAAGTTTTTGGAAATCCTACCATTCCTTACGAGAAAAAGCGGAGCGTTCTTGAGAAATTGATTTCTCGCACCAAAGTGCGGCAAACAACAGCCGGTTTCCTCCAGGTACTATTGAAGAATCAGCGACTCTCTCAACTCAAACAAATCGCGGATCGATTCGGGGCAGTGCTTGACGAGCGCGGTGGCTTGGTCGCGGCGAATGTGATAACAGCGCGAACGATCCCCGAGGAGTCTAAGAAAGCCTTGTGGGAGACGCTCACCGCTTCAACCGGAAAGATAGTTCGCCTCAACTTTACTATAGACGAAAGTATCATTGGCGGAATGGTGACTCACATAGGGTCAACAATATTTGATGGATCAGTGCGAAGCCAATTGGAGCGGTTGAAGGTAGAACTTGCCGGTAGCTGAGGTGATACGCGAACCGCAAACGCATAGAGGAGATCATGGAAACAATTCGAGCCAGCGAAATTAACGAAATTATTCGCAAGCAGATTGAAAACTTTGAGGCCGGCGTAACTGTGGAGGAAGTGGGAACAGTTATCAAGATTGGTGATGGCATCGCCGAGATTCATGGCCTGGAAAAAGTCATGGCCGGCGAGCTCTTGGAATTTCCGCATGACGTACGAGGTCTGGCTCTAAACTTGGAAGAAGACAAGGTAGGCGCGGTTTTGTTTGGCGACTTTCAGACCATTCGGGAGGGCGATCTTGTGAAGCGCACTGGCCGCATCATGCAGGTTCCAGTGGGCGATGCTCTGGTGGGTAGAGTCGTTGATGTACTGGGAAACCCAATTGACGACCGTGGGCCAATCCTTACTGACACTTACTATCCTGTAGAACGAATCGCGCCCGGGGTAGTCGATCGACAACCGGTTAAGGAACCACTCCAAACCGGTCTGAAAGCAATTGACGCAATGGTCCCCATCGGCCGCGGGCAACGTGAGTTAATCATCGGCGATCGCCAGACCGGCAAAACTGCAGTTGCCGTAGACACTATCATCAACCAAAAGGGCAAGGACGTAGTCTGTATCTATGTCGCCATTGGTCAAAAGGCATCGACGGTGGCGCAGGTCGTGAAAACGCTAAATGACTTCGGCGCCATGGACTACACCATTGTAATTAAGGCGACTGCTTCTGACCCTGCTGCAATGCAGTTTCTGGCCCCTTATTCCGGTGCCGCGATGGGCGAATTCTTTCGTGACAACGGAAAGCACGCGCTGACGATCTATGACGATTTGTCAAAACAGGCTGCCGCGTACCGGGAGATTTCCTT
>WNFK01171959.1_pt1 | contig 10991 bp, 8 predicted proteins | sample 5400281 | NCBI WGS metagenome assembly WNFK01 (sample SAMN13153350, study PRJNA577476) | soil metagenome | isolation source: 20 cm soil on Douglas fir-dominated hillslope | place: USA:California | collected 2013-09-17
CGCGACGTCGGGCACCGATTCGCGTGTCCCCAGGCCGATCTCGCGGCCGACCAGGTGCACGGCGCGCCCGCCGAGCTGGATCAGGCCGACCTCGAACGTGACGCGCGTCCTGAGCGAGGGTTTCTCGAAGATCAGCGCGCCCGTCTTGCCGGCCAGCGGCGCCGAGAGCCGACCCGCCTTGCGCCGCTGCTTCAGATCGGCGGCGAGGTCGAAGAGCCCCAGCGCGACGTCGCGCGTCAGGTCGGCGGCTGACAGGAAATGCCGCATCGTCAGGCGTGTCCGAGCGCGGTCTTGATGATCCCGAGCGCGCGATCGCAGTCCCGTTCCTCGACGATGAGCGGCGGCGTCAGCCGCAGCACACGCTCGCCGGCGGACAGCACGAGCAGCCCCGCCTCGCGGCAGGCGTCGACGACCGGCCCGACGGGCCCCGACAGCTCGGCGCCGATCAAAAGCCCCTTGCCGCGGACCGCGCGAATCGCCGGAGTCGACGCCTGGATGGTCCGCAGCCCATCCATCAGGTAGCGGCCCATCTTCGCGGCCCGCTCCCAGAGCTTGTCGTCGAGGATCGTGGTGAGCGTCGCCAGGGCCACCGACGTGATGAACGGGGTGCCGCCGAACGTCGAGCCGTGCGTGCCGGCGATCAGCACGCTCGCGATCTCCTCGCGGGTCAGCATGGCGCCGATCGGGACGCCGTTCGCGAGCGCCTTCGCCAGGGTCATGATGTCCGGCTCGATCCCGTAGTGCTCGTAGGACCAGAGCCGCCCGGTCCGGGCCACGCCCGTCTGGATCTCGTCGATGATGAGGAGCGCGCCCGACTGATCGCAGAGCTTCCGGAGGCCGCGCAGGTAGTCCTCCTCGCCGATGTTGACGCCGCCCTCGCCCTGGATGCATTCGATGATCACGGCGGCGGTGCGATTGTCGATCGCGCGCTCCATCGCGCGCAGGTCGTTGTAGGCCACGTGCTTGAAGCCCGGCACCAGCGGCTCGAAGCCGTGGTGGTACTTCTCCTGGCCGGTGGCCGCGACCGTCGCGAAGGTGCGCCCGTGGAACGAGTTGCGCGTGGAGACGAACTCGAACCGGTCCGACGAGATCCGCTCGCGGGCGTACTTCCGGGCGAGCTTGAGCGCCGCCTCGTTGGCCTCGGCGCCGGAGTTCGAGAAGAACACGCGGTCGGCGAACGAGTGATCGATGAGCAGCTTCGCCAGGTGGATCTGCGGCGCCGAGTGGTAGAGGTTGGAGACATGCAGGAGCGTGGCCGCCGCCTCCTGGATGGCGCCGGTCACACGCGGATGGCAGTGACCCAGCGAGGTCACGGCGATGCCCGCGCCGAAGTCGAGATACTCACGCCCGTCGGAGTCCCACACGCGGACGCCTTCACCGCGCACGAGCACGATGGGCGCCCGCGAGCCGTAGTTCGGGGTGTGGTACTTCGCCGACCATTCCAGGAGCGTCTTGGTATCCATCGCCGTCGACCTCACAGAACGATTTCCGTTCCGATACCTTCACGGGTGAACAGCTCGAGCAGGATCGCGTGTTCCTGGCTGCCGTCGATGATGTGGGCCTTGCCGCTACCGCCCTCCAGGGCCCGGAGCGACGACTCGACCTTCGGCAGCATGCCGCCGTCGATGACGCCTTCCTTGATGAGTCGCTCCGCGTCCTTCCGGGTCAGGGTGCTGACCAGCCGGCGGTCGACGTCGAGGATCCCCTGGACGTCGGTGAGGTGAATCAGCTTCTCGGCGCGCAGAGCCGACGCGATGTCGCCGGCGACGAGATCTGCGTTGATGTTGTACGTCTCCCCACCGCTCCCCACGCCGACCGGCGCGATGACCGGGATGATGCCGTTGTCGGTGAGGAGCCGGATGGCCTCGGCGTTGACGGCCTCGACCTCGCCGACGAGCCCGATGTCGACCTCTTCGCCGGTCGGCAGCCGATGCGGCCGCCGGCGCGCCCGGAGGAGGCCGGCGTCCTTGCCCGAAAGGCCGATCGCCTTGCCGCCGTTGTGATTGATGCGGCCGACGATCTCCTTGTTGATCTTGCCGACCAGCACCATCTCGACGATCTCCACAGTCTCCTGATCGGTCACGCGCATGCCGCCCACGAAGCGCGGCTCCTTGCCTAGCCGCTTCATCAGGGCCCCGATCTGGGGGCCACCGCCGTGGACGATGACGGGATTGATCCCGACCAGGCGCAGGAGGATCACGTCCAGCGCGAACGGGTCCTTGAGGTCGGCCCGCTCCATCGCCGCGCCGCCGTACTTGATGACGATGGTCTTTCCGCGGAACTCGCGGATATACGGCAGGGCCTCGAGCAGGATCTCGACGCGCCGCGGATCTATCGCCGGCCGCTCGCTCACAGAATGAACCTCGACAGGTCCTGGTCCCGCGTGATGTCGCTCAGGCGGTCGTGCACGTACGCGGCGTCGATGGTCAGCTCCTTGCCGGGAAGATCCGGCGCATCGAACGAGATCTGCTCGAGGAGCTTTTCCATCACCGTATAGAGGCGCCGGGCGCCGATGTTCTCCGTGCTCGTGTTCACCTGCATCGCGATCTCCGCGATCGCCTCCACCGCCTCCGGGGCGAACCGGAGGGTCACCTGTTCCGTCTTCAAGAGCTCTACGTACTGCGTGATCAACGCGTTGCGAGGCTCGGTAAGAATGCGGACGAAATCGTCCCGCGTCAAGGGGTCCAGCTCGACGCGGATCGGAAAGCGGCCCTGGAGCTCCGGGATCAGGTCCGACGGCTTGGCGACGTGGAACGCGCCGGCGGCGATGAACAGGATGTGATCCGTGCGGACGACCCCGTATTTGGTCGTGACCGACGAGCCTTCGACGATCGGCAGCAGGTCGCGCTGGACCCCCTCCCGACTGACGTCCGGACCGTGGCCCCCTTCCCGCCCGGCGACCTTGTCGAGCTCGTCCAGGAAGATGATGCCCGAGTTCTCGGCCCGCCGGATGGCCTGGGACACCGCCTCGTCCATGTCCACGAGCTTCTGGGCTTCCTCCTGAGTCAGGAGCCGCCGCGCCTCGGCCACGCGCACCTTCCGGCGCTTGGTCCGGCTCGGCATGATGTTCGAGAGCATGTCCTTCAGGTTGATGCCCATCTCCTCCATACCCTGGCCGGACAGGACCTCGATCATCGGCAGCGATTGCTGCTGCATCTCGAGCTCGACGAGCCGCTCGTCCAGCTTTCCGGCTCGGAGCTGCTGGCGCAGCTTGTCCTTGGTCGTCTCGCGCGAGGCGTCGGGCGTGACCTCCTCGAGCGAGCTCGACGAGTACGGCTCGGTCCGGCGCGGCAGCAGCACGTCGAGCAGTCGGTCCTCCGCGAGCTGCTCCGCCCGCTCCTGCACCCGGGCGGTCATCTCCGCCTTGACCATGTTCACCGACAGCTCGGTCAGGTCTCGGATCATCGACTCGACGTCGCGCCCGACGTAGCCGACCTCGGTGTACTTGGAGGCTTCGACCTTCAAGAACGGCGCTTGCGAGAGCTTGGCCAGTCGCCGCGCGACCTCGGTCTTCCCGACGCCGGTCGGGCCGATCATGATGATGTTCTTGGGCGCCACCTCGTCGCGCAGATCGGGCGGGACGTTCTGCCGCCGCCACCGATTGCGGAGCGCGATGGCGACCGCGCGCTTCGCTTTCTGCTGGCCGACGATGTAACGATCGAGCTCGGCGACGATCTGCGCGGGGGTGAGGGTCAGCTCGGTCATTGTAGCGGGTGCCTTGAGGCCGGCTTGGACCCGGGGTGGCCTGAGATCGGCGCGACCCGGCTCCGCACGCCCGTTCTTGCCGAGGATGCGGCGCGGCTCCGCACGCTCGGTCTCGCCGACCATGCGGCGCGGCTCCGCACGCCCGGTCTCGCCGACCATGCGGCGTGGCTCTGCACGCCCGGTCTTGCCGCCGACGTGCCGGGTCCCGGCTTCACAGGACTTCTACGGTGACGTGGTCGTTGGTGAATACGCAGATCGTCGCCGCGACGCGCATGGCCTCCGTCGCGATCGTCTTGGCGTCGAGGTCGGAGTTGGCGATCAGCGCGCGCGCGGCGGCCAGCGCGAACGGGCCGCCCGAGCCGATGCCGATGAGGCCGTCGTCGGGCTCGATGACGTCACCGGTTCCGGAGACGATGAACGAGTGCTCGCGATCGGCCACCGCCAGGAGCGCCTCGAGCCGGCGCAGCACGCGATCGGAGCGCCAGTCCTTGGCGAGCTCGACCGCGGCGCGCGACAGGTTGCCGCGGTGCTCTTCCAGCTTGGCCTCGAATCGCGCGAAGAGCGTGAACGCGTCGGCCGCCGCTCCCGCGAACCCGGCCACGACCCGATCGCCGTAGAGCTTTCGCACCTTGCGGGCGCCGGCCTTGACGATGGTGTTGCCGATCGAGACCTGACCGTCACCGGCGACCGCGACCTGGCCGCGATGTCGCACCGCGACCACGGTCGTCGATCGAATCTTTTGTCGCGGGGATGGTTGTAGCGAGAGCTGTTGTAGCGAGGTCCGTGAGGCGGGCTTGGGCCGAGGGTGGCCCGATCCAGAGGCGGCGCGGCTCCGCACGTCTGTTTCTTCGCTCGAGCTCATTTTTCGGCTCATTTGGCGCGAGCGCGCGGATGAGCGGCGTCGTAGACGCGCATGAGCTGGTCGGAGCCCACGTGGGTGTAGCGCTGCGTCGTCGACAGCCGGCTGTGGCCGAGGAGCTCCTGGATCATTCTCAGATCGGCGCCGGCGTCGAGCAGATGGGTCGCGAAGGTGTGGCGCAAGGTGTGCGGGCTCACGCGCCGGGTGATCCCGGTCAGCGCCGCGCTCCGTCGCACGATCGTGTGAAGGGAGCGGACCGTCAGCCGCGCGCCTCGACGGTTGGGGAACAGCGGCCCCGCGTCACCACCGCGACCGTCCAGGTACGCGGCCAGCGCGCTCGCCGCCCGGCCGCCGTACGGCACGATTCGCTCTTTGCGGCCTTTGCCGAGGACGCGCACCGTTTGCTGCAAGCGATCGATGTGGTCGAGGTCCAGCCCGGCGAGCTCGGAGACGCGCAGACCGGTCGCGTAGAGGATCTCGAGCACCGCGGTGTCGCGGCCTCGCGCGGCTCCGTCGGGCGCCTTGGCGTCCATCAAGGCCATCGCCTCGTCGATCGGCAGGAACGAAACCAGCTTCTTCGCCGGCCGCGGGCCCCTCACCTCACGCGCCACGTTCCGCTCGAGCACGCCGCGCCGGACCAGGAATCGGAACCAGCTCCGCACGGCAGCCAGCTTCCGCGCGATCGTCGTCGCGTCGAGCGAGCGCGCGTGAAGGTGCGCGAGGTAGCCACGGATCGTGCGGGTGTCGACGTCGCCGAGCCAGGTCGACGGATCGCCGCTGCCGGCGTAGTGCGCGAACTCGACGAGATCGGTCCGGTAGCTTCGGAGCGTGTGCGGCGAGGCGTCCTTCTCGAGCGAGAGGTGACGGAGAAATGCGCCTAGCGAATCCTTCATGTCACCGGGAGCTCGACCTCCCGCTCGAAGTCGCAACCCGCGCGCGCGCAGCTGCGGACGACCCGGTTCTTCAGGGCGCGCTCGGTGACGAACGCGGCCCCGCACTTCGGGCACGGCTCGTTGACCGGCCGCCGCCAGACCACGAACTTGCAATTCGGGTACGCGGAGCAGCCGAAGAACGTGCGGCCCTTGCGCGAGCGGCGCTCGACCAGCTGGCCGGTGCAGCCCGTCTCGGGGCACGCGATACCGAGCGTGACCGGCTTGGTCGTCTTGCACTCCGGATAGCCGGAGCAGGCGATGAACTTGCCGAAGCGCCCGTGCTTGATGACCATCGGCTTGCTGCACGTCGGGCAATTCTCGTTCGCCGGCTCGTCCTCGGCGCGGCCGCTGCCGTCGAGGTTGCGCGTGTAGCGGCAGTCCGGATAGGACGAGCACGCCAGGAATTTGCCGAACCGCCCGCGCTTCTCCAGGAGCTCGCTGCCGCACTCCGGACACGTCTCGCCGGTGGGCGCACCCACCTTTTCGCTCTGCATCTCGCGCTTGGCGCGCGCGAGGTCGCGCTTGAACGGCTCGTAGAATGCCCGAACCGTGTCGACCCACTTGCGCTCGCCTTCCTCGATCTTGTCGAGGTTGTCTTCCATCTGCGCCGTGAACTCGACGTTCATGATGTCCTGGAAGTACGGGATCAGCTTGTCGGTCACCGCCATGCCGAGCTCGGTCGGCGTGAGCGTGCGCCGCTCGCGGTGCACGTATCCGCGATCGTTGATGATCGTGCCCAGGATCGACGCGTAGGTGGACGGCCGGCCGATTCCGAGCTCCTCGAGCGCCTTGATCAGCGAGGCCTCGGTGAAGCGCGGCGGCGGCTGCGTGAAGTGCTGCTTGGGATCCAAGGTGAGGAGCGTCAGCACCTCGCCCTCTTCCAGCAGCGGGACCTGGCCTTCTGGGTCTTGCTCTGGCTGGGGCTCCTCTTCGTCCCGGCTCTCCTCATAGACGGCCGTGAAGCCCTTGAACTTGAGGGTCGCGCCCTGCGCCCGGAAGAGGCACTGCCCGGCCTCGATGTCGGCGCCCACCGTGTCGTAGACCGCGGGCATCATCTGGCTACCCAGGAAGCGCTCCCAGATCAGCCGGTAGAGCGCGATCTGGTCCTTGGAGAGGAACTGCGCCACGGCCCGAGGCTCGTTTCTGAGCTCGGAGGGACGGATCGCCTCGTGCGCCTCCTGGGCGCTCCCGCGCGAGCGGTACGTGGGCGGCGCCTCGGGAACGTACTCATCCCCGATTCGTGCGATCACCCAGCCGCGTGCCGCGGCCTGCGCCTCGCGCGCCACCCGGACCGAGTCGGTACGCATATAAGTGATGAGGCCTTCGGCGCCCTCGGCCCCGAGATCGATCCCTTCATAGAGTTGCTGCGCGATCGTCATGGTCTTGCGCGCCGTGAAGCCGAGCTTCTTGCCCGCCTCCTGCTGCAACGTGGAGGTGATGAACGGGGGCGCCGGGTTTCGGCGGCGCTCACCGCGCGTGACGGATTTGACGACGAACCGGGCGCCGTCGAGCGAGGCCATCAGGGCGCGCGTCGTCTCCTCGTTGCCGAGTGACGCCTTCTCGCCCGCGACCTCCTTTAAGGTGGCCACGAACTCCGGCGGTCGGGCCGCCTTGAGCCGCGCGTGGAGCGACCAGTACTCGACCGGCAGGAACGCCTTGATCTCGCGCTCGCGGTCGACGATCAGCCGCACCGTCACCGACTGCACACGTCCGGCCGAGAGGCCGCGCTGGACCTTTTCCCAGAGCAAAGGCGACAGGCTGTAGCCCACGAGGCGATCGAGCACACGGCGCGCCTGCTGGGCGTCGACCTTTTTTAGATCGATCTTGCCCGGCTGCGTGAAGGCGGCCTTGACCGCGCGCTCGGTGATTTCGTTGAACGTGATGCGGTAGACGTTCTTCTTGGCGACGCCAAGCTCTTCCGCGAGGTGCCAGCCGATCGCCTCACCCTCACGGTCGGGGTCGGTGGCGACGTACAGCGCTTCGACCTTCTCGGCGGCCTTCTTGAGGTCGTCGAGGATCTTCTTCTTGGTCGGCGAGACGACATACTTCGGCTTGAAGTTCTTCTTCGGGTCGACGCCGAGCTGAGACTTCGGCAAGTCCCGAACGTGACCCATCGAGGCCTTGACGATGTACTTCGAGTCCAGATATTTCTGGATCGTCTTGACCTTCGTGGGTGACTCCACGACGACCAACGATCGTTTCGCCGCCACCTACGCTCTCCTCGCGCGCGTCTCGAGCGAGACCCACCGCTGTCCCGCAAGCTGCCGGGCCCATCCGCCCAGCTCGAGGGTCACGAGCAACGCCGCCGCCCGCGCGGGAACGAATCCCGAGCGCGCGATCAGCCGCTCGATGTGCTGCGGCTCATCCTGAGCCAAACACCGCAACATTCGACCCTCGTCACTCCCGTTCTCGGGCGCGTGCTCCTCGCCCGTCGACGCCGACAACCCGCGTACGGCGCGGCGCCATTGCTCTGGCAATTCTGACACGATGTCCTGCCAGCATGTAACGAGTTTAGCACCGTCCTGTATGAGGCGATTGGCGCCGACGCTCGTCGACGACGTGATTCGGCCAGGAACGGCGAAGGTTTCGCGCCCCAGATCGCCTGCGAATCCCGCCGTGATCAAGGCACCGCTGCGCTCCGCGGCCTCGACCACGACGACGCCGAGCGCCAGCCCGGCGAGCGTTCGGTTGCGCGCGGGAAAGTGCCCGGCCAGCGCGGGCATGCCTGGCGGAAACTGCGACAGGATCGCGCCCTGGGATTCGATGGCGCGGGCGAGTGGCACGTTCTCCCGCGGATAGACGACGTCGACGCCGCAGCCGAGCACCGCCAAGGTCCGTCCGCCCGCCGCCAGGGCGCTCCGGTGCGCGGCGGTGTCGATCCCGCGCGCCAGGCCGCTCACGATCGTCACGCCGCGCGCGGCCAGGTCCGAGGCGAGCTGCTCGGTCGCAGCGATCCCATACGGTGTGCAGCGCCGCGAGCCGACGATCGCGATGGCGAGCGCGTCGTCGGCGTGGAGCTCACCGCGCACATAGAGGGCGGGCGCCGAGGGGATCGCGCGCAGCAGCGCGGGGTAGCCGGGGTCTCCGGGACGAAGCTCCATCATGGTCATCACGCGTCGCGGATTTTCAGTATAGCGAAGCGATCGAGCGCGCCAGAGAGCCCGAACGGATACGGCGCGACGCGCTACCGCCGCGCGGCGGAGTGCGTGGCGATCAACGACCGGGCCATCGAGGCCGACTCGGACTTCGGATACTCGCTGACCACGCGCTGCCAGGCCTGCTGTGCGCGCGGCACGTCGCCCAGGCGGAGATAGCAGAGACCGATCTTGAGCTGCGCGTCGGGCGCCTTCTGTGGGCCATGCTCGAACACCTTCTCGAACTCGACGAGCGCCTGCCGGTAGTCGCGCTGCGCCCAGTACGCTTCGCCGATCCAGTACTGGGCGTTGCCGGCCAGCGGATGCTTCGGATACTTCGCGATGAAGTCGAGAAAGTCGATCACGGCTTGCCCATGCTCGCGCGCTCGATACGTGGCGAGCGCGGCGGCATACTCCTGCTCCGGATTGCCGCCGGCCTTCTGAGCGGGTTTCGCCGGCGTGGCGGTCGTCGCCGCCGGTGGCACCACCGGAGCCGGCGGCGGCGTCACGCGAGGTTTCTCGACGGCCGCGCTGGGTGGTATGGCTGCCGGCGGCGGCGACGACGTCGGGGATAGCGTCGGCGGCGGCAGCATCGTCGCGGCCGGCGGCGGCGCGGGAGCCGGCGGTGGCGAGATCGACGCTCGACCGGACGGCGCGGGCGCCGGGACCGGAGCCGTCCCCGTCGGACCGGGCGGCAACGGCGGTGGCACCGGCGACGTCACGGCGGAGCTTGGCGGCAGCGGCGCAGGGACCCGCGTCGTTCCGGCTGGTGCCGGAGTGGGCGTCGGCGCGCCCGATCCGCCTGTCGAGGGCGTGAGGGCTTCGACTTGCGTCCGCGTGGCCGCGATCGCCATCTCGTTGGCATCGGCGCGTCGGCTGAGCCGGCCGACTTCTTCTCCGAGTGCCGGGATGTCGAGCGACTGAAGCTGGGAAGTGATCGTGGCGACGCCGCGGCTGGTGGCTTCTTGAGCGACGCGCATCTCGGCGAGCTCCGAGCGGAGCCGCCCAACTTCGGATTCGAGTCGGTCCACCGCACGCCGACTCGCGCAGCCGCCAGCGAGAATCGCCAGCGCGGCCAACACGCAGAGGCCTCGGCTCATCCGTGTCGACCGTAGCACGCGAAAGAAAACGCTGTCAACGCCTCAGCGCGTTCTCGGCTCGAGTGAGCGCAGCACGATGACGTCGACCGCCTCGCCGGCGCCGATCGTGGTGTCGGGAGCGACGACGGCGAGCCCGTCGGCGAGCACCATCGAGCGCAGGATCGCCGAGCCCTGGTCGCCGGTGAGCTGCGCGCCGTAGCCCTGCGCATCCTCCCTGAGGGTGACGCGCAGGTAGCCGCGCCGCGATCCCGGGTTCGCGATCGGCTCGATCGCGCGTGCCCGCAGCCGTGGACGGTCGAGCACGTGCGCGCCTGCCATCCGTCGCAAGGCGGGGCGGACGAAGAGCTCGAACGTCACCATCGCGGACACTGGATTGCCGGGCAGCCCGAAGACCGGCTGAGTGCCGCGTGTGCCGAACGTGATCGGCTTACCCGGGCGCATCGACACCTGCCACAGATGGAGCTCGGCGCCGCTCCGCTCGAGCGCCTCGCGGACCAGATCGAGCTCTCCGACCGACACGCCCGCGGACGTCACGAGCACGTCGGCTGACCGTAGTCCCCACCGTACCCGCTCGATGATCGCCTCCAGCTGGTCGGGCGCGACGCCCAGGTTGACGGGCTCCGCTCCCGCTTCGATCACCTGCGCCATGAGCGAGTACGTGTTGGTGTTTGGAATCTGGGCCGGGCCCGGCTGCGTCCCGAGGTCCGCGAGCTCGTTGCCGGTTGAAAGGATCGCGACACGCGGACGGCGGTAGACACGAACCTGCGAGTACCCGAGCGTCGCGAGAAGGCCCACTTCCGCCGCGCCGATGACGCCGCCGGGCTGGACCACCACGTCACCGGTCCGAACGTCCTCTCCTGCGGGGCGCACGTAGGCGCCGGGGGCGATACGTCCGCGGACCGTGACCCGGTCGCCGTCGGCGGCGACGTCCTCCTGAGGCACGACCGCATCGGCGCCCTCGGGCAGCGGCGCGCCGGTGAAGATCCGCATCGACTCGCCTGCCCCGAGCGAGCGGGACGGCATGGCGCCGGCGATGATCCGGCCGACGACGGCGAGCTCGACGGTTCCGTTCGTGTCCGTGGACCGGACGGCGTACCCGTCCATCGACGAGTTCGGCCACGGCGGAATCGTCGACCGCGAGACGATGGGCTCGGCCAGCACACGCCCGAGCGCCGCCATGATCTCGACGCGCTCGATCGATAGCGGCCCTATGCGTGAAAGAATCCCTTCGCGCGCGTCCTCGACGGTGAGCACACCGTTA
>WNFK01080947.1_pt1 | contig 10990 bp, 13 predicted proteins | sample 5400281 | NCBI WGS metagenome assembly WNFK01 (sample SAMN13153350, study PRJNA577476) | soil metagenome | isolation source: 20 cm soil on Douglas fir-dominated hillslope | place: USA:California | collected 2013-09-17
GCTGCGGTCCACGCGTATAGGGAAACTGTCCAGGGAACCCGAGGTCGCGCTGATACTTCTCCACCTCGGCTTCGCTGGGCTCGCCCACGTCCGCCGGGGTCAGCAGATCCGGGATCGGAATTCCCGAGTCGGTCTGGAACCCGCTCTGGCGCAACGGGCTCTTCTGCGCCGCGCGCGCGAGATCGGTCTTGCGCCATTCTTCCTGGGCTGCCCTCAGCCGGTCCTTGGGCGTCATGGCCGCGAGATAACACGGGCGGGGCCTGGCCGCGACCCGGCGTACGCGCAGCCGTCCGCTCGTCCCCTCCGACGGATCCGGTCAGGGCACCGCGGCGGCATGGATCGCCGGCACCGGCGCGAGCTTGCGGGTGCTGGCCCTGCCGATGCCGCAGACCGCGTAGCCGAAGCCGAGCGCCCAGGTCACGATCACGGCTACCGAAAACCCCCAGTCACGGAAGAACCTCATCTGCGCACCTCCCCTGGCGCCGCTGACAAAGCAGTATCCGGGCCGCCGGAAAGGGGCGTGCCAACCTGGATTGGCGGGCTCTGGATGGATCTTGCGCGGAGGCGCCACGGTGGCGCCACAGGTGGCACCGGGCCCCTTCGCCCCAGTGGACTACCAGGAGAGGACGTTCCTCGCGATCACGATGCGCTGGATCTCGCTCGATCCCTCGTAGATGGTGGTGATGCGCACGTCGCGGTAATGCCGCTCGACGGGAAATTCATCGATGTAGCCGTATCCTCCGTGGACCTGCACCGCCACGTCACAGGCCCGGTTTGCCTTCTCGCTGGCGAAGACCTTCGCCATCGACCCCTCGCGCGTGAACGGCTGGCCCGCTTCCTTCAGGCCGGCCGCCCGCAGCGCCAGCAAGGTGGCCGCATCGAGCTCCGTCGCGATGTCCGCGAGCATGAATTGGATGGCCTGGTAGCTGGCGATCGGCTGGCCGAACGCCTTCCGGTCCTTCGCATAGCGGACGGACGCCTCGAGGGCAGCCCGGCCGATGCCGATGGCCTGGCACGCGATTCCGACGCGGCCGGAGTCCAACCCGGCGAGCGCAATGGGGAATCCCCGCATTTCCGGACCGAGCATCGCGCTGGCGGGAACGCGCACGTCCTCGAACGACAGCGAGACGGTGCTGGACGCCCTCAGCCCCATTTTCTCCTCGTGTCGGCCGACGTGAAGGCCCTTGCTCCCGCCCTCCACCAGGAACGCGCTGATCCCCTTGGTTCCGGGCTTTCCGGTGCGCGCCCAGACGATGATCACCCCGGCCTGGTCGCCGGAGGTGATCCACTGCTTGGTGCCGTTGATGACGTAATCGCTGCCGTCTTTGCGGGCCGTGGTGTGCATCGCCCCCGCGTCGGAGCCAGCGTGGGGCTCCGACAGCCCGAAGCTGGCCGCCACGAACCGGCCCGAAGTGATCTCCGGCACGTAGCGCTGCGTCTGCTCCTCGGTGCCGAATCGGACGATGGTTTCGGCCACCAGGTTGTTGACCGCCATGATCACGGCGGTGGAGGCGCACCCCTGCGCGATCTCCATCATCGCGACCGCGTACGCCACCGCCGAGCTGCTCGCGCGGAAAGAGGGACTCGCGGTCGAGCCGCGCGGCGACCGGAGCCAGCGTGTTCTGGGCGTAGCTGCGGGCCGTGTCGCGGACGAGCGCCTGCGCTTCGGTCAGGTCGAAGAGTCGGGGGCGCATCTCAGGGCAAGGCGCAGGCGCAACGCCGTCTTCGGGCGGCAGCGGGGTGATTGGGACCAAAGCGTAGGCGCAAAGCCGCCTTCCGGCGGCAGCGCCTATGTAGCAGGCGAGGCTGCCGGGCGCGAGTACACTTTGTACATCCGTTCGAATTCAGAAGCGAAGTCGTCCAGCCGCTTGCGCAGGAGCGAGCGGTCGATCAGCACGCCGTCGTTGGTGACGAGCTGGAACTCGCGCGCGACCGCGAAGCCCTTCTCGGTGATGCCCCAGCGCGCGTGTCCGTCCTCGCGCAGCACGCCCAAGCGGATGAAGTCGTTGATGGCCCGCGCTAGCGAGGTGTGCCAGCGGGCGAGCCTGCGCTCGAGCGGGTTGGACTCCCAATCCCGCGCGCTCAGCGGCACGATGTCCCGGATGTGCACGTAGATGTCGCTGATGCCGGCGTTCCCACCGCCGAAGAGCAACGCCGACAGGAGCGGCGCACAGAACGTCTGGCGGGGAGTGAGCCGGTCGGACACCTCCGCCTCCCTGTCCCAGCCTTCTTTTGTTGCCGCACCCTGAACGACCATGGAGCCCCCCAGGCCCTTGGCCCGACTACCTCAACAGCGCCCCCGAAATCACCATTCTCTGGATCTCCGAGGTGCCCTCATAGATTTCTGTGATGCGCGCATCTCGGAAATGCCGCTCGACGTCCAGCTCTTTCGAGTAGCCCATGCCGCCGTGGATCTGGACTGCCTTGTCGGCGACGCGGTTGGCCGTCTCGCTCGCATACAGTTTCGCCATGCAAGATTCGCGCGAGTGCCGCACGCCCGCGTCCTTGAGGCTCGCAGCGCGCAGCGTCAAGAGCCGGGCAGCTTCCAGCTCGGTCAGCATGTCGGCCAGCATGAACTGGATGGCCTGGTGCTGGGCGATGGGGACGTCGAACGTCTTCCGCACCTTCGCGTACTCCCGCGCTTCCTCGAAAGCCGCCACGCCGATGCCGATCGCCTGCGCAGCGATTCCGATGCGCCCGCCGTCCAGAGTGGCCATGGCGATCTTGAACCCCTCCCCCTCCTGCCCGAGCCGGTTCGCCAGCGGCACTTCCAAGCTCTCGAAGAAGATGGTGCAGGAAGGGCTGGCGCAGATGCCCAGCTTCTCGTCCGGCTTCTGCCGCAAGAACCCCGCGGTGGTCGTGTCGACGATGAACGCCGTGATCCCTTTCGTGCCCTTGCTCAGATCGGTCATGGTGAAGAGCACGATGGCGTCGGCGACCGGCCCGTTGGTGATCCAGTTCTTGGTGCCGTTGATGACGTACTTGTCGCCGCGGCGCACGGCGGTGGTGCGCTGCTCCGCCGCGTCGCTGCCGGCCTGCGGCTCGGTGAGCCCGAAGCAGCCGAGCTTCTCGCCGGCCGCGAACGGCTTCAGCCAACGTTCTTTTTGTTCGTCGGTCCCGAACTTCAGGATCGGATCGCAGTACAGCGAGTTGTTCACGCTCAGCGTCACGCCCACCGATGCGTCGCCGCGCGAGATCTCCTCGATGGCGAGCGCGTAGGCGACGTTGTCCATGCCGGCCCCGCCCCACTCGGGCGGCACGGCGACGCCTCCCAAGCCGAGCTCGAACGCCTTGGTGACCGCCTCCTTCGGGTACCTGTGCTCCCGGTCCCAGCTCTTCGCGTTCGGCTTGAGCTCCCGGTCGGCGAACTCCCGGCAGGTGTCCCGCAACAGCCTCTGCTCTGGGGTGAAATCGATTTCCATGCTGCGAGACTCTCGGAGGCGATGATGGGAGGCGGGGTCGCTGATGCTACACGTGCACCAAGGTCGGAGCAAATGCACTCCGTCACGTGACCGATTCGAAAAAGGGGCCTGTCTCAGGAACGCTTCTCTGCGTACCTGGCCGAGTCCTTGTCGAAGTCCGGCTTGCAGTCCGTGCAGCAGAACGCGTAGACGCGCCCTTCGTAGGTCGCGAACTGGGTGTCCTTGCCCACCTTGAAAACATCGCCGGAAACCGGGCACTTCGCCCAGGTTCCCGAAGCCGGCTGCTTCTCGAAGCTCGTCGGTGCGTCCTGGGGCTCACCCTGCTTCGCGTGATGCCCGGCCGTGCCGTGCGCGAGAACCGGAGAGGACGTCAAGGCCAGAGCGAGGAGGAGCGCTCTCATGGAGACGTTCTACCCCTACGCGCTGCCCTGCGCCAACAGGCTGCGCGCGATCACCATGCGCTGGATCTGCGACGTCCCTTCGTAGATCTGCAGCAGCTTCGCGTCCCGCATCAGCTTCTCCACCGGGTACTCCTTCGTGTACCCGTAGCCGCCGAAGATCTGCACCGCGTCGGTCGCGACCGCCATGGCGGAGTCCGCGCCGAAGGCCTTCGCGTACGAGGACTCGATCGCGTCCAGCTTGCCCTGACCGATGCTCCAGGCCGCCTTCAGCATCAATAGCCGCGTCGCCTCGTACTTCATCGCCATCTCGGCGAGCATGAACTGGATCGCCTGGAATTGCGCGATGGCTTGTCCGAAGGCCTTCCGCTCGAGCGCGTACCGGCGGCTCTCGTCGAGCGAGCGGCGCATGATTCCGCAGGCGCCGGCCGCGATCCACGGACGGCTCCGGTCGAAGGTCTTCATCGCCACCTTGAAGCCCTGCCCCTCCTCGCCGATCAAGTTGGCCTTGGTCAGCTTCACCTCCTCGAGGACCACGTCGGAGGTGTCGCTGGCCCGCTGCCCGAGCTTGTCCTCCTTGCGGCCCACCGACACGCCGGGCGCGTCGCGGGGGACGACGAAGCAGGTGATGCCCTTGTGCCGGTCGCGCGGCTCGCCGGTCCGGGCGAAGACGGTGTACCAGTGCGCGAAGCGGGCGTTGGTGATCCACCGCTTGATCCCGTTCATCACGTAGTCATCGCCCACCTTGCGCACGGTGGTGCGCATCCCGGCCACGTCGCTGCCCGCGTCCGGCTCGGAGCAGGCGTAGGCGGCGAAGATGGGGGCATCGGTGAGCATGCCCAGCCACTTCTTCTGCTGCTCCTCGGTACCGGCGAGGATGATCGGCATGGCGGCGAGGTTGTTGCCGAACATGGTGGTGCCGATGCCGGCGCACCCGTAGTTCACCTCCTCGGCCATCAGCACGTGGTCCAGCGTGGAGAGGCCGAGCCCGCCCACCTCCTGCGGGACCTCCACGTTCATCAGCCCGATCTCCCAGGCGTGCTCGCAGATCTCCTTGGGGAAGGTGCCGTGCTCGTCCAGCTTCTGCGCGACCGGGATGATCTGCTCGCGCGTGAACTTGCGCGCCGTCTCGACCAGGCGCTGTTGCTCGTCGGTGAGGGAGAAGTCCATCGTCTATTTCCCCGTGAACTTGGAGGGCCGTTTCTCCACGAAGGCCCGCATGCCCTCGCGGCGGTCCTCAGTATCGAACAAAAGCGCGAAGGATTCAGCTTCCTGCCGGTTCGCCGCCCGCAGCGGGATGTCGTAGCCGCGCTCCACCAGCCGCTTGGCGCGGGCGACGGCCAGCGGGCCCTTCTGGGCGATCTTTTCCGCCACCGCGCGGCAGTGCTCGAGGAGCTTCTCGCGCGGCAGCACGGCGTTCACCAGGCCGATCTCGTACGCGCGCCTGGCGTCCACCCAGTCGCCGGTGAAGATCATCTCCTTCGCGCGCAGCTTGCCCACCAGCCGCACCAATCGCTGGGTCCCGCCGAAGCCTGGAGTGACGCCGAGCGAGACCTCGGGCAGGCCGAGCCGCGCATTCTCGCTGGCGTAGATCATGTCGCAGGCCACCGCCAGCTCCAGGCCGCCGCCCAGCGCGTACCCGTTCACCGCGGCGATCGTGGCCGCGGGGATGTCCTCGAGCAGCGCGGTGAGCACGTGCCCCAGCTCGCTGAACTCCCGCGCCTGCCAGGGCCCCATCGGCACCATCTCGGAGATGTCGGCGCCGGCCACGAACGCGCGGTCGCCGGCGCCGGTGAGGATGATCACCCGCGAGTCCGCGCATTCCCGGACCGACTGGGCGAGCTCCCGCAGCGTCTTCGAGTTGAGCGCGTTCAGCGCCTTCGGCCGGTTGACGGTGATGATGGAGATCTTCGGATCCCGCTCGACCAGGATGTTCTCGTAGCCCATGTCAGTACCTGTGGAAGCCGCGCTTGGTCTTTCGCCCCAGCCAGCCCGCTTCCACGTACTGCCGGAGGAGCGGGGCCGGCCGGTACTTGTCGTCGCCCAGGCCCTTGTGCAGCACCTCGGCGATGAAGAGGCAGGTGTCCAGCCCGATGAAGTCCGCCAGCGCCAAGGGGCCCATCGGGACGTTCGTGCCCAATTTCATGGCCGTATCAATGTCTTCAGTGGAGGCGAGGCCTTCTTGCAAAGCGAAGCAGGCCTCGTTCAGCATCGGAATCAGGATCCGGTTCACGATGAACCCCGGCATGTCCTTGGAGAGCACGGTGGTCTTGCCCATGCGCTCGGCCAGGGCCCGTGTCGCCGCGTAGGTGGCGTCGCTGGTCTGGACCCCGCGAATGATCTCGACCAGCTGCATGACCGGCACCGGGTTCATGAAATGCATCCCGATCACCCGCTCGGGATTGACCACGCTGGCCGCGAGCCGCGTGATCGGGATCGAGGAGGTATTGGTGGCGAGGATCGCGTCCTGGGGCATCGCCTTGGCCAGGCCCTGGAAGACTCTTTTCTTCACCTCTTCGTTCTCTGTGACCGCCTCCACCGCGAACTGGGCGGAGCGGGCGTCCTCCAGCTGGCCGAGGCGCAGGCGCGCGAGGGTGGACTGCGCCTCCTCGCCCTTCAATTTGCCCTTGCCCACTGCCTTCTCCAGCTGCGACCGGATCCCCGCGAGGCCTCGCTCCGCGAGGTCGGGATTGAGGTCGATCAGCAACACCTCCAAGCCGCTCTGGGCCGCCACCTGGGCGATTCCCGCGCCCATCTGCCCGGCGCCCACCACGGCCATCGTCCGTACGTCCACGTTCGGCTCCTCCCCTGGAAGAGGGCGCGGAGATAAGCCGCTTAGGACGCCGAGTCAAATGCGGTAACGTCGCCCTGTGGAGCAGCGGGTCTACCAGGTCATCGTGGACGACGCGGCGGCGATCTGCGGAGCACTGGTGGCGGAGCTGCGCCTGCGCGAGGACCTGCTCGAGTCGGGCGCCAACGGAAACGGTTCGGACGGCCCGCCCCATCTGGTCCAGGCCGCCGTGGGCGGCGTCCTGGCGACCCCGAAGGCGCGCCGGGAGGCCACCGCGCGGGGCCTCCAGGAATTGGTCGCCTCGGGGATGCTGGCGGACGCCGCGCGGGCCGAGCGCAGCGTGCACCTCGCGCGCTGCCCGCCGGAGGTGGCCGACGCGCTCGACCTCGGGCGCCTGGCTCCCTCGGAGCTCTGGTGCGCCGACGTTCCGCTCAACCTCGAGAGCGACTCCGCCGGCATCCTCCGGCTGGTGCTCGATCGGGAGCCGCGCCGTTCGCTGCTGCGGGCGCTGCGCGGCGTGGGCCATGAGGCCTCGCTGCAGCTCGCGCAGGAGCGGGACCGCCAGCGGGCGCTCGGGGAGCTGGCCCGGGCGCGCCAGAACCTGGCCGCCCTGGCCGCCGCCGCCGCCCGGCTGCGCCGGGAGACCGAGCGGCGCGAGGTGATGCACGCCATCGCCGACGAGCTGCGCAAGCTGGGCTTCGAGAGCGCGCTGTTGCTCTCCAGCCCGGAGGGGCTGACGCTGGCGCACATGTCGCACAAGCGGGCGGTGATCGATCAGGCGATGAAGCTGATCGGCATCAAGAAGATGAGCGAGGTGGTCCCGCTCGACCCCTCGAAGTCTCCTCTGTTGGACCAGCTGCTCAAGTCCCCGGAGCCCATGGTGGAGGTGCGCCCGCACGCGCTGCTCCGCGCCATCTGGGGAAAGCGGGCGCCCGAGCCGGTCCGGGAGGAGCTGATCCAGATCCTGCGGTTGTCGCACCTGGTCGCGGCTCCCCTGCGCGGCGGCGCCGACCACGCCCTCGGCATCCTCCTGGTCGCTCCCCAGGACGAGACCGAACCCGACCTCGGCGTGCTCAGCTCGTTTGCGCTGCAGGCCTCGCTCGCCCTGGAGCGAGCGCTGACCCGCGAGCGCATGCGGGTGCAGGCGGCGCAGATCGAGGGGGCGGTGGAGGAGCGCACCCGCGTGCTGCGCGAGGCCAACGAGCGGCTGCAGGAGGCCGACCGGCGCAAGGACAACTTCCTCGCCAACGTGTCGCACGAGCTGCGGTCACCCCTGGTGACGATGATCGGGTACACGGAGCTCCTGCTGGCGGAGAAGATGGGGACCATCAACGAGCGCCAGCGGCAGTGCCTGCAAGTGGCCCGGTCCTCCGGGAAGCGATTGCGCGCGTTCATCGAGGAGCTGCTGGACTTCTCGCGCTTCGAGCTGACCCGCGAGTCGATGACCTTCCAGCCATTCGACCTGCGCGAAGCGGTGACGCAGGCGCTGGCGGGTCTCGCGCCGCGCTTCCTCGAGCGGCGGCTGAACGTGCGCCAGAGGGTGCCGCCGGAGACGCCTCCGGTGCTGGGAGATCGCGACCGCATCCTGCAGGTGCTCAGCAATCTCTTGTCCAACGCGGAGAAGCACTGCCGCGACGGCGGGAAGGTCGTGATCTCGGCGCAGCAGCGCCGCGGATTCCTGCTGGTCTCGGTGCAGGACAACGGCACGGGAATTCCGGCGGCGCACGTGGCGAAGATCTTCGACCGTCTCTACCAGGTCGGAGACGTGAAGGACGCGCGCTCCCGCGAGCAGGGGCTCGGGCTGGGGCTGAACATCGTGAAGAGCATCGTGGAAGCGCACGGCGGAGATGTCTCGGTGAGCAGCGAGGTCGGAAAAGGGTCGACGTTCTCGTTCACGCTGCCCTTGGCCGCAGAAGCCTCTCCCGCCCCGTAAAACTGGAACTATGGACGGACGCGCGCCGGCAGGTCGGCCGACAGCGTCACCCGGGAGACGCTCCGCCGCGAAGCCCCGGAACCGGAGACGAGAGTGGTTTCCACCTCGGCCTCTCCCGGGGGCGCGTGCACGATCATCTCCACCGTCCCAGGTGCGCCGCCGTCTCCGTACTGAACTTCGTGACGTCCCAGGGCATGGCCGGCGCGGCGCACGACCACGTCGAGTTTCGAGACTCCGCCGGGCTCCACCCCGGTGAGGTCGATCTGCAACCCGAGATCGCGCGGCCGCCGCGACTGCGACCACCACAGCAGCGCGCCCGCCACCAGCCCGAGGAAGAGGAGGCGCGCCAGCAGCCTACGCATCGCCCTCTTCGGGCTCCTTCTTGGCCGGCTTGTGCCGGACCTTCGCGCGGATGCCCGGCTCGCCGCTGGGCTTGAGCTGGATGGTCGCGTTCACCTCCAGCGTCACCCCGGTGATCACCTTCCAGATCTCCCGCCGGAGCGTCTCGCTCTCGAGAAAGCGCCGCACCTCCTGCGTGACCACCCGGGCCACCTCGGTGCGGGTCTTGTCCGCCTGGCCCATCAGGAAGGCGATCGCGTCCTTCGGCATCTTCATGTCGCCGACCAGGTTGCGGATGCCCTCCTCGGTCATGAACAGAGCGCCCACGCCGGTAAGCACGGCCCGGCGCACGATGTCCGGGACGATGCCGGACAGCTTCTTCATCTCTTCGGGGGGCAGCTCCTCGTCGTCCTCTTCGGCCATGGGCCCTCCGAAGTGCGTCCGCTGCTCGTGGGCGCGAGTCTTCATTTCTCGTCCAGATAGTAGTCCACGCTGTCGCCCTGCCGATGGACGGACATGACGCCGTGGCTGCGGCCGAGCACGCCGACCTTCTTCGAGTCGGGGTAGATGGCGACCTCCGGCTCCTTCATGGTGGAGATCGCGAGGAACCGGAGCGGCCCCGTCGAGCGGTTGATGATCTGGTGGCCGGGCGGGCCGGGATTGAAGGCCACGTAATCTCCCGCTCGCAGGGGATGCTCGGAATCTCCCAGGCGCAGCACGCCTTCGCCGTCGAGGATGAAGACCGCCTCGTCGTTGGCCAGGTGGAAGTGGAACGGGAACGACTTCTTCCCCGGCTGCAGCTCGAACCAGCTCACGCCCAGGCCCTTGCCGCCGGCCGCGGCGGCAAGCCGCTTGCGGCGGAAGGCGAACTCGCCCTCCTCCAGCGTTTGCTCGTCGCACTCCACCAGCGAGGTCCTGTTCACGCCTTCCTCCCCAGCTGCACCAGCGGCTTCTGCCCTCGCGGAACAGCGGTCATGTTGGCCAGAGCCACCCGGTCCGCAATGTTCTGCGCGATGCGCATCAGCGCCTGCGCTTCCGGCAGGCCTGGATCGGCGGCGTTCCCGGCGGCCTGCTCCGCGCCGCCCTTCGAGAAGATGTCCGTCTCGGTGTGGCAGTGCGGGCAGACGAACCCGCTCATGTTCTCCACGAAGCCCAGCACCGGGATGTTCACCTTGTCGAACATCGTCTTCGCCTTGATGGCATCCGCCAGTGCCACGTCCTGGGGCGTGGTCACCACCACCGCGCCAGAGACGCTCACTTGCTGGGCGATGGTGAGCTGGATATCCCCGGTGCCGGGCGGCAGATCGAGGATCAGATAGTCCAGGTCCCCCCAGCTCACGTCCCGCAAGAGCTGCACCAGGGCCCCGTGGAGCATGGGGCCGCGCCAGATCATCGCCTGCTCGGGATCGACGAAGAACCCGATGCTGATCACCTTCACCCCGAAGGCGGTGAGTGGGTTGACGCGCTTGCCGTCCTCGCTGGTCGGCCGCGCGCCGAAGAGGCCCATCATCAGGGGCAGCGACGGCCCATAGATGTCCGCGTCGAGCAGCCCGACCTTGCAACCCAGATTGGCCAGCGCGACCGCCACGTTGGCCGACACCGTGCTCTTCCCTACGCCGCCCTTCCCCGACCCGATCAGCACCACATTCTTCACGGAGGGGACCAGGTCGTTGGGGTTGTGCTGCTTGGCGGGCGACGGCCGCACGTTCGCGCCGAAGGCGATCTCCACGCGGGGGAGCTTGAGCGGCGACAACGTCGCGCGCACCGCCTCCTCGATCCGCGCCTTGTAGGGCGAGGCCGGCGTGGGCAGCTCGATTCGCACGCGGACGCCGCCGCCGTCCAGCAGCTCCGGGTGCTTGAGGTACCCGAGCTCGGACATCGGCCGGCCGGACGAGGGGTCCTTGAGGTCTTTCAGCGATGCGAGAACCTGGTCCGCGGTGACTGCCATAGGGCGCCGGAATGTGCGCGGCGCGGCGAGTCAAGTCAAGGTGAGTGCAGCAGCGGTCGCCCCGGCCGGCTCCGGCTCCGCTTCCCGTTCTCCAGGACGAGCTGCCCGTTCACCACCACGTAGGGGATTCCCTCGGGGTAGGCCATCGGCTTCTCGAAG
>WNFK01052074.1_pt1 | contig 10985 bp, 11 predicted proteins | sample 5400281 | NCBI WGS metagenome assembly WNFK01 (sample SAMN13153350, study PRJNA577476) | soil metagenome | isolation source: 20 cm soil on Douglas fir-dominated hillslope | place: USA:California | collected 2013-09-17
AGAGCGTGGCGCGCGGTCATGAGGCTGACCTGATGAATTTTGGCGAGGTCGCGCTCGGAGGCGACGGCGTCCCCGGAATGTAATTGTCCGGCATCGATGCGCTTGCGGATGGCGGCCTGAATTCTCTGGTAGGCGGGCAAGCCATTGCGGTCCTTCGCTGGCATTCTCTCTCCCGAATGGGCCCGGGGTTTCTTCGTGGGTGCCTTAGTGGAAGGTGGATGCATGATAAGAACGATATTCTATTCTGACTCCACGTCAAGACCTGAAAGCGCGAGCGTTCAATCCTGGCCCCATTGTGTTATAGAGCGGAATTCAGCAGGTGCTATAGTCCTCCTTTGCATGAATCCATGTAAAACATGAAGTTGCGCTTGACAATTGTAAAATGGTGCTATATAGCTATTCGCAATTCGGCCATATAGCTGGCCTGGAGTGATGGTTGCGCGCCTCGCGTCTTCTGGGGGCAGGCTGCTTGGATGCAAGAGCGAGCTTCTTCCGAGTCGAACGCAAGACCTGAGTCGGAGTATCCGATCAAGCGAACCCCGCAAGTGTACTCCGCCGTTCAAGATGGTCATCCTCGACAGGCGCGGCACTGTCGTATTTGAGTGCAAAGTGAACAAGGACGGGAGGTGCGGCCCTTCGGATTGGTGCGCAGGGTACGGTACTCTCATTTCCCCGCTACTGCATTGCTTACCGACCGCTCGCTCGTCACGCGCACGTTCCTCATCGAGCGGGCGACATCCAGTAATTGAAGCCAGAAGTTGCAGCCGCGGGCCTCCTCAGGAGTTCAGAAACGCGGCAACTTCATTGTTGAATCGGTCTTGATCTTCGATGTTGGAGAGGTGCGCGGCGTTGAGCTCAGCATAGCGCGCGGCCGGAATCTGATCTGCGAGAAAGCGCCCGTCCGCGGGCGGTGCAGCCGGATCGTGCGCTCCGGCGATCACCAGGACTGGTGTGTGAATCCCGCCTAATTGTTTGCGGAAATCGAAATCGCGAACGGCGGCGCAACACGCCGCATAGCCCTGCGGGTTTGCTTCCTCAAGCATTTTCAGAGTTCTTGATACCGTCGCTTGAGCCTTTTCGCGGAAAGCCCGCGAAAACCATCGTTCGATCACCGCCGAGGCGACGGACTTCATGCCGTTTTTTCGAACTGCTTCGATGCGGGCATTCCAAACCTCTGGGGTTCCAATCTTGGCGGCAGTGTTACAGAGCATCAACTTGTTGAGGCGTTCGGGCGCGTTGACTCCCAGCCACATGCCAATCATTCCGCCCATGGATAGCCCGCAAAAATGCACGCGGTCCAGGTCCAATGCATCGAGCAGTGCAATGACATCTCTCCCGAGATGCTCGATCGAGTAGGGGCCCGGCGTGACCGAGGATTGTCCGTGACCTCTCGTGTCATAGCGCAGCACCCGGAGCTTTTTTCGAAGTTCGGAAACTTGTGGATCCCACATGGAATAATTCGTGCCCAGCGAATTCGAGAACACCAGCACAGGTGTTCCACTCTGACCTTCCAACGCGTAATGAATTCGTGCTTCCCCTGACTTAACGATGGGCATCGAGCTTATTCTTCTCCCGCAGGAATTTTGGCCCGGCTCGCGGCGACAGCTCGGAAGACAACACATCTGCGCCTTAAAGAAAATGGAACTTTCTTGAAGCGCAGGCCCTGCTAGACGCGTTCCAGAACCATGGCAATTCCTTGGCCCACACCGATGCACATGGTGCAGAGCGCATATCTGCCATTGGTTCGCAAGAGCTGATAGAGCGCGGTGGTTACAAGCCGCGCGCCGCTAGCACCCAAGGGGTGCCCGAGAGCAATCGCACCGCCGTTTGGGTTCACGCGCGTCGCGTCGTCCGAAATTCCCAATTCGCGCAAGACAGCCAGCGCCTGTGACGCGAATGCTTCATTCAATTCCACGACGTCCATTTGCGCGAGAGACAACCCTGCTTTGGCCAGAACTTTGCGCGTCGCGGGAGTTGGACCCATGCCCATGATGCGCGCCATGCCGCTTCAATGCCGCCTCTGAGGCCAGCAGCAATGCACAAGCTCCGTCATTCACTCCCGACGCATTTCCAGCGGTGATCGTGCCATCCGGCTTGACAACCGGTTTCAATTTCGAAAGCGCTTCCAGCGTCGTGTGCGGCCGGGGATGTTCATCTTCGGAGAAATCTAGCGGATCGCCCTTCTTTTGTGGAATGGGCACGGCCACAATTTCCTGCTTCAACCTGCCGCTCCTGATCGCCTCGGCCGCGCGCTGCTGGCTCCTCAGAGCGAATAGATCCTGATCTTTGCGAGAGATATGAAATTCTTCGGCGACGTTTTCGCCGGTTTCCGGCATGGAATCAACGCCGTACTTTGCTTTCAGACAAGGATTCATGAATCGCCAGCCGAGCGTCGTGTCTTCCATTTTCATCGAGCGCGAATACGCGCTATCCGTCTTGCCGATCACAAAGGGCGCTCGCGACATGCTCTCGACGCCGCCGGCAATCACTAGATCGGCCTCGTTGCATTTAATCGCTCGCGCGGCCGTCGCGACCGCGTCCATGCTTGATCCGCAAAGCCGGTTAACCGTTGTGCCCGGCACTTCTTTCGGCAAACCCGCCAGCAAGAGCGCCATCCGAGCAACATTTCGATTGTCTTCGCCCGCCTGATTAGCACAGCCGTAGACAACATCGTCCACGGCGTTCCAGTCTACGCCTGCGTTACGCGCGGCCAGGGCCCTAAGGGGGATCGCCGCGAGGTCATCGGTGCGAATCGAGGCGAGCGTTCCGCCGTACCGCCCGAACGGCGTTCGAATGGCATCGCAGATGTATGCAGTCTCCATGGTTATCCTTGGAATGTCAGCGCACCCCTATTTTATACAGAACATCCGTGGCGCGCGCTCCTAGAGCTTTCATCTTGCCGAATTGGACTATGTGACGAGTTCGCGCGCTGCGGCGAGTTCGCTGGGCAAGAACTTCGCCAACCTTCCTCTTGAGCGAGTGCTGAGTGCTGCCGGGGTTTACTCGTAGCGAAGAGCTTCAACGGGATTGAGGCGAGCCGCGCGCGCTGCGGGGTATAGTCCCGCGGCGAGGCTGACGATGATCGCGAATCCGATTGCGCCGAGCGCCAGCCACCAGGAGCATGCGAATTGTATTAGGCGAAGAAGACGCAGAAGTTTACACGGTGATCTTGGCTCCCTTGAAGTGAATTGCAAAGGCCAGATCGAGGGAGCCAATGTGCGTGGGCAGGCCTCACCCATAAAAAGAATGCTTCGCAGGGCGAGGAAGACCGTCTGCTACTTTTGCTTGATGTGTACGGGCTGCAGCAGTGTGAATTCGAGCGGCGTTTCCGCACGCAGCGTGATATCGCGGTTGCCGGTTAATCCCGCGCCACCGGCACCCGCCGCCGCGCCGATCAACGCACCGATGGCTGCACCCTTACCGCCACCCGCGATCGCCCCGATAGCGGCTCCTCCGCCAGCGCCACCGCCCACCATGACCGCCGTGCGCTTGCCTTTTCCTTTGCTGGATGACATTGCGGCAGAAGTGTGAATTTCATATTCCTTCCCGTTGACAGTCACGCTCGTGAGCGCGAGGCTCAGCGCGGCGCCGCCCTTGAACCGACCGGCAGCTTTCGCTTCATTCAAGACTCCCTCGGCGCGAGCACCCTTCGGGATGGCGATCTTTCCATCGACTTCAACCGGAGATTCGACGGTCGCTGAGAACCTGTCTCCAGGCTTGCTTGTTTTCGAACTTATGGTTTGATCCAAAACGACAGCGATCACGGTGTCAGCAGGAACGACCAGAGGTTTCGGCTCGATGGCTCTTTGCACTGCGGTCTTTGCCGATTCCGCCATGGATGGAGAAGAGTTAGCGTCGGGGCTTGATTGCTTGTCAGCCGCGTTTTGGCACCCTGCGAGCAGCATGCCCGCAGATAAAGTCGACAACGAGATTGTAGCCAAAAAACGATTCATCAAATCCTCCCACAGGCTGGAAGTCCGTATCTTTTAAAGATACGCTCATCCGTTGTGAAGTCAATTTGACTTGCGAAAATTCAAAACGAAGATTTCGTCCCGATCTGGTATCGCTTGCAGATTCTGTGCCCTTAAAATTGTACCGTTTCGGTTTTGATGAGAGAAATCCAATCTTGCTGACGGCGATTCGTACTCTCTCCAATCAAGAAATGCCCAGAGAATCAGTGAATTGAGCAAGAGCAAGTGCCGGCGGGCGACGGCAGCCACCTGAATCTCGCAGCAGACCATGATTCTGCCTTGGCGCGCAACTTGCCCCTGCTTTTCACGGCATACGCTGCCTATTCGCATCGTATTCATCAAGTAGCAACCAGGAGCAAGGGAATCGCGAATCCATGGGGAAGTCCAGCGAACAGCACGACGCGGAAACTGTGAAGGTAGTGCGAGCTGAGACACGCCGTACCTGCGGTTTATGATCATAAAACGTGCCAAGGCGCCGAGCAGTTTTCAAGATCTGGGGGCGAAATCCCTCCGGGCGAACTTTCGGAAAATCGAGCGCCGTGAATGGTGGTTGTGGGTGGCAGCGGCTGTCATCACGCTGCTACTCACAATCGCGCTAGCGTCATTTCTGCTCCCGAATTCGTCATCGCCCCGGGACTTCCACGCTCTATACATTCTTCCGCAAGCGGTGCGAGGTCTTGTGGCCCTCGTTTTCTTGTTCGATCTCTACACCATCTATCAGCATCTGCAAATCCACAGGATTCGCCGCCAACTGATCGAACGAGAAGAGCTCTTTCATTTGATCAGCGAAAATGCGGCGGACATGATTGCGGTCGTTGATTTGGAAGGGCGCAGGATCTTCAACAGCATCTCTTATCAGAAATATTGGGGTATTCGCCTGAAGAACTTCAGGAGTCATCCGGGTTCGAGCAGATTCATCCGGAAGACCGCGAGCGGGTTAAGAATGCTGCCACGCAAACCCAACAATCGGGGATGGGAACAATTCTGGAATATCGATTTCGTCACAAGAACGGCAATTGGATGGTGCTGGAATCCGTTGCAAGCGTCATCCGCAACGAAAAAGGGCGAGCCGGAGAAACTAGTGGTCGTGAACCGAGACATTACCGAGCGTAAGAAAGCACAGGAGGCCTTGTCGCGCTCGGAAGCAAGTTTCCGGGCTTTGGTGGAGGGAGCGCCTCACGGGATTTACCGGGCGACCATGACGGGCCAATTTCTGGAGGTGAATCCGGCCCTCCAAAGAATGCTTGGCTATGATTCCGTGCAAGAGCTCCTTAAAGCGGATCTTGCGACGCCAGTGTTTCGCAACTCCGCGGACTAGGAACGAATGAATGAGCTTCTGGCCAAGTCAAAGAAATTAAAGGACATCGAACTGGAATGGAAGCGGCCAAACGGCGAGCCCATCGTGGTGCGGTGTTCGGGACACTATGTCGACGTCAAGGATGGGGGCCCCGGATATTTCGAGGGTTTTGCGGAAGACGTGACGGAAAAACGCACACTGCAGCGCCAGCTACGAATGGCTCAGAAGATGGAGGCCATCGGAAGGTTATCGGGAGGGATCGCCCATGATTTTAACAATCTGCTCGGAGTCATCATCGGGTATAGCGGTGTATTGAAGAAGTCCCTGGACAAGAATCAGCCCACCTACGAATATGCCACGGAAATCGAAAAAGCGGGCCAGCGCGCTGCCTCGTTGACCCGCCAGTTGCTGGCTTTCAGCAGACAGCAGGTTCTGACACCTTCCGTCCTGAGCTTGAATTCGCTCGTATCTGACATGGAAAAAATGCTTCCACGTCTGCTGGGTGAGGATAAGTGAATGCGCGGGACGCCATGCCTTCGGGCGGGAAACTTCACATCCAAACCGCCAACATAGAATTCGACCATGCGTACACACGCGATCATCCTGGCTCCATAGTGGGAAGTTACGTGATGCATGACGAACGTCGTGGACGTGTACATCAATTGTCTTCGCCGCAAAGTGGATTCAGGATACGACCGGGCCCTGATTCGAACGATTCGGGGCGTAGGCTACCAGATCGGCGGAAACGGCCGCCACGTTTAGTGGGCAATAAGATTTAGGGCCAGGAAGAGATCCGATCTCAATTTCCATCGAGCGAAATTATTTTTGAGCGCGGCCTCGCACCGAGTTTGCTATCCTACGCCGCGTGAAACCCCTTTTCCTGATTGATACCGACACTGCTTCCGACGACGCCGTGGCCTTGATCATGGCGCTTCGCTCTCCCCAGGTGCGCGTTTTGGCGATTACTACGGTTGCAGGAAACGTGGCGGTTCAACAGTCCACTCGCAATGCGCTCTACACGGCGGAGCTTTGCGGCGCGGACGTTCCGGTCTTCATGGGCGCGGAAAAACCCCTGCATCGCGCGCACGAGAGCGCACACTGGTTCCATGGCCGCGATGGCCTGGGCGACCACGGCTACCCGCTTCCGAGGAAGTCGCCTGAAAAGAAGCACGCTTCCGAAGCGATCATTTCAACGATCGAAGCCAACCCTGGTCTCGTCTTGGTGACCTTGGGACCTCTTACGAATATTGCTTTGGCTTTACAGCGGAATCCCGGCATCGCCGCCAAGGTTGGCCGCTTCGTGGTCATGGGCGGCGCACCGTGTTGCGAGGGCAACGTGACTCCGGCCGCCGAGTACAACATCTGGTGCGATCCCGAGGCTGCGCGAATCGTGCTGCGCAGTGGGCTTCCGGTGGAGCTGGTGGGCTGGCACCTCTGCCGTGGCGAAGCAGTATTGAACCCAGACGACATTAAGCATGTGCTGAGCTTTGGCACACCGCAGGCGCGCTTCGCGGTTGAATGCAACAGTCGCGCTCAAGAAGCTTACTTCGAGCAGACCGGTGAGCATGGAATTTCGTTGCCGGACCCTGTGGCGATGTCCATCGCGCTGGACCCTACGATTGTCACGCAGCAAAGCGAAAACTACGTGGATGTGGAGACCTCCAGCGAATTGACTTTGGGCATGACCGTGGTAGACCGCCTCAACGTGGCAGCCAACGACCGCAATCGAGCGGTTTGGGCGCCGGTCTTGGATCGAGGCAAGAAGGCCAGAGTCTACTGGACCATCGATAATAAGCGGTGGAAGCAAATCCTCTATGCCGGGTTAAGGTAGGGCAGAAAAACTGCCTCCCTGGCCTAAAGAATAGATAATACGTGAGTTACTAAGACTAATCGAGCTAACTCCCGGCTAGGCCGAGCGATTGGGACCCGCACCGCCCTGTGGGCAACTTCTTTCCTATCGGCGTGTTATACCTAGTGGGAGCATGTTACGCTCCCATCGCCCGGAACACCTGCACAAGCCGCCTCGAATTGGCTGGCGGTCCGGCCGGAGAACAGAGGGTCCGTCATGAAGACATTTACCCGCAAGCGCAGGCTAAGTCTGCTGCTGTGTTTCGCCGGTCTTCTGAGTATTGTGGCTCCGAAGGCGCAAGCGGGCCAAGAACAAGAAACGAATCCGCCCACGCGCGTCGCGCGCATCAGCTACGTTGAAGGTTCCGTCTCCCTGCAGCCTGGGGGGCAAGGCGATTGGGGCAGTGCCGCCAGAAACCGTCCGATGACCATCGGTGACAAAATTTGGGTCGACAAAGATTCCCGCGCCGAACTGCAGGCCGGCCCGGCGGCCATCCATCTCGGCAGCATGACCGCGCTGTCTTTCCTGAACCTTGATCAGGGCATCACACAGGTGCGCCTTGCGGAAGGCAGCATCAATTTCCGCGTCAGTGAACTGCGCGAAGGCGACCTCTACGAAGTTGACGCCCCGAACCTGGCATTCACCGTGAAGCAGGCTGGAGCATTTCGCATTGACGTAGCTGAGAGCGGCGACTCCGCTCGCGTGACTGCGATTCGCGGCGAAGGCGAAGTTACCGCCGGCGGTCAAACCTATGAAGTCCACGCAGGCGAACGCGCGGAATTCAACGGCGCGGACAACGTCGACTACATCATTGCGAAGGCTCCCGGTCCGGACGGCCTCGACCGCTGGGCCGCCGAGCGCGACCTGAAGGAAGATAACGCGATTTCCGGAAAGTACGTTTCGCGCGATACGCCTGGCTACAGCGATTTGGATGATTACGGTGACTGGCGCGATGAACCGCAATACGGCCACGTTTGGTATCCCCGTGAAGTAGAACCCGACTGGGCTCCCTACAGCTCTGGCTATTGGAACTGGGTCGGCCCGTGGGGCTGGACCTGGGTTGACTATTCGCCCTGGGGCTTTGCTCCGTTCCACTATGGCCGCTGGAACCATTTCGCGGGTGGCTGGGGCTGGTGCCCGGGCCCAATCTATGGTCCTCCGATCTATGGACCGGCTTTCGTCGGTTTCCTCGGAGGCGGCTTTGGTTTTGGTGGCGGTTTTGGCTACGGCGGAGGGATAGGCTGGTTCCCGCTGGGCTTTGGCGAACCGTTTTTCCCCTGGTTCGGCTGCCGTCACGAGTTCATTGAACGAATCAATGAACGGAACACGTTTATCCGCAATAGAAACGTCTTCAACACGAACATTCGCAACGTCAATTTCGTGAACGCGCGCAACGTGAATGCCGTAACGGTGACAAATCGCAATACCTTCATGAATGGCCAGGCCATCAACCGCGGAGCCGCGCGGCTCACGCCGGGCGCCCTCAGGGGCGCGCAAGTGACCAACTCGGTCGGGATCAAGCCGACGCAGCACAGCTCGCTCGGCTCGGTAAACATCAGATCGCATGTAGCCACGCCGCCGGCTGCGGTTCAAAACCGCACCGTGATCGCGCGCACGGCACCGGCGCAAGGTGCATCCCAGTCGCATGTACGCACGGTCAGTAACAATGGACTGACCTCCGGTCGCATTGGCAATTCACCGGTGAACAGCCCGGCAAACCGCCCGGCGAATGGCGCCATGAATCAGCGCGTTGGAACAGCGAACGCTCCTGCACGCGATACGCCGGCGATGAACGGCACGGCAAATCGTCCGGCGAATGGCGCGATGAATCAGCGCACGGGAACACCGAATGCTCCTGCACACGATACGCCGGCGACGAACGGGCGGCCGGCGAGTTCGCCGAACACATCGGCGGTGTCGCCGCGGCAGCGCGAGTTGTCCCAAAACCGGCCGCCCTCGGCAATGCCCAACTCTCCGCGAACGTCCAACGCCACGATGGGCAACACTGCGCCGCAGCGCGCGGGCAGTAGCCAACGCATTTGGGAAGCGCAGGGAAATGCAACTGATAGTGGTCGCGCGCCGGCGGGTTTCGGAACCTCCAATCGTCCGGCAAACTCACTCACGCCAACAGCGGGCATGAACAACGCGAATCGTCCGCGGTCGGCACGCGGCGATTTGCAGTACGGAGCCGCCAGCGGACAGGCCTCAAGGCCTTCGACGCAAGGCTACAGCGGCAACCGCCCAACCTCTTCGAACAACAACGGCCGCTCTTACGAGCCGCCCCAGCGCACGAACGGAAACACGCCGGCCTACGGCAATCAACGCCCTTCGAACAACGGGGGCTCTTACGATCAGCCGCAGCGGATGCAACGTGACACCCCGGCCTACAACAGCAACCGTGGCAATTCGCAGCCGCGCTCTTACAACCCGCCGCCCGCACGCTCGTACTCGGCACCGCAAACTTATTCCGCACCAGGCCGCAGCTATTCAGCTCCGTCGGGCTCCTACTCCGCGCCGAGCCGCAGCTATTCAGCTCCGTCAGGCTCTTACTCCGCGCCGAGCCGCAGCTCTGGCGGAGGAGGAGGCGGCAGTCGGGGTAGCGGTGGCGGTGGAAGCCCGCGCGGCGGCGGAGGCTCCGCCTCTGACGGGCGGCACTAATCCCTTTTCCCATTTCAACGGCCCGTCCGGATCTTCCGGGCGGGCCATTTGTTTTTCACCATCAACTACAATAGAAATTCCCCCGTCCTTACATCTCCCGAGTTTCCAGTTTCTCGTGGCATTGCGCCCTCACAACTCTTCCGGCAGGCCGGTGTTAAATGAAGTAGTTCTTTATCGTCATTTGCTGTTTCGACATGGGGAAAATGGGCAGCAAATGCTCTCTAACGATGAAGTGCTAGTGTTTCAAGTAAGCTCAGGCCTATACCTAGGAAAGTGAAATGACGCGGCGCAAGGGAACAATGGCCGCTCAGGTTTCAGGAGAGATTTCGAGATGAGAAAACACTCGCTCAAGTTGGCAAGCTTCCTCAGCATCGGGCTGGCGGTGGGTCTCTTTGCGCCGCAACGCGCCACAGCCGATGAAGACGATCCGCCAAGCCGGGTCGCGCGACTGAGTTACGCTCAGGGAACCGTTTCGTTCAACCCGGGGGGCACCGACGATTGGGTTTCCGCGGTCGTCAACCGTCCGATCACTACCGGGGATAAACTTTGGACCGACAACGGCGCCCGCGCCGAGCTGCACATCGGCTCCGCGGCGATCCGTCTTTCCGGCAACACTGGTTTTTCATTCTTGAATCTGGATGACCGCATGGCCCAGATCCGGCTTACGGAAGGCACCCTTGACGTGCGCGTGCGGCGTCTCGAACAGGACGAAGCTTTTGAAATCGATACCCCCAACCTTGCTTTCTCCATCCTTCGTCCGGGCAACTACAAGATCAACGTCAACGAAGCGGGCGATGCCACCGTTGTTGTTGTGCGCGACGGTGAAGGCGAAGTCACCGGTGGTGGCTCCGCTTATGCCATGCATCCTCGGGAAACCGGCACCTTTGCCGGGATTGACCAGCTCGACGCCGACATTCAGAGATTCGATAACGATGACGACTTCGACCGCTGGTCTCGTGACCGCGACCGTCGCGAAGATCGTTCGCAATCCTCGCGTTACGTCTCCTCCGATGTGATTGGTTATGAAGATCTCGATGACAACGGTGGCTGGCGCCCCACTCAAGAATATGGCACCGTTTGGTTTCCACACACCACCATCGTCGGTTGGGCTCCTTATCGCTATGGCCACTGGGTGTGGATTTCGCCCTGGGGCTGGACCTGGGTAGATGATGCTTCTTGGGGATTTGCGCCGTTCCATTACGGCCGCTGG
>WNFK01065768.1_pt1 | contig 10984 bp, 10 predicted proteins | sample 5400281 | NCBI WGS metagenome assembly WNFK01 (sample SAMN13153350, study PRJNA577476) | soil metagenome | isolation source: 20 cm soil on Douglas fir-dominated hillslope | place: USA:California | collected 2013-09-17
ATCTCCTCGTAGGAGAGATCCTCAAAGTGATACAGCACCAGTGCCAGCCGCTGATGCTCGGGGAGTTTACGCAGCGCGCCGTCGATCAGTACGCGGCACTGCTCCGCACCGAGGTCTGCAAGCAGCGTGTCCGGCTGCTCCCCCAGTTCCGGTCCCGGCGAGCCCTCATCGGCGGCTGCCGGCCTTAGTTCCGAGAACAAGCGCCAACGCCTGCGATACCGGCTCAAATGATTGAGCGTCAAATTGGTGGTCACCGTCTTGAGCCAGCCCCCCGCCGTCGGACTGGTGCGGAGATGCGCGAAATGTTCATAAGCTCTCAGGAAAACCTCCTGCGCAATGTCCTCGGCCTGCCGGTCATTGCCTGACAAGCGGGCGGCGGTCGAAAAAACCAAATCCTGGTAGGCACGCATGAAGGTCGTGAACTCGGTCGAGTGGTCTGGCCCGGTAGGTGGATGGCGCACTGGAGTGTGTTCGTTTAGACCCAGAACACCGCTGACCGGATAAAGTTGCAAAGCTGCGATGCGGCAGGGCAGCACCGGTCTTAAGATAGGCTGAGGTTGTTGACGGAATCTATCGCGCAGATTCACCGAAGGCGAAAGTACAATGCTGAAGATTTTTCAAAGTGTGCACCCCTTGATTCTACTGGTGATCGCAACGACGCTGGAAGTGAGCGGCGACGCCGTGGTGCGAATGGCGATCTACAATCATGTGGGCGTGGGCCGTATCGCACTGTTTCTGGCCGGCGCGGCGCTGCTATTCGGTTATGGATCGTTTTTAAACCTTGCGCCGATCGAGTTCGGCCGCGTGGTTGGGCTCTACCTTGCGACTCTCTTCGTGGTTTGGCAGGTGATCAACTTCATCGCCTTCCGCACTCTCCCGACGATGCCCATCCTGGTCGGTGGCGGGCTGGTGATCGCGGGAGGGGCAATCATCACCTTCTGGAAACCCGCCTAGCGCAGGATGTCCCTAGGCCGGGTTCAGCCGATGAGTGAGATGGGTCTTCACCGTCGGCCACTCGCGATCGAGAATGCTGTACACGCAGGAATCGCGCAAAGTGCCGTTGCTTGCGATCTGGTGCTGCCGCAACACGCCGTCCAATTTCGCGCCCAGTCGTTCAATGGCAGCACGGCTTTGCATGTTGAAGAAGTGGGTTCTGAATTCCACGGCAATGCAATTTAGCTGTTCGAACGCATGAGTCAACAGCAGCAGCTTGCACTCGGTGTTCAAGGCACTGCGCTGAACGCGCTTTCGATACCACGTGGAGCCGATTTCCACGCGCCGATTGACCGCATCGATGTTCATGAACGTCGTCATGCCCACGGCTTCGCGGGTTGACTGTTCGATGACGGCAAATGCAATCATCGAACCTTGGCGTTGAAGCTCCAAGCGCCGGTCGATCTCCACCCGCAATCCTTCGGGCGTGGGAATCTTGGTGTACCACAAGGTCCACAGCTCGCCGTTGCCGCCCGTGCAATGAAACAGGATCTGCAAAGCCCATGGGAAGTCCTGGTGAATCTTCGAAGCTGGGGGATGGCGGTCCGCGAAAGCTAATCGGCATAATACAGAAATGACCGCGCGCATCATTTACTCGACGGGAGTGGGAAGTCTCTGTCCCAATTGTCGCAGACCGGTGCGTGAATGTGTGTGCCCGAAGGGCGCCCCCGGCGCCGCCAAACCCGCAGCCGTGCGAGTGGGCCGGGAGATCAAGGGGAGGGCAGGCAAGGGTGTCACGACGATCAGCGGCCTGCCGATGTCGCTGACCGACATCGAATCCTTGGCCACCAAACTCAAGAAGCGCTGTGGCTCCGGGGGCACGGTCCGCGAGGGTGTCATTGAAATTCAGGGCGATCATCGTGACGTGATTGTCGCGGAGCTGGTCAAATTGGGGTGGCCGGCGAAAAAGTCGGGCGGATAGCCGCGGTGTCTACGGCTTGGTGCTTGTCGCCTGCTTGGCGGCGAGCCATCTTTGAACCACCCGCTCCAGCACCGACAGCGGCACCGCGCCCGTCGACAGTACGACGTCGTGGAACTCGCGGATATCGAACTTCGGCCCCAGCGTCTGCTGCGCCGTCGCGCGCAGTTCGAGGATTTTCATTTGTCCGACTTTGTAGGCCAGGGCCTGGCCCGGCCAGGCGATGTAGCGGTCGATCTCGTTGGTGATATCCAGTTCGCTTTTCGGCGCGTTGGCCGTGAAATACTCGATAGCCTGCTGACGAGTCCATCCCTTGACGTGCAGCCCTGTGTCCACTACCAGGCGCACGGCGCGCCACATGTCATAGGTAAGTTGACCGAATTTGCCGTAGGCATCCGAATACAGACCGAGCTGATCGCCCAAACTTTCGGCGTACAGGCCCCACCCCTCGGCATAGGCGGTGAAATCGGCCATACGCCGGATCATCGGGACACCGGCAGCGTTCTCGTACTGCAGGGCGATTTGCAGATGATGGCCGGGCACCGCTTCATGACTGGTGAGCACCGCCATTTCCCATTTCGGCCGCGCCTCCGGTTTGTACAAGTTGACGTAGTAGTACCCGGGGCGCGATCCGTCGGCGGCCGGGGGCTGGTAGTACGCCGTCGTCGAATTCGGCGCACTGGTGTCCGGTATGGCGCGGACGCCGTAGGGTGTGCGCGGCAGCTTGCCGAAGAGCGTGACGAGATTCGGATCGATGCCCTTGGCAATGACCATGTACCCGTGCAGCAATTCGGTCGGATCGGTGTAGAAGAACTTCGGATCCGTGCGCAGGTAGTGCGCAAATTCCTGGAAACTGCCCTTGAAGCCGACGGCGGCGATGATTTTATCCATCTCGGCGCGAATGCGCTTGACCTCGTCGAGGCCGATGCGATGGATGTCGTCGGCGCTGAGATCAGTCGTCGTGTGATAGCGGATGAGCGCGCGATAATAGGCAAGACCTTCGGGAGTCTCGGACAGGCCATCGAAGCGCGCAAATGCCGGCAGCACCACCGCGGATATCGCCGTCTTTCCGGCGTCGATCAGGCGTTCGCGTTCAGCGGCGGAGATGGAGCTCGGTATGTGCGCGAACGGCGTGAAAAAGGGACTGGCCTCCGGAGTCGCGGCCCGTTGCGCCGCAATTTGCGGCTTGATTCGCAGCATGATCACACGAGGCTGAGTGCGCTTTTCGCGGACCGCTATCTTCAGCAATTCGGTGCCCTGATCCAGATAGGCGCCGAAGCCGCGCAACCGGGCGATCCAATTCTCGTAGTCCCGCACCGTCGCAAACGGCGAGATTTCCGCAATTTCGCTCGAGGTTTGCAGACTGTTCGGAGTCTGCACACTGCCGAGCTGTGTGATCCACCACAGGCGGGGTTTGAACCGAGCCAGCGTCAAACGGCGCTCGAACTCGAATTTGACGACGTCGTAGTTCAGCCGATCAGGCGAACCGAGCGCCGCAGAATCGATCGCGCCGAGCGCCGCAAGCGCGGCCTGATCGGCGTCGTTGGTTTTCTCGATGGCCGCCGGCGATAGATCGGGCCAGCGATCGTTGTAGCGCGAGTCGCCGATGCTGGTGGCCAGGGTCGGATCCTCGCGCAGCCAGCGCTGCCACGCATCGTCGTAGATTCGGTCGAGCCGCGTTTTTATCGCCTCCGGCGACGCATCGGAAATATTCGCGGGCGCCGCCGATGCCGTGCAGGGCGGCGCCAGAGTCACGGCGGCAAAGGCAGCAGTGACGGCCAGCGAGACGACGATATGTTGGGTCATGCCGATAATTCCATTCCGTCCTTCGCACCGCCCGAAGCGGATGGTGTATCATATCGGGATCGCGATAAGAGCTGTCTGGAGAGAGTCCTTTCGACTTGGGACCGCCGAAGGCGCAACCGCCCGGAAACGCTCAGGCACATGAACGGCAGACTCTCGCGATCTCTGGAGAGCGATCGCAGCGGCGATCCACCGAAGGGGAGCAGCGCTCATCAAGGGCGCGCGATCTCTCAGGTTCAAAGGACAGAGGGGCAAGGCACACCGGTGCTCGTGTCTCCTTTTCTTTCGCTGCGAGGTTGCGATGGGCCTGAAGACTGCGCTCTATGACACCCACGTTCTGCAGGGCGCGAAAATCGTCGATTTCGGCGGCTGGGAAATGCCGCTTCACTATGGTTCGCAGATCGAAGAACACCACGCGGTGCGCCGCGACGCGGGCATGTTCGACGTGTCGCACATGGGGGTCGTCGACCTCATAGGCGATCGAGTCCGCGAGTTCTTGAGGAGCCTGTTGGCCAACGATGTCGGCCGGCTGAAGGTTCCCGGCAAGGCGCTCTATTCCTGCATGTTGCTGCCGAGCGGCGGCGTGATCGACGATTTGATCGTCTATTTCATGTCCGACACCTGGTTTCGCGTGGTCGTGAACGCCGGCACCCGCGACAAGGATCTCGCGTGGATTCGCCGGCATGCGGCGCCTTTCACCGTGTCCGCCACCCTGCGCAGCGATTTGGCGATGATCGCAATTCAGGGTCCGAATGCCCGGGAGAAGACCCTGCCGCTGCTGGCGCCGGCGCAGCGTGCCGCCGCGGGTGAATTGGCGCCTTTCTTCGGCGGAACCTTCGACGGCTGGTTCATCGCTCGGACCGGCTACACCGGCGAAGATGGTTTCGAAGTGATGCTGCCGGCCGCCGACGCCGCCAAGACCTGGAATGCGCTGCGCGCCCAGGGAATTCAGCCCGCGGGATTGGGTGCGAGAGATACCTTGCGCCTGGAAGCGGGAATGAATCTATACGGCAATGACATGGATGAAAATCATCATCCTCTGGAATCGGGGTTGGCCTGGACGGTGGCATTCGAACCGGGCGACCGAGATTTCATCGGGCGCGGGGCGCTGGAAATTCCGCGGCGCACGCCCGGAGACGAACTCGTCGGCCTGTTGCTCGAAGAGCGCGGAGTGCTGCGCAGCCACCAGAAAGTCGTGCCCGCCGGCGAAGTGACGAGCGGGACATTTTCTCCAACTTTGAATCGCTCCATCGCGCTGGCGCGCGTGCCGAAAACAGCTTCCGTCGGCGTGCAAGTCGAGATTCGCGGCAAATTGCATCCCGCGAGCATCGTCAAGACGCCGTTCGTGCGTCATGGGAAGGCGTTGATTTCAGTCTAGCTTGAGGGGGACATGCATTTGAGCAACATTCCAAGTGATTTGCGATACACCAAGAGCCACGAGTGGGTGCGCGCGGCGCACGGCGAGCCTGACGGGACCGTTGAAATCGGCATTACCGAACACGCGCAGAGTGCGCTCGGCGATCTGGTGTTCGTCGAGGTTCCGGAAGTGGGCCGCGCCGTCAAAGCCGGCGAGGCGAGCGCAGTCGTCGAATCCGTCAAGGCGGCCTCCGATGTCTACAGTCCGGTGAGCGGCAAGGTCACCGCGAGCAATGGCCAGCTGGCGACCCAACCCGAACTGCTCAATCAGGATCCCTATGGGGCCGGATGGATGTTCCGCGTGCAGACGAATGCGCCGGTCGACGACAGCGCGCTGCTGAGCGCCGCGGACTACGCGAATTACCTCGCTGAAGAAGCCAAGTAGGAGATCCTTGCATGGCGTTCATTCCTCACACCCCCGACGATATCGCCCGCATGCTGGAAGTGATCGGCGTGCGGTCGATCGACCAACTGTTCGACGAAATTCCCGGCGAACTGCGGGCAGGTGCGCTCGGCGTGCCGCCCGCGCTCTCTGAAATGGAAATCGGACGTCTGATGGCCGACCGCGCGGCGAGCGACGGCCGGCCGTTGAATTTCATCGGCGCCGGAGCCTATGAACACCACATCCCGGCGCCGGTGTGGGCGATCGCGACTCGCGGCGAATTTTATTCCGCGTACACGCCCTATCAAGCAGAGGCGAGCCAAGGCACCTTGCAATTGATCTATGAATATCAATCGATGATCTGCGCCCTGACCGGCATGGAAGTATCGAATGCATCGCTGTACGACGGTGGCGGTACGCGCCAATCGCGCCGCGAGCTCGCGGCGCATTCTACTGCCGCGCGCGGTGAATCCGACCTATGCTCAGGTGGCGAAATCGATCGCGGGCAATCAGGGCATCGTGTTCGAGACGGTGGATTTCGATCGAACGGCGGGGCGTACGCCGCTCGATTCCCTGCAGCCCTACAACGGCCAGGATGTCACCGCCTTGGTGATACAGCAGCCGAACTTCTTCGGCAGCCTGGAAGAAATCGATGCGCTGACGGACTGGGCGCACGAAAATAAAATCCTGCTGATCGCGGTTGTCAACCCGACATCGCTGGCGCTGCTCAAAGCCCCGGGGCAGTGGGGCGCGCGGATCGGCGGCATGCAAGGCGCGGACATCGTTTGCGGCGAAGGACAGCCGCTGGGTGTGCCTTTGGCGGCGGGCGGACCCTATTTCGGATTCATGGCGACGCGCATGCAGTACGTGCGGCAGATGCCGGGGCGAATCGTCGGACGTACGTTGGACACCGAGGGTCGTCCTGGATTCAGCCTGACATTGCAGGCGCGCGAGCAGCATATACGGCGCAGCAAGGCGACCTCGAACATATGCACCAACCAGGGCCTGATGGTGACGGCTGCAACCATTTACATGTCGCTTCTGGGCGCCGCAGGTCTCGAACGAGTGGCGGCAGCCAGTCTGCAGCGCACCGCCGATTTGGCGGCGGCGCTCAGCAGAGTCGCCGGCGTCAAACCGGCATTTACGGCGCCGCGCTTTCATGAAGCCGTCTTGCTCCTCGATCGGCCGGTGGCGCCGGTCTTGAGCGCCCTGGCGCGCCGCGGAATCTTCGGGGGACTCGACCTCGTCGACCGTTACCCGGAATTGGGCCATGCGCTCCTGGTGTGCGCGACCGAGACCAAACTAGAGGCGGACATCGATACCTATGCCAGCGCGCTCGCTGATGTGATGAGCCCATCGCGTGCTGCCGCCTAAAGGGAGCATCTTGCGGCGCGTTTCGCAGGAAACCCTCGGAACGACCAGCCAGCGGACGCGAGCTGAGCAAGCCGGGGCGAGGCGCCGGCACGCAGTTTCCGCCGCGCGTTGCGGGCTCGGCCGAAATTCCCGTGCATCTACGCCGTGCGGCCCCGCCCATGCTGCCCGAGGTGTCCGAGCTGCAGGTGGTGCGTCATTTCACGCGCCTTTCGCAGATGAATTTCTCGATCGACACGCACTTTTATCCCTTGGGTTCCTGCACCATGAAGTACAACCCCAAGGCATGCAACACTTTCGCCATGCTGCCGGAATTTCTCGGCAGGCATCCGCTCGGGCCCGAGCCTCAGGGGTTTCTGGCCTGCATGTACGAGCTGCAGGAAATGCTGCAGGAAATCACCGGCATGCGGGGCGTCAGCCTCACGCCCATGGCCGGCGCGCAGGGTGAGTTCGCCGGGGTCGCCATGATCCGCGCCTACCACCGGGCGCGAAATGACCTGGCTCGCAATGAGATCATCGTGCCGCAGGCCGCGCACGGGACCAATCCCGCCACCGCCGCGATGTGCGGCTGCAGCGTCAAAGAGATTGCCTGCGATGAGAACGGCGACGTCGATATCGACGCGCTGAAGGCCGCCGTGAGCCCGGCCACGGCGGCCATCATGCTGACCAACCCGTCCACTCTCGGGGTGTTCGAGTACAAAATTATCGAGGTCGCGCGCATCGTGCACGAAGCGGGTGGGCTTCTGTACTACGACGGCGCCAATCTCAACGCCATTCTCGGCAAGGTACGGCCCGGCGATATGGGCTTCGACGTCATTCACATGAATTTGCACAAGACTTTTTCGACGCCGCACGGCGGCGGGGGCCCCGGCTCGGGAGCGGTCGGCGTCGGCGCGCGCCTGCTGCCCTTCTTGCCAATCCCCGTGGTCGGCAAGGACGGCGCGCGTTTTCGTTGGTTGACCGAGCGCGACTTGCCGCAGTCGATCGGCCGGCTGTCTGGCTTCATGGGCAACGCCGGCGTGAATCTGCGCGCCTATATCTATATGCGGCTGCTGGGCCGCGAAGGCATGGTGCGAGTGGCGGAATTTGCCGCACTCAATGCCAACTACTTGATGAAGCGCCTGCAGGCGGCAGGCTTCGAAGCGGCCTATCCCACGCGGCGTGCCAGCCACGAATTCATCATCACGTTGAAGCGGGAGAACCGGCTTTACCAGGTCACCGCGATGGATGTGGCGAAGCGCCTGCTCGATTATGGCTTTCACGCACCGACCACGTACTTTCCCTTGCTGGTGCCGGAATGCCTGTTGATCGAGCCGACCGAAACGGAGGCCAAAGAGGATCTCGACCGTTTTTGTGACGCGATGGCCGCGATCCGGCGGGAAATGGAGCAGGACCCCGAGAAACTCTCCTCGGCTCCGCATACAATGCCCGTGCGGCGGCTCGATGATGTACGCGCTGCAAAACAGCTGGATTTGGCATGGAAACCCGCCGCTTGAATGAATGATAGAAACAAACCGACCGGAATTACGCGGCTTCTCCGGGCTTTTGGCTATTCTTTCCAAGGATTTCGGCACACCTGGCGGGAGGAGGCGGCGTTTCGCCAGGAAGTGGCGCTGGCGCTGCTGGTCATTCCCGCAGGCCTGCATTTCGGCGATACGGGGGTCGAGCGTGCCCTGCTGGTAAGCCCGATGTTGCTGATTTTGGTGGTTGAAATTCTCAATAGCGCCGTCGAGGCGGTCGTGGATCGATCCGGTACCGAACGTCACCCTCTCGCCGGGATGGCCAAGGACATGGGATCTGCCGCCGTGATGCTGAGTTTTGCCTTGTTAGGAACCGTTTGGTTCCTGATCTTGTCCGACCACGGGCACTGACCACAATCTAACCCTAGGATCGGCATGTCCCGTATTGCATCGTTTCTGCCCGTATTGCTGTTGTCCGTAACCCGCGTCCTTGCCGCCGCTGCTCCCGCTCCGGTTCCCACTCACGTGCCGGCGCCGGTGCCTGCGCCCGGGGTCGTGAGCTCGCCCGCCAGCTGGGCACAGACCTTGGAGAGAATCGCCAGCGGCGTCGTCACCATTCAAATCGACAGCACGCGCGCCTTCGACACCGAGTGGAACACGACGGCGCAGGCCACGGGCTTCGTCATCGACGCCAAGCGCGGACTCATCTTGACGAATCGGCATGTCGTGACGCCGGGACCCGTGACCGCGCAGGCGATCTTCCTCAATCGCGAGGAGGTGCAGCTGTATCCGGTGTACCGCGATCCCATCCATGACTTCGGCATCTACCGCTACGATCCCGCGAAACTCAAGTTCATCCAGCCGGCCGAATTGCCGCTGTATCCGGCGGGCGCGGTCATCGGCCGCGAAATCCGCGTGGTCGGCAATGACGCCGGCGAGCAGTTGTCGATTCTTGCCGGCACCTTGGCGCGCTTGGATCGTGAGGCTCCCGAATACGGCTACGGCAAGTACAACGATTTCAATACCTTCTACTACCAAGCCGCCTCCAGCACGTCGGGCGGTTCTTCCGGCTCGCCGGTCATCGATATCGAAGGCCGGGTGGTGGCGCTGAATGCGGGCGGAGCGACGGGCGCCGCCTCCAGCTTCTACCTGCCCCTGCCGGCGGTAACGCGGGCATTGAAGTTCATCGATGCGGGAAAGCCCGTGCCGCGCGGCACTCTGGAGACGGTATTCAAATACACGCCCTACGATGAACTCCGGCGCCTCGGCTTGAATTCCGACACTGAAGCGCGGTTGCGCAGCGCCTATCCGAAATTGACCGGCATGCTGGTGGTCGCGGACGTGCAGCCCGGATCTGCGGCCGACGGGGTGTTGGCGCCGGGCGATATTCTCGTGGCGATCGACGGCAAACCCACCCCGGAATTCTTCGCGCTCGAGGACGTGCTCGACAGCCACGTCGAACGGCAGATCAATGTAGAGGTACAGCGCGGCCGCGAGACGCGCAGCGCGAGGCTCGACGTCAAGTCCTTGAGCGCCATCACGGCGGACGAGTACATCGAATTCGGCGAAGCCGTGGTGCACACGCTGTCTTACCAGCAGGCGCGGCATTTCAACGTGCCCATCAATGGAGTGTATGTCGCAAACCCCGGTTATGTTTTCGGCAGCGCCGGCATCCCGCGCGCGGCCCTGATCAGCTCGTTCAACGGCAAGAAAGTCGACAATCTCAAGGATTTCGAGGCCGCTCTCGCGGACCTGGCCGACGGCGCGCGGGCGCCGGTTCGCTATGCCACTCTGGAAGATCCGCGAGCCGCCCAGTTGAAGGTGATTCGCATGGATAGGCGCTGGTTCCCGGCGCGCAAGTGCAAGCGCGACGACACGTTGGGAACCTGGCCCTGCGTCGGCATCAGCTCGGGACCCGCCCCGGCCGGCGTCAAGCCGGCCTCGACGGAGTTCGCCAAGACCGGCGATCCGCGCATCGACCGCCTGGCGCCATCGCTGGTGATGGTGAACTTCGACATGCCGTACTCCGTATCCGGCGTCACCGAGAAGAACTATCACGGCACGGGCGTCATCGTCGACGCCGAGGCCGATCGCCATGGGAGACGTGCGAATCACCTTCGCCGGCACGGTCGAGGTCCCCGGCAAGGTCGTGTTCATTCACCCACTGCACAATCTTGCCGTGGTGGCTTACGACCCGAAGTCGATCGGTGCGACACCCGTGCGGGCCGCGACTCTGCTCACCAAATCCTTGAGCGCGGGCGATGATGTTTGGGTGGTGGGACAGCGCGCCGATTCGAAGATCCTGTCGCAGAAGACCCAGATATCCAGCGTGGATGTGGTCTCGTTCCCGCTGTCGCGCACGCTGCGTTTTCGCGACAGCAATCTAGAGGCGGTGAGTCTCATCAATCCTCCGGGTGACTACGACGGCGTGCTGGCGGATGAAAAAGGCAATGCGCTCGCGCTGTGGTCGAGTTTTGCGTTCGAATCGCAGCGCGAGCTCGAGCAAGTCAATCGCGGCATGCCGGCGGAGCTGGTGTCGGAAATGATCGGTGTGGTGGCCGGTGGTCGGCCGCTATATTCCTTCGAGGCGGAATTCAACGTGCAGTCCCTGGCGGGCGCCCGCGAGCTGGGCTTGCCGGA
>WNFK01017535.1_pt2 | contig 10982 bp, 6 predicted proteins | sample 5400281 | NCBI WGS metagenome assembly WNFK01 (sample SAMN13153350, study PRJNA577476) | soil metagenome | isolation source: 20 cm soil on Douglas fir-dominated hillslope | place: USA:California | collected 2013-09-17
CCGGGGAGCCGGAACGTCTTGCCGCTCGACGTCTCGGCCGGGATCTTCATGGACACCTGGCCCTTCAGCGTGGGTACCGAGACCTCGCCGCCCAGCGCGGCCACCGGCAGGGACACCGGCAGGTCCGCGTGGAGATCGTCGCCCTTCCGCTCGAAGCGCGGGTGCGGCGCCACCGTCACGCGCAGGTAGAGGTCGCCGCGGGACGCGCGGTCGCCCGAGCCGCCCCCGACGCCTTCCGACGCCATGCGCACGCGCGACCCGGTGTCCACGCCCGCCGGGATCTTCACTTCCAGGTTGCGCGTGCTCTTGGTCCAGCCGCCGCCCCGGCACCGCGGGCAGGGCCGCCGGTTGACGTTGCCCGAGCCGCCGCACTCCGGGCACGGCTCGTCGAGCTCGAGCGAGATCGTCTTCTTGGCGCCCTGGAACGCCTCCTCGAGCGTGAGCTCGATGGCCGCCTCCACGTCGCTGCCGCGGCTCACCGGGCCGAAGCCTCCACCCGGGTCGCCGAGGTCCGAGAACTCGTACTCGGTCGCGCCGGCCCCGGCCTGGCCGCGACGGAAGCCGCCCAGGTCGGAGAAGATCGTGCGGAAGAAATCCGAGAAACCTCCCGCGTCGCCTTCCTGGCTGAACCGGACGCCGCCCGGCCGGCCTTCGAACGGCGAGCGCCCGGCGCCCGCGCCGGCCTGGGCGTAGCGCTCCCAGTCGGGCCCGAGCGTGTCGTAGCGCTTGCGCTTGTCGGGGTCTCCGAGGACCGCGTAGGCCTCGTTGATCTCCTTGAAGCGGTCGGCCTTGCCCTTGTTCACGTCGGGATGGTGCTTGCGGGCGAGCCGGCGGTAGGCGGTCTTGATCGCCTTGTCATCGGCCGTCCGCTCGACCCCGAGCGTCTTGTAATAGTCCTTGAATTCCATATGGTTAGACGACGAGGCGGCGCCGGTCCGTTCGGTCCGCGCCGCCTCCGTCGCCTGGCTGAAGTGTAGCAGACGGTCGGCCGGTTGGCTGGGCGCGGGGTCTCTTTCCCCGCCTCCTCCAGGGGAATACAATAACCGCGCCCGTGACCAAGACCTGCACGCTCGCCATCGATGTGGGCGGGACCTTCACCGACATCACGTTCACCGACGCCGCCACCGGCGCGCTCTGGGTGGCGAAGACGCCGTCGACGCCCGGCGATCTCTCCACCGGCTTCATCACCGCGGTGCGCAAGGTGCTGGCCCTGGCCGGCCGCGCGCCCGGCGACGTGCTGCGCGTCTTCCACGGGACCACCACCGCCACCAACGCGATCCTCGAGGGCAAGACGCCGCCCACCGCGCTGGTGACCACCGCCGGCTTCAAGTACGTGCTCGAGATCGGACGCGGCCGATCACCCCCGAGCGCGTGTTCGAGGTGGACGAGCGGCTCGACGGGGACGGCTCGGTGCTGCGCCCGCTCGACGAACCCGGCGCGCGCGCCCTGGCCCGCCAGCTGGCCCAGATGGGCGTGCCCGCGGTCGCGGTGGTCTTCCTGCACGCCTACGCCAATCCCGCGCACGAGCAGCGCATGCAGGCGATCCTGGCCGAGGAGTACCCCGGGGTGCTCGTCTCGCTCTCCTCCGAGGTGCTGCCCCAGTTCCGCGAGTTCGAGCGGACGATGGCGACCGCGCTGAACGCGGCGGTGATGCCGCCGGTGAGCCGCTACGTGAGCGTGCTGCGCCAGGCGCTGGACGGCGAGGGGCTGCAGGCGCCGCTGCTCATCATGAAGTCGGACGGTGGCGTCACCAGCGCGGCCACCTGCGTGCGCCAGCCGGTGCAGACCGTGCGACATCTGCCTGGTGCGCGACGGACGGCCCGAGGTCACGAAGGACGGCATGATCGGACCGTTCCCGCTCAAGCTGCCCATCGTGGACATCCACACGATCGGCGCGGGCGGCGGGAGCATCGCCGCGGTGACCAGCGCGGGCCGGCTCACGGTGGGGCCGCGCAGCGCGGGCGCCGAGCCTGGGCCGGTGTGCTACCGCCGCGGCGGGAGCGAGCCCACCGTCACCGACGCGCACCTGGTGCTGGGCCGCATCCCGGCCGCCCTCCTGGGGGGCGAGCTGCCGCTCGACGTGCCCGCCGCGCGCGAAGCCATCGCGGCGCGGATCGGTCGGCCGCTCCGCCTGGGAGTCGAGGAAGCCGCGGCCGGCGTGGTCGAGATCGTGGACAACACGATGGCGCGCGCCATTCGCACCGTGTCGGTGGGACGCGGCCACGACCCGCGCCGGTTCGCGCTGGTGGCCTTCGGCGGCGCCGGGCCGCTCCACGCCTGCCGCCTGGCCGAGCTGCTCGAGATTCCGACCGTGATCATCCCGGCGCGGCCGGGCGTGCTCTCGACCTGGGGGCTGCTCGACACCGACATCCGCTCGACCTTCGTGCGCACCGCGGGCACCGGCGCGCGCCGGCTGGCCGAGGCGGGGAACAAGGTGGCGGAGCTCGACGCCGCATGGCTCGATCTCGAGCGCCAGGCCGAGGCCTGGCTCGCGGGCGAGCAGGTGCCGCGCGCGCGCCAGCGCTTCGAGCGCGGCGCGGACCTGCGCTACGAGCACCAGAGCTTCGAGCTGACCTGCCCGCTCGGCGAGGGCCCGCTGACCCCGGCCCGGCTCGAGCAGCTCATCGCCACGTTCCACGCCGAGCACCGGCGGCTCTACAGCTACGATCTGCCGAAGGCCTCCGTGGAGCTGGTGAACCTGCGGCTCACCGCGGTGGGCACGCTGCCGCACGGCGAGCGCACTCTGCCCGTGACGGGCGCGGGCACGCTGGCCGCCGCGATCATCGGCCACCGGCCGGTCTACTTCCGCGGCGCGGGCTTCGTCTCCACGCCCTGCTACGCGCGGGGAGGGCTGGCGCCGGGCATGGTTTTCGAGGGGCCTGCCATCATCGAGCAGGACGACGCCACCCCGCTGGTGGCGCCGGGCTTCCGCGCCCGGGTCGACGACGCGCACAATATCCTCCTGGAGCGTTCCCATGCCTGAGTCCGCCCCGCCGCGCGTCGATCCGATCACGCTCGAGATCATCCGCGGCAGCCTCGCCTCCGCGATCCGCGACATGGAGCTCCTGATGGAGCGCTGCGCGATGTCGCCCTTCATCAAGGAGAAGAAGGACTACTTCGTCGGCATCTTCGACACGCGGGGCCGCATCGTGGCCTGCCACATCTCGGGCAGCGGACCCGGCATGCTCCAGCCGATCCTGAAGCTCTATCCGCTCGAGACCATGCGGCCGGGCGACGTGTACTGGTTCAACGACCCGTACGTCTCGGACGGCGCCGTGCAGCACCACCAGGACATGGTCTTCACGGTGCCGGTCTTCCACGAAGGGCGGCCGGTGGCCTTCGCCACCACCTTCGGCCACTACCAGGACATCGGCGGGCTGCGGGCCGGCTCGATCTCGCCCCACGCCACCGAGATCTACCACGAGGGCGTCCTCGTGCCGCCGGTGCGAATCGTCCGGGAGGGGCAGCTCAACGAGGAGGCCTACCGGATCTTCCTCCGCAACTCGCGCCTGCCCGACCTGGTGGAGGGCGACACCCGCGCGATGATGGCCTCCTGCCACCTGGCCGAGACCCGGCTGGGCGAGCTCTGCGCCCGCTACGGGGTGGACACCCTGCTGGCCGCCTTCGACGAGTGCATCGCCCAGACCGCGGTGCGGGCGCGCGAGCTGTTCCTCGAGCTGGTGCCGCCGGGGGAGTGGCGCTTCCACGACTTCCTGGACAGCGACGGGGGGGCCGAGGCGCGGCCCTATCGCATCGATCTGACCCTGAACCGCACGGGCGATCACGTGCGTCTCGACGGCTCGAATTCCGACGACCAGGCGCGCGGCCCGATCAATTTCACGACCAACCCGGGGCTGCTCCGCATCGCGTTCGGGCGCTACCTGCAGTCGATCGATCCCGAGCTCGAGGTCAACGACGGGCTGCTGCAGAATCTCGACGAGTGGATCGCCCGCGAGGGCAGCATCCTCAAGCCGCGCTTCCCGGCGCCGCTCGGTATGCGCGCCAACACGCGCTTCCGGGTGATGTCCTGCATCTTCGGCACCCTGGCCCAGGCCAACCGCGGCCGCGTGCCCGCGGGCTCGCCGGTCTACGTGCTGTACTACTTCCGCTCCTGGGACGCGGCGCGCCAGCGGCCGATCCTCTGCATCGAGGGGCTCGGGGTCGGGCTCGGGGCGCGGCCGTTCGCGGACGGGGTGGACGTCATCTACTACATCGCCCAGGAGAACTACCCGGTCGAGTACGTCGAGCGCGACTTCCCGCTCCGGGTGGAGCGCTACGCGGTGCGCCCGGACTCGGGCGGGCCGGGCGTGCAGCGCGGCGGCACCGGGGTGGTGCGTGACGTGCGCGTGCTGGCCGAGCGCGCCGAGCTGGCCACGCGGATGGAGAACACGGTGGTGGCGCCCTACGGGGTGGCGGGTGGCGGCGCGGGCCGGACCGGGCGCATCACGCTCAACCCGGGCACGCCCGAGGAGCACGTGCTCCCCGCGCTGGGTGACGCGATCGTGCTCAGGCGCGGCGACCTGCTGCGCTTCGAGACGTGCGGGGGCGGGGGCTGGGGCGACCCGCTCGCCCGCGAGCCCGAGCGGGTGCGGCAGGACGTGGCGCGCGGCTTCATCACCCCGCGGGGCGCGCTCGAGGACTACGGCGTGGTGGTGGACGCGGTCACCCACGAGGTGGACAAGATCGCTACCCAGGAGGAGCGCGCCCACCGGGCCCGCGACCTGCCCCTGATCGATCGCGGGCCCGGCTTCGCACAGGCGGAGGAGCGCTGGCGGGCGTTCCGGAGCACGGAGGCGTCATCATGAAGAGCGTCGAGATCGATCGCACGAAGCGGCTCATCGAGCAGCCCGGAACCGGGCACAACCGGTGGCATCCCGACATCCCGCCCATTCTCGAGGTATCGGAGGGCGAGGAGGTGGTGCTCGAGACCCGCGACGGCGTCGACGGCCATCTCGGGCCCACGACCACCGCCGCGGCCATGGCCACGATGGACGCGGGTGCCATCCATCCGATCACCGGGCCGGTGCTGGTGAAGGGCGCCCGCCCCGGCGATCTCCTCGAGATCGAGTTCGTGGACATCCTGCCGCAGCCCCACGCCTTCACCGGCATCGTGCCCGGGCTCGGCTTCCTGCGGGATCTCTACACGGTGCCGTATCTCGTGCACTGGAACATCGCCGACGGCTGGGCGACCTCGAAGGAGCTCCCCGGCGTGCGCATCCCCGGCGCGCCCTTCATGGGCGTGATCGGAGTGGCGCCGTCGCACCCGCAGGTGACCGCGTGGGCCAAGCGCGAGCAGGATCTGCTGAGCCGCGGTGGGCTCGTGATGACCCCGGACGCGGCGGGGGCGGTACCGGGCAAGGGCGCGGCGGCCACCCAGGGCCTGCGCACGATCCCGCCGCGCGAGAACGGCGGCAACATGGACGTCAAGCAGATCACCAAGGGGGCGACGCTCCAGCTCCCGGTCGCGGTGGACGGCGCGCTGTTCTCGGTGGGCGACGGCCACTTCGCCCAGGGCGACGGCGAGGTGTGCGTGACCGCGGTCGAGATGGGCGCCACCGCGGTGGTCAAGTTCAAGGTGCCCCGCCGGAATGGGCGGCCCCCAAGCGCTTCCTGGCCGCCACCGGCATGCCGATCCGCGACGACGGCGTGAACGAGGGCGAGAACCTCACGCTGGCCTGCCGCAACGCGCTGCTCAACATGATCGACCTGCTGCAGGAGCGCGGCTTCACGCGCGAGCAGGCCTACGTGATCTCGAGCGTGGCGGTGGATCTGCGGGTGAGCAACGTGGTCGACGTGCCCAACTACGTGGTCTCGGCCCTGATCCCGGAGGGAATCTTCGACCGCTAGGCGGCGGAGCCGAGCGAGCCCCGCAGCCGCGGGTCGAGCCAGTCGCGCAGGTGGTCGCCCAGGAGGTTCACCGCCAGCACCGTGACGAAGATCGCGAGGCCGGGGAGCGCGGTGAGCCACCACGCGGTGCTGAGGTAGAGCCGCCCTCCGTTCAGCATCCGGCCCCACGTGACCACGCTGGGCTCCACCCCGAGCCCGAGGAACGACAGCGTCGCCTCCAGCACGATCATGTTGGCGACCGCGAAGACCGCCACCACGATCACCGGCGAGAACACGTTGGGCAGCACGTGCCGCAGCACGATCCGGGTGTCGCCCGCCCCGTTGGCCCGCGCGGCCTGCACGAAGTCGCGCGTCTTCACGGTCATGGTCTGGCCGCGGACCAGGCGCGCGTAGAGGGTCCAGCCGGTCACGCTGAGCGTGATGATGACGTTGGGCAGGCCGGGGCCGAGCACCGCCACCACCGCGATCGCGAGCAGGATGGTGGGGATCGCGAGCTGGATGTCCGTGATGTGCATCAGCACGTCGTCGGTGCGCCGGCCCGCGTAGCCCGCCACGAGGCCGACGAGCACGCCGAGCGGGCACGACACCCCCACCGCGATCACCCCGATCAGGAGCGAGATCCGGGCGCCGTGGATCAGACGGCTCAGGATGTCGCGCCCGACCTCATCGGTGCCGAGCACGTGCCCGGGAGTGCCGGGCGGCTGCAGCCGCTTCAGGATGTCCTGCTCGTTGGGCCCGTACGGGGCCAGGCGCTCCGCGAAGACCGCGGCGAGCAGGATGAGCCCGAGCGCCGCCGCGGAGAGCCAGAACACCGGATCGCGGCGCATCAGGCGGCCTCGGTGCGAATGCGGGGATCGAGCGCCGCGTAGGCCAGATCCACCAGCAGGTTCACGGTGACGAAGATCAGCGAGACCACCAGCACCACGCCCTGCACCACCGGGAAGTCCCGGTTGAAGATCGCCTCCACCACCAGGCGGCCGATGCCGGGCCACGCGAAGATGGTCTCGGTCACCACCGCGCCGCCCAGGAGCTGGGCGAACTGCAAACCGAGCAGGGTGACGATCGGGATCGCCGCGTTCTTGAGCGCGTGGGCCGCGAGCACCCGCGGCTCGGCCACGCCCTTGGCCCGCGCGGTGCGCACGTAGTCCTGGCCGAGGACCTCCAGCATGCTCGAGCGGACCAAGCGGGCCAGCCGCCCGAGGATCACGGTGGAGAGGCTCACCGCGGGCAGCACGAGGTGGGCGAGGGAGCCGCGGCCGAAGACGGGGAGCCAGCGCAGATAGACGCCGAAGAGGGTGATCAGCAGCAGCGCGAGCCAGAAGATGGGCACCGCCTGGCCGGCCACCGCGCCGACCATCGCCACGCGGTCCACCAGCGAGCCGCGGCGGACCGCGGAGACGATGCCCGCGGGCACCGCGACCGCCACCGCGATCAGCAGCGCGGCCAGGGTCAGCTCCAGGGTGGCGGGCAGGCGCTCCCGGATCAGGGTGGCCACGGGGCGGTTGCTGCGCAGCGAGACACCGAGGTCGCCCTGGGCGGCGCGCGTGACGTAGCGGCCGAACTGCTCGTGGAGCGGGCGGTCGAAGCCCAGGGCGTGCCGCGTGGCGGTGACCACGTCGGGCGGCGCGTCGCTCGACACCATGAGCAGGACCGGATCGCCCGAGAGATGGACGAGCCCGAAGACCACCAGCGACACCCCGACCGCCACGATGACCGCGTGGCCGAGCCGGCGGAGGAGGAAGGGAAGCGCTTCAGGCCTCCACGTAGGCGTCGCGCACCCAGAGGAAATTGTCCGGGCGCATCTTGAAGCCCTTGACCTTCTTCGAGACGCCGAACAGCTCGTCGAGCTGCCAGAGGAAGAGCCACACCGCCTCGTCGTGCAGTCCCTTGAGGGCCTTGGCGCCGAGCTCCTTGCGCCTCTTGGGATCGAAGGTGCGCTCGTACTCCTCGATGGTCTTGAGCAGGCGGTGTAGGAGGCGTCCCACGTGCCGTTGATGAAGGCGTAGTAGAAGCAGTCCTTGTGCGCGGACCCGCCCGCGCGCTTGTTGAACTCCGCCCACTCGAGCACCTGCACCTTGGTCTTCACCCCGATCTTGTCCCAGTAGCCCGCGATGACCTGCGCGGTCTCCTCCGCGAGCACCCAGCGCCCGATCGACTGCCACAGCGTGAGCTCGAAGCCCTGCGCGTGGCCGGCCTCCGCGAGGAGGGCCTTGGCGCGGGCCGGATCGTACGGGTAGGGACCGGGGTCCATGGTGTTGGCCACGTTCTTGCCCGTGACCGTGTTGAGGAACTGGCCGCGCCCCCCGTAGAGGCCCTTGAGGATCGCGGCGCGGTCCACCGCCATGTTCAGCGCCTGCCGCACGCGCCGATCCTTGAGGGGCGCCGACTCGCGGGCGTTGAAGAGGATGCCGTGGGTGAGCGAGCTCAGCTCCGAGTACACGCGGAGATTCGGGTCGCCCTCCACGGTGGGCGCGAGCGGGAAGGGCAGGTTGAGCATCACGTCCACGTCGCCGCGCTGGAGCGCGGCCAGCCGGGTGGCCGCGTCCGGGATCACCTGCCAGACGATGCGCTGGCTGGGCGGCTTGGCGCCCCAGTAGCCCGGATTCGCCTCCAGCACCACGCGGTCGCCCACCACGTTCTCCACGAAGCGGAAGGGGCCGGTGCCGATGAAGCGGTCGGTGACGAACTTGTCCCGGAACTCGGCGAGGCCCTTGGCGGGGGCGATGTTCATGGATTCGGCGGCGAGCCGGGACGGCAGCATCGGGTCCGGCACCTTGGTGACGATCCGCACCGTGTAGGGATCGACGACGACCACTTCCTGCCCGAAGGACGGGGGCATGGTGAGCTTGGCGAGCGTGTTGAGCTTCGAGAGCACCGCGCGCTCGATGGTGAACTTGACCGAGTCCGCGTTGAAGTCCTCGCCGTTGTGGAACTTGACGCCGCGGCGCAGCTTGAGCTCCCACGTGTTCGGATTGAGGTTCTTGAACGACTCGGCCAGGAGCGGCTTGATCTCCATGGTCTGCGGATCGCGCGTGAAGAGCGTCTCGCCCATGAGGTTGATGATCGAGCCGCTCAGCACCGAACGGAACTGGTGCGGGTCGATCGTCTCCGGGGTGGACGGGAAGCCGATGGTGAGCGTGGCCTTCCGGGCCTGGGCGGTCGCCGCGACGGGAGTGAGCGCGGCGAGGGCGGCGACGGCTCCGGCTTGCTTGAACAGGTCGCGGCGAGTCGGCATCGGGTCGAATCCTCCTGGAGATCGAGAGCTGGCGCGGAGAATTCTAACCTATAATCCTGGCGCCATGGCACGGCTCGACGGCAAGGTCGCGGTGGTGACGGGCGCGGCCCACGGCTTGGGCCGCGCGATCGCGGAGCGTCTGGCCGGCGAGGGGGCGCACGTGATCCTGGGCGACGTGGACGCGGCCGGTCTCGAGCGCGCGGTCGCGGCCATCGCCCAGGCGGGCGGCCGGACCGCCGCGGTCGTCGGCGACGTGACCGAGGAGGAGCCGGCCGCGCGGCTGATCGCCACCGCGGTGGAGCGGGGCGGACAGCTCGACATCCTGGTCAACAACGTGGGCGGCAGCCGCAACGCTCGCATCTGGGAGATGAAGGTGGAGGACTGGGACTTCGTTCTCCGCCTGAACCTCCGCTCCACCTTCCTCTGCACGCGCGCGGCGGTGCCCCACATGATGCGGCGGCGCTACGGCCGCATCGTGTGCCTCTCGTCCGGCGCGCGCGAGGGCACCCCGTGGACCGCCTACTACCAGGGGGGCGCGGCCTACTCGGCGTCCAAGGCCGGCGTGCACGGCTTCATCCGGGACGTGGCGCTGGAGCTGGCCGAGCACGGGATCAACGTCAACGCGGTGGCGCCCGGGCCGATCGACACCGAGCGCGTGGGCCCGGGCCTCCGGCGCCTGAACGAGACCGTCGAGTACAGCCCCAACCGCATGACGCCGCTGCGCCGTCTCGGCCGGCCCGCCGAGGTGGCCGACGCGGTCCTGTTCCTGGCCTCCGACGAGGCCACCTACGTCACCGGGCATACCCTGGCCGTCACCGGCGGGCGCTGAGCGAGGAGAGCGCGACATGACCAAGGCCGACCTGATGGAGCGGGTCCGCGCGGCGATCGACCGCCGCGGGACGGAGATCATCGCGCTGGGGGAGACGATCCGTCGTCACCCCGAGCTCGGGTTCAAGGAGTTCAAGACGTCGAAGCTCGTCGCGCAGACCTTCGAGCGCATGGGCCTGGCCCCCCGGACCGGGCTGGCCCTCACCGGCGTGCGCGCCGACGCGGCGGGGCGCGCGGGGGACGGCCCCACGCTGGCCCTCTTCGGCGAGCTGGACGGCCTCGTGGTGGTGGGGCACCCGGTGGCCGATCCGGAGACCGGCGCCGCGCACGCCTGCGGCCACAACGCGCAGGTGGCGGGGATGCTGGGCGCGGCCATGGGCCTGCTGGAGGCGGGCGCGTTCGAGCACCTGGCCGGCCGCGTGGCCTTCATCGGCGTGCCCGCCGAGGAGTACGGCGACGTGGAGTGGCGGGTGGCCCAGCGCGACGCGGGCCGGCTCCCGCGCCGCGAGGAGGGCAAGCTCGCGGTCCCGATGTCCAACAACGGCTGCGTGGTGAAGACGGTGCGCTACGTCGGCCGCGCGTCGCACGCGGGCGGCGCCCCGCACATGGGGGTCAACGCGCTCTACGCGGCCAACATCGGGCTCATGGCCATCAACGCGATCCGGGAGACCTTCCGCGACGAGGACACGATCCGCGTGCATCCGATCATCACCCACGGCGGCTCGCAGGTGAACGTGATTCCGGGTGAAGTGCGGCTCGAGACCTTTGTGCGGGGCAAGTCGCTCGAGGCCATCGCGGACGCGGACCGCAAGGTGGACCGCGCGCTGCGGGCGGGGGCGCTCGCCCTCGGCTGCACCGTGGAGATCGAGACCCTACCCGGCTACATGCCGCTCCGCTGCGATCCGTTGATGGTGGCGCGCTTCCGGACCATCGCGGCCGACCTGGTGGGCGAGGACAACGTGCGCACGATCCAGCACCGCACCGGCTCCACCGACATGGGCGATCTCGGGCAGGTGATGCCGATCATCCATCCCTACGTGGGCGGCGCGAAGGGCACGCCGCACGGGGCGGA
>WNFK01210953.1_pt1 | contig 10981 bp, 9 predicted proteins | sample 5400281 | NCBI WGS metagenome assembly WNFK01 (sample SAMN13153350, study PRJNA577476) | soil metagenome | isolation source: 20 cm soil on Douglas fir-dominated hillslope | place: USA:California | collected 2013-09-17
TCAGGGCTTCAAGGGCAAAGTGCTGGATGGCTGGGAAGTCTCGGGAATTGTGAGTTTCCAGAGCGGCTTCCCGGTTCGCATCACTTCCCAGGACGACGTCGAGCAACTCGATACCACGTTCGACTTCGAAGCGCCTGGCCAGCCAAATATCGTCGCGCCGTTCAAGTCCGTCAATCCGCGGAGCACGGTATGCGCGGCTTTCACCGGTCCGCTTGCACAGGCCCTTGACCCCACGGCTCCACCTTGCCAACCGGTTTCCGGTTATGCCTTCGATCCAAATTTGTTCACTAATTCCACCGTTCAGGCCGGAACCATTGGCAACGCTCCGCGTTCGATCTGCTGCGGTCCGGGGATCAATAACTGGGACATGAGCTTCTCCAAACAAACTTCCCTTGGAGAACGGTTCCAGATGGAGTTCCGCGCCGACGTTTTCAACGTTTGGAACCATGCTCAGTTCTATACTGTGGATGGCAATATTTCCAACCAGGGCGGGACATTTGGCCAGGTGTTGCATGTCCGCGATCCCCGGTTGTTGCAGTTCGCGCTGAAGTTTCACTTCTAGCGTTTCTGGACAGCTTAGCTAGGCTGTCTGAGGCGCCCCGACTTCGTCGGGGCGCCTTCGCACGTTCGACGAATTAGAGGGAAGAATGCCTTCGGGCAGTCCTCCTCGCCATACTGACCGCAGGGAATAGACCTGCCACGGGTAACCGCAAGCCGGCCAACCCTCCATGGAGCAAGAACATGCACGACGCATTGCAAAAGGAAATCGCCAGCTACGAGAAACGCACTCCGAAATCGGCGGCGGCGCACAAGCGGGCTCTCGAACGCATACCGCTCGGAGTTGCCAGCAATTACCGCCATTATGAGCCCTATCCGATTTTTGTGAAGGATGGAAAAGGAAGCCGCATTCACGACGTCGACGGCAACGAATATATCGATCACAACCTGTGCTTCGGCGCGCTGATGGCCGGGCATTGCCACCCCGCCGTCGTCAAGGCCGTCGAACAGAAGCTGCATGAAGGAACCACCTTCGGCATGCCGCACGAGCAGGAATGGGAGCTCGCGGAAGAGATCTGCAAGCGCTATCCGGTCGATATGGTCCGCTTTGGATCAAGCGGGACGGAAGTCACCATGCACGCCTGCCGCATTGCTCGCGCTGCAACGGGCCGCGACAAGATTCTTAAGTTTGAAGGTTCTTACCATGGGCTGCATGACACCGCGCTCGTCAGCGTCAAGCCCAAAGCGGAAGACTATGGCGATCCCGATGCGCCAACTTCTGTTCCCGGTGGTGGTGGCATTCCCAAGAACTCGCTCGAAAATGTTGTCGTCGCCAGCTTCAACAATTTGAAGAGCGTCGAGAATCGCTTCAAGCAGTACCCGGGGCAGATCGCGGCCATCATTCTCGAGCCCATCCTTATGAACGTCGGACTGTGCATTCCGCAGCCCGGCTTCCTTCAGGGCTTGCGTGACATCTGCACCAAGAACGGTTCGTTGCTGATCTTCGACGAAGTGAAGACCGGCGCCAAGCTGGCGTGGGGCGGGGCGAGCGAGTTTTTTGGCGTGAAGCCGGACATGATCTGTCTGGCCAAGTCCATCGGGGGCGGATTACCCCTGGGAGCTTTCGGAGCGAGCCGCGCGGTGATGGATTTGATCTCGCAGCACAAAGTCTTCCACGGTGGCACCTACAACACCAACCGCGTCGCCATGGCTGCGGGCCTCGCAACCTTTCGCGAAGTCCTGACGCGCGAAAGTTATGCCCATGTCGGCAAACTTAGCAAGACTCTTACCGAAGGCTATCGCGCCATCGTCAAGAAGTCTGGTTTGCAAGCCTACATCGCCAGCGCTGGCGTCAATGGCGCGCTGATGCTCTATCCGAAGGAAATCCAGAACTACCGCGACTGGACCAAGATCGATATCGATCTTTGGCGCCACTACTGGTTCGCCATGGTCAATCGCGGCGTGCTTGCCCAGCCTTATTGGTGGGACGAACAGTGGACTATCTCCGTGCAGCACACGGAAGCCGACATCGACAAGCATCTCTCGGCGTTTGAGGAAGTCGCACCCGCGCTTGCCAAGGCCCAGCAAGAACGGGGCTTGGCGTTTGTCGGTGCCGCCGGCCATTAAGGACGCGAGGTAGAGGCCGGGCTTTTCCGGGCCTGCTATTTTCTCTTTCGTTGACAGCCCCACGCCGCGCACCCTTGGGAGAACAAATTTGGCAACCGAGGTTACCACGACAACGAAAGCAGCCCGAGAGGCCCCGGGCCTGCGCCGGGTGCTGGGGCGCTGGGACCTCGTTCTCCTTTTTGTGGTCGCCGTTTTCAACCTTAACGTTGTCCCGTCCATCGCTGCCAACGGTGGTGTCACCGTTTGGCTGTGGCTTATCTCGCTGGTCCTGTTCTTCTGGCCACAAGGCATCGCCGTAATCGAGCTCGCGCATCGCTACCCGGGCGAAGGCGGCGTGTACTTGTGGGCCAAGGAAGTCTTCGGCGACTTCCACGGTTTTCTTTCCGGCTGGTGCTACTGGACGAACAACATGATGTACGTGCCCACTATCATGCTGTATTTTGTCGGCGTATTTGTCTTCGTTCTAGGAGCTGGGCACGAATCCCTCGCCGACAACAAATCCTTCACGTTGACGGCTTCGCTCGCGCTGCTTTTCCTCCTGGTGGTGCTGAACGTTCTCGGCCTCGGCGTTGGCAAGTGGCTGAACAATCTCGGCGCGATCGGCACCTTCGTTGCCGCCGCCGTCCTCATCGGTCTGGGAGTTGTGATCTGGCTGCGGTTCGGCACCGCTGTAACGTCATCGGATTTTCGGATTCCGGCCAACCCTGGTTTTGTTCTGAATTCCTTCGGCGTGATCTGTTTCGGCCTCGTCGGATTGGAATTCCTGGCGCCGTGTCCTGGGGTGGCCTGCTTTCCGGTTTGCTTTATATCGGCGCGACGCTGACGTTGCTCATCGCCGTCAGCAAGAGCGACATCAGCGTTCTGCAAGGCATCGTGCAGGCAGTTGCCCACATGGCCAGTCGCGTTGGAGTTGGCTGGATCGTTGCACCCTTCGCACTAATGTTGAGCGTCTCCATCGCGGGAATTGGCTCCGCGTGGCTTGGCGGTTCCGCGCGCATCCCCTTTGTTGCGGGCCTTGATTCCTACATGCCTTCGTGGCTCGGCAAGGTCCATCCGAAGTACGCCACACCGTACGCCGCACTCATCGTCCACGCGGCCGTTTCTCTAGTTTTGGTGGTGATCAATTTTTCTTTTACCGGAGCGGGAGTTCAGGAAACATTCCAGAAACTGTTGTCGCTTGCGGTGGTCCTTCAATTGATCCCGTTTCTCTATATGTTTGGCGCTCTGCTGAAGATCGCTTTCGGCCATTCTTTTGAAAAAGGGCGCTACGGCAAAACCACGCTGATTCTCGCCGGCTTCAGTGGATTCACAACAACTGTTATGGGAATCGCCTTGGCTTTTTTCCCGGCGCAACAGATTAGATCCCTGCGGTCCTACGAGATCTGGATGTTCGGCGGCACGTTGTTTTTCATCGGCCTCGCGGCATTTTTCTTTTTCATCTACGGCAGGCGCAAAGCCGCGCGCAAACTGGCGACCGAGCCAGCACCGCTACTGTGAACTGATTTTGGGAGGCAGTTATGTCCAGTATTGCGAAGACAGTCGTGCGATCCTACGAAAATTACATCAATGGCCAGTGGGTGAGGAGTTCTTCCGGGGAAACATTTCCCGTCTACGATCCCTCAACCGAAGAAGTGATCGCGAATGTTGCGTCGGGCACTGGCGCGGACGTCGATAGCGCTGTAAAAGCCGCCCGCGCCGCCTTCGATTCCGGCCCGTGGCGACAAACCAGCGCCGCCGACCGCGGTCGCGTTCTCTATAAGCTTGCTGAGAAAATTCGCGCCAACGCCGCGCCGCTCGCCGAATTGGAATGCCGCAATTCCGGCAAGCCCATCGTCGAAGCCGAATACGACATCGCCGACGCCGCCACCTGTTTCGAATATTACGCCGGGCTCGCCAACAAAGTAATGGGCCACGTCAATCCCGTGCCCGCAAACGCGTTGAGTTTTACTCTGCGCGAACCGGTCGGCGTCGCCGGACAGATTATTCCCTGGAACTATCCACTGGTAATGGCTTCGTGGAAACTTGCTCCCGCCATCGCCGCAGGGTGTACCTGCGTCCTCAAGCCGGCCGAGCAGACGCCCCTCACCATGATGGAAGTCGCCAGTTGGTTTGAAGAGTTGGGCCTGCCACCGGGAGTCGTCAATATCGTCAACGGCTTTGGCGAGACAGCGGGTGCCGCGCTTGTCGCCCATCCTGGTGTGGACAAAATCGCGTTCACCGGCAGTGCGGCCATCGGAAAAATTATCGTCAAAAGCGCCGCGGACACTCTTAAGCGCGTGACTCTCGAGCTTGGCGGCAAGTCTCCCAACATTTTCTTCGACGGCGCGGATTGGGAAGCTGCCATCGATGGCGCTCTATTCGGCATTTTTATCAACCAGGGCGAAGTTTGCTCCGCGGGCAGCCGTGTCCTCGTGGAAAAGAAGATCTACTCGAAATTTGTCGAAGCCATGACGGAAAAAGCCAAGCGTATCAAGCTCGGCGCTCCGCTCGATCGCGAAACGAAGATGGGCCCACTGGTCAGCAAAGAGCAATACGACCGTGTTAGCTCTTACCTCGAGCTCGGCAAGAAAGAAGCGAAAGTCGCCATCGGCGGCGGCCGGCCCAAAGAATTCGGTAAAGGCTTTTACGTCGAGCCAACCATTTTCTTTGACGTTGATAACAACGCGCGCATCTCTCGCGAAGAAATCTTCGGCCCGGTCGCTTCCGTGATTCCCTTCGAAGGCGAACCGGAAGCGATTCGCATCGCCAACGATACGCCGTACGGCCTGGCCGCCGCCGTCTGGACCCGCGATATCTACAAAGCTTTCCGCGTTGTCAAATCCCTGCGCGCCGGAATCGTCTGGGTCAATCACATGCAACCGACCTATGTTGAAGCCCCTTGGGGCGGCTACAAGCAGTCTGGATTTGGCCGCGAACTCGGCCCCTGGGGCCTTGAAGAATATCTGGAGACAAAACAGGTCTTCGTCAATCTCGACGAAACGCCCATCGGCTGGTACTAGATTTTGTAGGGTTCGCCTTCCGAGGCGAGCCGCTGTGAACGAACGGAGAAACTCTCATGAAGACGTTCCAAATTCGCACTGAAATTCCCGGTCCAAACTCGCGCGCCTTGATGGCCCGCCGCGAAGCCGCCATTCCCCGCGGCCCCTCGAACGCTACTCCCGTCTTCGCCGCGCGCTCCGAAGGCGCCGCTATCGATGACGTCGACGGCAATCGCTACCTCGATTTCGCCGGCGGAATTGGCTGCCTCAACGTCGGCCACCGCTCGGCGCGTGTAATCTCCGCGATGCAGGCGCAGCTCGAAAAGCATCTACATCTCTGCTTCGCCGTCACTCCCTACGAGGGCTACGTCGCCGTCGCCGAAAAACTCAACGCCCTTGCGCCCGGAAATTTTCCCAAAAAGACCATCCTTGTGAACTCCGGCGCCGAAGCCATCGAAAACGCCGTCAAGATCGCTCGCGCCTACACGAAGCGCCCCGCCGTCATCTGCTTCGAGGACGCCTTCCACGGTCGCACCCTACTGACCATGTCGCTCACCAGCAAGACCCATCCTTATAAAGCCGGCTTCCAGCCTTTTGCCAGCGACATCTACCGCATTCCCTTCGCCTATCCTTACCGCGGCGAAAAAGGCGCCACGGCGGAAACCTTCGCGCATCACCTCGAAGACGCGTTCAAGCGTTCCGTTGCTCCTGAATCGGTCGCCGCCGTCATCGCCGAGCCCGTTCTCGGCGAAGGCGGCTTCATCATCCCACCGCGCGATTACTTTAGGCTCCTGCAAAATATCTGCCGCAAGCACGGCATCCTATTCATCGCCGACGAAGTACAATCCGGTTTCGCCCGCACCGGCAAATGGTTTGCCTCGGAGCATTTCGGCATCGAGCCCGATTTGATTGCGATGGCGAAATCGCTCGGTGGTGGCATGCCCATCGCTGCCGTCACCGGCCGCGCCGAGATCATGGACGCCCCCGGCGTTGGCTCCCTCGGCGGCACCTATTGCGGCCACCCTCTTTCGTGCGCCGCCGCGCTCGCCGCGATCGAGACCATTGAGAAAGACGGCTTGCTCGCTCGTTCCACCGCTATCGGCAAACATTTTGAACAACGAGCCCGAGCTTGGCAAAAAAAATGGGCCCTGATCGGCGACGTTCGCGGCCTCGGCGGGATGTGCGCTATCGAATTGGTGCGCGACGCAGCGACACGCGAGCCTGCGGACACCGAAACCAAAGCCATCGCCAAGTATTGCTACGAGCACGGCCTCATTACCATCACCGCCGGCACTTTCAACAACGTTATTCGCATCTTGGTCCCGCTGGTGGTCACCGATGAGCAACTCGAGGAAGGTTTGAACGTAATCGAAGCCGCGCTTGCTTCTGTCCCCGAACACAAACAAGCTGCGCTCTCGCACGCTTAAATGTGCTGAGTCTGGTGCGTCGCCGAAGACGTCGTAAACGGCATCCGCGAATTCGTCGAGAGCAAATACGTCTGCTTCGGCGGGATCCCGGACTAACGGTGAAGGAAGCGGGCTACTTGTTGATGTCGTCTTTTGCTTCCAGCCGCTTCAGCAGTGGTTCCAGAAAAGGCTTCGTAGTCGCCGGCGCACCGCTGATGGCCTGCGACATTTCTTTAGCGGCAGCTGGGAAGTCTCCCGCGTTCGACGACACTCGCGCGAGCGCCAGGTGGCTGATCCAATGATTCGCATCCTTCTTCGGGACTTGAGGATACAGCTCAAATGCCCGCTTGGTATTCCCCTGCCGTTGCAAACCGCGCGCATACGAGTACAGCTGAATCGCGCCGGCCTTATTGATCGCCGTGGAGAGCGCCTTGGCCCCATCTTCTTTTCGCCCCATGGCCTCGAGGATTCGCGATTTCGTTTCCCAGTTTTCAAAGCGCTCTTCATTTTGAATCGAGGTCTCTTCCCACTTGAGTGCTTCTTCCAGGTTGTAATTGTTGTCCAGGCACCATTGTGCCGCCTCGTCGTATCCCGCCCAGGTGAATCCGCCGACATTCCGCAGCTCATTCTTGACGTTCTTCAGCACCACGGCCTTTACGTCCACGGAAATGCGGAAGGGCACCGCCAGTTTCTCCCAGCGCAGCGTTGCCAAAGCGGAATCCGGCTTGACGTCATCGAAAACATACGTCAGCACTTCAAACGGTTCGGCCGCGTGCGGCTTCGCGGTCACGCGCAGGGCATCCTCTTTCTCGTCGTAGCTGAAGCTGCCCCACGAAGTTGAGTTTTTCGAAAAAATAATCGTCCACTGATCCTTGTCCGGGATGGTGTGCAGCCCATAGGTGCCCGCCGACAGCGATTTCCCTTCGACGGAAACGTCATCGGTAAAAGTAATCGTTGTATTCTCGTTCGCCCCGGCGCGCCACACTTTCCCGTAGGGCACGGTCTTGCCCCAAATCTCTCGTCCACCCACTTCCGGCCGATGATAAGTAATGGTGATATCCGACAGCCCGAGCCGCTGCGATACCGCCCCGCGCTGGCTCACGCGCGGAATATTCAATTCCGTCGGCTGGCTTCCATTCTTGAACTGCGCTCTCGCACCCCCCGCCAATACGCCGAGTCCGACGAACAAGCCCAAAACACACTTCCACACGTTGCTCATAGTCACACTGTCTCCTTTCGAAGAAAACGCTCAACGGATGCCGCCGCCCGCGAGCCGGCGTCACACTCCAATAGCCATAGACGCCTCGCGAAGATGCGAGTGAGCCAGCGCGCGCGCAACTTGGCCTGTGGATCACCTCAATTCAATCTAAATTGCTCAGGATTTATCGAGACCTACTCCGACTCGCAGATGCGCACCGAGCGCTTTCCATGTAGGATATTTCACTAGTGGCGGGCCCGTAGCTCAGCGGTTAGAGCAGCGGACTCATAATCCGTTGGTCCTAGGTTCAAATCCTAGCGGGCCCACCAAAAATTCTGATGCCGCGCTGGAAATTTCGCGTCGAACCTGGATGCTTTAGGCATCTACATGGATTCAGCTCCATCTGCCCTAGTGGCAAAGAAAATCGAAGGCAAAATGCGGTTTGCATTTGGTTGGACAATGGCGACATCCAGGGGACACCTTGCCGAGATTGGCGGCTGGGAAGAGATGACGAGCCACAGGATCTTGCCAAGTCGTCGGTCCCCCATTCCCCATCTTCCTGTCAGCCAGGTTAAGCCCACCCGAAGAACTAGGTAGGCGACTATATAGGAGACGGCCATGGCCAGCGATCTGACCGACATCGCCGCCGCCGCTCCGACAAGCGCCCACGGCAATCCGTGAGTGAAGACGAGTCCCCAATAGCCCAACGGCCGTACGCTCCTTAATCCGATTGCCCAGCGTAGCTCATGACGGAGGTGCTCCCCAAGAGTTTCGCCGGGAAAGACCATTGTGACCGGGGTAGTCATGAGTTCGACGCGGTGACCACGCTCTGCGATGCGTTTGCCCAACTCGAAATCGTCGGAATGGTAGTTGGCCATCTCTTCCCAGCCGCCAATCTCGGCAAGGTGTCCCCTGGATGTCGCCATTGTCCAACCAAATGCAAACCGCATTTTGCCTTCGATTTTCTTTGCCACCAGGGCAGATGGAGCTGAATCCATGTAGATGCCTAAAGCATCCAGGTTCGACGCGAAATTTCCAGCGCTGAGACTTTTGTAAAACGCAGTCACAGCGCCCACTTCAGGATCAGCGAACGGAGCGATGACGCGCTTCAGATAATCGGGTTCTACACGCACGTCACTGTCGCTCATCACAAGAAGATCGTATTTTGCATTGTGAACTAACGCGCAAAGATTATTCACTTTGTCGTTCGTCCCGATTCGCGGAATGTCCGCAATTAGGCGGATGGTGCAAGCAGGGAAATCCGCACGCAATTTTTCGATGACTGCGCAAACACGGTCGTCGCCTTCCGACACCGCGAACAGCACTTCGTATTCGGGGTAATCAAGCCGACAGAAGCTGGCGAAATTCTCATAGGCCTCATGATCCAAGCCGCGCACTGGTTTTATGATGCTGGCCGGGGGCATGAAAGATGTTTTTTGTGCCTCGGCATTGCGCCCGCGGAAGTACCCAATCACGCAGTAGAGCGACAATAGGTAGTAGACCAGCGGCGAAAGCGCAACAAACAATGCAGCGATGATCAAAATCTGCAACACAACTCCTCGGATTCCACACTCCGCATTAAATCCGGTAACTTACACGATTATAAGCCCATTCGATTCGTCGGGAAGCGGAGAACAGAGGGTCATGAACTGATTGAATAACCATGGGCGCGGATGGTTTCCACGGCTTCACTTCGGCTGGTGGCGTCCACCTGCTTCAAAATATTATGGATGTGATTCCTCACCGTAAACTCAGAAAGATTTAAGTGAGACGCGATTTCTTTGTTTGTAAGCCCCTTGGCAACGAGAGTAACCAATTGCTGTTGGCGCAACGTGAGATCGGGTTTCGGAGGTGAGTCTGAGAGGGGCAGATCTACAGACATTTGAGCGACGAAACGGAAGAGCACGGAACAAAGTTGTCGAGGACAAACAGCCTCGCCGCGGTGGACGGCACGTACCGCGGCGACGACGAAACGGACGGCAGCAATGAATTGCTCTTCGCTAGACTCCATGCCCAGGAGAATAATTCTACATCCGTCCGGCATTCCATCCTTGGCGGCAAAACTCCCAGGTAGGCGGCCGGGAAGGAAGGAGTCGCCCACCAAGACGTTGCATTGTGATTCAAAAATGCCCAGAGGCGTTTCGTCTGTGGGGGAAGCCTCGCCAACCACATCCACATCGGATCGCTTGCGAAAGAGGCGAACTAAGGCTTCGCGCAAGAGGCGATTTTCAATCAACAAGAAAGTGCGTACGCACGAACTGGGGACGCAGTCGGTCATGGTGGACCCAACCTCGGAATAGAATATCCAGCAAAAAACTGACGAATAGCCAACGAAACGAAGCCCTGGCCGAGGACCTTGGTCGCTGAGAGTAAGCTTTATCCTCCCTAAATGTCAATGCTTAATAGTAGTAACTCATACAACCACGAGAACAAGAAGTGCTACGTACCTAATCTTTAGGTGCTGCTCCCTTAAACAGCATTGGTGCGATTCAAATGGTTTGCTCCTGTCAGTTATAACAGTGCCGGTTTTGAGATGCTCTGTCGCCTTTTGATGACAGCAACAAACCCGCCCTTCGCCATCTCTTCGACGGGTCAATGATGGTACACGCCCCAAATTCTATAGTACAGACTGTGTCGTCGTACTAGGCCGAATCTATGGGTGTTTTTTGATTCTTACCGCAGATCGCTAAGTGGCTCAGACTGTTGGGGCACGGAGTGTGCCATGGAAAAATCGATTCGCGTCCTCGTGGCAAACCATCCTCGCCTCATGCGGGAGATTGTCCTTACGACTTTTGCGGACCAACCGGACATTGAAATTGTTGGGGAAGTCGAAAATGAGTCCGATATAAGCGCAAGCGTGAAGAAGACCTTGCCGAATGTGGTGGTCATTGCGCTCGATCAGCCGGGTATCCGCCCGCGCATCTGTGACGAACTGCTGCGCGAACATCCAGGGGTGCGCGTAATCGCAGTGGCGCCGGACAAGAACTACATCGTTTACTACTGGGCTTCATTCGAGATCTATTCAAACAATATCGAGGCGTCTGAAGAAGGAATGTTGGGCGCGATGCGAAGGACTCTTGTCGCAAAAGGTGTGAACTAAGAATGTTTAACGAAAACAAAATGAAAAAAGGTATTTGCGGTCTCACTCTAACTTTTTTGTTTTGTGCGCCGGCCTACCCACAGCGCCAATCCCAAGGGAGTCCAGCGCAAGGCTCTGGAACGGAAACGCCCGCGCGTGTACCTTTGCACTCACCGGATATCATCTCTGACAATCT
>WNFK01098711.1_pt2 | contig 10975 bp, 10 predicted proteins | sample 5400281 | NCBI WGS metagenome assembly WNFK01 (sample SAMN13153350, study PRJNA577476) | soil metagenome | isolation source: 20 cm soil on Douglas fir-dominated hillslope | place: USA:California | collected 2013-09-17
CCGCCCGATCGTGCGCGAGAAGAGCGGCACGTTGCGGCGGCTGACCAACAACGAGATCGGCAAGCATCCGCAGTACAGTGATTTCTCGCTCGATCAGGGCAAGCTTTCGATCGAGGACTTTTATGATCGCATGGACGATGTGATGTCGCCTGAGCCGCTCGATCCGCTGCGCGCCATGAAAGAGGCGATCACCTCGCTCGAGGAGCAGGTGAAGGCGCGCGTGACCTCGGTCGAGAACGGCCGCAAGTATCAGAGCAGCGGGAAGGGCGAGGCCAGCATGCCGGACGGCGCCGCGATCTTCGAAACGACCGGCGCGTGGGAGGACTTTGCGACGCCGTCGCGCGACCTGCGCCTGCTGATCGCGATGGACGTCGTTCGCACCTTCCCGGAGCGCGTCGAGCGGCGACCCGAGCGCTACGCGATGCCGAGGGGCAAGAGCGCCACGGAGGTGAAGAACGAATTGGCAAAGGTGCTCGCGTCGGAGCTCGCGGAGCGCACGTTCTCCTACCTGCGCAGCAACAACTCGTCCTGGACGCTCTCACTCAAGGATGTGATCCACCGCATGGGGGATCTTGAGATGGCGTACAATGTGAACGATTGCGTCGAGCTGCGCTGGGGCGCGCCGGAGACCAGCGAAGAGGCTTCGACCTGCAAGCGCCATGCGCCGACCAAGCAGCGCGCCAAGATGCTGGAATATCGGGCCTGGTTCAACGAGCGGCGCCGCCCGCCACGGGTGTAGCTGCTACTTCTCCGCCACCTTGGCCTTGTCCCACAGATGTGCCTGACAACTATTTCTGTCCGTTGATCCAGCCTGGAGGGCGCAATCGCTTTATTGCGCCGACTGCCTTTCAAAATTCACCTCGGCCTCGGGGTTGGTCCGAGGCGGCGCAATAAAACAATTGCGCCCTACAAGAACTGCGGCGTATAGGTCCCCGCCTGCGCGGGGACGACAGCAGAGAGTCATTGCTTCACATATTCGCAAGCGGGAACTCGACTTCGCGAGTCGAAGTCCGCTGCTATTTCTCCGCTGTCTTGTTCTCCTCTGTCTTGGCCTCGTCCCACAGCGCATCCATCTCGGCGAGCGTCGACTCGCTCGGCGTCTTGCCCCGCGCCTTCAGCGCGCGCTCGATCGAGGCAAAGCGGCGCTCGAATTTCTGATTGGTGGCGCGCAGCACCGCCTCCGGATCGGCATCGAGATGGCGCGCGAGGTTGACGACCGCAAACAACAAGTCGCCCGTCTCGGCAGCCGCCTCTTGGCGGTCGCCACCAACTCGGATCGCGGCTTCGATCTCGTCAGCTTCCTCTCGGATCTTCGCCAGCACCGCCATCGGATCGTTCCAGTCGAAGCCCACCTTGCCGGCCTTCTGCTGCAGCTTGAGCGCGCGGGTGAGGGCAGGCAGGCCGACCGGCACGCCCGCCAGCGCGCCGGGGGGCTCCGCGGTTTGTTTGCCCGCTTTCTCTTCGCTCTTGATCCGATCCCAAAGCAATTTGACGTCGTCCGGGCTGAGCCCGCGTGCTTCACCGAAGACATGCGGATGCCGCCGCAAGAGCTTCTCGGTGATGGCCTGCACCACATCGCCGAAATCGAACGCGCCTTGCTCTTGCGCCATGCGGGCATGGAACACGACCTGCAGCAGCAGATCGCCAAGCTCCTCGCGCAGATCTGTGAGATCGCCGCGCGTGATCGCGTCCGCCACCTCGTAAGCTTCCTCGAGCGTGTAGGGCGCGATCGTCGCGAAATTCTGCTCCAGATCCCAGGGGCAGCCGGTGCCGGGCGTGCGCAGCGCCGCCATGATTTCGATGAGCCGGCTGATGTCGTGGGACGCTTCCATTGCGAATGTCCTGAATTTTCCAAGATTTACCACCGGGTGTAGCCGCAATCCGGGCGCGCCCGGAAAAGTGTTCGCCCCCGATTGAACTAAGCTCTTGCGGGCGGCTACACTCCGCTTTGAATCAGGCCTCCGCGGCCGGCATCGGCATGCTGCTTGCCTTTGCCGGACAGCCAGCATCGGCTGGCACCGTGCGTGTCTACGCCACCAACAGCGGCGGCGACAACCTGCACGTCATCGATCCCTCGACCAACAAGGTCGAGTCGATCATCAAGGGCATCGAGGGCGCCCATGGCGTGGCCTTCTCGCCCGACGGCACCCGGGTCTATGTCAGCAACGAAGCCGATTCCACGCTTGACGTGTTCGACCAGAAGACCGGCACCCTCACCAAGAAGGTCCCGCTGAGCGGGCATCCGAACAACATCGCGGTCGCCAAGGACGGGCGGATCGTGGTCGCCATCGCGCGCGATCCGGGCGCGCTCGACATCATCGATCCGGTCAAGCTCGAGCGCAAAGTCAGCGTGCAGGTGAAGGGCCGGCTGCACAACGCCTATGTGACGCCCGACAGCAAGTACGCGATCATGGGCTCGACGCGGACCAGCATGTTCAGCGTCGTCGACCTTGCCAAGGAAGAGTTGGCCTGGGACCTCAATATCGGCAAGGGCGTCCGTCCCATGACCATCGACACCAATCCGGACGGGTCGACCCGCAACGTCTACATCCAGACTACCGATCTCAATGGCTTCGTCGTGCTCGATTTCGCGTCACGCAAAGTGGTCAACACGGTCGAGCTGCCGAAAGATGGTGGCGTCGAGGTCATCCATCATCGCCTGGACTCGCCGTCGCACGGCATCGGCGTTGCGCCTGATAACAAGACGCTGTGGGTGACCAGCATCCTCGCCAACGCGGTGATCGCCTATTCGCTGCCTGATCTGAAGGTGATCGGTCGCGTCGGCCTGCCCCAGCTCAAGGTCGCCGGCCGCGACCCGATGGCGTCGGTGCCGAACTGGGTCACCTTCACGCCTGACAGCAAGCAGATCTACATCTCCAACGCCGCCCTCAATGCGGTTACGGCGATCGACACGGTCGCGATGAAGGAGATGGCCGTCATTCCGGTCGGCCAGGCACCCAAGCGGATCGGCACGCTGGTCGCGCCCTGATCCACACTGCTGCGAAACAAATAAAGAGGAGAGGGAGCTCGCGCTCCCTCTCTTTTTTGTTGGGATGGTCTTGTTTGTTAGCCGGTAGGGCGCAATTGCCTTATTGCGCCGACTGCCTCTCAAAATTCACCTCGGCTTCCGGGTTGGTCCGAGGTGGCGCAATAAAGCAATTGCGCCTACAAGAACTCGCGCTGGGCCAACAAATAAAAGAGGAGAGGGGGCTCGCTCCCTCTCCTTTTTTGCGAACGGCTTTCGTCGCCAGAAGAGACGCGCCTGACAACTATTTCTGTCCGTTGATCCAGCGCGCAATCGTCTGCCAGTTCGGGTCCTGCTTGGTCGGCCACTGCCGCCCGCCCGAATGGTAGGCCGAGCCGCCTTCCTGCGGCACCAGCGGATAGAGCAACAGGTGGCTTTCATTCGGCTTGCCGGGAACCACGAGCCGCGACACAGTCTCAAAGTTCTTCTTCGACTGCTCCTCGGTAAAGCCGTTGGGCCCGGGCCGCTCCAAGCGCAGCGCATTGTTCGCGCCGGCGTGGCACACCACGCATCGGCTGTAGCCCTCGCGTTTGGTGATAAAGATCGGCTGGACGCTCGCTTTGAACACCTCATAATTCAGTTCCTGCGCCGCGGCATAGCCCGGCCCAGCAACGCACGGCGCAGCAACGACAGCCGCGGCCAAGATCACTCTTCGCCAGTTCATTACGCTTCCCTCCCTCTACGAGACCACTTCCTTGCTTGAAGATGGCCGCAAGCTTAGCAGCCAGATCGTGCCCGCAACAGCGGGTTCGATCGGCTGGGGAGGGGGCTCGGGGAGGGGAGCGGGGTTGCTATTGCTTCGCCGTCTCACCCTCGCCGCGGGTGGCCTCGAACAGGAACCAGCAGCGCTTCTCCGCCTCGTCGATGAAGGTCTCGATCAGGCTCGCGGTGGCAACGTCGTCGTGCTTGTCGGCCACCTCGTGCGCCGCCCGGAAATTGGCAATGACCGCTTTGTTGTCGGACATCAGCTCCATGAGCATATCGGGGGCCGGAACAAATTCCTCATCGTTGTCCTTGATCCGCTGCAGGCTCGCGATCTGCCCGATCGACCGGATCGTGGTTCCGCCGATCTTGCGCACCCGCTCCGCCAGAATGTCGATGCTGCCCTCGATGCTCTCCGCCTGCTCGTCCAGGAGCAGGTGATAGCTGCGGAACAGGGGCCCGCTCACATGCCAATGAAAGTTCTTGGTCTTGACGTAGAGCGCAAACGTATCGGCCAGGAGCCCGTTCAATGCCGCTGACACCTGCTCGATGGCCTCCGCAGAGAGGTCCGTAGGGGTCCGCAACGGCGGCGCGGCTCTGTGGTTCTCAAGCTTGGCCAGTTTGGATTTCACGGTGCACCTCTTTCTGCTGCTGAAACCTGGCGGGACGGTTTGCGCTTCCAACGTTCCGGCCCGGCCCTGGTTCCACACCGGAAACCCTGCATTGGAATGATGATTCGCATAAGGTATATTATGGAATATCTCGATATCAGGCCGTATCGCAGGCGTTTTCACGGGCAAAACCGAAGGAAAATGGTGCCCGGCCCGCGGGCGGCACGCGAACGCTGGGGCTGCCTGCGTAGCGCGGGTCTGCGCTGCGCTCAGCCCGCCATGGCGTCGTCGGCGAGCTCGATGCTCAGCCCGTCGTAAGCCGGCTCGACATTCGGCGGCAGCCGCTTGCGCAGCTCGTCGTAGTCCAGGTCCGAATGCAGATTGGTCAGGATGGCCCGCCTCGGATGCAGCTTTTCGATCAGCGCGAGCGTCTCATCGACCGACAGATGGCTGGGATGCGGCTTGTAGCGCAAGGCGTCGACGATCCAGATGTCGAGCCCGGCGAGCGCCGCGAGGCTCTGCGGCGGCAGTCGGATCAGGTCGCAGGAGTAGGCGAGCCGGCCAAAGCGGAAGCCGAGCGAGCTGATGTCGCCATGCTCTTGCAGGATGGGCAGGGCAGTGATGCTGCCCCCTGCCCCTTCGACCTGCACCGGCTCGCCGGCAGCCATACGATGTTCGCGCGCGATCGGCGGATACTCGCTGCCGGGCGGCGCCACGAAGCAATAGCCGAAGCGCTGGTGGAGGGATTGGGCGGTCGGCTCGTCGAGATAGACCGGGACGCGCTTGCGCCGGTGGATGAACAGGCCGCGCAGGTCGTCGATGCCGTGGGTGTGGTCGGCGTGTTCATGGCTATAGAGCACCGCGTCGAGCCAATCGACGTCAGCGTCAAGCAGCTGCTCGCGCAGGTCCGGGGACGTATCGACCAGGACGCGGGTCACGCCTGCGCTGGCGCGCCGCTCGACCAGGAACGAGGTGCGGCGGCGCCGGTTCTTGGGATTGTTTGGATTGCAGTCGCCCCAGCCGAGCGCCGGACGCGGCACGCCGCCGGATGAGCCACAGCCAAGAATGGTGAACTTCAGAGACATGCCAACGGAGGTCAGGAGGCGGCTGAGGAGTTAACGGTGGGGGCGGATTCTTCAGCAAGCATGGGGCGAGGGGTCTTGCTGAACAGTCGGAAGAAGTTGTCCGTGGTCTGGCGAGCAAGCTCATCGGTCGAGGCGCCGCGCGTCTCGGCAAGCACCTTCGCGGTCTCCGTTACATAGCTGGGCTCGTTGCGTTTGCCGCGATACCGTCCGGGCGCGAGATATGGCGCGTCGGTCTCAACGAGAATGCGATCAGACGGCAGCGCGGCTGCGATCGCGCGCAGCTCATCGGATTTCTTGAACGTGACGATGCCGGTGAACGAGATTGAGAGCCCGAGCGCAATCGCCCGCTCAGCCAGCACGCGGCCGCCGGTGAAGCAATGCAGGACGGCCTTGAAGGCCCCCTTCCCCATTTCCTCCTCCAGAATGCGTGCCATGTCGTCATCAGCGTCGCGGGAATGGATGACCAGAGGCAGTCCGGTCGCGCGCGCAGCCGCGACGTGATTGCGGAAGCCCCGCTCCTGCGCATCGCGCGGGCTCAAGTCATAGTGATAGTCGAGGCCGGCTTCGCCGATCGCCACTACCTTGCGATGCTCGGTCATGTGCACGATCTCATTGACCGCGATATCAAGCTCCTCGTGCGCATTATGCGGATGCGTGCCGATCGAACAGAACACGTCATCGAATCGCTCCGCGATGGCGAGGAGATCGCCGTGACGCTTGATCCGGGTCGAGATGGTGACCATGCGCCCTACCCCAACGGCGCGCGCGCGGCCAATGATGGCGTCGAGCTCGCCGCTGAAGTCGGGAAAGTCGAGATGGCAGTGACTGTCGATCAGCATGATCAGGCCTGCGTGGTCGCTGCGCTTTCAACGTAGCGCGGAAACACAGGCGTAGGCGCCGGCAGGACGACCCCGTGCGCAATGCGATGAGCGCTGCCGAGCATCGTGAATTCCCGTTCGCCGGCCGGGATCGCCAGCAGGTCGAGGAGCTTGCCGGCAGCCACCGGCATGAACGGCTGCGCCAGGATGGCGACCTGCCGGATCACCTCGGCGGTGACGTAGAGCACCGTGCCTTGCCGCACCGGGTCGGTCTTGGCGAGCGCCCAGGGCGCTTCGGCTGCGAAGTAGCGGTTGGCGTCGGCGACCACCGCCCAGCCCGCATTGAGCACTTGATGGAGCTGCTGCGTCTTCATCGCCTCGCGCGCCTTGCCGACCATGGTGTCGGCCGCCGCCAGGATCACCTTGTCGTTCTCGCTGAACGCGTTTGGTTTCGGCAGAACGCCTCCGAGCTGGCGTGCCACCATGCTGAGTGAGCGCTGCGCCAGGTTGCCGAGATCGTTGGCGAGATCGGCATTGATGCGGTTGATGATCGCCTCGTGGCTGTAGGTGCCATCCTGTCCGAACGGCACCTCGCGCAAGAGGAAATAGCGCAGCTGATCGACGCCATAGGCATCGGCCAGTGCGAACGGATCGATCACGTTGCCGACCGATTTCGACATCTTTTCCCCGCGGTTGAACAGGAAGCCGTGGGAGAAAATGCGGCGCGGCAGCGCGATCCCGGCCGACATCAGAAAGGCCGGCCAGTAGACCGCGTGGAAGCGCACGATGTCCTTGCCGATCACATGCAGATCGGCCGGCCAGTAGTGGCGAAACTTGGGTGACTCCGTATCGGGGAAGCCGACGGCAGTGATGTAGTTGGTGAGCGCGTCGACCCACACATACATGACATGCTTGGCATTGGTGGTGCGCGGACGGCCCTGCGGGTCGGTGTCAGGAACCGGGATGCCCCAGTCGAAGGTCGTGCGCGAGATCGAGAGATCCTGCAGGCCACGCCGCACGAAGCTCGACACTTCGTTCAGGCGCTCCTTCGGCAACACGAAGTCCGGCTGCTTCTCATAGAGATCGCTCAGCTTCTGCTGATAGGCCGACAGCTTGAAGAAGTAGCTCTCCTCCTCTACCCACTCGACCGGCGTGCCTTGCGGACCGAGGCGCACGCCTTTGTCATCGACGCGGGTCTCGTCCTCGTCGTAGTAGGCCTCATCGCGGATCGAGTACCAGCCCGAATACTTGTCGAGATAGATGTCGCCGTTCGCCTCCATCCGCTGCCAGATCGCTTCCGAGGAACGATGGTGACGCTCCTCCGTGGTGCGGATGAAGTCGTCGTTCGAGCAGTTCATGCGCTCGGCGAGCGCCCGGAACCGCGGCACTGTACGCGCCGTGAGTTGCTGCGGCGTGATCTTTTCCTTTGCGGCCGTCTGCAGCATCTTGATGCCATGCTCGTCGGTACCGGTCAGGAAGTAAACGTCGTAGCCGTCGTGCCGCATGAAGCGGGCAATCGCGTCGGTCGCGATCAGCTCGTAGGCGAAACCGATATGCGGCAGGCCATTGGGGTAGGCGATGGCCGTGGTCAGGTAGTAGCGGGGCTTCTCGGCCATGGCGGAAAGCTTTCGATAATTCTAAAGACATGGATGGCCGGGCTGCTGACAGGCCCGGCCATGCCCATTCAACGGTCTAGGTATCAACCGGGGGCGGCCTCGGCAAGGTGAGGCTCAAGTCCGCGCCGCCTCGGCGAGCCAGCCAAACACCGAGAACACCAGCGGCTTGCGCTCGAGATTGTACTCGTCGGCGTCGCGGGCGGCCTGGTTGACCTTGTCCCAGGCCTCCGCGATGCGCAGCATCCTGTCACGATCGGCGGAGGCGAGGTGGCCGGCAAGCCATTCGTTGACGGCGTCGATGAAGCTCGCGAGCCGCTGCGGCTCGAAGCCGCCGAGCGCGTCGCCAAGCGCATGCAGCGCCTGCGGATCGACCGCTGGTAGCCGCTCGAGCAGATCGACGACGCGCTTGCGCAGCGCAAGCGCCGGGCCTTCGAGCAAGGTCAAGGCGCGCCCGACGCTGCCCTCGGCCAGCAAGGAGGCCTCGCGCAGCTCGGAGTCCTTGGCATCGCGACCAAGCGCCAAGGCGGCCGCGCGCGCAACATCGTCCGCGGACAGCGGCCGCAGCGATAGCCGCCGGCAGCGCGAGCGGATCGTGGGCAGAAGCCGGGCCGGCGCGTGGCTGATCAAGAGCAGCAAGGCATTGCGAGGGGGCTCCTCCAGAATCTTGAGGAGCGCATTGGCGGCCTGCGGATATTGCAACTCATCAGCGGTATCGACGATCGCGACCCGCCAGCCCCCCTCGCCCGCTGTCGATCCAAAGAACGGCACGGTACGGCGCACGTCGTCGACCCGGATCACGGTGTAGAGCTTGCCGGTCTTCTCGTTGACGACGCGTTCGAGGACCAGGAGATCGGGATGGCCTTGCGCCGCAATGCGCCGGACCGTCCGGTCGTCGTCGGGCAGCGTGAGCGACGTCGCCTTGCGCACGGCAGGCGCCGTCGGATCGGGATTGGCCAGCACAAAGCGCGCCATCCGGTAAGCGAGCGTGGCCTTGCCGATGCCGTTCGGCCCGCCGATCAGCCAGGCGTGCGGGATGCGGCCACTGCGATAGGCCTCGAGCAACACCTGCTCGGGCTCAGCGTGGCCAAACAGCACAGTGGTTTCGCGCGGGTGCGGAGGATCGGTGCCGTCTCTCCCTTCGGCGGCGCTCACGACGCCACATCTCCGAGTGCGATCGGCGCGGTCGCCGGATCGAGGCGTTCAGTGATCACTTTCCAGACTCGCTCTGCGACCGTAGCGCTCGCCGCGCTGGCATCGATCAGCACGCAGCGATCGGGCTCACTCCGCGCCAGCAAACGGAACGCATCGCGGAGCTTGTCGTGGAACTCCACGGATTCGCGCTCGAAGCGGTCGGCGGCTTCGTCACCGCGCCGCACTTGCGCGCGGGCGAGCCCGACCTCGGTCGAGACATCGAGAATGAAGGTGACGTCGGGCTTGAGGTCGCCGACCGTGATGCGCTCGAGCCCCTGAATGAGCTTCGGGTCCACATTGCCGAGCGCGCCCTGATACACCCGCGTCGAGTCGGCAAAACGATCACTGATCACCCAGCGGCCACGCTCGAGCGCCGGCTGGATGGTATGGCGGATGTGATCGTCACGTGCCGCCGCGAACAGTATCGCCTCGGCAGGCGCGCCGAACGGCTTGGCCGCGCCCGACAGGATGACGTGGCGGATGATCTCCGCGCCCGGCGAGCCGCCTGGCTCGCGCGTGAGCACCACGGAAAGGCCGAGCCCGCGCAGCCGGTTCGCCAGCAGCGAGGCCTGGACCGATTTTCCGGTCCCCTCGCCACCTTCAAACGTGATGAATCGTCCGCGCATCAATGCACAAAGTTCCGCTCTCGAAGGAGCTTTGATCGGGCCACTATAGCTTCTGCACGCCGGCGCGAAACAGGCCGTACAGGAGCTCGCTCGCGGCATCCCAGGCCCGGCCGGAGATCGTTCCGGTACCGACGTCCTCCGCCGCTTGCAGTGGCACTTCAAGCACCATCGCGTCGCCGCGCCAGACTTTCAGGATCCCGATCTTGCTGCCCTTTTGCACCGGCGAGAAGCTCGCTCGCAGCGTCCCAGGCCCGGCCGGAAATCGTTCCGGTACCGACGTCCTCTGCCGCTTGCAGTGGCACTTCAAGCACCATAGCGTCGCCGCGCCAGACTTTCAGGATCCCGATCTTGCTGCCCTTCTGCACCGGCGCCCGCACCGGACCGGAATAGACGACGCGCGCGATGATCCGCTCGCGCACGCCGCGCGCCATCATCAGCCGCACCGGGCGCTGCGCAACCAGCGGCACGTTGCGCTGGTCGCCACCGAACGTCTTGGCGTCGGCAATGATTTGTCCCTCTTCGAACAGGAGGTTGAGCTGGAAATTGTGGAAGCCCCACTCGAGCAGCCGCTTGGCTTCGTCGGCGCGCTCCTTCTCGGTCTTGAGACCGTTGACGACGACGATCAGGCGCAGCCCGTTCTGCACTGCCGAGCCGACCAGGCCGTAGCCGGCTTCCTTGGTGAAGCCGGTCTTGAGACCGTCCGCGCCGATGTTCATCGCCAGCAACGGATTGCGATTGAACTGACGGATCTTGTTGAAGGTGTATTCGCGCTCCGAATAGAGTTTGTATTGGTCGGGATAGGTCTTGATGAGGTGCTGTGCGAGCTTGCCAAGCTCGCGCGCCGTCATCAGCTGCCGGGGATTGGGCAGGCCGTTCGAGTTGCCGAAGGTGGCCTTGTCCAAGCCGAGCTGGCGCGCCCGCTGGGTCATCAGCTCGGCGAACTTGTCCTCGTTTCCGGCCATACCCTCAGCCAGCACAATAGCGGCATCATTGGCCGACTGGATAATGAGGCCATGCAGAAGATCGTCGATCGAGACCCGGCTGTGGATCGGGATGAACATGCTCGAGGTGTGAGACGGTGCCCCACCTGTCCGCCAGGCATTGGTGCTGACTATGAACTCGTCAGACGGCTTGCGCCGGCCCTGCTTGAGCTCGTTGAAGAGCACCTCGGCGGTCATCATCTTGGAGAGGCTCGCCGGCGGAATGAGCACGTCGGCGTTCTTCTCGAACAGCACGCTGCCGCCGTCCCCCTCCATCAGAATCGCGTTCGGGGCGGCGGTCTGGAATGGCTCGCCTGGCTT
>WNFK01217124.1_pt1 | contig 10974 bp, 13 predicted proteins | sample 5400281 | NCBI WGS metagenome assembly WNFK01 (sample SAMN13153350, study PRJNA577476) | soil metagenome | isolation source: 20 cm soil on Douglas fir-dominated hillslope | place: USA:California | collected 2013-09-17
GCGGCCTTCCTCGCGGAGAGCGAGGCCATCGCCCAGCGCCTGGTTCGGGCGAAGCGTCAGATTCGCGAGCAGGCGATCGCCATCGAGATTCCGGTGGAGGACGAGCTGGGCGGCCGCCTCGGCAGCGTGCTCGACGTGCTCTACCTCCTCTTCAACGAGGGCTATAGCGCCCACGGCGGTCCCAACCTCACCCGGGCCGAGCTGTGCGGCGAGGCGATACGGCTGGCGGAGATTCTCGCGGGGAATCCCGCCACGGATCTGCCTGCCGTGCACGCTCTCCTCGCCCTCATGCTGCTCCAGGCGAGCCGATTGCCCGCGCGCGTGGACGAGGGGGGAGACATCCTGCTCCTCGCCGAGCAGGACCGCGGCTCCTGGGACCAGGAGCTGATCGGACGGGGACTTCGCCATCTCGAGCGCGCGGCCTCGGGGCGCACCATCACCGCCTATCACGTCGAAGCGGCCATCGCGGCCGCGCATGCGGTGGCCGTCAAGGATGACGCGACGGACTGGGGTTACATCGTGCGGCTCTACGACGACCTGCTCGCCGTCAAGCCGTCGCCCGTGGTCGAGCTGAACCGTGCCATCGCCCTCGCCATGGCGGAAGGTCCTACGGTGGGCATTGCGGCCATCGAGCGCATCGAGTCGGATCCGGCCCTGGCCCGCTACTGTCTCCTGCCCGCGGCCCTCGGCCGCCTCTGGCTCGAAGCGGGCAACCCGGAGCGCGCCGCGCGCTACTTCGAGGAGGCGCTGGCCCGCCCGTGCTCGGCTCCCGAGCGCCGTTTTCTCGAGCGGCAGCTCACGAAGTGCCGATCATCCACTCCGCGCTGACGCCGCTCTTCGACGCGAGTGCTCCATCTCGGCGCGCAGGCTATCATGCGCGTCATGAACGTGGTCTCGTCATGACGTCATCCCATGATGGCTTCTCCGCAAAGCTCCCCCGCTTTTTCCGACTGGTGGACGCCTGCGTGGCGCCGGGTTGCCCGGTGTGTCGGGCTCTCATCGCCGACAGCCGCCACTACCTCGAAGCACTCCTCTACGAGCAGGTCAATGACCCAGATACCCGTCGGCGGCTTCGGGCCGCATGGGGCCTCTGCAACCAGCACACGTGGATGCTGGGCGAGGTCAGCGACTCGGCCTTCGGGTCGGCCATCATCCACGAGGACATGCTGCGGGTGGTGGGACGGCAGTTCGAGCGTCGAAGGGCCTTCGAGTCCTCGAGCCTGTGGCGCCGGCTCTGGCATCTCGTCAGCCGGACCCAGCGCCCTCTCATCGTCGACCTCCGTGACCGACGACCCATGTGTCCCGCCTGCCAGGAGCGGATCGTTTCGGAGCGGGAGTATGTGCAAGTGGCGCTCCGCTTCGTGGACGACCGCGATCTCCAGCGTGCCTATGCGCGCTCTGACGGGTACTGCGTCCCGCACGCGTTACAGGCAGTGGAGATGGGCCCCCCGGAGCGGGCCGACGCTCTCATCGCTCTCGCGTTGCCCAAATGGGCGGCGGTGCGCCAGGACCTGGGCGAATTCATCGAGAAGCACGATCACCGGAATACTCGGCCGTTCACCGATACCGACCGCGCGATCTCGGGGCGCGCCTTGGAGGCGTTAGCGGGGGCCCGCGGGGGCTTCGACAGCGATGCCCACGGGACCACGCGGGCCGCTACCGCGCGCAGCGCGCGCGTGGTTGCCGAGCTTCGCGCGGAGGTCGAGCGACTGCGTGCCGAGCTCGGCCGAGCGAAATCCGGAATGAGTGACTAGGAGGGATCCGCCCGTGGCAGCGATTTCTCGTAGCACAGGCTGAGCGGGTCGGCCGTGTAGGGGCCGAAGGGGGCAATGCGGTAGAATCCTTCGCGCTCATACAAGCGGATGGCGGCCTGCTGGTGGATGCCGGTCTCCAGGCGGAGGAGGGTGACGCCGTTCGCCAGCGCATGAGCGGCGAGATGGTCGACGAGCAGCTTGCCGAAGCCGGAGCCGCGGAACTCGGGACGTACGTACATTCGCTTGAGCTCGCCATACTCGCGGCCAAATAGCTTGATGCCGCCGCAGCCCGCGGGCCGGCCGTCCGCGCGCAACACGAAGAACGCCACGCCCTCCTCGATCAATCGCTCGGCGTTGAAGCCGTGGCGGCTCTCGGGCGGGTAGAACGACTCGAGGTGGGTCTGCAGCTCGTCGATGAGAGCCCGGGCTTCGGGAGTATCGGGACGCTCCGCCGTGATGATGGTTGACACGTGAGCGCCCTATCGATTCGCCTTGTCACCGACGAGATCGCGCGGGGCCAGGAAGGCAAACGCGAACCGGCCCATGAGCACGATCCCCGCGATGTGCAGGAAGGCCAGGCCCCAGCCCAGAGGCGACATGCCACCGGAGAGGTCGAGAATCCACCCGACCATGATGGGGCCGACGAAGCCGCCCGCGTATCCGGCCATCGAGTGCAGGGCGAGGGTGGCGCCCCGACGTTCTGGATCGGCACTGCCCGCGGCGCCGGCGGTGAGCGACGACGAGTCCAGCCAGATGAGGAGCCCGTAGGCGAGGACCAGAGCGGCGGCCAGCGGGTACGATCGGGGGCCGAGGAACCCTATGCCGGCCGCGCAGACCGCGCACGACATCATGGCGAGACGCACCAGCCTCTGGCGTCCCAGCCGGATCGACGCCTCGTTCCCGGCCACGCTCGCTCCCGTGCCGACGAGCCCCATGGTCATGGCCACGATGGTGGGGGCGAGCCAGTGTTCCTTCTCTCCAGTGGTCGTGGCCACGTAGGTCAGGAAGGCAACGGCCCAGCCGCGCAGCGAGTTCATTTCCCACGTGTGGGCGCAGTAAGCCAGAGCGTAGGCCATGGCCGAACGATTGCGGAGGACCGGGCGGAAGTCGAACAGGGCGGTAGGCGAGGGCACATGCGCGCGCCTCTCTCGCGCCGGAGCCCACAGGAACACGATCAGCCAGGCGATCAGGGCGGCGAGGGCGGCTCCCGCGAATGCGCCCCGCCAACCCCACCATCGATTGAGCGCGCCCGCGAAGGCGAAGGAGACCGCCCCCGCGATGCCGATGCTCGCGGCATGGCCGGCCACCGCGCGCGAGATCAAGACGGGATCCACCCGGTCGGCGAGGAGCTTCAGCCCGGTCATGTACGTGCCCGCCCATCCCACGCCGGCCAAGGCGCGGGCCACCATGGCGCTCCAGAAGCCATCAGCGAAGACCGCGAAGCCGAGATGGCTCGCCACGGTGAGGGCGACTCCGGACAGATAGACGGCGCGCGCGTCGACGCGATCCGTGAGCGTGACGAGGACGGGCACGGCCAGCGTGTAGGCCGCGTAGAAGACTCCGGTGATCCAGCCCGCCTCGCTATTGCTGAGGCGCCACTCGCCGATGAATCCCGGCAAGAGGGCGGGCCAGGTGTAAGCGCCGATCTGGGCGCACACCTGGGCCGCGCATACGCAGGTGACGAGGCGGGCCGGGGTCAGAGTGGGCAGGGCGCGCTTAGCCGGGTGACTCGTTCTGGAGCCACGCCCTCAGGCAATCCCGGATCTGGTCGCGCACTCCGCGGAATGCCGCGAGTCGCTGTGCGTCGTCACCCGTGGCGTGCGATGGATCCTCGAACGACCAGTGCAGCCGCTTCACCGAGCCCGGCACGAGCGGGCAGCTCTCCTTGGCGTTGTCACAAACCGTGATGACATAATCCCACGGCTGATGCATGACGCTCTCGTACTGCTTCGAAGTATGGTGGCCGATATCGATCCCCAGTTCGGCCATGGCCCGGATGGCCAGCGGGTTCACGGAGGTCCGCTCCGTGCCCGCGCTTCCCGCTTCGAAGCGGCCACCGGCCATCGAGCGGAGCAAGCCCTCGGCCATCTGGCTCCGCGCTGAGTTGTGGGTGCAGAGGAACAGCACCCGTGGTCTGCTCATCTCAGCCTCCCGGCGGCACCGAGTCGAGTAGCCGCTCCACGATCACGCAGTCCCGCCATTCCCCGTCCAGCTTGCCGTGGCGACGGTACACGCCGACCACCCGGAAGCCGCACCGCTCGTGAAGTGCGAGGCTCGCGGTGTTCTCCGGGAAGATACGCGACACGATCTTCCAGAAGCCCCGCTCGGCGTAGGCGCGGCAGAGCGCTTCCAGCGCCTCGCGTCCCGCTCCCGTCCGGCGGGCCGCTCGCGCCACGTACACCGAATGCTCGGCCACTCCCGAATAGGCGGGGCGGCTGCGGTACGCTCCCGCGCTCCCCCACGCCACCACCTGCCCATCACGCTCAACGACCACCGTGGGGAAGCGATCCCCCTTGTCGATGAGCTGGGTGGCGAGCTGCTCCGGCGTGCGGGGCTCGGTCTCGAACGTTGCGATGCGATCGGCAATACCTTCGTTGTAGATGGCCGCGATGGCCGCCGCATCGGCGGGGGTGGCCAAGCGTGTCCGAAGAGGCCCGTCAGTCATCGTGCAGCCGTGGAGACGGCTGAGGGGGGCAAGGCGCGACGCCCATGAAGCGCCACCGCTTCCGGGGAACGGTACAGGAGCACGGCGGACGCGACGGCGCCCGCCCCCGCGATCCCTAGACTCACGAAGGCCCATCCCCACGCGCCGGCATTCCGGATCCCGTACCAATCGAGGATCGCCCCGAACAGCAGGGGCGCCGCCGCCCCCGCTCCGTATCCGAGGAGGGAGCGCAGCGCGAGCGCCGAGCCACGATAGGCAGGCGCCACCACCTCGGTGATGGCCGTGGAATAGATCGGAGAATCGCCGAGGGCGGCGAATCCGTAGAGGAGACCCAACCCGACGACGAGGACCAGTGATATTCCGATCAGCCAGCCGAAGACGAGCGAGCACGCGGTGCTGACGGTGGCCATGATCAGGATCACCGGCGCCCGCCCGAAACGGTCGGCGAGGACGCCGGCCATCAGCGCGGCGATCATGCCCGTCACGTGGAAGAGCGACGTCATGTATGCGCCCAGCCCGGCCCCCCGCGTCAGGTCGGATCCCGCCGCCACGAAACACGCAGCGAGGAACGCGGGCGTCCATGCCCACATGCCCAGCAGCTCCCACGAATGAAAAGTGTACCCGGCGATGACGAGCATGGCCGGGCGGTTCTTCAGGACTTCGCCCCCGAAGCGCTGCCCGCCGACTCGTGGGGTGATCACATTGGCGGTAATTCGTACGGCCATCCAAACGCGAGCACGTAGCCGCCCCGCGGAATGGCGATGCCCGCCAGCACCAGGGCCATCGCCAATCCAAGCGAATGACCGGCCAGGTAGGCTCCCATGGCCCGTCCCCGGCGTTCCACCGGAACGTTCTCCGCGAGGAGCAGGATCCCGGTCGTGTATGTGCCGCCCAGAGCCATCGCGAGTAGGGTGTACAGGGCCAGCCCGGACCAGTAGTCGCGCGCGAACGCGGCGAAGGCGATCGAGACGACTGCGGAGGCCACGGTGCCCACGAGGAAGACGCGGCGTGCCCCCAAGCGATCGGCGAGCGCGGAGCATCCCATCAGGGAGACCGCGTAGGCGATCTGAAAGGCCGACGCGATGCTCCCCGCCGCCGTGCCCGAGAGCGACCATTCGCGCTGGAGTACGGGAAGCGTAGCCGCGTAGGCGATATAGACCATGTAAGCTCCCACTCGCGAGACACAGATGGCGAGCAGCCACCCAGCGCTTCCCGGAGCGAGGAGGCTCACCGCGAGCGCACCACGACGTCTGCTGCTGATTCAGGGAGGGTGGGAATGAGCCACCGGAAGAGCCCGGTCGCCGCGGCGGCTCCCGTGAGCTGAGCAAGGATGAACCCCGGCGCGTCGGCGGGACGGATGCCGGCAAACGTGTCCGACGCCGCGCGCGCCAAGGTCACCGCCGGATTGGCGAACGACGTGGAGGCGGTGAACCAGTAGGCGGCGGTGATGTAGGCACCCACCGCGAACGGAACCATGGACGGCCGCGCCCGCACGCAGCCCCAGATGACGGCGAGCAGGCCGAACGTCGCCACGAATTCACTGAACATCTGCGCCGAGCCCACCCGGGCATGCTGAGAAGCGAAGAAGAGCGGGAGCTCGAACATCACGTGGGCCACCGCCACCCCCGCGAAGGCGCCAATGGTCTGGGCGCCGAGGTAAGGCAGTACGTCGGCCCACCTCATTCCGCCCTGCCAGGCATCAGCGAGGGTGACGGCGGGGTTGAAGTGCGCGCCGGAGATGGGCCCGAAGGTGAGGATGAGCGCGACGAGCGCCGCGCCCGTGGCGAGGGTGTTGGCGAGGAGGGCCACCGCCACGTTGCCGCCGGCCAGACGCTCGCCCATGACGCCGGAGCCGATCACCGTGGCGAGGAGGAGCGCGGTGCCCAGGCTCTCGGCCACCAGTCGCCGGCTGAGACTCGATCGAGCGCTCACTCGAGCGCCCCCTCTATCGGCCCTCCACAGGCGCCCTCACGCAGAGGGGGGCTTTCGCGGACCGGCGCCGGCCAGGAACTCCTGGGCGTCTTCCATCCGGTAGACACGGGTCGGCTCCACGTCGATCCCGGCGAAGCCGGCCTGGGCGAGCTTGTCGCGATACTCCTGCTCCTCGAGCGCCCCCGCCACGCAGCCGATCCAGAGCTCGACGCTGCGCCGGATGGCGCGCGGCACCTCGCCGCGCACCACGACGTCGGAGACAGCCAGCCGTCCGCCCGGCTTGAGCACACGGAAGGCCTCGGCGAGCACGCGATCCTTGTCGGCGGAGAGATTGATCACGCAGTTGGAGATGATGACGTCCACACTCGCGTCGGGCAGGGGGATGTGCTCGATCTCGCCCTTGAGGAACTCTACGTTCCCCACTCCAGACTTGCGCTGATTCTCGCGAGCGAGGTCCAGCATCTCGTCGGTCATGTCGAGGCCGTAGGCCTTGCCCGTCGGTCCCACGCGCTGTGCGGAGAGGAGCACGTCGATGCCGCCGCCCGAGCCCAGATCAAGCACGGTCTCACCTGCTGTGAGCGCGGCGAGCGCGGTGGGGTTGCCGCAGCCGAGCGAGGCGGCGGTGGCCTCCGCGGGCACGCAGGCGGTCTCGCCCGCCGTGTAGAGCCTGGAGGTGATGGGATCGGCCTCGCGGTCCGACACGCTGCCACAGCAGGCGCGGCCGCTCGCGGTGACCTTGAGGGCGGCCTTGCCGTACTTGTCCTTCACGATCTGCCTGAGGTCGGGGTCGCTCATGGCCGCGCTCTCACGAGGCGCAGCAGGCGTTGCTCTTGGCCAGCTGGAGGCCCTGCGTCGCCTTGGCGCCGGCGACCTCGTCCTCGAGATCGTAGTTGAGGTGGTAGACCTCCCACTCGACGCCGTCGGGATCCTGCACCCAGAACTTGTCCTGGTTGGCGTGGCAGCAGTTGACGCCCATCTCCTCACGGACGGTGAGCCCCGCCGCCTTCACGCGGGCGAGGTGGGCCGTCACCGCGTCCACCGTGTCGACCTGAACGCCCACGTGATTGACCGTGCCCTCGGCGGCATGCCCGCCCTCCGACAGCGCGAGATTGACCGGCGCCCAGTCGGGCAGGAACTTCACGTAGCCCGTCTTGACCTTGACGGGATCCGCGCCGAGGAAGCGCTCGTAGAAGTCGCGGCTCTTGCCCAGATCCGATACGTGCATGTGCAGATGAACCTTCGCGCTCATGGGCTTTCTCCTTTTAGCAGCAGGCGGTGAGGAGGCGGGCCAGGGTGGTCGCCGTCTCCCGTTGCACGGAGTAGTAGATGTACCGCTCTTCCTTCCGGCTCTCCACCAGCCCGGCCCGGCGGAGAGCATCCAGATGATGGGAGAGGGTCGGCCCGGGGATTTCCACCGCGGCCTGGATCTCGCCCACGGAGACTTCCCGTCCCGTCCGCACGAGGTAGAAGAACACCTGGAGGCGTGTGAGATGGCCCAGCGCCTTGAATGCTTCGACGTGCGTCTCGTCGGCCTCCAGCTCCTTCAGGGTGAGGCGCGCTATGGTTTTCATATTTTCAAGCCTATCGAACTATCGAAGGAAGGTCAAGCGTGGTGGCGGGGGCCCGCCTGATGGAGGGCGGAGGACTATTCGCGCCGAACCAGGCTCACGCGAAGCGCCATCCGTCGAGGGCTCGGGGCCGGCTCGGGACGATTCGAAAGGGCAGATCGCGGGGTCCCAGGATTCCCGCGTCGAGGAGGGGCTGGGCGCCGCGACGCACTGCCGAGCGCTCCAGGGACGGCATGGTCCCGAGCCGCCTGGCGAGAGCATGAGCCGATTCGGGCAGCCGCAGACTGCCCCCGTCGAGCCAGAGGGGAAAGTCGCCGTGCCTCTTGTCCACCGCCCCCGCGAAGACCGGAACCTGCGTCCACAGCCGCCGCCGGCTCGCGCGGGGAATAGGCTCGGCGCGCCCGGCCGCCACGTCCCACCCCGTCATGGCCTTGGCCCATCGGTGGCCCGTGAGCGGCGTCCGGCGCCGCTTCCACGTCAAGGAGAGGGCAAGCGAGCGACCGTGGCAGACGACACGATGAGGGGTGCGGGGCGGCATGTAGAAGAGGGAGCCCGGCGCGAGATCTTGCGTGTGCCAGCCTCGCCCGACGGCCGCGTCGTGCAGGTCCGCCCGCGTGCCGGGAGCAACCGGAGGACCCGTCGTCACCGTCCGACGGCCTTCGAGCTGAAGCCATACGCTGTCCACGTCGCCGTCGTGGTGAAGCCCCATGCCCTGGCGCCCCTTGCCGTTGACCAGAAAGAGGAAGGAGCATTCCTCCCGCCCCGGCCCGAAGAGAGTGGCGCGAAGGGCAGCCATGAGGCGAGCCACGCGCGGCAGCACCTGGTGCACCTGCGGCATGTAGATGGTGGCGCCCTCGGCGAAGGCCCGTTCGATCTGTGCCCGCGTCGGTCGACGCTGGTAGCGCCGCTCGGCGGCGATCTGCACGGGAATGCCGGAGGAGGCGAGGGCGAGCGCCTCACGAAAGCGCGGAGCGAGAGCGCGCCAGGCCGGATCGCGCGCGGGAATCAGGCGGGCCGAGCTACTTCTTGGTCTCGGCGTAGCGCTTCTCGACGTAGCTGTCGAGAATCTCGAGGAACTCGGCGACGATGCGATCGCCCTTGAGCGTGAGCTTGAGGGCGCCGTCCACGAACACGGGAGCCTTGGGCTCCTCGAAGGTGCCGGGCAGCGAGATGCCGATATTGGCGTGCTTGCTCTCGCCGGGGCCGTTGACCACGCAGCCCATCACCGCCACGTTGAGCTCTTCCACCCCGGAATATTTCGCCTTCCATACCGGCATCTGCTCGCGGAGGTAGGTCTGGATCTGCTCCGCCATCTCCTGGAAGAATGTGGAGGTGGTCCGGCCGCAGCCGGGGCAGGCCGTGACCTGCGGGATGAAGCTCCGCAGCCCCAGCGACTGGAGAATCTGCTGGGCAACCTGCACTTCCTCGGTCCGGTCGCCTCCCGGCTTCGGCGTGAGCGAGACGCGAATGGTGTCTCCGATGCCCTCCTGGAGCAGGATGGAGAGCCCGGCCGCGCTGGCCACGATGCCCTTGGCCCCCATGCCTGCTTCGGTCAGACCCAGGTGCAGCGGATAGTCGGAGCGCGGCGCGAGCTTGCGATAGACGTCCACCAGGTCCTGCACGCCCGAGACCTTGGCGGAGAGGATGATGCGATCGTGAGGGAGGCCCGTCTGCTCGGCCAGCTCCGCGGACTGGATCGCGCTCTCCACCATGGCATTCATGGTCACGTCCCGCGCGCTGAGCGGCTCCCGCTGTTTCGAGTTCGTGTCCATCATGCTGGTGAGGAGATTCTGGTCGAGGCTGCCCCAGTTGACGCCGATGCGCACGGGCTTGCCGTTGTCGATGGCCACCTTGACGATGGCGCTGAAGTTGTCGTCGTGGTGCTTGCCCCCGACATTGCCTGGGTTAATGCGGTACTTGGCAAGTGCCTTGGCGCACTCCGGGTACGTGATGAGGAGCACGTGGCCGTTGTAGTGGAAGTCGCCGATGACGGGCACCCGCACCTGTTTGACGATCTCCGGTACGGCCCGCGCCGCCTCGTCATTGTTCACGGTAACACGCACGAGCTCGCTGCCCGCGGCGTGGAGCGCGTTGACCTGGGCCACCGTCCCCGTGATATCGGCGGTGTCCGTATTGGTCATGGACTGAACGACGATGGGCCGCTCGCTCCCGACCTTGATTACCACGGCCGTACGTCCCGGCCGCCTCTGGTGGGAATGCACCCGATGGGGCATAATCGCCCCTCGGCTACATCCGGCAGCGTGCCAAATCACCTGCGGGTCGCTCAAAAAGCCCCAGATGCGAGGCGGCGACCGAGAGCCGCACGCGAGGCGTACTCTCTGTACGTTGAGCGTGCGGCCGAGGGAGCCCCAACATGCATCTCGTTAAATGACGCAGATGGGCCTTTTTCAGCGACCCGCCTTCAAGGAGGCGAGCATGCTCACTGTTGAGACACCGCAAGACCTCAAGAAGCACATCGGCCAGACGCTCGGCCCCTCCGACTGGCTCGTCGTCGATCAGGCCATGATCGACAAGTTCGCGGAGGCGACGGGCGACCACCAGTGGATCCACGTAGACGTGGAGCGCGCCAAGAAGGAGATGCCGGGAGGCAAGACCATTGCCCACGGCTACCTGACCTTGTCGCTGCTGCCCCGGCTGGTCCCTCAGCTCCTGAAGGTGCAGAAGCGGAGCCGTGGCATCAACTATGGCTCCAACAAGGTGCGCTTCACGAATACGGTGCCTGCCGGCTCGCGCGTCCGCCTCAAGCAGACCATCAAGAACGTGGAAGACATCGAGGGCAACGGCGTCCGCATCACCTCCGAGATGGTGATCGAGGTCGAGGGCAAGGACCGTCCCGCCCTCGTCGCCGAGGTAATGGGCCTGCAATACGCCTAACCCTTCCTGAACCCTCTCCCCCAGCGGGGGAGAGGGCAGGGTGAGGGGGCATTCGAAGGCTGAGGAGGGCTGAGGAACCCCTAAGGCAAGCTAGCCTTGGCCTTCTCGTACGCCTTCTTCACCGACTCCATGGCCGAATCGGTGCCCGCCTTGACGGAAT
>WNFK01198692.1_pt1 | contig 10970 bp, 7 predicted proteins | sample 5400281 | NCBI WGS metagenome assembly WNFK01 (sample SAMN13153350, study PRJNA577476) | soil metagenome | isolation source: 20 cm soil on Douglas fir-dominated hillslope | place: USA:California | collected 2013-09-17
GATGACGCCGTCCGAGAGCACCATGGCCCCCTCGAGCACGTGCTGCAGCTCGCGGATGTTGCCGGGCCACGGGTAGGTCCACAGGCAGCGCAGCGCTTCCGTGGACACGGTGGCGGGCTGGCGCCACAACCGCTGCGCCGCGCGCTCGAGCAGATGCGTCACGAGCAGGGGCAGGTCGTCGATGCGCTCGCGGAGCGGCGGCATCACGAGCCGGACGCCCTGCAGGCGATAGAAGAGATCGGATCGGAAGCGCCCGTCCCCGGCCAGGGACTCGAGGTCCTGGTGAGTGGCGGCGATGACGCGCACGTCGGCGCCGATGGCGCGCGTGCCCCCCACCCGCTCGAACTGCCGCTCCTGAAGCACGCGGAGGATCTTGGCCTGCATGGCCACCGGCATGTCGCCGATCTCGTCGAGGAAGAGCGTGCCCTCGCGCGCCAGCTCGAAGCGTCCGGGGCGCGCGCGAATCGCTCCCGTGAAGGCCCCGCGCTCGTGGCCGAAGAGCTCGGACTCGAGAAGCCCCTCGGGGATCGCCGCGCAGTTGACGGGAATGAACGGGCCTTCCTTGCGCACGCTCAACCGGTGGATGGCGCGGGCCATGAGCTCCTTGCCCGTGCCGCTCTCCCCGTGGATGAGCACGGTCAGGTCGGTGGGTGCGGCGCGATTGGCCATGTCCGTCACGCGCTTGAGGCTCTCGCTCTTGCCGATGAGCTCCTCGAAGCCGCCCGCCACCTGCCCCTCCCGCAGCACCTTGACCTGCTGCTGGAGGCGACGGCGATCGAGGGCGCGCGAGACCACCACCTGGAACTCGGGCATCTTGAGGGGCTTGGTGAAGAAGTCGTAGGCCCCGCGCGTGATGGCATTCATGGCGATCTGCCGGGTGCCGTGCGCCGTCATCACGATGATGGGCGTCTCGGGGGCGAGATCGCGGCACCGCGGGATGGCGTCGAGGCCGTCCATGTCGGGGAGGCGCACGTCGAGCAGGATCAGGTCATACGATCCGGCCTTGAGCTTGTCGAGGAGCGCCCCCGCGGTGGGGGCCACCTCCGCCTCGTAGCCCTGGCGGGTGAGCGCCTCGCGGATGACGAAGGCCAGGTCCTCGTCATCTTCCGTGATGAGGATGCGTTCGCTCATGAGGGCGCTCCGACGGCCAGGACGGGGGCCGTGGTGGGCAGCTCGACAACGAAGACCGTCTCCGAGACGCCGTCGCTTTCGACGTGCAGCCGGCCGTGATGAGCCTCGATGATTTGCCTCGCGATGGGGAGCCCCAGCCCCGTGCCCCGCGGTTTGGTCGTGAAGAAGGGGTGGAAGATGCGCTCCTGGATCTCCGCGGGAATGCCCGCGCCGGAATTCTCGACGACGACACGCACGTGCTCGCCTCCGTTCGACTCGACCCGCACGCGGACCTTGCCGTCCGCGGGCCCGGCCTCGAGGGCATTGTCGATCAGGTTCGTGAACACCTCGGCGAGCCGGAAGGGATCGCCCCACACCGGGGGCACGGCATCGGCGTCGCAGCGCTCGACGATGAGCCGCCCGTCGCGCGGGCGCGTGCCCACCAGCTCGTCGAGCGTCTCCGGCAAGGCCACCGCCTGCCACACCTCGGGCTCGGGCTGAGAGAGGGTGAGCAGGTTTTCCACGAGACGGTTCTGACGATCCACGCCCACGAGCACCCGGTCGATGTACTGGCGCCGCTGGTCGCCCGCGGGGAGATCGGACTGGAGCAGCTCGAGGAGCCCGCGGATGGCGGCGAGCGGCGTGCGGATCTCGTGGGCGATGCGCGCGGCCATGCCGCCGAGGAAGGCGAGCTGATCGGCGCGCCGGATCTCCTCGCGGATGCGCCGTTTCTCCGAGGCGTCCCGGAAGACGAGCACCTGCGCGGCGGACGCCCGCCCCCAGTCCCGGCGCTGGGCGGTGATCTCGAAGAGCAGGGATTGGCCTTTGGCCGTCACCACCGCCACCTCGCGATCGTGCACCGGCTCGATCCCCGTCGCCTCGTCCTCGAGGAGCCGGGCGAGCGGGGCGTTGCCGCTCGAGAGCGGAAAGGCTCCCGTGTCGGAGAGGATGGCCTCGCCGCGAAAGCGCTCGAGGGGAAGATCGAGGAGGGTCTCCGCGGTGGCGTTGAACGAGACGAGAGCGCCCGCGGGGTCGACGAGGAGCATGCCCTCGGGCAGCCGGGCGAGGATGTCGCTGTCACGGATGAAGCGATCCATGGACAGGGTGAGGCGTCCCACCGCAGCATCGAGGGCGCCCAGCTCGTCGCGCACGGTGGTCACGGGCGGCCGGGTGGTAGCGCCGTCCAGATGCGAGAGCGCGTCGGCCTTCTCGACGATGCCCTGGATGCGTCCGGCGAACTTGAGGCCCACGATGAGGCCGCCCACCGCGGCGAGCGCCCCCGCCACCGCGGAGCCGGTGAAGAGGAGCACGGTGAGCTCTCGCGTCTGCGTGGAACACGATGTAGAGCCGGAGGGACAGACGGTAGGGAGGGCTATTCCGCGCAGGGGCCATGGCGCGCTCGGCCCCCCTACCGGAGGCCGCCCCTCATCGCCTGCCCGATGCTGAAGATGGGCAGGTACAGGGCGAAGATCACCGCGCCCGCGATGGCGCCCATCACCACGATCATGACGGGCTCGATGAGCGACGACAGGGTCGCCACCGCCTGGTCGACCTGCTGCTCGTAGTAGGTGGCGGCCTTGGCGAGCATGGTGGGCAGCGTGCCGCTCTCCTCGCCCGTGGCCACGAGCTGGGTGATCATCCCGGGAAAGTGGCCGGTCTCGCGGAGAGTCTCCGCGATGGTGCCCCCGTTCCGCATGCGCTGGGTCGCGTCGGCCATGGCGGACTCGATCACCGAGTTGCCCGAGACCTTCGACACGGTCTCCATGGCCTCGATGAGGGGGATACCCGCATTGAGGAGCACGGACAGGGTCCGGCAGGTGCGCGCCATGATGGATTTCCGGATGAGGGATCCGAACAGCGGCATCCGGAGCTTGAGGGTGTCGAAGAAGCGGCGGCCGAGCGGGGTCTGGGACAGCGCGTAGAGGAGCACGCCGAGCAGGAGCACGCCGAGGATCACCACGAGCAGATAGCTCCGGATGGTGCTGCTGATCAGGATGAGCACCCGCGTGGGCAGGGGCAGCTGGGCGTTGGCCTTGGTGTAGACGCTCTCGAAGATGGGCACGATCTTTATGATCATGAACATCACGATGAGGATGGCCACGGTGAGAATGACCGCGGGGTAGGCGATGGCGCCCTTGACCTTGCGGCGGATGGCGTCCGTCTTCTCCAGGTAGATGGTGAGGGTGTCGAGGACCACGGGGAGCGAGCCCGAGACTTCCCCCGCCCGCACGATGGAGATGTAAAGCTGGTTGAACACGTGGGGATGCTGGGCGAGGGAGTCGGCGAAGGTCGAGCCCGCGGTGATGTCGTCGCGCACCCGCTCGAGGATCTTGCTGAAGACCTTGTGGGTCGATTCGGCGGCGAGGGCGGTGAGGATGCGGACGAGGTGGAGGCCTCCCCCCAGCATGGCCGCGAGCTGTCCCGTGAAGAGCAGCACGGTGTCGAGGTTGACCCCGCTCGAGATGCGCTTGTAGGACTCCCGGAACCCGGCCATGACCGGACCGAGGTCTGCGCTCTTCGCCACCGCGCCGGCGGTGGTCGGGCTCAGCGACAGCACGATCTGTCCCCGCTCCCTGAAGCGCGTGATCAGCTCGGCCTGCTCGGCGGCCTCGGCGGTGCCCCGGCTCACCGAGCCCCGGCGATCGGCCACCTCGTACTGGTAGACGGGCATGGCTACTCGACGTCCGTAGCCACGGCCAGCACCTCTTCCAGCGTGGTAAGACCGCGCGCGGCCTGGCGGAAGCCGCTCTGCCGGAGCGTGATCATGCCGGACTCCACCGCGTAGCGCTGGATCTTGTCGCCGTCGGCGCCGTCGATGAGCATGCGGCGCACTTCGGAGTCCACCGCGAACACCTCGTAGAGCGCCATGCGTCCGGTGTAGCCCACGTTGCGGCAGGTCCGGCAGCCGCGCCCCCGGTACAGCAGCTCCGGCCCGGGATCGGGAGCGAAGAGGGCCAGCTCGTCCGGGGTGGGCCGGTACGATTCCTTGCAGTCCTTGCAGATCTTCCGCACGAGCCGCTGGGCGGCCGCCACGTTCACCGCGGAGGCCACGAGGAATGGCTCCACCCCGATGTTGATGAGGCGGACGAGAGTGGACACGGCGTCGTTGGTGTGGAGGGTTGACAGCACGAGGTGGCCGGTGAGGGCCGCCTTCACCGCGATCTCCGCCGTCTCGTGGTCGCGGATCTCCCCCACCATGATGATGTCCGGATCCTGGCGCAGGATAGACCGGAGGGAGCGCGCGAAGTCCAAGCCGATCTCGGCCTTGACCTGCACCTGCTGGATGCCGGGCTGCCGGTATTCCACCGGGTCTTCGACGGTGATCACGTTCTTGCGCGGCGACTTGATGAACTTGAGCGCGGTGTGCAGGGTGGTGGACTTGCCGCTTCCCGTGGGCCCGGTCATGAGCACCATGCCCCACGGCCGCCGGATGCCCTTCAGGAAGATGTCGAGCTGCTCCTTCTCGAAGCCCAGGTTCTCGATGCTGTAACGCTCGACCACCGCCGCCTTCTCGAGCAGCCGCAGCACGACTTTCTCGCCGTAGATGGTGGGGAGGGTGGACACGCGGAAGTCGAACTCCATGCCGTGGACGCGGGAGGAGAGCGGGATCTCGAGGAGATCGAAGAGGAGGCCGTCGATGCGGTAGCGCACGCGCGTGCGATCGTCGTACGGCTCCACGTGGATATCCGAGGCGCCGTCGAGGGCGGCGCGGCCGAGCACGTAGTTGACCACCCGCACCACGGGCGGATCGTCGGCCTGGCTCTGGAGCTGGCGGATGTCGACGGTGCTCTCCGACTGGGGCGCGGGGGGGCCGACGGAGAGGCCGAGGTCCATCTTGAGCGCGTCGTCGAGGCCCTCGCCCGTGGGCGGTCCCGTGGTGGCGCGGCGATAGGTCTTCTCGATGGCATCCTGGATGGCGCTGGCCGGACCGATGCGGAAGTCGACGTCGAGGCCGGTGGCGCGCCGCAGATCGTCCATGGCCATGACGTTCAGCGGGTCGGCGGTGGCCACGATCAGCTTCCGCCCCGAGCGCTGGGCCGCGATGACTCCGTACTGGCGGGCGACCTCCTCCGGCACGAGCTTGACCACGTCGGGGTCGAGGGCGTCGAGATCCTGGCGCGTGATCGGTTCCTTGCGGAACTGCGCGCCGAGGTACTTGAGGAGGATGTCCTCGTCGATGAGCTTCATGTCGATGAGGATCTGCCCGAGGCGCTCGCGGGTCTTGCGCTGGCGATCGAGGGCCTGGTTGAGCTGGTCAGCGGTCAGCAGCTTTTCATTGACGAGCATCTGACCCAGAGGCAGCCACGCCCAGCGGTCCTGCGACATGCTCATTCCGCGACCCGTCCCCCGCCCATCTCCTCGAGGCGGGCCACGATGGACGCGCGATCGGGATTGTCGGCCGCGCTGCGGGCGAGGAACGCCCGGTAGTGGCGCGCGGCCTCGCTGGGACGGCCCTGACGATCGAGGGCGACGGCGAGGTTGCGGTGAGCTTCGGGATACTCGGGTACCGCGCGGAGGGCCCGTCGGAGCGCCTCGACCCCGTGCGCCTCGTCTCCGGAGCGGATGAGCACCACGCTGAGATTAGTCCACGCCTCGGCGCTACCCGGATCGAGCTCGCAGGCTTCGCGGAAGGCGGTGGCGGCCGCTCCGACTTCTCCCTGGCGGGCCGCGGTGAGACCGCTCTGGATCAGCGTGGCCACGCGCTCGCGTGACGAGGTGATCGACGTCGCAGGCCCACGCACCGGCGCGGATACGGCAGCGATCATCGGCGTCTTCACGGCGGGACGGACCACAGGCGGCGGGCGGAGCCACAGGGTGAGGGCGAGAGCACCCATACCCACCACAATAACCAAAGTGGCCACAATACGCCATTGACGTGGTGCGGCGCTCTCCCCGAGGTGCGGGAGACCTCCCAAACCGGGACGAGAAGCCCGTTTTTCGTCCATTCGCGCGAAGACATCGACGAGCCGGCTCACTGGACGCCGCTTTCCACGATGCTCGGGCTGGAGCGGCCGGCGGCGACCCGCGAGAGCGCCATCACGGTTCGGGGCCCGATGACGCCGTCCTCGTGGAGTCCCCCCACCGCCCGCTGGAAACGGCGTACCGCCTGCTGGAAGCGGCCGTCGTAGGTCGACGGTGCCGGCCCGCTCAGATAGCCGAGCTTCTGGAGGCGGAGCGCGGTGGTGGAGAGCACGGCCGGTGTCATGTCCGAGCGCGGATCAGCCGGGAGCTGATCCACGTTCCTCCACACGATCCACGCCGCCCGGGTCCACGCCGGGTCGAACGAGTCCAGGGCAAAGCGGGCCTCTTCGCCGGACGGAGACACGAGCGTGGCCGTCCCCCGATCGATCCAGCGCAGGAGATGCGGCCGGCCCGCCGGCGCATCGGCCAGCTCGAGCAGCGCGGGAAGGCCGATCGAGCGGAGATCCGAGAGAGTGAGCGCAGGCAAGTAGGTGGCGACGAGCTGGTAACGGGCGGCCACCCCCGCGATGTCGAGCGTGCCGTCGGCATTCTGCGGCCACGAGGGCACGGCCTTGTCCCCCGAGGCATCCGGCACGCCCCAGATGGCGAGGAGCTGCGCCACGAGCCGACGCTGGGCGTCGAGAGCCGCGGAGCCTTCGGCCTGGGCACTCTCGATCCTCGAGCCTTCAGAAGCACCGCCGATCAGAGCGGGAGCGGGCACGGCGGCGACAATGGGGGTGGAAGCCAGGACCATGCTCGCCGTGGGCACGGCGGGCGCGAGGGCGGCCGGGGACACCGATGGAACCGGTGCGCTGACTCCCGCGGGCGTTGGCGACAGGAGGAATGGGTTGCCCACGGCGGCCCGCAGTCCCTCGACACGCCAGAGCCCCCAGTAGCCCGTGGCAGCGCCCGCGCCCAGCAGCGCGATGGCCACTCCGGCGGCGACGGCCGCGCGCCGAAGGCTGCGCCCTCCCGTCCAGACGCGCGTGTAGCGATGTCGCCCGTGACGGCCGCCCTCGAGATTCCGGGCCGCGCTCGTCACGAGGCCGGGGGTGATCTCGCGGACGCGGTTGCTGTAGCCCGCCATGAGGGCCCGGTCGCAGACGAGATTGATCACGCGAGGAATGCCGTGACTGAACTTGTAGATCTGGGCGAGCGATCCGCGGGTGAACGGGAGCGCGCCGGGAAGACCGGCGATGCGCATGCGGTGCTCGACGTAGCGATAGGTCTCCTTGCGCGGCAGGGGCTTGAGGTAACAGCGGATGCCGATGCGCTGATCGAGCTGGCGCAGCTCGTTGAGCCGCAGCTTCTCCTCGAGCTCCGGCTGACCCACGAGAAGGATCTGGAGCAGCTTGCGGGTCGGCGTCTCGAGGTTCGACAGGATGCGGACCTGCTCGAGGCACTCCACGCTCATCTGCTGCGCCTCGTCCACGATGACGAGCACGGTTTTGCCCTCGCTGCCCGCGGCGAGCAGGTGCTGGGAGAGGGTGGCCATGAGCTCGCCCTTGGTGCTCCCGCGCCGCTCCACTCCGAGATCGTCGAGCAAGGTGGCGATGAGATCGACGTCGGACAGATGCGGATTGAGGAGGAGCGCGCTCTGGATATTGTCGGGCAGATCGCGGAGAAGGGCCCGGCACAGGGTGGTCTTGCCCGTGCCCACGTCGCCCACCAGGGCCATGAGGCCCTTCTGGCTCGTGATGCCGTAGAGGAGCGCGGCGAGAATCTCGTGATGGCCCTTGGACCGCAGGAGGAAGCGCGGATCAGGGGTCAGGACGAACGGCGGATCATCGAGGCTGTAATAGGCCTCGTACATCTCAGGCTATCTCCCGCGTTTTCCGTGCTGCCGCATCGTGTGATCGCATCATGAGGGCCTCAGTTGGACCTGTCCTTGAGAGCCAGCGGCGACGGGCAGGCCGGCGTGGTGGTGGGCGCCTGGCCCCCGATCACAGTGGGCGTCATGAACACCACGAGCTCACGCTTCCGGTCGTCCTGGCCTTTCTGCTTGAAGAGCCAGCCGAGAACCGGGATGTCGCCGAAGACCGGCACCTTGCGGATCTGATCCCGCGTGCTGATCTGGGTGATGCCGCCGATGACGAGGCGCTGGCCCTCGAGCATCATGGCCTCCGTCTGCGTCTTCTGGGTGTTGATGGCCGGGGGAGCACCGTTGGGCCCCAGGTCCACGGGCAGGCCGCGAGTGTCGTTCTGCACGAGCACGGTCATGCGCAGGCGATGCGCCCCTCCCGTCCGGGTCACCTGGCTCGGCGGAGTCTGCGCGTCCACCCTGCACACCACGGCGGGAATCACCTCGAGCTTCAGCGTCGCGTTCTTGAACTGGACCTGCGTTCCCGCCGCGCTGATGGTCGAGTAGGGAATCTCCTCGCCGAGGGCGACGAAGGCCTTTTGATTCTCACTCACCACCACTTCCGGGCGCGCGAGCGACTGGGCCCGATTCTGGATCCTGAGCGCCTCGAGGGCGAGGTTCAGGTCCATGTTGGCCCCGACGATGCCGAAGGCGAAGCCGCCACCGCCGGAAGCGGCCGCGCCGTCGAGCAGGCTCCCGATGGGCAGATTGACGAGATTGCCGCCCGTGGCGAGACCGGTGGTGCCGCTGACCGGGATGACGTTAGTCAGGGGCAGATTGGGATTGGGTGACGAGAAATTTGCCGGGGCGATGCCGGAGGTGAGGTCCTGCCCGGAGGTGAAGCCCCGTCCCACGATGGCCGTTCGACTGTTGACGCTGAGCAAGCCCCCGCCGCCCCACTGGACGCCCAGCGCGAAGAGGTCGGTGCGGTCGAGGAGCTCGAGCCTCGACTCGATCTTGACCTGCGGCGGCAGCAGGTCGAGGTGCTCGTTGATGGCCTCCCTGGCCCGCCGCATCTGCTCGTCGTAGAGGCGGAGCACGATGCTGTTCGTCTCACAATCGGTGCGGATGGTCGGCGACGTCTCGGCCGTGGAGATATTGAACGATCCGCCGGGCGTGAGGCCGGCCAGCCCGCCCGCTCCGGGCGCGGGCTCCGCCGGGACCGCCGGGGCCACAGGTTGAGGACCGAAGAGCGCGGAGAAGGGCGGCATGGCGCCCAGGCCACCGGGTGGTCCCACGATCGTGCCCGGCACCGCCTGGAGGCCCTGCAGACCGTAGGCGCCGGAGGCGGCCCGAGCGAGGTTGGCCGCCGTCCGCTCCTGCTCGCTCTGGGCGCTCGCCCCGCCGCCCCCCGTCGGGTCGAGGGCCTCCGGGACGAGCTTGGTGGCGTCGTCGGGCTTCTTCACGCGGCAGGCTGTGAACGTCGCGTTCGGTCCGATGCCGACCATGGCCGCCACGGCCTTGCTGATCAGGCCGGGATCGGCGTAGCGGAGCCGGATGATCTCCTGCTTGATCTCGCCGCGACGGGCGATCAGCTCCGCGTTCTTTCTCGTCACCTCGGAGGCGGCGAGCTGGATGGAGCTGTCGGCGGCCTGCTTCTGGAGGTCGTTGATCCGCTTGGTCAGATCGGCGTCACGGCCCGCTCGAATGATGAGGGCGTCGTTGCGACTCCGCTCGTCCTGGACGAGACGGGCTGCGGTGCTCACGCGCAGGAGCTCGCCCTGTCGGATGCACACGAGCCCGCTCGACTCGAGAATGGCCTGGAAGACGTCACGCACGGGGGCGCGGTAGAAGTCGAGGGTGACGGAGCCCTTGACGTCGTCAGTCACCACCATGTTGACCATGTAGCTCTTCGCGAGCAGGCGGAGCGTATTCGGCGTCGCCGCATCCCTCAGAGACAGGTTGACCGTCTCCGTGGGCAGGCGCTCGTAGCAATCGAGGCTGCGCGGGCTCGGGATGGTCGGATCCAGCGGAGCGGGCGGCGGGGTCTGGGAGAATGCGACCGAGATGCACAGCAGCGGCAACACGGCTGCGGCCACCGTAAGCATTCGCGTCAGGGCGTGCATGGCTTCCTCTACCTCCCTCTCAACTCAGACTGGCCTCTCAACTCGGACTGGCCTCTCAACTCGGACTGCCCTCTCGACTCGGGCTGATTTCTGGAATCACCGGGAATTCGCGGCACGGCAGGGCGGAGCGCGGACGCCCCCTCTCCCGTCGACGGTGGCCCCGGCTCAGGTGGTTGGCCGGGGGCGGCCACGGTGCGGGGCGGCGCTCCGATCTCGGGGAGCCCGAGACGGCGTGGAACGCCATCGGGCTGACGCAGCACGACCACGGTGTCCGTGATGTGCTCCACGGTGTGCCCGCCCACCTTGTCGCCCGCGCGCACGATCTGATTGTTCAGGATGGCCAGATGGCCGCCGGGAAAGCCCACGATGCCCTGCAGGTCGAAGGCCTGCTTCGGCGCGGCGCTCTGGGCCTCGCGGGGCCGCTCCACAGACGGACTGGGGTCCCGGCGGGGCGAGAGGCACGCCGCTCGCCTTGGCCGCGTCGTCGATGATCCTTCGCGCCTGCTGGGTCAGCTGCAGCGCGGTGACCCTGAAGCGAGCGAGAACTTCCGGCGTGACGCGCACGGGACGAGCGGGCTGTCCCGCCACCGCGACCGGCGGCTGGGGCGTCTGGGACTCCATGGACACGTTCTCGAGAGTGCCGCGGTCATTCTCGACTCGCGTGGCCAGGTCCACGAGGTCCTGGAAGGGGCCCTGGACGGTGACGGCGTGCCACGACTTGCTGAACTGCGGCGTGTCTTGCTGCTCGAGGGGGCCCACGGCCAGTACCCGGAGACGCGAGCCCTGGGCAAGATCGGCTACCCGCGAAAGGAAGGCCACGGGATCGCCCGTCGTCCCCGTCCAGCTCATCTCCTGGAGTATGGACGAGTTGGACTTCATCTCCACGAGGGTTTCCTGCTCCTTCTGCGAGATGGCGGCCTTGAGCCTCGCCACCTCGGCGGCGGCGGTGACGCTCCGGGTGGTGAGCGAGC
>WNFK01243905.1_pt1 | contig 10970 bp, 9 predicted proteins | sample 5400281 | NCBI WGS metagenome assembly WNFK01 (sample SAMN13153350, study PRJNA577476) | soil metagenome | isolation source: 20 cm soil on Douglas fir-dominated hillslope | place: USA:California | collected 2013-09-17
AGCGGCGCCCACGTCGCCAGGATGAACTGGTCGCCGATGGCGCACAGGCTCACGAGCGCGAGCACGCAGAGCGATCCGTTCGAGAAGAGACTGCGCAGACGCTGGCGGACCGGCACTCGGGTCATGGGCGGCGGCGGCGCCGGCACGTATCGGGCGATCAACACCGCGGCGACGATCGGGCCGAGCCCGAAGAGCATCATCACGGTCCGCCACGGAAGGATCTCCACCAGGAGCCCACCGACGACGAGCCCGAAGGTGAGCCCGAGGCCCGGCCCGGAGAACGACACACCCTGACCGAAGCCGATGCGATCGGGCGGCGTGACCGTCGCGATGATGGCCCGGTCGTTCGAGAAGAGCGATCCTTGAAACGCGCCGGTCAGCGCCCGCGCCAGGAACAGGGTGACCAGCGAGCCGGCCAGGCCGGTGAGCCCCGCGGCGAGCGCGCCGCCGAGCAGCCCGAGCAGCAGGATGCGGCGGCGGCCGAACCGATCGCCCAGGAGCCCCGACGGAAGCTGCATGAGCGCGTAGGCGTAGAAGAACGCCGACGCGAGCAGGCCGGCCCTCGTGTAGGAGAGCTGCAGCTCGTCGATGATCGAGGGCAGCAGCGCCGAGAACCCGATGCGGATGACGAAGTTCGCCGCCCACGCGAAGATGAGCAGCACCCACACGACCACGTACGAATGAAGGGGCGACACGCGATGGGGAGTCTAGACGAACCGGGAGACCACGTCGCTCGCCAGGCGCTCGAGCTGATCGAGGTCGTAGTCGCATGTCGCCATGATCATGTCCTGAACGCCGGCGGCCTCGAGGTCGCGAATGCGCTCGACGATCTCGAGGGTCGTCCCGAGGAAGTACGACTGCTGAAGGTTCTCGAACGTCCGGTGGGCGCCCATCACGCGCTCGAAGACCGGGCGCTGGAGCCGCAGTGCCTGCTCGCGGTCGGTCGTGTCGACCAGATGGAGAAAGTTCAGGTGGCCGTAGCGGAGTGAGCTCGGATCGCGTCCGACCTTGACGCAGTGCTCGCGAATCGCGCGGACGTCGTCCTTGACCATTTGCTGGCTGCCGGCGGCGCGCGCCAGCCAGCCGTCGGCGGCGGCGATTCGCGAGAGCACCGCCGGAACGATGTACGGCTTGTCGGGTGAGAGCGCGGTCTGGATCTTGGACCCGCCGCCGACCCAGAGCTCGGGAAAGCGCGGCAGCAGCGGCTCGATCGTCACGTGCTGAAAGCGGTAGTAGCGGCCGTCGAAGCTCACGTCGCGCTCGGTCAGGAGACGGCGGAGCGCGGCGATGATCTCGTCGGTGCGCCGGCCACGCTCGGAGAGCTTCATGCCGAGCGTCTCGAACTCGTGCTGGTCCCAGCCCGGCCCGACGCCCAGCACGAAGCGCCCGCCCGACAGGTGCCAGAGCGTCTGGATCTCGCGGGCCAGCGGGACCGGATGATAGTAGGGCGCGATGAGCAGCCCGGTCGCCAGACGGATCCGCGTCGTGACGCTCGCCGCGTGCGCCAGGCACAGCAGCGGCGACATCCAGACCGTGCCGTAGAGACCGGGCGCCTCCAGGAAGTGCTCGGCGACCCACAGCGCGTCGAAGCCGAGCGCCTCGGCCTTGCGCGCGAATTCTTTCACGCGCGCCGCCTGGTCGAAGCGCAGGTCTCGCCAGGCGAACGTCGGAAGGTAGACGCCGAATCTCATCGCGCGCCGATCGCGCGTGAAGCTCGCGCTACTGTGCCCTTCCCCGCATCGACGCCGGCTGACCAGGAAGCTTCAGCTTCTTGCCGGTGTCCGTGATCTTCGCCCCGTCGACCTTGAGGATCGACACGTCGCGGTCAGTGAAGTTGCCGACGTAGAGATACTTGCCGTCGGGACTGAACACCAGGCCTTCCGGCAGCCCGCCCACCTCGACCTCACCGACCTTCGTCACCTTCTTGCCCTCGATCTTGAGCACGGCCAGGGTGCCGTTGCGCTTGGTGTTGAACCACGCGCTCTTGGGCACACTGGCGCCGCCGAGCAGCACGGCCACCGCCACGTCGCCCTTCGGGCTGATCGCGAAGCCCTCGGGCGCGTCGCCGACCACGACGCGATCGATCACGCGCGGCGGCTGCTGCTCGAGATCGATGACGCTGACGGTGTCGACGTGGCCGTCGGGCGAGCCGGAGTTGCCGTTGTCGGCGCTGATGCCGATCTTGCCGTCGGACGTGACGTCGATGTTGTAGGGCCAGAGGCCGACGGGCATGTCGTGCTTGGTGTTGGTGACCTTCTGCCCCTCGATCGTGAGCAGCGCGATCTTGTGGGCCGCGAACTTGGTCACGAGCGCGCGCTTGCCGTCCGGAGTGAACGCCACCGATGCGACCTCGTCGCCCATGGCGATCGTATCGACGAGCTTGACGTCGTTGCCGCTGATCGAGAGCACGCTGATCGACTTGTCCGCGCGATTGGCTACGAGGGCGAGGTTTCCGGCCCGGTTGATGGCGAGCCCCGACGGCTGCTTGCCGATCTCGATGGTGCCGACCTGACTGGGCGGGCTCGTCTTGAGATTGAGGACGTAGAGCTTCGTGTCGGGTTGAGGCTTCCAGCTCGTCCCGTCCTGAATCCAGTCGACGGAGTTGGCGACGATGGCCAGCCGCTCGTCGGGCGTGATCGCCAGATTGACCGGCGGACCGAAGATCGAGTTCATCAACGGGAAGCTGATCAGGATCTTCGGCGCCTCGCGGTCCGTGATGTCCACGACGGAGATCGTGTCCTTGCCGGGTGCGGCGACCGACCGGTTGCCCCCGGCGTCGAAGACGACCTTTTCGTCGTGGCCGATGATCATCAGATCGGCGAGGGCCGGCTGCGCCCACGCGGTCAGCGCGAGTGTCAGGACGAGGAGCAAACGCACGAACGTGGGGGCACGGCGATCACGGGACGTCATCGGTGGCTCCTCCTTGAGGCACGCTTCCGCGGCCGGAGCGATGGTGGCACAAACGGTTCGGCGTTGCCAGACCACCGTTCGTGGTGCGCGGCGCGGCCTTGCGGCCGCATGGAGATCGCCCGTACACTTTGCGGCACGACGCGCGGAACGCCGAGCAACGACCGCGACCCGCCGGGCCGGTTGGGCGGAGATGCGGGAGGCCAGTCATGCGATGGCAGATGGGCAGGCGCAGTGACAACATCGAAGACCAGCGCGGCATGCCGGTCGGCCGTGGGGCCGTCGTCGGGGGCGGCATCGGCACCGTCGTGCTCGTCCTCCTGGCGCTGTGGTTCGGTGTGGACCCGAGCGTGGTCCTGCAGGGCGTGGATCCGGGCGACTCGCGATCCGCGCCGAGCGTCCCGCAGCAGCGCGCGCCCGCCCGCGACGAACCGCTGCGGGATTTCGTCTCGGTGATCCTCGCCGACACCGAAGACACGTGGGCCGAGCTCTTCCGCCAGATGGGCCGGCAATATCAGGCGCCGCATCTCGTGCTGTTCAGCGGGGCGATCCAGTCGGCCTGCGGCTTCGCCGAAGCGGCCGTCGGTCCCTTCTACTGTCCCGGCGATCGCAAGGTCTACATCGATCTGTCGTTCTACCGTGACCTGCGCGACAAGATCGGTGCGCCCGGCGACTTCGCCCAGGCGTACGTCATCGCGCACGAGGTCGGCCACCACGTGCAGAACCTCCTCGGGATCGCCGGGCGAATCCAGGAGGCGCAGGGCAAGCGCAGCCGCACCGACGCGAACGCGCTCCAGGTGAAGATGGAGCTGCAGGCGGATTGCCTTGCCGGGGTCTGGGCGAACAACGCCCAGCGCGCCAGGCAGATCCTGGAGTCGGGCGACATCGAGGAAGGCTTGAACGCCGCCGCCGCGATCGGCGACGACCGCCTCCAGCGCCAGGCTCAGGGCCGCGTGGTGCCCGAGTCATTCACCCACGGCAGCTCCGCGCAGCGCGTGCGCTGGTTCAAGCGCGGCATCGAGACCGGCGATCCCGGTCAGTGTGACACCTTCACGGCGGCCAAGCTCTAGGCGATCGCCGGGCGACGAGAGAGCGCATGACCGACGCGGGCACCCGGTGGGACTACGACGTGGCGGTCATCGGCGGCGGGCCGGGCGGCTCCACGGCCGCCACGGCGCTGGCCCAGCGCGGCCGCAAGGTCGTGGTGCTGGAGCGCGAACGATTTCCGCGCTTCCACATCGGCGAATCGCAGCTTCCGTGGACCAATGAGATCCTTCGCACGCTCGGTGTGCGCGACACGATCGCGGCAGCCGGGTTCGTCGAGAAGTGGGGTGCCAGCTTTCGCGGCCCCGATGGGCCCGACGAGCGATACGCCGACTTCCAGTTCGCGCGCGAGACGCCCACGCCCCAGACGTTTCAGGTGCTGCGCGAAAAGTTCGACGAGATCCTGCTGCGCCACTCCGAGAAGTCCGGCGCCCGGGTGCTCGAAGAGCATCGGCTGGTCGACGCCGCGTTCGACAAGGACGGCGTCACGCTCAGCTTCTCGGACAAACACGGCGGCGCCGGGACCATGCGAGTCGGTGTCGTGATCGACGCCTCGGGACGGGCCGGCGTGCTGGCCAAGCGCTTCGGCCGTCACGAGCCCGATCCGCTCTTGTTGAACATCGCGGTCCACGCGCAGTACGAGGGCATTCCACGCTCATCGGGGCGCCGGGCCGGGGACATCCGCATGTTCACGCGGCCGGACATGGGCTGGCTGTGGTTCATTCCGCTCTCGGAGACCGTCATCAGCGTCGGCGCGGTCATCCCGCAGGTCGTCCACCGCCGCGAGTCGAAGGCGACGCCCGAAGAGAGCCTAACTCACTATCTCGCCGGCACGCCCGCCGCGCTGCCGCTGCTCGAGAAGGCGCAACGGGTGTCACCCGCGCGGTTTGACGCCGACTACTCCTACCTGGCCACCACGATGTCCGGGGACCGCTGGGTCGCAGTCGGCGATGCGGCGGCGTTCCTGGATCCCGTCTTCTCCACCGGGGTGATGCTGGCCATGCAGGGCGGCCTCGAGGTGGCCGAGGCGATCGACAACGGCCTGCGGACCGGCGATGTGTCCGCGCGGATCTTCGCTCGCTACGAGCGGGCCGTGCGCGGGCGCTTTCACCACTTCCGGCGCTTCGCCGTCGGGTTCTACGAGCCCGCGTTCCGCAAGCTCTGGTACTCGCGCCCGCCGCTCCGCAGCATCTTCGACGCCGTCGTGTCCGTGCTGGCAGGGAACTGGCGCCCGTCGATCGCCACGCGGGCTCTGGTCGAGGTCTTCTTCGCGGTCGTCGCTGCGGAGCGCGCGCTCCTGAAGCTCAGGCGCCGCTCGAACGCCTAGCCGTCAGCGTCAGTCGGCCGCCGCCAGACCCGAGCGCCCCGTCGGGCTTGCCGCGCGCGAAACGCGCCAGAGCGATCCGGCGAGCGCCGCGAGCAGCATGACCGCCGCCGTCGTCAGCACGACTTGCCATCCCCGATGGTGAAGCAGCTGCCCGGACGACAGTGAGGTCACGGCCGCCGTTCCGAAAACCAGAAAATCGTTGGCGGCCTGCGTGCGCGAGCGCTCGGCCGGCGCGTAGGCTTTCGTCACCAGGGTCGAGCCGGCCACGAACATGAAGTTCCAGCCGATCCCGTTGAGGGTCATGGCCAGGAAAAAATTGTGCACGCCCACGTCGAGCCACGCCGCCGCCACCGCGAGCAGGTTGAGCGTGATGCCGAGCAAGATGACGGTTCGCTCACCCCAGCGCTGGACGAGCGTACCGGTGAAGAAGCCGGGCAGGAACATCCCGACGACGTGCCACTGGATGACGAACGCCGTGTCCGCGAACGTGTGGTGGTGGGCCATCATGGCCAGCGGCGTCCCGGTCATCAGAAGGTTCATCACCCCCTGCCCCATCATCTGGGCGAGGACGGCCACGATGAAGATCGGCTGGCGCACGATCTCCGCGATCGGGCGTGCCGGGCCGGCGACCAGGGCCGTCTCATCCGACGGAGGCGGCATGCGGAGACCGGCGAGCCACGCGGCGGTGAGCACGCCGAGCACCGGCACGCACAGATACGAGCCCAGGTACCTCGTATCGAAGAGCTGCACCGTCGCGCGAGCGAGCATCGGCCCGATGAACGCGGCGGCCAGGCCGCCCGCGAGCACGAACGAGATGGCGCGGCTGCGGAATTCGGGAAGCGACGTCTCGGCCGCCGCGAACCGGTACTGCTGGGCGAAGGCCATCGAGACTCCGAGAAACAACGCCGCGGCGACGAGGAGCCAGAACTGACCCCGAGCCATCGCCGCCATGCTGATCAGACCCCCGGTCATCGCGCACAGGGCGCCCACGACGAAGCCGACTCGGCGGCCCACGCGCTTCATGAGCAGCGAGGCGGGAATGGTGCTGAGCGCGGTGCCGATCACGGCCATCGTCGAGGGCAACGTCGCCAGCGCTTTGTTGCTGGCCAGCGCGTAGCCGGCGAGGCTGCCCACGGCGGCGATGAGCGTCACCGAGGTGGAGGACGTCGCCTGGGTCAGCGTGAGAAGAAGGACGTTCCGGAGCCGAAAGTTCACTAGCACTGAAGGCGGACGGCGAGATCCTCGAGGTCTTTGGCGACGACGTCCCAGTCCGACTCGGCCTCGAGGTCGGTCCGTTGCCCCGGGCCGTATTCGATCGGGCGCGGGACGAAGGCCGTCGCCATCCCCTCGCCGCGCGCCGCCGCGAGATCGTAGTTGTGGGCGGCGACCATCATGACCTCTTCAGGCCTGAGGCCGAGCAGGGAGACCGCCGTGCGATACACCTCCGGCCGCGGCTTGTAGCAGCGGGCGTTCTCGGCGGTGATGATGCAGTCCCACGGCAGGCCGGCGAATCGCCCGAGCTCGACCATCCCGATGAAGCTCGCGTTGGAGAGCGGCGTGACGATGTATCGACGCTTCAGGCGCTGGATACCGGCGACCGAGTCGGGCCACGGCCGCAGCCGCCACCAGACGCGCGCGAGCCCCTCGATCTCGTCGGTCGCGAGACGGCTGATGCCGTGCATGACGAGAAGCTCATCCAATCGCGTCCGATAGATCGCGTCGACGGTGGTCCACGGGATCTCTCCGCGATTGACCCTGTCCATGCTCGGACGGTAGGCCGCCTTCCACTCGTCGAGAAACTTGACGCAGTCGAGCGCGGGCGCCTTTCGATCGGCGAACGACCGGAGCTCGGCGAGAACGCTCGTCCGCCAGTCTACGACCGTGCCGTAGGTATCGAAGGTGAGCGCGCGAACCGTCAGCGGGGGCGCCTGCGAGTTCCGGTACCGAACCGCTCCATGCCGAGCCCGTCTTCGCCGGGGACACATCGTGGATCGCCCACACCGACGTACAACCGAAACGACTCTCGAGCCGGGTCAGAACGGGGTGGAGTCGGGCGGTCCTGAATGTCATCGCCCCGCCTGGTCGAGTCGATGGAAACCGACGATGCCGGCGGGGTCATCTGGAGCAGGAGGTTGGGCCGGGGGGGCTCCTGAGCGCAGGCCGGCGCCACGAAGGAGGCACCGGCGAGCAGCATGGCGATACTTTTGACCGGATTCATCGCGTCCCCCAAATTCTCTCCTTTCCCCGCTGGGAAGTCCACTCGGCCCTTCCGCGGAGGTTGTGAAGGGCGCTTCTTTTCCCTATGCTTGACGCGTCTACGAGCAGCGAGCCTCAACACCAACGAGCGAGGAATCCCGCATGAGCTCCGCCCGTAAGCAGGTCGCCGTCGTGGTCGGGGCCACCTCCAAGTGGCAGTCCGATGGACGCAACACCAAGCTGGCCCACGGGAAAGTGCTCGACGACAGCCAGATCCCCGTCGGCATGCGCTGGGGGGTCGGCGGAGCCATCGCCCAGAAGTTCGCCAAGGAAGGGTTACTCGTCGTGCTGACGACCCGTCACGCCGCCAACGCCTCGGCGCTGGAGAAGGCGATCATCGAGCAAGGCGGCCATGCCACGATCGTCGAGCTCGACCTGGTGTCGCGCGAATCGATCTCGCGAGCGTTCGCCACGATTCGCCAGCAAGTCGGCGACCCGGACGTCCTGGTCTACAACGCCGGCTATCTCGAGGGGCGCGACTTGCCGCCGGACAAAGAGCTGCTGGAACACGTCCCCGTCGAGATATTCGAGACCGCCCAGCACGTCGCCAGTCGCGGCCCGTTCCTGGTGGCCCAGGAAGTGCTCCCCGCCATGCGTCGGCGTGGCGCCGGCTCCTTCCTCATCTCGAACAACCAGTTCTCGCTGCGTGGGCGCAAGCGCCTGACCGGACAGTCGCTGTACTATCCGCGGGTCATGATGCGCACCCTGGCGCAGGTGCTCACGGAAGAATATTCCGAGCACGGCGTCCACGTGGCCAATGTCGTGATCGACGGCCTCATCGACTCGCCGGGCACCCGAGCCCTTCCGAGAGCCCAGAAGAATCCTGAGATCGTGATGAATCCCGTGAAGATTGCCGAAGCGTTCTACTACCTTCACACTCAGGACCGATCCTGCTGGACGCACGAGCTGCAGCTGACACCGTTTGCGACCAAGCCGAGCTTTTAAGGCCCAGGAACGCCGAGAGGATGACGATGGATCATGTCGTGTACGACCGCGAGCCGCCAACGAACTTGACGACGATGGTGATGGCGTTTGGGGGCTGGATCGACGCCGGCCAGGCGGCCACCGGTGCCCTGCGCCACCTGGTCACCGACCTCTCGGCCGCGCGGCTGGCCTGCATCGACCCCGAGCAATTCTTCGTGTTCACCCAGGAACGGCCGGACGTGAAGATGCGGCCCGACGAGAGCCGCGAGATTCACTGGCCGCGGAGCGAGTTCTTCGCGTGCGCTCCAGCGGAGGGCCGTGACGGCCTCCTGCTCTTCTGTGGCCCGGAGCCCCATCAGCGGTGGCGCGCGTATACGACCGCGTTCCTCGATCTGGCCGTGCGCTGCGGCGTGCGCAGAATCGTCTCGCTCGGAGCGCTCCTGGCCGGCGCGCCGCACACGCGTCCAATCCGTGTGACCGGCCGTTGCACCGACCCCACCTGGCGGTCCGTGCTCGAAGCCTGGGGCATTTATCGTCGTCCGACCTACGAAGGCCCGACCGGCATTTCCACGGTCCTCCTGGATGCCGCGGAGCAGCGGGGAATCTCGCACCTCGGATTCATGGGTCAGGCGCCCCATTACTTGCAAAGCGCCGAGAATCCGGCGGCGGTCCACGCACTGTTGACCTATGTGGCCCGCCTGCTTCACCTGAGCCCGGATCTGTCCCAGTTCACCGAGGCGATGAAGGACTTTCGCACCCAGTGCGATCGCGCGGTGGCTCGGGATCGCGCCACCCGCGAGCACGTGCAGCAGCTCGAGCAGCAGTACGACGCGACGGCGGGCGAGGAGCAGTCGACCTTACCGAACGAGGAGCTCGACTCGGAAAAGCTGATGCAAGAGCTGCAGGACTTCCTGCGGGTGCAGCGCGAGCGCGGCGAGGAAGGGCCCAAGTAGGTGGCGATGCGAAGTCTGAGGCAGTGGGTCTGGCTCTGGACGCCGATGGTCGCCGGCTGCGGTCTCATGCTCTACGACAAGGGCAGCGAGGTCTACTCCGCCGGCGGCATCAGCCTCGTGTACACCGAATGGGTCGCGCCCAAAGACAGGAGCTGGCAGAAGGACGCGTACGAGTGCGACATCGAGGCACGCGAGGCCGCCCCCAACATCATCCGCCCCATCGGGCAGCGCCAGGCGCTCGCCGAGCGATGCCTCGTTGCGAGGGGATACACTCGGCGCTGATCGAGACTCGAGAAACCTGACTAGGCCGAGGCCCCACGTCCGGGGAGCTCGAGCCCCCCGGGACGTGGGACGGTCCGCTTACTTGCGGCTGATCTTCCAGATAACGCCCGTGCCGGGAATCTGCACGAGCGGCGCGTCGGCGGGATCGAGGAACTGCGACTCCGGATCAGCCTGACCGAAGTCGCGAACAGCGCCGTAGTCGACGAGATACAGATTGCCGTCGGGGCCGAACATCGCGGTGATCGGCCGGTTGATTCCGCGGAGCTGGGCCACGAAGGCCTGTTCGCTCTCCCCCACGCACTCCGGGGCGCGTCCGGGGACGACGACCTGATCGGCCTGCGGGCAGTTGAAGGCAAACCGTGACTGCTGGAGCTGCAGAGGCTCGTTCGGACGGCTGAAGTTCACGAGCTCGATGTCGTGGCCCACCTCGGGCGTGCCGTTCGACTTCGAGAAGCCGAAGTCGCCCTCGCGCGAGACGAAGGCGGCGCCTCTCTTCACGATGCCGGTCACGAACGAGTTGGGCGCGAAGTCGAGCCCGACCGCCGCGGAGTTGGCCGGCTCGAGCGCCAGCGGGGCCGTGATGGCCTGCGGCGGAAACGCCAGGACCGGCCGGACGGGCTTGCCGACGTCCAGGGCCGGATTGTCGTCTGCCGGCCCGCCGACCGGGTTGAACACCGCTTGCGTCGAGTCCAGGAAGCCGAATCGGTCCGGCCAGCCGTGGTAGTCGGGCGTGCCGTCGTGGTTCTGTTTGGCCAGGTGCAAGCGGTCCGGCGAGTTGTTGGTCGGTCGCGCGCCGCGCTCGTCCTCGCCGTTCTCCGAGACCAGGAGGCCTCCCTTGAGCGCGTGGTCTTCGGGCGCGAAACGGATGCCGAACGGGTTGCGATAGCCCCAGGAGAACGGCTCGATGGTCGCCTTCGGATTGGGGCCGTGGATCCTCGCCCTGAGAATAGCGCCGGTACAGATGCCGGGCCCGGTCGCGTCCTCGAACGCCGGCACTATCGCGCCCGGCCGGCGCACGTTGTGATTCGAGTATCCGCTGGTCTGATGACCGTCCGTGCCCGGGGTTGCGGGGAACAGGTTGCTGCTCAGCGTGATCCTCTGGCACGCGACCTCGTGCTGGTTGCCGCCGCCACCGTTGTCGTGACCCGTGACGGCAGAGTTGGTCGCGGAGCCCTGGGCCCAGTAGATCCAGCCGTTCTTGATTTCGATCGTCTCGGTCGGGTGGTCGCCGGTCGGCAGCCCGGTGATAAAGGGTCTGACTCGCCCGTTCCTGAGAT
>WNFK01247349.1_pt1 | contig 10966 bp, 12 predicted proteins | sample 5400281 | NCBI WGS metagenome assembly WNFK01 (sample SAMN13153350, study PRJNA577476) | soil metagenome | isolation source: 20 cm soil on Douglas fir-dominated hillslope | place: USA:California | collected 2013-09-17
GGCCATCTTGCGCGCCTTGCCCATCCATTGCCCGACCATGCGCAGCACGCCCGGCAATTCCTTCGGGCCGATGGCGATCAGCGCGACAACCGCGATGACAACCAGTTCACTCCACCCGATATCGAACATGAAAAATTCCGCTCACGCGAGGCGATTTCACCCCAATGCTTGCAACAGGATGCGGGGCCGCCCGCGTCTTTCCTCAACCGGCCCTTGCCGCACGCCTGCCGCGAGATTTACGCGCTGCGGCGGGTTAGCCGCAAGATGTTCAGACAGCCTTGCTGCCGACGTCGGTGCGCGCCGCCGTGGTTGGCGCTGCGTTGTGGTCGATCGTCTTCACGGGCTCGGGCTTTTCCGCAGTCTTGTCATCGTCCTGCATGCCCTTCTTGAAGGCCTTTATGCCCTGCGCGACGTCGCCCATCAGATCGGAAATCTTGCCGCGACCGAACAACAGCAGGACGACTGCGATCACGACGATCCAGTGCCAAATGCTAAGCGAACCCATCCTGCAACCCTCCAAGCACACAAGCCGGAAACCCGGCCTAATCTTCCCGGAAAGTAGGCTCGGGAGGGGTGAAAAACAAGGACTTAGGCCGCGTCAAATCGCTGTTAACGTGACGCATTGCCGCTACCGTTAACCGACGTCGCAGACCATGGCCCGCGGAAGCGAAAATTAGCTTTCGCCCTCGGTTTCCGGCTCCGCGGCAGGCGCCAGCGCGAGTTCCAGATCGCCGATCTCCAGCGGATCCTCGTCATCGTGCAAGGCGGGGTCATCCGACGGCGTGGGAACGCTGAAGCCGGACGGCAACCGCGAATCCAACAGCCCCGTCCCCTTCAGTTCCTCAAGTCCCGGCAGATCGCCGAGCGCCTCAAGACTGAACTGCGACAGGAAGGTTTCCGTGGTTCCGAACGTCAGCGGACGTCCCGGCGTCTTGCGGCGGCCGCGCGGGCGAATCCACCCGGTTTCCAGCAAGACATCCAGCGTCCCTTTGGAAGTAATCACGCCGCGGATGTCTTCGATCTCCGCGCGCGTGACCGGCTGATGATAGGCAATGATCGCGAGCACCTCGATCGCCGCGCGCGACAGCCGGCGCGTCTCGGTGCTCTCCCGCGTCATCAGCCAGGACAGATCGCCCGCGGTGCGGAAGGTCCATTTATTGGCAACGCGAACCAGATTGACGCCGCGCGAGGCGTAATCCGCCTGCAGCTGCGCCAGCGCAACCTTGATGTCGACGCCTTCGGGCATCCGCTTGGCAAGCGCCGCCTGGTCGAGCGGCTCGGTCGAGGCGAACAGCAGCGCTTCCAGCAGCCGCAATTCCTCGGGCCGCGCTTCTGGATCCACGGAATGCTCCTCGGCTTCAGCGTCGCGTTTTTCGGCCAGGCTTGCCATGGCACGGTCTCCTTCTTCCACTTACTCGGCCGGCAGATCCGGCGCGGTCATCGCGTCGGACACTGGCTGCGGCGGACGCTTTCGAAAATAAAGCGGCGCGAACGCCTCTTTCTGGTGCAACTCGACCTCGCCCTCCCTGACCATTTCCAGCGCCGCAGCAAAGCTGGACGCAAAAACGGTCGCCTTTTGCGAGGGATCGACGACGTAGTTGAGCAGGAATTCGTCGAGGCGGCTCCAGTCCTCGGCCATCCCGACAAGGCGCTCCAGCGATGCTCTCGCTTCGTTCAGCGACCACACCGTGCGTCTTGCCAGATGCACGGTTGCCAGCACCCGCTGCTGGCGCTGCGCAGCGTAGGCGGTGAGCAGGTCGAACAGGGTTGCGGTAAATTTGGGGTGCTTGATCTCGGCGATCGATTCCGGATCGCCGCGCGGAAAAATGTCGCGCTGCAATTGCGGGCGGTTCATCAGCCGGTTCGATGCCTCGCGAATGGCCTCAAGCCGGCGCAGCCGGTTGGCCAGCGCTGTCGCCATCTCCTCGGCGCTCGGTCCGTCCGGGGTTGCCGGTTCAGGCAGCAGCAGCCGCGATTTCAGAAACGCGAGCCATGCCGCCATGACGAGATAGTCGGCGGCAAGCTCGAGGCGGATCTTCCGGGCCGCCTCGATGAACACCAGATACTGGTCGGCCAGCGCCAGGATGGAAATCTTGGCGAGATCGACCTTCTGTTGCCGCGCCAGCGCCAGCAGCAGGTCGAGCGGGCCCTCATAGCCTTCGACGTCGACGACCAGCGCCGGCTCGTCGTCCAGGCGTTCGGCGGGCCGTCCGGTTTCAAACGATAGAATTTCCGCGCTCATGCGCCTGCCGCCCCTGCCCGATCAACCAATGCTTCCAATTCAGCCCGCGCCGCTAGCCGATCGAACGCTTGCGGTGCGCCACGTGACGCCAGTGCCCGTCTGGCGCGCTCCAGCGCCATGCCAGACAGTTCGGGCGTCTCGGCCGCGACCTCGCGCATTTCGTCGAGCTTGCCGTTGCAATGCAGAACCATGTCGCAGCCGGCGGTGAGGATGGCCCGGGTCCGCTCGGCGATCGATCCTGCCAGCGCGTTCATGGACACATCATCACTCATCAACAAACCCTGGAACCCGATCACGCCGCGAATCACCCGTCGGATGATTGTCGCAGAAGTCGTCGCGGGTTGAAACGCGGCGAAATCGGTCCGTTCCAGCTCCGTTTTCGATGTATCGACCTCCGGAAGCCGGAAATGAGTGTCGGCGGTGGCCCGCCCATGCCCGGGAATATGTTTGAGCACCGGCAATATGCCGCCCTGCTCCAGACCGTCCGTCACGGCGCGCGCGATGGCCGCCACCTTGCCCGGCTCGGTTCCATAGGCCCGGTTGCCGATCACCGCGTCGGCGCCGGCGACCGGCACATCCGCCAGCGGCAGGCAATCGACGGTGACGCCGAGCTCGGTAAGGTCCGCCGCCATCAGCCGCGCGCTCAAGCGCGCCGCGGTCAGGCCGAGCGCAGGGTCGATGTCATAAAGCACCCCGAAGACAGCTCCGGGTGGGTAAACCGGCCAGTGCGGCGGGCCCAAGCGCTGGACCCTGCCTCCCTCCTGGTCGATCAGAACCGGCGCCTCGGGATTGCCGATCGCCTCGCGCAGTTCGCGAACCAGCAGAATTACTTGCGCCGGCGTCTCGATATTCCGCTTGAATAGAATAAAGCCCCACGGCCGCTCCGAACGGATGAATTCACGTTCAGCGGCGGTAAGCTCCGGTCCGGATACGCCAGTGATGAATGCGCGCGTGCTCATAGGGCCGATTAGCCCTCACGCGGCCCAGCGGTCAACCAGGGTCAGGGAAACGGCCGTTAATTCCTTTGGATGACGCACTGTCCGCCGGCGGTTTTCAGGCTGCCGCAGAACTGTGTCGCTTCATCCGATGATCCGAATGGGCCGACCATGGCGCGGTAATAGACGCCCTTTTCGCCGAGGTCGGCGCGCTTGATCACCGGTTCCCGAGATCCCAGCACCGCCGGGAACTTGCCCTGCAGGGCCCGGAATGAAGCCTGCGCATCGGCCTCATTCCGCTGCGAGGAGACCTGAACCAGATATCCACCGCTTGCGCTGGCAGCGGGCGCGCTTGCGCCGGCAGCGGGCGCGGCCTGATCGGGGGTGGGGTTGGTGGCAGCAACCCGCGCCGCCCGCGTATCCGCTGGCGCGGCGGCCGGCGGAGAGCCGCTCTGCGGCGTCAACGCCACCGGTGCATTGGCGGTCGAGGCATTTGCGTTGGCGACCGAACGGGTGGCCGGCGTCGGCTTTGCGGGGGGCGGCGTCGACCCAACCGGCGTCGCGGCTGCATCGGGCTGGTCGCCCTTGACTGACAGGGTCCTGATCTTTCGTGGCTCATTGCTCGACAGCGTGCCATTCCCGGCGCTCGCCGGCGGCAGAGTGGTTGAAGCGACGCTTGCAGGGCTGGGCGGATTCGCATTCTGGTTCAGCGACGGAAACACCACGCGCGGGCCAGATTTGGCGTTGACGTCCATCGGCGCTTCTTCGCGCGGCACGATTTTCTCGCTGCCATCGCCTGGCACCATGCGATCCGGCAGCTTGGACGTCCCGTTGGCGGGCGACGGCACGATCTTGGTCGGGCCTGCGTCGGCCCTGATGATCGGCGGCTCGCCGCTGCGGGGAGCTCCGACATAGGTACGATAGGCAAACGCTCCGCCAGTTCCCACCACTGCCAGCGCGAGAACGATAGCAACGGTCATCAGGCCGCCGCGCCGCTTGCGGGCCGGCTCCTCTTCGGCACCGTCATCGCCGTAGCCGTCCTGGTAACCGTAGGGGTCATCCTCCGCATCGGCCTGATCGTATTGAAGCTCCTCCGTGCCGGGGTCGGCCTGACCGTACAGCGCGTGGTCATAGCGCGATGGATCGGGCTCGGGCTCGGGATCGGCGTCCGCGAACGGCGGCGCGTCGCGATAATTCGGCTCGGGTGCTGCTGCACGCGGGGTTGCGTAGCGATGCAGCGGATGGACCGGGCTCGGGGCATCTTCTGGATACTCCACCTGCGGGAGTTCCTGCCGCTGCGGGACTTCCTGCCGAGTAGCGCGCTGCATCCACGGCGGCGGGCTCGCGACCGGGGCATCATCCGGGGCCGGGGCCGCGGGTGAGCGATGTTGATCGCGCTCGGCGGCACGCGGCTGTACCTGATGGTTGGCCCGGCCCATGCTGGCGAATGGATCGTTCTGACCGATCAGCCGCGCGAGTTCAGCCAGCGGATCGCTTTCAGCCTGTGCAGGCGCGCGCTGGCCATCGCGACGATCATGATCGTCGTCCGCTGGAAACGGTCTATCCTGATATCGATCAGCCATCGTGATGATGCGTGCCCTTCGGGAAAGCCGCCAACCCACGCTTACAAACGAACTGGCCCCTGCCAGATGCCCTCACAGGTCCCCATGTGAACGGCCTTCGCCCTTAGCCTTATCGCATCTCGGCGGGAGCGTCGACGCCAAGAATGGCAAGCCCAGATGCTAACACCGACACGACGCCCTGGACCAAGGCCAAGCGCGCCTTTGTGATTTCTGCATCATTATTGATAATGAAGCGTAAATAGGGCAGATCGCGTCCCCTGGTCCAAAGCGCGTGGAATTCGCTGGCAAGATCATACAGATAAAACGCGATTCGGTGGCCGCTCCACCGCAGCCTCCCCTAGAAACGCCGCCCGGGCGCCGTCCTCCTCCGGCAGGTCAGGAACCACCTCCCGGGCGTTACGAAACACCGAGTGGCCGCGGGCGTGCCCGTACTGCACGTAGAACACCGCGTTGTCCTTGGACTGTTCGATCACCTTGGCAAGATCGAAATCCAGCACCGCATCGTTCTTGCGGAACAGCATCATGAACCGCACCGCATCGGAGCCGACCTCGTCGACGACTTCGCGCAGCGTGACGAAATCGCCGGAGCGTTTCGACATCTTGACCGGCTCGCCATTGCGCAGCAACCTGACGAGTTGCACGACTTTCACATCCAGCGTGGCCTTGCCCGCCGTGACGGCTTTGACCGCCGCCTGCATGCGCCTGATGTAGCCGCCGTGGTCGGCGCCGAAGACATCGATGAGGTTGCTAAAGCCGCGGTCGAACTTGTTCTTGTGATTGGCGATATCGGAAGCGAAATAGGTGTAGCTGCCGTCGGACTTCACCAGGGGACGATCCACGTCGTCGCCATAGGCAGTGGCGCGAAACAGCGTCTGCTCGCGGTCCTCGTAATCCTCCACCGGCGCGCCACCTTTTGGAGGCGGCAGGCGGCCTTCGTAAACATCGCCCTTGGAGCGAAGATAATCGATGGTTTCGGTAACGCGGTTGTTTCCGGTTTCGATCAGCGACCGCTCGGAAAAAAACACGTCATGCCTGATGTGGAGTGCGGCGAGATCGCCCTTGATCTCCTCCATCATCTTTTCGATAGCCTCACTCCGCACGACCGGCAGCCACTCGGCTTCCGACATCGCGAGCAGCTTGTCGCCGTACTCATCCGCCAGCGCCTGCCCCACCGGCTTTAAATAGTCGCCGGGATAAAGTCCTTCCGGAATTGCGCCGATGTCCTGGCCGAGCGCTTCGCGGTAGCGCAGGAAAGCCGAGCGCGCGAGCACATCGACCTGTGCGCCGGCATCATTGACGTAATATTCGCGGGTCACGTCATAGCCAGCGAACTGGAGCAGGCTTACCAGCGCATCGCCGAATACTGCGCCGCGGCAATGGCCGACATGCATCGGCCCAGTCGGGTTGGCCGAGACGTATTCGACGTTGACCTTCTCGGCCGCGCCTATCGCGCTTCGCCCGTAGCGATCGCCCTCGCGCAGCACGGTGCACAGCGCGTCCGACCAGACCGACGCCTTCAAGGTGAGATTGATGAAGCCGGGACCTGCGACATCGACCGACGCAATCAAATCGTCCGCGCGCAGTTTTGTCGCGATCTGTTCGGCGAGATCGCGCGGTTTTGCCTTCGCATCCTTGGCCAGAACCATCGCGGCGTTGGTCGCCATATCGCCATGCGCAGCGTCGCGCGGGGGCTCGACCACGACCCGCGACAGGTCAATGCCGACGGACCATCCGCCTTCCTCCGCGAGCGCGCGGCAAGCGGCATGGACGCGCGCAAGCAGGTTGGCGAAAAGATGCTGCGAGGGAGCGGGTTTGACTGCAAGACTGGCGGGAAGTTTCTTGCCTGCCGCTTCATCGGTTTGTTCCGGGACAGGCTTGAGGCTCGCTTTGCCAGGCTTCTTCGGCTTGTTCGCCTCTTTTGCCTTCTCATCAGCAAGGGGCGCGATCGCGTTCCTGGCGGATGATGATGTGCGAGAAGTCCTGGATTTCGCGCGTGGTCTCTTCACGGCAGCCTTCGCCGCAGGCTTTGCAGCGCTTTTGGCGGCTTTCGCTTTACTGGCGGCTTTGGCGCCGGTTTTTTTCGTCGACTTGTTCGCTGGTTTCTTAGCCGGCTTTTTGGTCGGCGCGGTTTTGGCGAGTTTCTTTTTCTTGGCGGATTTCTTCGCCGATTTCTTTGTTTTCTTTGAAGTTTTCTTCGCCATCAGCGCCTGCTTTTGCGGAACAAGCCCGCCGCCTAACGCAAATCCGGTGTCGAGTCAAAAAGCCTTTGATGTTCGGTCAGCGCGAAGCGGTCGGTCATTCCGGCGATGAAGTTGCCGATCCGCCTTGCGCGCTCGGTTTCCGTCTCGGCTTCCGCGCCGGGCGGCAGCCATTCGGGCGGCAAATCGCCCGGCACCTTCTGATAGCGCGCGAACAGATCGAACAGGATCTGCTCGGCATCGCCCATGACATGCATCACCCGCGGATGACGGTACATCCCTTGTTTCAGGAACGACTTGATCTCAGCTTCGGCTTGCGCCGCGCCGGGAGAAAACGCGATCAGCACCTCGCCATGGTTGCGGACATCGTCGACCGAATTCGGCTTTGCCGCTTGCAGACGGCTGCGCGATTCCGAGACAACCGCCCCGATCAGATACGAGATCAGCTCGCGCACCAGTTCCGCGCCGCGCCTGTCATCATCGAGATCGGGATAATGCCCGGCAATATCCGCGATGATAGCAGCGGTGAGCGGCATGGTCTTGAGATCGTCGACCGTGAACAGCCCGGCCCGTCATAGGCGATGTCGTCGGCGATCGCCGCGACCTGTGCCTCCAGCGAGGCGAAGCTCCAGAGTTCCAGATCGTATGTCCTGGTGTAGTCGGAGATTCCCGCGGGAATGCCGTGGTCGCGATAACGCCCGACCGCCGCACCGCTTCGCTCAGCCAGCGGTCCATTGTGCTTGACGATGCCCTCCAGTGTTTCCCAGGTCAGGTTGAGCCCGTCGAATTCGGGATAGCGATGCTCCAGCAATGTGACGACCCGCAAGGTCTGCGCATTGTGATCGAACCCGCCATGGGCCTGCATGCAGGCATCCAGTGCCCGTTCACCGGCATGGCCAAACGGCGGATGGCCGAGGTCATGCGCCAGCGCCAGCGCCTCCGTCAGATCCTCATCCAGACCAAGCTGCCGGGCCAGCGCGCGGGCGATCTGTGCCACTTCGAGCGAGTGGGTCAGCCGGGTGCGGTAATGATCGCCCTCGTGGAACACGAAGACCTGGGTTCGCCGGAACGGGCTGCGGGTCTTGCTCGGCGGCTCGGCAAACAGCCGCCCGCGGCTGTGTTCGGGGTCGCAGGCATAGACTGAGCGAGGAGCAGCCATTCCGACCGACACGGTGTATTAACCCCCTAAAGGTTTGATTCCGGCGCTGGGCGCACTTAACTATGCTAAGCGCTGGATACCAAATAGTTTGGATAGGGCACCGGCGATTGGAGACCTCTCACATGACTACTGCCGTCACCATCAGCGAGCGGGCGGCCCGCCGCATCGGGGAGATCCTCAAGACCGAGGGCGACGGCGCCATGCTGCGCATCAGCGTCGAGGGCGGCGGCTGCTCCGGCTTTCAATACAAGTTCGACGTCGAACGCGCTCAGGCCGAAGATGACCTGGTGATTGCGCGCGACAGCGCGGTGGTGCTGGTCGATCCGGCCTCGGTTCCGTTCCTGGCGGGGTCCGAGGTCGATTTCGTCGACGACCTGATCGGCGCGTCATTCCGGGTGGTCAACCCGAATGCCACCGCATCCTGTGGCTGCGGCACCAGCTTTTCGATCTGAGAATTTTCCGAATCAGACGATGCGGGCCGCGCTCAGCGCTACGCAACTTTATGACCGCGCCAAAAGGGAACTTTGAAATTGTCGATCGTGTTGCAGTAGCGACACGCGTCGTTGATATAAGGGCTCGCGTTGCCGCAACCTGTTGCGAATCCGAGCCTGCAAAGTCTACCCTTCGGCCGCGCAACAATCGGTACACTCCTTGGGGGGACCAATGAAGCCATATCGCGGCGGCCCGGGATTTTTCGGCGGGCTTTCGGTCCTCTGCCGACCTTGGTTGCGTTCTCTGCAGGCGATGTCGCTGCTGCTGGCGATTTCAATCGGACCCGGCACGGCGAATGCGATGCCCGGTTCTGGTCCCGCAACAGGCGCCCACGTTTTTCTCCTCCGCGGCGTGCTGAATATCTTCTCGCTGGGTTTGGATGATATCGCAGCCAAGCTGGAGCGGCAGGGCATCCCCGTCACCGTCGCCAACTTTGTCTCCTGGTCATCACTCGCAGACCGGGCGGCGGCGGAATACAGAAGTGGAAAGGTGCGGACCATCATTCTGGTCGGTCATTCCTCGGGCGCAACGGCTCTTCCCGACATGGTGGCGAAGCTTGGCCAGCTTGGCGTCCCCGTCAAGCTGGTGATAGGCCTGGACTCGGTGTTCCGAACCAGGCTGGCGGGCAACGCTGAGCGCTACATCAATTTCTACATCGCCAGCGGAGCCGGTGAGCCCGTCACGAGGACCAGGGATTTCCGCGGTGCGCTGGAGAATGTCGACGTGCAGGCGGTGCCTGGTGTCGGGCACTTGTCGATCGACAAGAACCAGATCATGCAGCAGAAGGTGATTAGCGCCATCGACGCCGCTGTCTTTAACCGCCCGGCAATGGCGTCTGTTGCCCGAAATCCGCAGCAACCGGGCATGGTGGGGGCTGCTGCCACACGCAATTAAGCTCCTGTCCGGCTGCGCGCGCCGCGCAAAAGGCGCCTCAAATTCCGCCCATTCGTCAGCAAAACAGGCGCAACGGATAGCGCACTTTTCGGCGATGGGTGGCGCTGACATCAGCGGTCGTGTTTCGCGCGCCTGTGCGTCGAGGGTGCAATCAGGAAGCGCATGGCAAAGCCGACGCGAGTTGCGACCAATGTGATCGGGGCGATGCTTTCCGCCTTTGTTCTCTATGTCGGCTTCGATTCGGCGGTGGCGGGCCCGATTGCGACGTCGAGCAATGCTGCCGCTGAAACGGTGGCTCCGCCGTCGGCCGACAACCAGCCGGCGACAGGGCCGCACGGGCGCGCCTATCTGTTCCGTGGTGCGCTCGGCCCGATCTTTTCGCGCGGGATGGACCGTCTGACCAAGCGGCTCGAACGTGCCGGTATTACCGCGAGTGTCAACGAGTTCACGATTTGCCGCCTGATCGCTGAGATCGGAATTCGCGAGTATCGCCAGGATCCTGCTCCGATCATCCTCATCGGGCACTCGATGGGCGGGCTTTGCGCGCTGACGTTCGCGGAAATGCTGCAAGCCGAAAGCATTCCGGTGAGCCTGGTTGTCACAATCGATCCGGCCCACGCCAGCCCGAGTGTCCCGCTCAATGTCGAGCGTTACATCAACATTTTCCTATCGACCGACGTTTTAGGCGGGGGCGACGTTATGCCGGTGCAAGGTTATCAAGGCCACTACGCAAGCTTCGATCTTTCGAAGCAGGAAGAAGTCACACACATTAATATCGAGAAGATGGACTCGATCCACGAACAGTTGGTTGCCGCGATCGTGCAGCTCGCAAGCACGCCGGTGAAAGCCGAAGGCGAGGCCGTGCCGCTTCGCTATGTCGTTCCCCCCAATACCGCAGTCGAGCTGTGGGATAGCGGCATGCCGGTGGTCGCCCGTCCGGGCGATACGCTGCAGAAGCTCGCGGCGTTTCACCACCTGCCGCTCTGGTCGCTTACCCAGATCAATCGCGAGCCGGACAGCGCACCGCTGGTGCCTGGCCAGCGCGTCATTGTTCCGCGTCATCTCGCACCGCTCGCGGCGGTTTCCCCACAGTCACTGGCAACGGTGATTAACGGCCCATCAATACTAAGGGGTCAGCGGGGCGGCAGGAACGGAACGAGCATCGGAACGCGCCGGCAATAAGGTCCGTACGCGTCCGCTCCGAGTTCTTGGGTAAGGAAGCCTTCTTCCATACGGGCCTTCTGCCACATGCCGAGAGAGATCAGCGCCGCGCCGAGCATCGCGGTCACCGTTCCGACCGCAACACCCGTTGCCAGCATGCCTGCGATCAGCCCGGTATAGATCGGGTGGCGCACAAGCCCGTACGGGCCGGTGTCAATGACCCGGTGACCTTCCTTGCGCGTGATCGCGTTCGACCAGAAGCGTCCGAGATGGATTCGCGCCCACCACGTGAACGAGATCCC
>WNFK01241987.1_pt1 | contig 10964 bp, 11 predicted proteins | sample 5400281 | NCBI WGS metagenome assembly WNFK01 (sample SAMN13153350, study PRJNA577476) | soil metagenome | isolation source: 20 cm soil on Douglas fir-dominated hillslope | place: USA:California | collected 2013-09-17
TAAGGGAGGCGAGCGCGATGGCAGAGATCCGACTCACCACGGGATTCTCCACGGTCATGGGCCCGGATCAGGAAGCGATCACGCGACTCCTGACCGAGACCATCGAGCAGATCGCCCAGGATGACAAGAGCTTCACCCGGGCCAAGATCGTCTTCACCGAGTCGGACGAGCGATGCGGCCTCACCGCGGAGCTCGACGGCGTCAAGAAGGAAGGCGTCCCGCTCCAGATCGATCTCGAGCAGCTCGAGGACGCCCAGACGCAGCCCGGGGCGCGCGCTCAGCTCAAGGAATCCCTCCGGCTCTACTTCCGGAGGGTGATGGGAACGTCGTGACGGCGGAAGGGAAAGTCCTCATCGTCAACGCCGACGACTTCGGCCTGACCGCGGGGGTGAGTCGCGGCATCCTGGAGGCGGGCCGGCGGGGCATCGTGACGAGCACCACGCTGCTCGTCAACCGCGACATTCCGCCTGCCCAGGTCGAGGAGCTCCAGGCCTCGGCGCTCGGGGTGGGCGTGCATCTCAACCTGACCCTCGGCGCACCCGTCTCCGATCCGCGGCGCGTGCCGTCGCTGGTGGATGCGGAGGGGCGCTTCATCCGGGACGCCCGCGATGCGGCAGCGCGCGCCAAGCCGGAGGAGGCGCGCATCGAGCTCGGGACACAGATCGACGCGTTCAGGAGAATCATGGGGCGCTTCCCGACGCATCTGGACACGCATCACCATGTGGGGCGCCACGATCCCATCCTCGATCTCGTGCTGGACTTCGCGCGGGCCCTTAAGGTGGCGGTGCGAAGCCAGGACCCCACGGTGCGCGCGGCCGCGCGGAAGCTCGGGCTGCGGACGCCGGATCACTTTATGGGCGAGTCAGGCCCCGAGGCGTACTGGTCTCGCGAGCGGACGCTCGAGCAGCTGACCGCGCTGCCCGCGGGTGTCTCGGAGTTCATGACCCATCCCGGCTACTTCGACGACGAGCTGGCCTACAGCCGCTACGGGCGACAGCGGGAGACGGAGCTGGCGGGGCTCACCGACGGGGAAGCGCGGCGCGCCGTCGAGCGTCTGAGGCGGCCCCAGGCGCGTTGCGTGTCCTCGCGCCAGAGCCGGGCCGCGCCGTCGAGCATGAGGACGGCCAGGAGCAGCCACGTCCCCGCCTCGAGAGTGTTGAGGGCCGTGACGTAGTTGAAGCCCAGCTCGAGCCCGCGGTCGGTCCCGCGCTGGATCAAGCGCATACCGAAAGAATTTCCGACCACGAGCAGGATCCACGCCGTCACGACCAGGCTGGGAGCCAGCCACCGGCGTGTCACGATCCGGGCGGCCGCGAGCATGCCGAGCCAGCCGGAGACCTCGAGGAGAAGGGCTCCCACGCCTTCCGGCGGAGTGTCGGTGAGATGAAATGCCACGAAGCTTCCCGCGAAGAGTCCGAGTCCGACGAGGGCCGTGGTGAGTCGCGCCGCCGGGTTTTTGAAATCTTCTTCTACACCGGCACGGTGGTGAAGTGTCGACTCGCTGACAGTCGTCTCAAGACCGCGGACCCCGCTCATCGTCACGCTGTCGCGTACTCGAGGCGTCCGCCCGCTCAGCATAGGGGCGCACTCTATGCCCCGCGTCACCTCCCGTCAAGGCCCACTACCACATCAAGCTGATGAGCGCGGCGATCCCGAAGGCGGCGATGATCGTGCCCGAGCCGCGATTCACCCAGCGGAGCCGATGCGGAGTGAGCGACGATCGGAAGAGCCCGACCCCCACGCTCAGAATGAGCCACCAGAGCGCGGAACCGAGAAAGACACCGAGCACCGTCACCGAGGCGGGGCGGTAGCCGCCGACGCTTCGACCAAGCCCGAGCCCGGCGAAGATGGCGGCGAAGGAAATGATGGTGGTGGGATTGGTGAGGGTGAGGGCGAAGGTCGAGGCCCACGCCGCGGCGAGCCCGCGACCGTCCGCGGGTGCTCCCGACGCCGTGCGCGGCACGGACATCCAGGTACGTATGCCCAGGTAGCAGAGAAAGATTCCGCCGCCGGCCTGCAGCCACACCCGCTGCTCGACGAGGGCGTTCGTCACCAGCGAGAGCCCGAAGGCGGCTACCGCGCCGTAGACCGCGTCGGCGGTGGCCGCACCCAGCCCCGAGGCGAAGCCGATGGCGCGGCCGTCGGCGAGGGTGCGGCGGATGCAGAGCACGCCGATGGGTCCCACAGGCGCGGCGATGGACAGGCCGATGATCAGGCCGCGCAGGAAGATGGCGAGATCCACGGAGCGCTAGGATGTCTTGGTGGGCGCGCCGCGCTTGGCCGGGGGCTTGAGTGCGGCCTCGATGGCCGCGGCCAGGTGCGCCTCGTTCGCGGTGGCGTCGAGTCGCGCGGCAATCTCCCCGCGCTTGTTGACGATCACCGTGTAGGGCGCCCGCTTGAACCCGAAGCGGTTGGCCACGCGGAGACCCGGATCGAGCGCGGCGGGATAGGTCGCGCCATGAGACTGCAAGAAGGCCCGAGCCTGGCGCTCGGGATCATCCACCTGTATGGCTACGAACTCCACGCCGCGGTCCTTGTAGCGCTCGTACAGGCGCTGGATCCCCGCGGCCTGGGCGGCGCACGACTTGCACCAGGAGGCCTGGAAGCGGACGACGAGCACCTTCTTGCCAATGAGCGAGCGCGAGTCGAATGGCTGCCCGCCCGTGATGAGGGGAACCCGAATAGCGGGGGCAGCCGGCGCGGGACTGGCCGGAGAAGGCACCGCCGCCGACCGTCCGGACATGGGAGCGATTTCGGTGCTCGCGTAAACGGCTCTCGGCTTCTACCCACTCATCTCGGGCATGGGCAGGCTGTTCAGGACGATGTCGGAGCTCGACTCCGCGACAAGGCCGGCCGCTCCTGAAAGCCGGGTAGTATAATCGCCGCCATGACCGACCTCGAACAGGAATTGCGGCGCGTCGTCGAAGGCGATGTCCGCTTCGATCAGTACTCCCGCCTCCTCTACTCCACCGACGCCTCCATGTACCAGATGGAGCCGATCGGCGTGGTCATCCCGCGTCACGCGGGCGACGTGCAGGCCGTGCTCGAGCTCGCGGATCGGGAGAGCTTCGCCGTCCTCCCGCGGGGGGGCGGTACCTCGCTCACCGGCCAGACCGTGAACCGGGCGGTGGTGATGGACTTCTCGCGCTGGATGCAGAACATCCTCGAGGTTAATCGCGAGGAGATGTGGGCGCGGGTGCAGCCCGGGGTGGTCCAGGATGAGCTCAACGCCCACGTGCGCCCGCTCGGGCTGCTCTTCGGCCCGGACACGTCGACGTCGAACCGCGCCACCATCGGCGGCATGCTCGGCAACAACTCCGGCGGCTCGCATTCCATCGCTTACGGCCTGACCATCGAGCACGTGATCGAGCTGACCGCCCTCCTCGCCGACGGCAGCCGCGTCGTCTTCGGGGAAGTCACCCCGGAAGCCTTTCGCGCCAAGCAGCGCGCCTCGGGGCTCGAAGGACAGATCTATCGTGAGGTCGCGCGCATTCGGGATCAGCACGGGGCGCTGATCCGGGAGCGTTATCCCAAGCACTGGCGGCGCGTGTGCGGCTACAACCTCGACGAGCTGGTGAAGGATCGCCCGCTCAACATGGCCCGCCTCGTCGTGGGCTCGGAGGGGACGCTCCTCAGCATCGTCGAGGCGAAGATGCGTCTCGTGCCTCGCCCCAAGGCCACCGCCGTCGACGTGATCCACTACCACGACATCCAGGAAGCCCTCGAGTCGTCGCAGGCCATCCTGGAGACGGGGCCCTACGCGGTCGAGCTCACGGACAAGATGATTCTCGACCTCGCGCGGGGAAACATCGAGCAGTCGAAGCGCATGGGCTTCGTCCAGGGCGACCCGGGGGCCATCCTGATCGTCGAGTACGCGGGCGATACCCCCGCCGAGGTCCGGTCCAAGGTGGAGGCTCTCGAGGCCAAGCGCGCGGCGGGCCGCTTCGGCTATGCCTCGCACATCGCGCTGGATTCGGCGGAGCAGCAGTCGATCTGGAAGCTCCGCAAGGCGGGACTGGGGCTTCTCCTCGGGACCAAGGGCGAGGCCAAGCCCATCGCCTTCATCGAAGACACCGCGGTGGACCCGGAGTACCTGCCCGTCTTCGTGCCGCGCTTCCGCGACATCATGGCCAAGCACGGCGCAGAGGGCGCGTACTACGGCCACTGCTCGGTGGGCTGCCTGCACATCCGCCCCCTCATCAATCTCAAGACGGCGCGCGGGCTCGAGCAGGTGCGCAACATGGCGGACGAGATCTTCGATCTCGTCCTCGAGTACGGGGGCGCAATCTCGAGCGAGCACGGCGACGGCCGCGCCCGGAGCCCCTTCCTCGAGAAGGTATTCGGGCCCGCGGTGTTCCAGGCTTTCCGCGAGTTCAAGTCGGCCTTCGATCCGAAGGGCCGGATGAACCCAGGCAACATCGTGGCGAGCCCGGCCGTCACCGAGCACCTGCGCTACGGCCCCGAGTACAAGACGTGGGAGCCCAAGACCCTGCTGGACTTTTCCGCTCAGGGCGGCTTCGCGGCGGCGGTGGAGATGTGCAACGGCGTGGGGGTGTGCCGGAAGAAGCTCGAAGGCACCATGTGCCCGTCCTACATGGCGACGCGGGACGAGGAGCATTCCACGCGCGGACGGGCCAATGCCCTCCGGGCTGTGCTCTCGGGCAAGGTGCCGGCCGCCGATTTCGCGGGGAAGCGGCTGTACGAGGTGATGGATCTTTGTCTCGAGTGCAAGGGCTGCAAGGCCGAGTGCCCGTCCAATGTGGACATGGCCAAGATGAAGTACGAATTCCTCTATCACTATCACCAGGCCAACGGCCTGCCCCTCAGGAACCGCATCTTCGGACATATCGCGCGCCTGTCGAAGTGGGGGGTGCGCCTGGCTCCCCTCTCGAACTGGATCGCCGCCTCCGCACCCAACCGATGGCTCATGGAGAAGGTGGCGGGCATCGATCGCCGCCGCCCCCTGCCGGCCTTCGCCCGCGAAAGCTTCACCGACTGGTTCGACCGGCGGCGCGCGCCCGCGGCGGCGCCCCGCGGCTCGGTCGTCCTCTTTCACGACACGTTCGTCAGCTACAACACACCCGAGATCGGCCGGGCGGCCGTGGAGCTGCTCGAAGCCGCCGGCTACAAGGTGGAGCTGGTGGATCGTAAGTGCTGCGGCCGGCCCCTCATCTCCAAGGGCATGCTCGACGAGGCGCGCGAGCATGCGCGCTGGAACGTCGAGCGTCTCGAGCCCTGGGTGGCGCAGGGGGTGCCCATCGTGGGCCTCGAGCCGTCCTGCCTGCTCACCCTGCGCGACGAATGGGTCGAGCTTGTGCGCACCGACGCCGCGCGTGCCGTGGCGCGCTCGAGCTTCCTCCTCGAGGAATTTCTCCTGCGCGAGCGCGCCCGGGGCCTCGAGCTCCGCTTCAAGGCGGGCCCGCGGCGCGCCCTCCTCCACGGGCACTGCCACCAGAAGGCCATGGTGGGCACGGCCCCCACGGTGGCCGCCCTCACCTGGGCGGGCTACGAGGTGAGCGAGGTGGACTCCGGCTGCTGCGGCATGGCGGGCTCCTTCGGCTTCGAGAAGGAGCACTACGACATCTCGGTGACGCTGGGGGGCCGGCGCCTCGCCCCCGCTGTCGAGGCCGCGGCGGCGGACACGGAGGTGGTCGCGCCCGGCATCTCGTGCCGCCAGCAGATCGAGCATCTCTCGGGCCGGCGCGCGCGGCATCCGGCGCAGCTCTTGCGCGATTCCCTCGATACCTGAGAGCGATCGACTTCTTCCGGAGGAGAGCGTCATGCCATTGAGCCGCCAGACTCTCGAGTCGCTCTACCAGACCATGGTGCGCATCCGCCGCTTCGACGAGCGGACGGTGGAGCTCTTCAACTCCGGCCAGGTCAAGGGCACCGCCCACAGCTACGTGGGCCAGGAGGCGGTGGCCACGGGCGCGTGTGCCCACCTGACCAAGGACGACTCGGTCATCAGCAATCACCGCGGCCACGGCCACTGCATCGCCAAGGGCGCCCGTCTCGATTTCATGATGGCCGAGCTCATGGGACGCGAAGACGGCTACTGCCGCGGCCTGGGCGGGTCCATGCATATCGCCGCCCTCGACCTCAACATGCTGGGCGCCAACGGCATCGTGGCCGCGGGGGTGCCCATCGGGGCGGGGGCGGCCCTCGCCAACAAGCTCCGGAAAGCCGATCGCGTGGTCATCTCGTTCTTCGGCGACGGCGGGGCGAACCAGGGCGTGGTGCACGAGACCATGAATCTCGCCGCGGTGTGGAAGCTTCCCTTCATCTTCGTGTGCGAGAACAACAAGTACGCGCTCAGCACCGACCAGTCGCGGACGACAGCGGGCGAGGGGGTGTCGGCGCGCGCCCGCGCCTACGGGATTCCCGCCGCGCGCGTGGACGGTAATGATCTCCTCGCCGTGCACGAGGCGGTGGGGGAGGCGGTGGCCCGTGCCGGTCGCGGCGAGGGGCCGCGCGCCAACCTGCCCGAATACCGCACCAAGCAGGAAGAGCTGGAGTGGATCGAGAAGGATCCCGTGGCGCGCGTGGAGCGGCGGCTCATGGACATGGGAGCGAGCGAGCTCGACATCAAGAATCTGCGCCAGCGCGTGGAGGGCGAGCTCGACGCCGCCGTGGCCTACGGGAGCGAGAGCCCCGAGCCCACCGTGGAGATGATGGAGGCCGCGGTGTATGCGCCGCACGCACGCGTGACGGAGCCCGCGAGCCGCGCGGGGGACGAGCTGACCTTCGCGGAGGCGCTCAATGCCGCCTTGCACGGCGAGATGGCGCGGGACGAGCGGGTCTTCCTCATGGGGGAGGACGTGGGGCTGATCGGCGGCATCTTCCAGGTGTCCAAGGGATTGCGCGACCGCTTCGGCGAGGATCGCGTGCGCGACACGCCGATCTCGGAGCCGTCCTTCGTAGGCATGGGGGTGGGGTCGGCGGTGGCGGGGATGCGGCCCATCGTCGAGATCCAGATCTGGGACTTCATCGCCATGACCATGGACCAGATCGTGAACCAGGCGGCGAAGATCCGCTACATGCTGGGAGGCCGGGCCACCGTGCCGCTGGTGATCCGCGGCCCGCAGGGCGGAGGGATTCGTCTCGCTGCCCAGCACTCCCAGAGCCTCGAAGCGTGGTTCGTCCACGTGCCCGGGCTGGTGGTCATCGCGCCGTCCACGCCCTACGACGCCAAGGGGCTTCTCGCCGCGGCCATTCGCGACGACAACCCCGTCATCTTCCTCGAGCACAAGATGCTCTATCCCACCAAGGGGGAGGTGCCCGCGGGCGACTACGTCATCCCGCTGGGGAAGGCCGACATCAAGCGCGCGGGAACGGACGTGACGGTGGTGGCGACCCAGATGATGGTGCAGCGGGCGCTCCAGGTCGCGGGCGATCTCGAGAAGGAAGGCGTGTCCGTGGAGGTGATCGATCCGCGCACCCTCGTGCCCCTGGACGAGGACGCCATCCTCAACTCCGTAGGGAAAACCAATCGTCTCGTCATCGTGCACGAGGCGGTGAAGCGCGGCGGCTTCGGGGCAGAGATCGCGGCCATGGTCAGCGAGCGCGGTCTGGATCTCCTCGACGCGCCCATCGCTCGGGTGGGCGCGCGCAACGTGCCCATGCCCTACAACGACAAGCTGGAGCTGGCCACCATCCCCTCGCGCGACGACATCCTCGCCGCCATCCGCTCCGTCCTCTAGCCCCCACTCCCTCTCCCCTCGAGGGGAGAGGGCAGGGTGAGGGGTGCGGCTGGGAGGGTGAGAGCCGGCAGGCTGGCGAGAAGGGTCCAGCTGCGAGGCGCCGCCCGACGGCCGCGCGCGAGGCGTACTCTCCGTACGTTGAGCGTGCGGCCGAGGGCGGCCCATTGCCGTTGCTAAATGCCGCAGCTGGGCCCTTATCGCCAGCCTGCCCCTACTTGTCCTTGATCGCCGCCTGCACCTTCGCCGCCAGATCCGGCGGAATCGACGTCATCCCGTGCGCCGTCTTCGCATGCTCCGCGCCCTTGGCCATCACCTCCGCTGTGTCCTTGCCTTCCGCGACGAAGCTGCAACCGGGCATCAGGTCACCACACTTGAGTACCTTGGGCATGCTGGCCTCCTTGGGGCGGTCGGCCCATTGTACGGGAGCCCGACGCGGGTCCCCAGGCACGCATGATCACACCGAATGCGAGCGTGCGCACGGGGGAGTGGCTGGCCGGGGGACGCGCGAATCAGCGAACGGGTGCGACGACGACGTCCCGCGGGGTGCCCTTGAGGAAGTACTCGATGTTCTCCACCGTGCGGAGCAGGCCGTCGCGGATGACCTCGGCCGTCTGGCCGGCGTTGTGCGGGGAGAGAATCACGTTCGGCAGGGCGAGGATGGGATCGTCGGTGGCCAGCGGCTCCTGATGGAACACGTCGAGCCCCGCCCCGAGTATCTTGCGCTCGCTGAGCGCGGCGAGGAGCGCCTCGCGGTCCACGAGGGCGCCGCGGCCCGTATTGACGAGAATGGCCGTGCGCTTCATCTGGGCCAGCTCTTTCCGGCCGAGGAAGCCGCGAGTCTCGGGAGACAGGCGCACGTGCAGGCTGATGACATCCGCCCGCTCGAGGATCTTGTCCTTGGAGGCGGGGGTGGCTCCCGTGGCGCGAATGCGCGCGGAATCACCGGTGGCCGACCAGCCCAGCACGTCCATGCCGATCGCCTTGCCGAGGGCGGCCATGCGGGCCCCGATGGCGCCCATGCCGAAAACGCCCAGCGTCTTGCCCAGCATCTGGACGGGAAGCTCGCGCGGCCACTTGTTCTTTCGCATCTCCGCGTCGATGATCGTGATCCTGCGCCCCACCGCGAGCATGAGCGTCAAGGCATGCTCGGCCACCGCGAAGGCGTTGACGCCCGGCGTGTTGCAGATGGTCACCCCGCGCATGCCCGCAGCATTCAGATCGAGGTTGTCGGTGCCCGTGCCCCACACCGAAACCATCCTGAGGCCGGGGCAGGCGGTGAACACCCCGTCGGTGAAGCGGGCATGCGCGCGAATGTTGATGGCGACCTTGGCCCGGCCGATGCGGCGGATCAGCTCCTGTTCCTGGTCGGCCCCGCGCTCGGTGAACACGACGACGTCCCCCAGTTTCTTGGCCCGCTCGTGGGCGGGGGTGCCGTCGAACACCGACGGGAAGTCATCGGGGACCGAGATCATGCCTGGCCGAGATCATACCTGGCCAATATCATGCCTGGCCAATTTCATGTCTGGGAAGACGAGAAGATGGCCTGGGCCGCGGACACCCCCGCCCCCGCCTCGCACCGATAGCCGAGATCGCGCAGCGTCATCTCGAGGGCGGACAGGGTGGGCAGGATGTAGAGCGGGCTCGAGGTGATGCCCATGTGGCCCACGCGAAGGGTGGTGGTGCGCATGGTGTCGAGCCCGGTGCCGATGAGGATGCCGTAGTTCTGCCGCATGTGCTTCACGATGGCCGCGGGGTCGATGCCCGCGGGCGTCTTGATGCACGAGACGGTGTCCGAGAGCAGCGACGCATCCGCGAACATCTCGAGCCGCATGGCGTCGAGGCCGGCGCGGAAGGCCCGGGCGGCTACCGCGTGACGACGGAAGCGCGCTTCGATCCCTTCCTCGAGCACGAGACGGACGGCGGCGGCGAGGGCGTGGACGAGGTGGGTGGGCATGGAGATGGGCTGGGACCGCCCGGCGCCGTCGGGCACGCGTCCGCCGCGGGACACCGGGATCCACGATTCGCGCCACCGCAGCAGGTCATAGACCCACGAGGACGCCTTGTGCTTGCGCCGCTCCATGGCTTCCCACGCGGGCGGGGTGACGCCGATGAGGGCCATGCCGAGGGGGGCGGCGAGGCACTTCTGCGAGCCCGTCATGTTCAGGTCGATGCCCCACTTGTCGGTCGGCACGTCGATGCCCGCGAGCGACGAGACCGTGTCGAGGAAGAAGAGGGCACCGTGGCCTTTCACGATCTTGGCCACGTCGCCCGCCGGATAGGTCGCGCCGGTGGACGTCTCGTTGTGGACCATGGTGACGATCTTGGGCTTGACGCGGCCGATCTCCCTCTCGAGCTTGACCATGTCGATGGGCTTGCCCGTCTCCACCGTGAACTCCGTCACCGTGGCGCCGATACGCTCCATCACCTCGCGCATGAGGAGGCCGAAGCGTCCGGCCACGATGACGAGGACGCTATCGCCCGGCTCCACCAGCGAGAGCGCGCTCGACTCCAGCGCCGTCCTCCCCGAGCCAGGCATGGTGATGACCTCCCCCGCCGCCGTCTGGAACACCTTCTTGAGGGCGAGGTTCAGCGGCTCGAGCACGGCGAGGTCGAAGCTCTGGTCGTAGTGGATGACGGGCGCCTGATTCATGGCCTGGATGACGGGGAAGGGGAGCTCGGTGGGGCCGGGGATCATGAGGATCTCGCGCGCCTGCGGTATGGCCCACTGGATCTTGTCGGTGGTGGTCGGAGTCATCGATGGAATCCTTTCGCTGGATAGGGTCAGGCGCCGGCCTGAGCGAGCTGGCGCTGCTTGCGCCGGATGAGATAGACGTTGCGAAGGTAAACGAAAAGTCCCGCGCCCTGACCCAGGATGAAGACCGGGTCGCCGCGGTGAATGGCGTAGAACAGGAGCACGGCCCCGCCCCCGATGGAGAAAAACCAGAAGGAGACGGGTATCACGCTCTCCTTCCGGCGCTCGGAGGCGATCCACTGCACGAGGAAGCGGCTGAAGAAGAAGGCCTGTCCGAGAAAGCCTATAGACAGCCAGAATTGTTCAGTAGTCATGATCGGCGCCTCGTTGGATCACCGCTGCCGGGGTCGGGCCACGCAAAATCTTTCGCGAGGTTACGAGCCGCACTTCACCTTACCGGAGACGGCGAGGAGTGGCAAGAATTTTTCGTCTTCGCGCACGCTATCGGGCCCGCGCTTCCTTCAGCGCGTCGCGAATGGCCTCGCGGAATGCTTCGATGGGCTGGGCGCCGA
>WNFK01213140.1_pt1 | contig 10963 bp, 11 predicted proteins | sample 5400281 | NCBI WGS metagenome assembly WNFK01 (sample SAMN13153350, study PRJNA577476) | soil metagenome | isolation source: 20 cm soil on Douglas fir-dominated hillslope | place: USA:California | collected 2013-09-17
TCTTGCTCCTGGCTGAATCCGAAGTCCATGGGGCTAGTCCTTGGGAAGGCCGAGCAACCGCTCGGCGATGATGTTCTTCTGGATCTCGGTCGTACCGCCCTCGATCGAGTTGGCGCGCGAGCGGAGGAACGAGTGAGGCCATACGCCGCCGTCGACCGCCCAGTCCGACCCCTTCACGAGCTGCGAGTACGGCCCCTCGATCTCGATCGCGATCTCTTGCAGCCGCTGATGCGTATCGACCCACGCCATCTTGCCGGTGGACGCTTCGGGGCCCGGCATCTCGCCGCGGAGCAGCTTGGTGATCGCGCGCGCGCCCGTGTACTTCAGACACTCCGTGTCGATCCAGAGCTGCGCGAGCTTCTGGCGCATGACCGGATCCTTCGTCACGACGCGGCCGCTCTTCTCCATCCCCTTCGCGAGCTCGAGCAGGCCTTCGAGCGCAATCCGGAGACGCATCTGCAGCCCGAAGCCCAGAGTTAGCCGTTCATACATCAAGGTCGTGAGCCCGACCGCCCAGCCGTTGTTGACGCCGCCCAGCACCTGCGACTCGTGTACGCGGACGTTGTCGAAGAAGACTTCGTTGAACTCGGCCTCGCCAGTGATCTGTCGGAGCGGCTTCACCGTGACGCCCGGGAGCTTCATGTCGAGCAGGAAATACGTGATGCCCTTGTGCTTGGGCACGCTCGGGTCCGTCCGGGCGAGCAGCATCATGTAATCCGCGACGTGCGCGAACGACGTCCACACCTTCTGCCCGTTGATCACCCAGTGCTCGCCGTCCTTGACCGCGCGCGTCTGCAAGGACGCGAGGTCGGAGCCGGAATTCGGCTCCGAGTAGCCCTGGCACCAGATCTCCTCGCACGAGAGGATCTTCGCGGGATAGCGCTTCTTCTGCTCTTCAGTACCCCACGCGATGATCGTGGGACCGCCCATGCCGACGCCGAGCACGTTGAGGATGGGGGGCGCCTTCGTCAGCGCCATCTCCTGCTGAAGGATCAGCTCTTCCATGAACGTGAGGCCGCCGCCGCCGTATTCCTTGGGCCACGTGAGCCCGATGAAGCCGGCGTCGAAGAGCGTGCGCTGCCAGCGGCGGAGGAGCGCGTACTGATCGGCGCGCGGGAGCTCGGAGCTGCCCGTCGGCTTCCATTCGCGCGGGATGTTCGTCTTGAGCCAGGAGCGGACGGTCGCCCGGAAAGCTTCCTGTTCGGGAGTCAGCGAGAGATCCATTTCCCCTCCTGAAGGTGGGCGAGCCGAACGACTGAACGGTGGTTCATTTTCGGATCCTTCCCTGGCGAAGTCAAGGCTTATACTCCGTCCAAGTGATCTCCATCTCGCTGCCGCGACTCACCTCTCGGATCAATACGCTGGCCCGCTTCGGCGCCTTGCCCGGCGGCGGCGTGACGCGCATGTGCTGGTCGCCGCCGCACGAAGAAGCCCGCGCGTGGCTGCTCGCCGAGATGCGGGCGGCCGGGCTCGAGACGTGGGTCGACCCGGCTGGCAACGTCTTCGGCGCGACGGGCATCCGAGCCATCCGTCCGGAAACCCCGGTGGTCATCACCGGCTCGCACATCGACACCGTCCCGGAGGGCGGCATCCTCGACGGCGCGCTCGGGGTGCTCGCGGGACTCGAGTGCCTCCACGCGATCCAGGAGACACGCACGTCCCATGCGAAGCCGCTGGTCGTCGCGGCATGGAGTGACGAGGAAGGCCGCTACGGGAGTCTCTTCGGGTCGCGGGCCTTCTGCGGCATGCTCGACGGGGCGAAGCTCGACGAGATGGCGGCCGTCGACGGGGCGCGGCTCGTCGACGCGATGGCGGGCGCCGGGTTCGACGCGCATCGCGCTCCAGAGGCCCGCGTGCCGGCCGGGGCCGTGGCCGCCTACCTGGAGCTGCACATCGAGCAGGGCGCGCGGCTCGAAGAAGCGGGCATTCCGATCGGCATCGTCGAGCAGATCGTCGGTGTGCGCCGCTCGCGCGTGATCTTCCTGGGCCAGGCCGACCACGCCGGCACCACGCCGATGGATCGCCGGCGCGACGCGTTCCTGGCCTCGGCCGACTACGCGCTGCGCGTGCGCGCGCACGTCGTCGCGCACGGCAGCAAGCTGAGCGTGACCAATTTCGGTGTGGTTCGCGTGCATCCCGGCGCGTCCAACATCGTCCCCGCCCGCGCCGAGCTCGTGCACGAGATGCGCGATCCGGACGTCGCGGTGCTCGAGCGCCTGGCCGCCGAGTGCGCGACCCTCGCGCGTGACGTCGCCGGTGCGCACAAGGTCGGCCTCGAGATCCAGCCCATGTCGGCCACGACGCCGGCGCCGTGCTCGCCGCGGGTCCAGGCGGTGACCGAAAAAGTGTGCGCGAATCTCGGGCTCGCGACCCGTCGTCTGTACTCGGCGGCCGGCCACGACGCCCAGAACCTGGCCCGCATCACCGACTCCGGGATGCTCTTCATCCCCTCGCTGGGCGGGCGCAGCCATCGTGTCGACGAGATGAGCGACTGGCAGGCGATCGAGCGCGGCGCGAACGCGCTCCTGCACACGCTACTGGCTCTCGCAAACGCCACCGCCTGACGGCGGCGCTCGCAGGGGATGCCGAGTGACCTCGCCCATGGCACCTTAGAAGACGCCAAGGCAGCGGCCGACGTGTCGATGCAATCACTGATCCGCCCGGTGCTCCGCGGGGCGCTCGCGCTCACGCTCGCGCTCGGGGGCTGCGCGTGGGACGGGCCCATGAGCACCGTCGTGCCGCGCTCCGACTTCGCGCGCGACATCCTGCACGTCTACTCCATCATCACGTGGATCACGATCGGCATCGCGCTGCTCGTGGGGCTCATGCTGGCGTGGGTGCTGGCCCGCTTCCGCGCCCGGCCGGGCGCGGCCGGGATGCCGGCGCAGACGCGCGGCCACACGCTGCTCGAGATTTCATGGACGATCGGGCCCGCGATCGTCCTGCTCGTGATCGCGATCCCGACGATCCAGGTGATCTTCCGGACACAGGCCGCCCCCCCGCGTGACGCGCTCGAGGTCACGGTACGCGGGCATCAGTGGTGGTGGGAGTTTCAGTACCCGTCGCTCCAGATCGTCACCGCGAACGAGCTTCACGTGCCGGCCGGCCGGCCGGTGGCGCTCGTGCTCGACGGCCCCGACGTGATCCACAGCTTCTGGGTGCCCCAGCTCGGCGGCAAGCGCGACGTCGTGCCCGGACGCCTGAACCGGCTGACGTTCACCGCCGAGACTCCTGGCGAATATCGCGGCCAGTGCGCCGAGTTCTGCGGCGTCTCGCACGCCAACATGGGCATGCGCGTCATCGTCGACGGGCCCGATGCGTTCGCGCGATGGGTCGCCGCGCAGAAGGTCGAGCCGCCGGAGCCGCCCGCGGGCCCGGCCGCAGACGGCAAGGCGATCTTCGCGCAGAGCGCGTGCGTCGGATGTCACACGATCCGAGGTGTGTCGAGCGGGGCGCTCGGTCCCGATCTCACCCGATTCGGGAGCCGCCACACCCTGGCGGCCGGGATCTTGCCGAATACCGTGGAGAACGTCGCCGCGTGGATCAAGGATCCGCCGGCGATCAAGCCGGACGCGAAGATGCCGGCGCTCGGACTCACCGACGAACAGGCCCGCGCGGTGGCGACCTACTTGATCGGGCTCAAGTGATGAGCGCGCATCCGTCCAGTCGCCTTCTGCATGCGCCGGCGGCGGCCGTGCCCGGCGTCACCACGACGTCGAGAGTGCTGAGCTGGCTGACGACCGTCGACCACAAGCGGATCGGCATTCTCTACGGCGCGACCGCCTTCGCCTTCTTCCTGCTCGGCGGGATCGAGGCGCTCCTGATTCGGCTGCAGCTGGCGGTCCCGAACAATACGCTGGTGAGCGCGCATGCCTTCAATGCGCTCTTCACGATGCACGGCACCACGATGATCTTCCTGGCGATCATGCCGCTCAACGCGATGTTCTTCAACTTCATGGTGCCGCTCTTGATCGGCGCGCGCGACGTCGCGTTCCCGCGCCTGAACGCGCTCTCGTATTGGATCTTCCTCGCGGGCGGGCTCTTGCTCAACTCGAGCCTGCTCGCCGGAACCCCGCCGGACGTGGGCTGGTTCGGCTACGCGAACCTGACCTCCAAGCACTACGCGCCCGGGCTCAACGTCGACTTCTGGATCTTCAGCCTGCAGATCCTCGGCGTCTCGTCGGTGATGGCCGCCGTCAACTTCATCGTCACGATCCTCAACATGCGCGCGCCGGGCATGTCGATGATGCGCATGCCCGTGTTCGTGTGGATGACCCTGGTCGTGCAGTTCCTGATCGCGCTCGCCTTCCCGCCGATCACGATCGGGCTGGTCTATCTGATGTTCGACCGCTTCTTCGGTACGCACTTCTACGATGTGGCGGCCGGGGCCGACCTTCATCTGTGGCAGCACCTGTTCTGGATCTTCGGCCACCCTGAGGTCTACATCCTGATCCTGCCGGCGTTCGGGATCGTCTCCGAGGTGCTCCCGACCTTCGCGCGCAAGCCGCTCTTCGGAGCGCCGGTCATGATCTATTCCGGCGTGCTGATCGGATTCTTCGGCTTCGGCGTCTGGAGCCATCACATGTTCGCCGCCGGCATGGGCCCGGTGGCGGACTCGGCGTTCTCGATCGCCACGATGCTCATCGCGATCCCGACCGGGGTGAAGATCTTCAACTGGCTGGCGACGCTCTGGGGCGGCTCGATCCGGACGACCGTCGCGCTGCATTTCGCGGTCGGTCTGGTCGCGCTCTTCACCATCGGCGGCCTCTCGGGCGTCATGCACGCCTCGCCGCCGGTCGACCTGCAACAGACCGACAGCTATTTCGTCGTCGCGCACCTCCACTACGTGCTGATCGGCGGCAGCCTCTTCGGCATCTTTGCGGGCATCTACTACTGGTGGCCGAAGATGACGGGCCGCCTGCTGGGCGAGGGGTTGGGCCGGCTCAACTTCTGGCTCATGTTCGCGGGCTTCAACCTCGCGTTCTTTCCGCAGCATTACCTCGGCGCGCTGGGGATGCCGCGACGGATCTACACCTATCCGGCCGACGCGGGCTGGGCTGCCGCCAACTTGGCCTCGACGATCGGCGCGTTCGGCATCGCACTGGCCGTGCTCGTCTTCATCGTCAACGGGTGGCGCAGTCTCCGTCGCGGCGCGCCGGCGCCGGCGGATCCCTGGGACGGGCGCACGCTCGAGTGGCGGACCTCGACTCGTTCTGGCGCGAGAAGTACGGCCCCCGTCGCGCGGCGGCCGCCGGCGTTCCGGCCGCCGAGCGCGCCGGTGAGGCGCACGAGGCGATTCACCTGCCCGCGCCATCGCACTGGCCGCTGCTGATCGCGCTCGGGATGCTGATCGCGGCCGTCGGGGCCCTGACCCATGTCGCGCTCGTGGTGGCCGGCATCCTCTGGGCCGTCTGGGCGATCTTCCGCCTGGCGCTCGAGCACCATCGGACGCCGGCGCACGCGGAGCAACAGGGCGTGCTCGGCCTCGACCATCGGAAGATGGCGATGTGGGTCTTCCTCGGCTCGGAATGCTTCTTCTTCGGCACACTGGTCGCGACGTATCTCGCGTACAAGGGGCGGAGCGTCGTCGGCCCGGCGCCCCACGAGATCTTCAACATTCCGCTGACGTCGCTGTCCACCTTCGATCTCCTGATGTCGAGCCTGCTCATGGTGTTGGCGCTCGCCGCCGTCCAGCGCGGCGACCGGCGGCAGATGCGTCTCTGGCTCTTCGGCACCGCGTTCTTCGGCCTGATCTTTCTCGGCTTCCAGGCGTACGAGTTCACCGACTTCGTCCACAAGGGATTCACCATCCAGCGGAATCTGTTCGGCTCGACGTTCTTCCTGCTGACCGGCCTTCACGGCACGCACGTGGCGATCGGCGTGCTGTGGCTGCTCTCGCTGTGGGTGCTGGCGCTCCGCGGGCGGCTCGGCGCCGCCGACGCCGTCAAGGTCGAGATCGCCGGCCTCTACTGGCACTTCGTGGACGTGGTGTGGATCGCGATCTTCACGCTCGTGTATCTCATTCCGTAACGGAGGGCCACCCGTGAGTGACGAGCATCGAGGCCACGAGCAGCCGACGGTCGGGACCTATGTCAGGGTGGCGCTGGTGCTGACCGTCGTGACGGCGCTCGAGGTGGGCGTGATCTACGTCCGCCGGCTTGCGCCGGTCGTCGTGCCGCTCTTGCTGGCCATGTCCGCGGCCAAGTTCGCGCTCGTCGCGCTGTTCTTCATGCACCTGCGATACGACTCGCGCGTGCTCACGTTCCTGTTCGTCGGGCCGCTGGCCCTCGCGTCCGGGCTGGCGGTGGCGCTGATGACCTTGACCGGCGCCTTCCTGGTCTTCGGCCGCTGATGAGCGCGCCGCCGCCCTTCGTCTGGACCGCCGGTGAGATCCACGCCGATGTCGTGCTCGGAGTCGGCCTGCTGGCTCTCGCGTACGCGATCGCGTGGACGCGGGGCCCGCGGACCGGGCTCCGCTTTCCTGCGCCGTTCATGGCCGCGCTGGTCGTCCTGCTCGTGGCGCTGAACGGCCCGCTGCACGACCTGAGCGACTACTACTTGTTCAGCGCCCACATGGTCCAGCATCTGTTGTTGACCCTGGTCGTCCCGCCGCTCCTGCTCGCCGGCACGCCCGGGTGGATGGCCGACGCGATCGTCGAGCGCCTGCGTCGGTGGCCGGGAGTGGGCGGCCTGCTGCGCGCCGCGACGCGTCCGGTGCCGGCGCTGACGATCTATGCCGTCGCGCTCATCGGCTGGCATCTCCCCGGCCCGTACGGCGCCGCGCTCGACCACCACCGGCTCCACGTCATCGAGCACCTCGTCCTGATCGCGACCGCGCTCCTGGCCTGGTGGCCGGTGCTGTCGCCCTCGGCCCTGCTGCCGCGCCTCCATTACGGCGCGCAGATCCTCTACCTGTTCGCGTTCGGGATCCCGATGACCGTCGTCGCCGCGATGATCACCGGCGCCGAGCACACCCTGTATCCCTTCTACGCGGCCGCACCCCGGCTCTTCGGGCTCACGGCACTCGCCGATCAGCGCCTGGGCGGCCTGATCATGTGGGTTCCGGCCGGCCTGATTCCGCTCACCGCCTTCACGGTCGTGTTCTTCCGCTGGGCCGCCGCCGAAGACGACGAAGTCGGCGCCGCCGGTGAGCAGCCCAACTGGTGACGTCTGCTATCATGACAACCTCATGAACATCTGCGTCGTCGGCGCCGGTTATGTCGGGCTCGTTACGGGCGCCGTCTTCGCCGATCTCGGCAACGAAGTCGTCTGCGTCGACAATCTCGAGGACAAGGTCGCCGCGCTCCAGGCCGGCCACATGCCGATCTACGAGCCGGGTCTCGAGGAGATGGTGGCGCGCAACGTCGAGGACGGGCGCCTGTCCTTCACGACCGACATCGCCTCCGCCGTGCGGCGATCCGTCATCGTGTTCATCGCGGTGGGCACGCCGCCGAAGGTCGACGGCCAGACCGACCTCAGCGCGGTCGAAGCGGTCGCGCGCGAGATCGGCCGGTCGATGGACCGCTATCTGGTCGTGGTCAACAAGTCGACCGTTCCGGTCGGCACCGGCGAGTTCGTTCGCGAGGTCGTCGAGCGCAGCCAGCCGCAGCCGATCTCCTTCGACGTCGTGTCGAACCCCGAGTTCTTGCGCGAGGGCTCGGCGATCGAGGACACGCTCCGTCCCGACCGGATCGTGATCGGCGCTCCGACGCAGCAAGTGGCCATGACCCTGCTGGAGCTCTACGCGCCGCTCGAGCGCCCGATGATCATCACCGACGTGCCGTCGGCCGAGATGATCAAGTACGCCTCGAACGCGTTCCTCGCGACGAAGATCTCGTTCATCAACGCGATCGCGAACATCTGCGAGCTCGCGGGCGCCGACGTCACGCAGGTCATGAAGGGCATGGGGCTCGATCCGCGAATCGGCGCCGCCTTCCTGCAGGCCGGGCTCGGCTACGGCGGCAGCTGCTTCCCGAAGGACACCGAGTCGCTCGTGCACACCGCCGCGGCGCTCGGCTACCGCTTCGACATCCTGCGCGCGGTGGTCGACGTCAACACCGGGCGCGCCGCGCACTTCGTGTCGATCATCGAGCGGGCGCTGGCACCGCTGCACACGCGGCGGATCGCCGTCCTGGGGCTGGCGTTCAAGCCCAACACCGACGACATGCGCGAGGCGAAGTCGATCGAGGTCGTCACGCGCCTGATCGAGCAAGGCGCCACGGTCTGCGCCTACGATCCCGTCGCGATGACGCACGCGCGGAAGATGCTGCCGACGGTCGTCGAGTACGCGGACTCGCCGTACGCGGCCGCGACCGGCGCCGACGGCGTCGCCCTCATCACGGAGTGGAACGAGTTCAAGTTCCTGAACCTCGAACGGCTGCGCGGCGTGATGCGCCGGCCCGTCGTGTTCGACGGTCGGAACCTCTGGGAGGCCGAGCGCATGCGGCGCCTCGGCTTCGAGTACCACTCCATCGGTCGCCCGCCCGTCCGCCGACCGTAGGACACCGCCATGCGGGTGCTCGTCACGGGCGGCGCGGGTTTCATCGGCTCGCACCTCTGTGAATTCTTCCTCGGCAAGGGCTGGGACGTCGTGTGCATGGACGACTTCGTCACCGGCTCGCGCGACAACCTGGCCGGGGTCGAGTCGCGGCGCGGCTTCACCCTGGTGGAGCACGACGTCACCGAGTACATCCGCCTCGACGGACAGCTCGACTGGGTGCTCCACTTCGCGAGCCCCGCGTCGCCGCGCGACTACCTCGAGCTGCCGATCCAGACCTTGAAGGTCGGCGCGCTCGGCACCCACAACGCGCTCGGCGTGGCCAAGGCGAAGGGTGCCAGCTTCCTGCTCGCCTCGACCTCCGAGGTCTACGGCGACCCGCTCGTGCATCCCCAGCGCGAGGACTACTGGGGTCATGTGAACCCGGTCGGCCCGCGGGGCGTGTACGATGAGGCCAAGCGCTTCGCCGAAGCGATCACGATGGCCTACCACCGCACTCACCGGATCGACACGCGCATCGTGCGGATCTTCAACACGTTCGGCCCGCGCATGCGCCTGCACGATGGGCGCGCGATCCCGGCGTTCCTGAACCAGGCGCTCACCGGAGCCCCCATCACCGTCTTCGGCGACGGCTCCCAGACGCGCTCGTTCCAGTACATCAGCGATCTCGTCGACGGGCTCTGGCTGCTGATGCAGAAGCCGGTCAACGACCCCGTGAACATCGGCAACCCGCACGAGATGACGTTGCTGGAGCTCGCCAAGCGCATCATCAAGCTTACGGGCTCGCGCAGCGAGATCGTGTTTCGCCCGCTGCCGGTCGACGACCCCAAGGTGCGGCAGCCCGACATCGGCCGCGCACGCGCCCTGCTCGGCTGGGAGCCGCGCATCGACACCGAGGAAGGGCTGCGCCTGACCGTCGACTGGTTCCAGGAGAAGCTCCGCTCGTGAGAGTGCTGGTCACGGGCGGTGCCGGCTTCGTCGGCTCGCACGTCGTGGATCGTCTGCTCGCCGCCTCTCACAGCGTGGACGTGGTCGACAACCTGGCCACCGGGCGCCGCGAACGCGTGCCGGCGGCGGCGCGCCTCCACGTGTGCGATCTGCGCGACGCGCGGCTCGATTCGGTACTCGCCGCCGCACGGCCGGCCGTGGTCGTCCACGTCGCGGCGCAGGCCGCGGTCTCGCGCTCGGTCGCCGATCCGCGCTTCGACGCGAGCGTCAACGTGCTGGGAACGATCGCGCTCCTGGAGTCGTGCAAGCGCGCCGCCGTGCCGCGGGCGGTCTATATCTCGACGGGCGGCGCCGCGTACGGCGACACGGACGTCTTGCCGACCCCGGAAGACCATCCCCTGCGGCCCGCCTCGCCCTACGGCGTCTCGAAGATCACTGCCGAGCGCTACCTCGAGGTCTGGGCCGGGCTGACGGGCGCGCGCGGTCTCACCTTGCGTCTGGCGAACGTCTACGGCCCGCGCCAGGATCCCGCCGGCGAAGCCGGCGTTATCGCGATCTTCACGTCGCGACTGCTCACCGGCGCTCCCTGCATCGTGAATGGCGACGGTAACCAGACCCGTGACTATGTCTACGTCGGCGACGTCGCCGACGCGATCGCACGCGCGGTGGTATCTCCAGAGGTGGTCGGCGTCGCGAACATCGGTACCGGCGCCGAAACGACCGTCAACGAGCTCTATCGGCAACTCGCCCTCCTCACCGACGTTCGCCGCGCCGCGGAGCACGGCCCGGCGAAGCCCGGCGAGCAACGCCGGAGCGTGCTCGACGCGGCCCGCGCCAAGTCGCTGCTGGGTTGGAGCGCGACGACACCGCTCGAGCAAGGCCTCACCCAGACCGTCACCTGGTTCCGGAAGGAGCTGACTCGATGATCGACGAAGAACTGAAAGCGATCCTCGCGTGTCCGGCGTGCAAGGGGGACCTCCTCTTCGAGGAGACCCGGATCATCTGCCCCGCCCCCGGTAGGTAGTGGCAGGACCCCATTCCCTGCAGGCGGTCATTCTGGCCGGCGGCCAGGGAACGCGCCTGCGTCCCCTGACGCTGGCGCGCGCGAAGCCCGTCGTCCCGCTCCTCAATCGCCCCTTCCTCGCGTACCAGCTGGCGCTGTTGCGGGCCCACGGGGTCTCCGACGTCGTCCTCGCGTGCTCCTACCGCGTCGACGACGTGCGCGCCGCCCTCGGCGACGCCGAGCACCTCGGCGTCAGGCTCCGGTATGTCGTCGAGGAAGAGCCGCTCGGGACCGGCGGCGGCGTCCGCAATGCCGCCGACCTGGTCTCGGGAACCCTGTTCGTGCTGAACGGCGACATTCTCACCGACCCCGATCTGACCGAGATGCGGCGCCTGCACGAGACGCGCGGCTCGCGCACGACGATATATCTGCAGCCGGTGCCCGATCCCCGTCAGTATGGGCTCGTCGAGACCGGGCCGGATGGCCGCCTCCGGGCGTTCCGCGAGAAGCCGGCC
>WNFK01015325.1_pt1 | contig 10962 bp, 8 predicted proteins | sample 5400281 | NCBI WGS metagenome assembly WNFK01 (sample SAMN13153350, study PRJNA577476) | soil metagenome | isolation source: 20 cm soil on Douglas fir-dominated hillslope | place: USA:California | collected 2013-09-17
GGGGAGGTCCGCGCCGGCCCGATCCGCCGCGGCCGCGAGCCCGGCGAAGTACTTGCCCGGATGGAGCAGGCCGCTCCGGGGGAACACGAGGCCGCCGTGGTAGAACGATGTCCCGATCTCCTCGTGGAGTCGGTCCTTCGGCACGAACGCGGCGTCGATCCCGAAGCGACCGAGCGTCTCGACCGACGCCCGCAGGTCGTCGACGTGCGACGGCGCCCACGCGAGGTCGAGATAGCCGTGCTCGCGGAACTCGCAGTCGATCCCCTCGTCCACGATCAGCTGCTTGACGAGCTCGTACGCGTCAAGCGTCTCGCGGAGGAGCGCCCGCCCGGTGTCCTCGCCGTAGCGCTCGATCAGCTCCTGCGGACCCCACTTGTAGCCCGGATGGACGATCCCGCCGTTGCGCGTCGAGCCACCGAAGCCGAGGTCCTCGGCCTCGAGGACGGTGACCGTCGCGCCCGCGCGTGCCAGCACCCGCGCGGCGTTGATCCCGGTGTAGCCGCCGCCGATGACGACCACGTCGACGACATCGGGCAGCTGCCGGCCGCGGCGCGACGGGAGGGGAGGCATCGTCGCGTGCCAGTACGGGCGGCGCTCGTAGTCGCGGTTGAGTGTGGATCCCCGGTGGAGCGCCGTCGACGACATCGCCGCGAGCCTAGCCGAGCGGGGAACGCGACGCGTGCTCGTTGCGTCGGGCGGATGATGCCCGGCGCGGCAATGAACCATCGGCGTTCGGCCGGCATCAGATGGCTGAACGCGCCAGGAGGGACACGCGCATCGGACCCGCGATCGACCGGTCGCTGATCGACCGGGCCCGGAACGGCGATCTCGACGCGTTCGAGTGGATCGTCCGAGCTCGGATGGATGCCGTGTACCGACTGACCAGGGCGATCCTCGGCAACGAGGCGGATGCCCGCGACGCCGCCCAGGAGACCTTCGTCGCAGTGTGGCGGCAGCTGCCCCGGCTGCGCGAGCCGGAGCGGTTCGAGGCGTGGCTCCAGCGGGTCGCCGTCAACGCCTCGCGGATGACGATCCGGTCGCGGAGCCGCAGACGGATCCGCGAGATCCCGTCGTCGACCGTGATCGCGCTGGCCGACCGGGCGGCCGGTGCGCCACCCGACGACGCGACCGTCCTCGACGCGGCGCTCGCCACCCTGCCGGTCGAGCAGCGGGCGATCCTCGTCCTCCACCACCTCGAAGGCCGGCCGCTCGCCGAGCTGGCGACGATCCTCGAGATCCCCGAGGGCACCGCGAAGTCGCGGCTGTTCGCGGCCAGGCGCGCGCTGGCCGACGCGATCGAGCAGGACGCGGGCCACCGATGACGAGCGGCTGGGAGGACCAGCGGCTCCAGGCGGCGTTCGCGGCGCGCGCGGCCTCCGCACCACGACCGACGGCCGACCTGACGGTTCTGGTCATCGAGCGGCTGCGGCGCGAGCCACGCCCGCGCTCTGCAGCCATTCGCCTCGGTGCGTTCGCCGGATTGGCCGCCGCACTTGCCGTGATCGTCATCGCGGTGTTCGGGATCGGGCTCCGCGACCGCGGCCCGCTCGCGTCGGTGGGCCCGCCTGCGACGACGGCAATCGGTTCGGCCGATTCACCCGAGCCGTCCACCGGACCAGCGTCGCTCCCCGCGATGTCGGTCGGAGCGGCCATCGCGAACCGCGACGAGTCGACCGAATCGGGCGAGATCCGAGTGGTTGGCTGGCTCCGCGGCGGCGTGCCGGTCCCGTGTCCCGCGCCGCTGCGCCCGTTCAACCCGACTCAGCCCTGGTGCCCGCAGGCCCTCCCCTGGATCGTCGAATCCGTCGCCGATTCGGGAGTCGGCCGCGTCAACGAGTCGCCGTCCGGAGCGGCGATCCAGCCCTCGTTCGCGCTCGTCGACGCGGACGCGCTGCCATCGTTGATGTTCGGTTCGGAGCCCCCGGCCGAGCCGGTCGAGATCACGGTCACGGGACACTTCCACGATCGGCGGGCGACGCTCTGCTCGTCTCCGGGTGACTGCTGGGGGACGTTCGTCGTCGATCGGATCGACAGCATCGGCGGCATCGAGCAGCCCGTCGCGACGTCGTCCGACCTGGCGATCCAGGTCGACAAGGGCGCGAGCACGAGCGGCCTCGAGATGCCGCCACCGACGGGCCCGGCCGAGCAATTCGACCCGGCTGTCATGAGGGCGGGCCATCACCTCGCGGTCCTGTCGCGGCGGGTGATGTCGATCGACGGCCTCATCGACGCCGAGCCGGCCCTCGCCGGTGGATGGCCCGGCATCGGTATCGCGACCACCGTGACGTCGATCACCGCGGTCGAGACCGAGGCGGGCTCCGGGCCGCCGCATCCCCGGACCTTCCTCGTTCCCGACCGGAGTGCAGTCCTGTACGAGATGACCGAGGCAGGGCCTGTGGTCGCGGGCGACCTGCCGGTCCTGGTCTTCACGGGCGGTCTGGTCGGCCGGGTGGGCGACCCCATCAGGATCAGCCAGGCGATCGAGCGACGCGATCACGCCCTCGACGCGACCGAGCTCCTCGTCGCCGGCTGGGCGTGGGCGCCGGGCCCGCTGTCCTGTCCGTTGGTCCGGCCCGGCGAGCCGATCCTCGATCAGTGCCCGAGCACCCTGACGTGGCTCACGGACCGGGAACCCGCCCGGGTCAAAGGGTCGGAGCTCCCGCGCCCCGACGGTCCGGCGATCAACCTCGTCATTCCACCGGAGTCCGTGAATCTCGCGCGGCTCGATACGAAGCCCGCGCGGGTCGCGGTCCTCGGCCACGTCGACGATCGCCGCGCGGCCGCGTGTCCGAGCGGGCTGGAGGAGCGCTGCCGACGGAACTTCATCGTCGACGCGATCCTCGATCCGGGGCGGCTCGAGCTCGATGCATCGCTCGCGACGACCGTCCATCCGGCTCCCTCGAACACGCCGAAGGGGACCGCGTCATGGGCCGCCGGCGCCGCCGGGCTCCCCGCGGCCGACCGGGCAGATCGGTTGATCTCGGCGTTCCCGATCGCGGTCGCCGCGGTCGGCGCCCTCGAGCCCGATCTCGCGGGCACCCAGTCGACCGACGGGGTCGACACCGTCTGGCTCGTCCACTTCCTGGACCAGGACGTCGCTGGCAACGCGATCGTCCGGACCCGGCTGGTCATCGACGCGGACCCGGTGAAGGGTCCGGCCCAGGTCTTCGACGTGACGGCCGACGGGCTGTCGCCAGCCCTCTCGGCGGCACCCTGACCGAGCATCGTTCCGCCGAACCGACGCGACCGCGATTGGTCAGTCGGCGGCCTCGTAGGCGAGACGGCCGCCTGCAAGCGTGAACAGGACGCGCCCGGCGAGCTCGCGGCCGGCGAGCGGGGTGTTCTTGCCGCGCGACGCGAGGGCGTCGGGCTCGACCAGCCAGGTCGCCGAGCGGTCGAACACGACGAGATCGGCAATGGCGCCTTCGACGAGCCCCGGCCTCGGGCTACGGCCCCACGCCGACCCGAGCACGCGGGCGGGACCGCTCGTCAGCAGCGCCAGCGCCCGCGCGAGCGGCAGCATTCCGGCGTCGACCGCCGCCAGCACGGTCCCGAGCGCCGTCTCGATCCCGCTGATCCCATTCGCCGCCCGGCCGAACTCGACCTCCTTGTCGACGCTCGTGTGCGGCGCGTGGTCCGTGGCGATCGCGTCGGCGGTCCCATCGAGCAGCGCCTCCCGGCACGCGGCCGCGTCCGCCGCGGACCGCAAGGGAGGATTCACCCGGAGCGACGACGCGTACGGCGCGGCCACGATCGCGCCGGTTCCATCGCCCCAGGGGTCGCCGGTTGCCTCCCAGGCCCAGCGCCGCGCCCCGGCCACCCACTCCTCCGTCAAGGCCAGATGGTGCGGTGTGACGTCGCACGTCACCGGCAACCCGGCGGCCTTCGCCCGCCGGACGAGGTCCAGCGCGCCCGCGGTCGACAGGTGGGTCAGGTGGAGCCGCGCGCCGGGCACGTCTCGGACGACCTCGGCCAGGATCGCCAGGTCGCGCGCGACCGCAGTCTCCTCGGCCGCAGCGGGCCAGCCGCGGAGCCCGAGCACGGTCGCCACGAACCCGTCATTCGCCTCCGCGCCCGCCGTCTGCGCCGCGTCCTCCGCGTGCTCGACGATCGGTAGCCCCAGCGCACCGGCATAGGCGAGCGCGCTCCGGACGAGAACCGCCGTCGCCACACCGGCGCCGTCGTCGGAGAATCCGACCACCCCGGCGTCGGCGAGCTCGCCGAGCGCGGCGAGGGTCTCACCGGCGCGACCGGCGGTGACCGCACCCCACGCGAGCGCGCGCACCGGCGAGCCCGACGCCAGCGCCGCCGCTCGGATGCCGGCCAGGACCGCCGGATCGTCGAGGGCGGGCGTCGTGTTCGGCATCAGGCAGACGGTCGTGAACCCACCATGGGCGGCCGCGGCCAGACCCGTCGCGACGGTTTCGGCGTCCTCGTTGCCGGGCTCACGGAAGTGGACGTGGAGATCGACGAAGCCGGGCGCGACGACGACACCGCCGTCGTCGATCCCGTCCGCCTCGTCGGCGTCCAGCCAGGTCACCGCCTCGAGGACCCCGTCGGTCACGACGATCTCGCCGGGGCCCTCGCGGCCGGAGGAGGGGTCGACCAGCCAGGCCCGGGAGATCTCGAGATCGGCGACGAGCGTCCCGATCGGCGAACCGGCTGCCACGGTCATTGCCGGACGGTCCCGGCCAGCAGGTAGAGCAGCGCCATCCGGACGGCGACTCCGTTGCGGACCTGCTCCTCGATCAGCGACTGGGCGCCGCTTGCGACGTCGGCGGCGATCTCGACGCCCTCGTTCATCGGGCCGGGATGCATCACCAGGGCGTGCGGGCGGGCCGCCCCGAGGCGCTGCCGCGTCAGCCCGTAGCGCGCGGCATATTCGCGGAGCGACGGCAGCAGCCCCGCCGCCATCCGCTCCTTCTGGATCCGCAGCGCCATCACGACGTCGGCGTCGCGGAGCGCCTCGTCGATCGACGAGGTGACGTGGAAGCGCCGGCCGTCCGCCGCGCCGCGGCCCGCCCAGGTCTCGAACCCGCGCAGCAGGGTCGACGGGCCGCACAGCCACACGTCCGCTCCGGCCGCGGTCAGCGTCCAGATGTTCGAGCGGGCGACCCGCGAATGGAGGACGTCGCCGAGGATCACGACCTTGCGGCCCTCGAGCGAGCCGCCCTCGAACCGCGCCCGCAGCGTGTACAGGTCGAGGAGCGCCTGGGTGGGGTGCGCGTGCCAGCCATCCCCGCCATTGAGGACCGAGCCCGAGAACACGTCCGCCGCGAGGTATGGGGCACCCGACACGGCGTGGCGGATGACCAGCATCTGGGCGCCCAGCGCCTCAACGGTCCGGACGGTGTCGACGAGTGATTCGCCCTTCGTCACCGACGACGTCGCCGCGGCGATGTTCACCACGTCGGCCGACAGGTTCTTCGCCGCGACCTCGAACGACACCCGCGTCCGGGTCGATGCCTCGTAGAAGAGGATCGTGACGTTCCGGCCGCGGAGCGCCGGGACCTTGGCGATCGGCCGGCCGAGGACCTCGCGCATCGCATCGGTCGTCCGCATCACGAGCTCGATGTCGGCCCACGACAGGACATCGACGTCGAGGAGGTGACGGTGGCGCCAGCCGACGGGCTGCCCGTCGGGTGGCGAATCGACGATCGGGACCTCGTAGGCGCCGTCCGCCACCTGGCCCTCCCGATCGATCAGGGTCATCCGACCGGCGCCACCGTCGCGGCCTCGACCGCGCGCTCGATGTTGACGCCGTCCTCGCCGTCGATCTCCTCGAGCTGGACCTTGACCACCTCTTCGCGCGACGTCGGCACGTTCTTGCCGACGTGATCAGCGCGGATCGGCAGCTCGCGGTGACCGCGGTCCACGAGGACCGCGAGACGGATCGCCTGCGGCCGCCCGAAGTCGACCAGGGCATCCATTGCCGCGCGGATCGTGCGGCCGGTGTACAGGACATCGTCAACGAGGACGACCGTGGATCCGTTCAGGTCGAACGGCAGGTCGGTGCCCTTGACGACGGGCTGCTGGGCGACCAGCGACAGGTCGTCGCGGTAGAACGTGATGTCGAGCGCGCCGACGGGCACCGACACGCCTTCGTGCTCGGCGATCGCGTCGGCGATGCGACGGGCGAGCGGGACGCCGCGGCGCTGGATGCCGACGAGCGCCAGGCCGGCCGTGCCCGCCTGCTTCTCGACGATCTCGTGCGAGATCCGGATCGTCGCCCGGCGGATCTCGTCCGCCGTCATGATCTGCCGGCCGCTCATCGCTCCTTCCCGGGCCTCTCGGGGCTCCTAAGCGGCCTCACGGGGCCGGGGGGACAAGCATAACCTCGACTGCCGCGCCTGGACGACGCTGGCGGCGTTGACCCGGCGCGATGGGTTCGTCGCCGTCGCGCGCGACGATCACAGGATGGAGAGCCCGGGTTCGATTTCGCCTGCGGCCGGCCCACCGAGGTCCGAGGAGGAGCTTCGCGACTCCATCGGCCCGAGGTCAGTAGACGGAGACCGTCACCCAGGTCGTGCCCGACCATGACGGGCAGCCGCAGACTGCGAAGAAGTCCGGCGTGTAGAGATCGACGATCCGGTTCTTGCTCGGGTCGTAGATCGGGCCGTAGTCGTTGATGACGCGCTCGATGCATCCGCCCGCGCCGCACACGATCACGGTCGTGCCACGCGGCAGGCGCATCGCCGTGGTGCCGTTGGCGTAGAACGTGGCATTGCCCGTCAGCTTGTAGCGCGGCGGCTTGAGTGCAGACCCGCCGTGAGCCGCGGGGACGCTGACGTCCGGTCGGTTGGGGACGATCCGCTTGGGCTCCTTGCCGGGCTCGGTGAGGGTGGTCGTCCCGTCGATGCCGCCGGCGCCACGAAACGAGGCGTCGAGCGGCTCGACCGCGAGATCGGTCGTGGCGAACGCCGGGAACTGGACCGACTGGAAGGTCGACGGGTCGAGGACCGAAGCGGGCGTTGGCCCCGCGGATCCGGCAATACCCGGCAACGCACCCAGGGCGAGGGCGGCGGTGAGCGCCGCGATCGCAACCACTCTGGAGAGTCGCATGCGTAGACAGGAGACGATACAACGTCGCGCGTCGGGGCAACTCTGTCCGTCCCGTGGGACGGACCCGCTCGATCAGCGGATGACGATCACGGGTCCGGTGCCGGTGCTGACCACTCCGACGCCTTCGTCGGTCCAGGCGAGCAGCTTGATCTGGCCGCTGCTCGTGGTGCCCTCGGCCGCCGGCTCGGCCCAGACGAGCTGGCCGTTGCCGATCGAGTAGCCGGCGATCGCCCGCTTCTTGTTGAGGAGCGGCTTCTTGAGATCGATCTTGCCGTCGAACGAGTCGACCGCGTACAGGCTCAGGTTGCCGACGCCCGGGCTGCCTGGATCGGCGATCCAGACCGCGAGATGGGTTCCGGTCTCATCCCAGCGCGCGTCCCAATCCTCGACCCGGCCGGCCGTGATCGTGGTCTCGTGGCGGATGCTGGCCTGGTCGCCCTTGAGCGAGGTCGGGGACGGGGCGTCGGTCGGGGCGCTGATGCCGGTGCCCCAGTCGCCGAGCACGAGGCGACCGGCGCCAGCCGCGTAGCCTGCCTCGGCGGCTCGGACGGTGCCCGCCCAGTAGACCGCGAGACGTCCCGTCGGATCCACTGCCGGTCGCCACGCCTGACCGGTCTGCGGCAGAGCGGTGACGCGGTTCGTCGCCGGGTCGAGCAGATAGGAGACGGGCTGGAGGTCGGTGGATGCGGCCGATGCCGTGCCCTTCGTCGCGTCGACGACGGTGCTGGCCACCATCACGTCGGTCGTCCAGGAGCCGAACACCGATCGGTGATCGGTGCTGACGGCGTGCGCCCGGGCATCGCCGACCTTCCAGACGAAGATGTCCGGACCGAGCGCCCCGCTGACGGGCCGCGCGGTGAATGCGAACCAGTTGCCGCTCGGCGAGTACGCAGCGGACTGGCCGACGAGGACGACGTCATTGGCGATCTCGACCGGCCCGTCCGGTGTGGCGGTGACTTCGACCGACGGCAGGGGCGACCCGACCTCGTTCGGCGTCGGAGTCGCCTTCGGCGTCGGAGTCGTCTTCGGCGGCGCGGTGCGGGGGGACGCAGGCGTGGATGGCGACGAGGTGGTGGCGCTCGATGGCGAAACGGACGGCGCGATCTCGGAGGCGGTTGCCGCGGTCTGCGTCGGCGTCGGGACCGCGTTGGGCGCCTCGCTGCCGATCGGGACGACGGAGATCGAGCCGCTGTTCGCCGACGACGGATCGCTGACCACGATCAGACGGCTGTTGTCCGACGACCCGAAGACGGTCGAGGCGTTCTGGTCAAGGGTGACAGGGTGATCGACCGTGGCGTTGCTGTCGTCACACGGCGTCGTCGACGTGCCCGGGCAGACGGAGTCGACGTTCTTGGTCACGATCGTGAACGCGCCGTCCGACGCGCGTGCGACGAACGCGAGCTTCTTGGTCACCGGGATCCGCGTCGGCTCCGGGTTCGAGCCGAGCGCGCTGAACAACGACGGCTGTGACGCGGCCGCGATCGCGACTTGCGACCCCGCCGTGTCGCCGCCGCCGGAACGCTGGGAGGAGGTCAGCGTTGCGACGGCGACGACGACGACGAGTGCCGCGGTGATGGCTGCTGAGGGAGCGAGGATCCGGCGATCGCGCCAACCGGCCGATCGGGTGCGGCCGTCGCGGAACCTGGACTCGGATTCGATCGCGGCCGCCGTCCGGGCCCACAGGTCGCGCGGCGGGGTCGGGGTCCGGTCGCGCAGCGCGCGGAGCTCGTGCCGCTGGGCGGCGTACGCGTCGGCGATGACGCGGCAGTCCGGACAGGCCTCGAGATGGTCGGAGAGCCAGCTTGCCTCGGTCGGGTCGAGTGTCCCATCGAGCCGATCCGACAGGTCCGCGCGGGCCCGGACGTGGCTCGACGGCCAGTCGTCGGGGCGGCGGGCACGGCCGCGGCGAATGCTCATCGGGCGGTTCCGGACCGGCGATCGGTTCCGATCGCCGATGCGGCGTCCGCCTCGGCCTCGGCGTCGGCGTCGGCCTGGCGTTCGACGGCGAGCGCCTGGCGCAGGCTCTCGCGGGCTCGGGTCAGGAGCGCGCGGGCCGCCACGTGGCTGACCCCGAGGGCGGCGGCGAGCTCGAGCCCCGTCAAGTCGTGGATCTCGGCCAGGAGCAGGGCCGCGCGCTGTCGCTCCGGGATCCTCGCGAGCGCCCGCTGGAGGTCGCCCGAGAGATGCGCGTCCATGACGAGGCGCTCGGTCGACGGAGCGGAGCCGTGGCTCTCGCCCGTCCAGGGCAGGAAGCGGACGATCTTCTGCCGGCGGATGTGGTCGAGCGCGACACGGTGGGCGATCTGGTACAGCCACGCCCGGGCGTTCTCGGGCTTCTCGAGGACGTTGTAGTTGCGGTAGGCCTTGACGAACGCGTCCTGGGTCAGGTCGGCGGCAAGCTCGGAGTCGCGCAGCATCCGGATCAGGTAGGCGTAGATCTCGTTGTGATGAGCCGCGAACAGCTCCTCGACGAACCCGGCGGCGGCATCCTGTTCCCAGGCGCCGCTCATGGCCGCTCCCCCACCGAACGTCCGGCTGACGCCGAGTCGGTTGTCGAGCGCGCCGACCATGCAACCTCCCTGTCCAGATCCGATGGGATCGCTGCGAACGATGAGCTGCGTTCGCTTCGTGGCCCAGAGACGAGGGGGTTCGCCCTTGTGTGACGCCGTCCTCCCAGCGGCGTGGCGGACATCAGCCCGACGCCTCCGCCCGGGCGGATCCGAGGCGCGCCCGGGCGAGCAGCTCCTCGACCGCGTCCTCGGGTGAGACCGGGTTGACCGGCAGGCCGGCCCCGAGCTCGAGGCCTGCGATCTCGCGCAGGCGCGGGTGGATCTCCCAGTGCCAGTGGTAGGTCGCGTCCACCTGCTCGCGCAGGGGCGAGGTGTGGAGGACCAGGTTGTACGGCGGGTCGCTCGACCGAAGTCGGCGTCATGGCGGCGCGGGACGACCCACACCTCGAACGGCGAACGGGAGGCGAACGGCGCGAAGGCCACGCTGTCGGCGTCCTGCCAGATGAGCCGCTCCGGCCGGTTCGGCTCGTCGCGGACCAGACGGCACCACGGGCACTGGCCCTCGCGGATCACGAAGCGGGCCGCACCACCGAGCTCCTCGGCGATACGATGCGGGATCTGCGGCAGGTCGTACAGGTCGAGACAGAGGTGGTTGGTCCGGGCGCCGGCCTGCCCGCCCCAGTTCTGGACGACCTGGAGATGGTCGGTGAGGGCCGTGCCGCGGGCGACGGTCAGGGCCGTCCGCGCGGTCCCGAGGAGCGCCTCGATCGTGTCGCTGCCCACCGCATGCAGCGGCCGATGCTCGCCCGGCGGCGCGACGATCGTCCGCCAGCTGCCACTTGCGCGCGCATCCTCGAGCGAGACCTGGGCCACGCTCGCGTCGCGCTCGCGGGACTGCTCGTCGGTGCCGACCAGGTGGAACGCGAAGTCCTTGAGGGTGCGCAGCCGGACGCCGTCGCCGGGCGGGAGGCGGCAGTTCTGGCAATCCCCGCCGTCGTCGACCTGGTCGGCCGGACGGGCGAAGCGGTCGCGATGGAAGGCGCGGTCGACGACCGTGGCGACCCACCAGCCGGTGATCGCGTCCTTCCGCAGCTCGAACAGGCCGGCTGTCACCTCAGCCGACCGTGGCCAGCACGCCCGACCGCTGAACATCCGCCGGCGTGCCCCCGTCAGCGGCCGACCCGAAGCCCGCGAGGGCGACGCCGATCTGGCCGGCGAACGCGACGGCGAACAGCGCGGCGGCCTCGGCGATGGTCGCTGTCGAGCGGAGCTGGCCGATCCGACCTGTCTCGGCCGCGATCGAGGTCGAAACGACGTCGGGCATGCCGCATGCGTCGATCAGCTCGAAGTCCCCGAGGTCGGGGTCGATGTTCAGGGCGATCCCGTGATA
>WNFK01242530.1_pt1 | contig 10960 bp, 9 predicted proteins | sample 5400281 | NCBI WGS metagenome assembly WNFK01 (sample SAMN13153350, study PRJNA577476) | soil metagenome | isolation source: 20 cm soil on Douglas fir-dominated hillslope | place: USA:California | collected 2013-09-17
AGGCGGCCGGTTCCGGCCCCCGCTGGCAAAGTTCGAGAGCGTCCTGACAGCCATCATCGGGCTATTCTTCTTCAGCAACTACTACAAGGCTTATGAATAGGCCTCCGGGACTTGTTGCCGGTTCCTGGCGCTCGGCAGCCGGGGTTACAGAACGATCAGCCGGAGGTTGGGGTCGAGTTGGCGCAGGTCGCCCGGATCGGAGGTTACGACGGGCTGGTTGGCGCGGCGTGCGCAGATCACCAGATGGGCGTCGGCGATGTCAGAGGTTCCGCTGGCGGCCAGCAGCCGGCCGACATTCGTGGCATCCAGCCGGCCCAGCTCGATGACGTCGGTCGTCGGCTGGCGGATCAGCCGTGCAAGCCGGACCTGACGGTCGGGCTTGCGGATGGCCTGAGCCAGGACGGTCGCTGGCACCGTTGCGCGGGCTCCTGTCTCTCTCGCGCGGGCGAGCAGGACCACCACGCGGCGGTCGTTCCGGTCCAGGGCTATCAGCCCGCCCGCGTCCATGGTCACGCCCGGCATCAGGCAGCTGGCCGCGTGCTGCTGCCGAGAACGTCGTCGGCCCAGGCGCGCTCGTCGTCGGACAGCGGCCCGCCGGTCTGCCGGAGCGCATCGGCGAGCATCGCGCCCCAGCCGGCGATGTCATCCAGGGCGACTGCGACCGCGTGCTGCACGAACCCGGACACGCTCGGCGCGGTTCGTGCCTGCACCAGGGCACGGATCTGATCCAGCTGGGCCTCGTCGAGGGTGACGGTGACCTTCCTTGTCGCCATACCAGTTACCATACCACCGGGCCGGAGCCTTCCGGGAGCTGGCACGAGCCCGCGCTGGGGACAATGCCCCGTCTCATCCAGCCTCGCCCAGACCCGTCCGGAGTCGTATGGCATGCAAGAGGTCTGGGGACTCGAATTCCCATAGCTCCACCAACCAGGAGGTCTACAGGACTCGGGCGCCGAGCCCAAGGTCGGCTACACGGTCCGGAGGGCGATCAATGACTGGCGTCCGTTGGCTCAGAGCATCATCACGAGCATGTAGCCCATGGCGATGCTCATTGCGATCTTGTAGCCGGCGGCGGTCCGAGGCGCGAGGGTTCGCCCGATTACCGGGTCGGCATCCGCTGCCGTGCCGGCGCCGGGTGAGCGCTGTAGCGCCCTGGCAGGCAAAGTTGCGGCCGCAGGCTGGCGGCCTTGATCCCCGCCGCGGCGTCCTGCGGCTCCAGCGCGCGACAGCGACGCGAGCCGGTCGGTGGTCCACAGCACGTAACCGAGCATGAACAGCGCCAGGATCAAGACGAGAACCGGGTTGCCCGCCGTGACACTGCCGGGCGTGCTCATGCCGGGCATCGTCACTCCCGGCACGCGGCCGGAGGGCCGGAGCATGTAGATCATGGCGCCGCATTCGACCACATGGGGTAGCGGATGCGTGGACCTCGAGCCCCCCGGCCGGCTGCGCATGCGGGCGCGGACCGCCTGCCAGGCGAACCAGGCCGCCGCGGCAGCGAAAATGGCCCGCCAGGCGACGTCAGGAAACGGGTTCAGCAGCGGCTCGAACATCCCGGCCATTGCGACGCCCATCAGGACATGCAGGCCATCGGCGTCGAGTTCGGTGACCCGTTCGCGCAGGCGCCCGAGAGCCAGCCGGGCCGCGCAGCAGACGGCGACGAGCAACATCAGCGCCGCGAAGGCACCGTCGAGCCATCCCGGGCTGGTCATGTCAGCGCCTGGCGAGCCCGCCCGGCGCGAGGACGGTACCTGATCTGGCCGGGAGCAGCCCGGCTAGTTGCCTGCCGGGCAGGATGAGGGATTACACAGCTGTGCATGACGGCATCAGGCTAATTCGGCTTGGTTGGTGCCGCAAGCTAAACCAAGGCGAATGGGCGTGATCACTGTTCTTGGACGGCGAATTCAGGTCCGCATGGCATTCTTGAAACCCCGGCGAGGTATTTCTGGGGTACCCTGCCTGGGTATTTCTTGTACCGATCAGGGGTATTCTCGTGACGCATGAATACCTGGTCAGGGTATTCAGGAACCCCCGGCCGGTATCGGCGGACGGGATGATGACTTATTTGTCACGCCGCTGAAGTTGCGGCTTACTTTCAGCGGCGGATAGATTCCCGGTGCGGTGGTATCCGCCGCACTCGCACGCCAGCCACCGCAGGTCTCCGCGGGCTGGTGCGGGCATGGCAGCTGGAAGGCAGGGCTGAATGTCATCGGCCGCGGTCACGGGCAGCGCGGCGTTGCTGCCTCAGACCGAGCTTGAGCTGTCGATCATGGGGATGACGTGCGCGGCGTGCGCAGCGGGGGTGGAGAAGAAGCTCAGCGCGGTGGACGGTGTAGCGGCCAGCGTGAATTTCGCGACCGGGAAGGCCGCCGTCACCGCGCCGCCGTCGGTTTCGGTGGCTCAGCTCATCGAGGCGGTGGAGCAGGCCGGCTATGGCGCAGAGGCGAAGCGGCCTCGCGCGGCCGTCGGCGTGGCGAGCCCTGGGGCCGGCGCCGATGCGGCTCGTGTTGCCTATCTGCGGCGCAGGCTGATCGTGGCGCTGGTGTTCTTCGTCCCGCTCAGCGACGTGTCGGTCCTGCTGTCGCTGTTTCCGGCGTACCGGTTCCCTGGCTGGCAGTGGGTCCTAGTTGCGCTGGCAGCGCCGGTCGCGGGGTGGGCGGCGTGGCCGTTCCATCAGGCGGCGCTGAAGAACGCGCGGCACGGGCTCGCATCGATGGACACTCTGGTGTCGCTGGGCATCATGGCGGCGTGCGGCTGGTCGGTTTACGCGATGTTCGTTCTGGACCGCGGGCAGGGCAGGGTGAGCCCTGTGCAACTGCTCGTCCACGGCTCGGGCGGCGGGATCTACCTGGAGGTCGCGGCGTCGGTGACCACGTTCCTGCTGGCGGGGCGGTGGTACGAGGCGCGAGCCCGGCGCGATGCCGGAGACGCGATGCGCGAACTGGCCGCAGCGGGGGCAGCAGAAGCCTGCCTGCTGGCACCGGACGGGGCTGAGCGGCGCGTTCCGGTCACGCAGCTTCGTGCCGGGGACCGGTTCGTGGTCCGGCCGGGCGAGGTGATCGCTGCCGACGGGGTGGCGGAGTTTGGCGAGTCGGCGGCGGACACCGCGATGATGACCGGGGAACCGTTGCCTGCCGACGTGGCCGCGCGCGGGACGGTGACCGCGGGCACGGTCGTGGTGACCGGGCGGCTGGTCGTCCGGGCGTCCCGGACCGGCGATGACACACAGCTGGCGCAGCTGATCGCCCTGGTCGAGCGGGCGCAGGCCGGCAAATCGGCGGCGCAGCGGCTGGCGGACCGGATCTGCGGCGTGTTCGTACCGGCGGTCCTGGCCGCTGCCGGCCTGACTCTGGCCGGCTGGCTGCTGGCTGGCGGCCCCGCGGAGCGGGCGTTCAGCGCCGCTCTCGCCGTGCTGATCATCGCGTGCCCGTGCGCACTCGGCCTCGCGACCCCGGCCGCCCTGGTGGTGGCGTGCGGGCGGGGTGCTCAGCTGGGGATCTTCATCAAGGGCTACCAGGCGCTGGAGGCCTCCCGCAGTGTGGACACCGTGCTGCTCGACAAGACCGGGACCCTCACGACCGGAGTGATGGCCGTCGCCGGGGTTCAGCCTGCGGCTGGTACCGGCCGTGACATGCTGCTCCGCCGGCTGGGCGCGGTCGAGCACGCCTCGGGGCACCCGGTCGCCTCGGCAATCAGCTCGTTCGCCCAGGCCGAGACCGGGCCGCTGCCAGCCGCGGGCGCCTTCCAGGCGCTGCCAGGCCTGGGCGCCCGCGGAGTCGTAGACGGCGCCGAGGCCAGCCGCTGCGCGCAGTGGGAGCAGGCAGGCCGGACCGTGGTACTGGCGGCCTGGGACGGCCAGGCCCGCGGCGCCATCGCGGTCGCGGACACCGTCAAGCCGTCAGCCGCCGCCGCGGTGACCGGGCTGCGCTGGCTTGGCCTGCGCGCGGTGATGCTGACCGGGGACAACCCGTCGGCCGCGGCGGCGATCGCCGCCGAAACTGGCGTCGATGGGGTGATCGCCGGGTCGCTGCCCGGCCAGAAGGTCGCCGTGATCAGGAACCTGCAGGCACAAGGCCGGCGGGTGGCGATGGCCGGGGACGGGGTCAACGGGCGCGCGCTGGCAGCGGCCGACCTCGGGCTGGCCCTGGGATCAGGCACCGATGTGGCGATCAGCGCTGCCGACCTGATACTGCTGCGGGACGACCTCAGCGTCGTGCCCGACGCGATCCGGCTGGCGCGGGCCACCCTCAGGGTGATCCGCCGCAATCTCGCATGGGCGTTCGGCTACAACATCGCCGCGATCCCGCTCGCGGCCGCCGGGTACCTCAACCCGCTCATCGCGGGGGCAGCGATGGCCGCGTCGTCGGTGTTCGTGGTCGCCAGCAGCGTGCGGCTGCGACGGTTCGCCGGCGCCAAGCCGTCACCGGGTGACGGCGGGCAAGCCGACTCACGGCACAGACTGGCGCCTGCTCGAGACGCTGAGCAAGCGGCGGAGGTGGCGTGATGCCCGGGATGAACACAGGTCTGAACGCCAATGACCCGGCCGTGATCGCAGCCTTTAAGGCCGTGCTGCTGCACCAGGGGCTCATCGCGCTGCTCATCTTCGGGACGCTCGGGCTGGCCTGGGTCAGCATCCGGGCGTGGCTGCCCGCCGCGGCGAGCGACGGCCCCGGGACGGAGACGGGCACGCCCGCGCCCGCCGTAGCTGAGCCCGCCTGGCGGCTGCTGCTGCGGACCGGGTTCGGCATTTTGTGGCTGCTGGACGGGATCTTGCAGGCCCAGCCGCAGATGGCAATCGGCCTCCCGTCGCAGGTGATCCAGCCGACGGCGGCGAGCTCGCCAGCATGGGTGCAGCATGTCGTGAACTGGGCCGGGACGTCCTGGTCGTATCACCCGCTGCAGGCCGGCGCCGCCGCCGTGTGGATCCAGGCCGGGATCGGGATCTGGATGCTCGCCGCCGTGCGCGGCCCGCTGTCCCGGCTCGCCGGGCTAGCCAGCGCCGCGTGGGGCCTAGTGGTGTGGGTGTTCGGCGAGTCCTTCGGCGGGATCTTTGCCCCGGGCCTGACCTGGCTGTTCGGAGCGCCGGGCGCCGTGCTCGTCTATGTCGTGGCTGGGGCTCTGATCGCGCTGCCCGAGCGGGCCTGGCGGACCCGGCGCTTCGGCCGGCTCACCCTGGCCGGTATCGGGGTGTTCCTGATCGGCATGGCGGCCCTGCAGGCCTGGCCGGGGCGAGGGTTCTGGCAGGGAACCTCGGACGGCCAGCCTGGCACCCTCGCCGGGATGACCCAGTCGATGGCACCCACGCCGCAGCCGCATTTCCTCTCCGCCTGGGTCAGCGCGTTCACCGCGTTTGACCAGGCCCACGGATTCGCGGTCAACCTCTTCGCCGTGGTCGCGCTCGCCGTGATCGGCGCCCTGTTCCTGAGCGGGCAGCCGAGGCTGATCCGCCCGGCGGTCATCGCGTTCACCGTGCTGTGCCTGGCCGACTGGGTGCTGATCGAGGACGTCGGCGTGTTCGGCGGGCTCGGCACCGACCCCAACAGCATGATCCCGATGGTCCTGCTCGCCGCGGCCGGTTATCTCGCCCTGACCCGGGCGCCCGCGCCTGCGCCGGAGCCGGCCAGCGCGTCCGTGGCCGCCGGCAGCTGGGCAGGCCGGTTCCGGGCCGCGGCTGCGCCCCGGTCGCTGGCGGCAGCCAGCATCCGCTCGGTCGCCGCCGCCTGGGCGATCGGCCTCATCATCCTGGGCGCGGCTCCCATGGCGGCCGCCCAGGCCAGCCCGGTCGCCGACCCCATCCTCGCCCAAGCCATCGGCGGCTCCAGCGCCCCGGCGAACTACCCGGCACCGCCGTTCAGCCTCACCGACCAGCACGGCCGGAACGTCACCTTGGCCAGCCTGCACGGCAAAGTGGTGCTGCTGACCTTCCTGGACGACACCTGCACGAGCACCTGCCCGCTGGAGGCGCAGGAGTTCCGGCTGGCCGGCCAGCTCCTCGGAACGCAGGCCAGCCACGTCGAGCTGGTGGCCATCAACGCCAATCCCGTCGACTACCAGCTGGGCTATATCCGGGCGTTCGACCGACAGGAGCGTCTCGGCGGCATCCCGAACTGGCTGTACCTGACCGGCAGCCCGGCCCAGCTTCGCCCGGTGTGGGCCCGCTACGGCGTCACGGCGCAGATCCTGCCCGCCGGATCGATGATCGGGCACAGCGAGATTGCCTTCGTCATCGACCAGAACGGTCACATCCGCCAGGAGATGAACTTCGATCCCGGCCCGGGTACGGCGGCCACCCAGTCCTCGTTCGCGGCGGAGCTAGCCGACGCCGCCCGGCAGCTACTGGGGCGGCCATGAACAGGCAGGTCCACCGCGCCCTCGCCCTGACCGCGGTCGTCGCGGGCGCGATGCTCGCTGCCGGGTGCGGGACCGCCGTGCCTCCCGCATCCCGGCAGTCAACGCGAGCAGCGCCGCCGACGCCGTCCCTGGATACCTCCCTGGTCACAGCCGCTGGGACGTGGGCCGTCGCCGTGCTGGGCGGGTCCGCTGCGCGGCATAACAATTTCTGGCAGCTGTTTGGCGGCCTCGTCCTCGCTGCCGCCGGGCAGTCGCTGATCACGGCGTTCCGGCCGAGCCAGAACCTCACCTTCACCCCGCTCACCGAAACCCGCACCGCCGGGCAGGCATGGTCCGCGCTCAGCCCCGTCGGCGCCGCCATCGCCAGCGCCCCGGACGCGCTCGCCATGGACCCGGCCAGCGGGCGCCTGCTCGCGGTGCTCGCCAGCGGCACCGTCACGCAGGCGACGCCCGGTTACAGCACCTGGACGACCCTGACCAGCCGTCGGGTCCTGGCCGCCACGCCCCCCGGCCGGCACTGCGGGCTGAAGGCCCTCACCGCAGCATCATTTACGTGGTCCCGGACACCCCTGCTCGGCGGTATTTGCGCCCGCCCAGGCACAGCGGGCATTTTCGCAGCCGCGCACGGCACCTGGCAGGCCGCGGGACCCGCCATACCCGCCGCTCTTGCCCGGCAGGACATCACGGTGCTCAGGCTCACCCGGACCGCACAGCAGACGGTGGCGCTGCTGGCGGCAGGCAGCGGCTCCGCCGCCAGCCTGGTCACCGCCTGGTCCGCCGACAACTGCGCACACTGGACGCTCTCACCGCCGTTCCCGCTCCACGGCGCGGCCCTGACCTCAGCGTCGTTCGGCGCGGACGGGACGGCGGCAGTCGTGCTGACCGGCGACCAGGGCGAGACGATCACCGGCCCCGCCCAGCGATGGCGGAAGCTGCCGGCCCTCCCGCCAGGCACCGCTACGCTAGCCGCGGGACCCCAGGGGGCGATCAGCGCTCTGGCCGTCCACCGCACCAGACTGACTATCTGGCAGGCCTTTCCGGGCCGCGCCACCTGGACGAAGGCCCAGACCATCAGCGTCCCCATCCAGTTCGAATCATCAGGTTGAGCCAACATCACGACCAAGCACGATCGCTGGCCGCCCGGCCCTGCCGCTTGAGCTAATGCCATACCCTGACAGCCTGGAGAGCGGGCACAGCGGCTAGTCCTGCTCAGGCCCGGAGGGCGGCATGTACGGGTACACGCACGACAAGGACAGCTACATCAAGCGGCTCCGCCGCATCGAAGGGCAGATCCGCGGCCTGCAGCGGATGGTCGAGGAAGATAAGTACTGCATCGACATCCTCACCCAGGTCGCAGCCGCGACCAAGGCACTCCAGTCAGTCGCACTCGGCCTGCTCGAAGAACACCTCGGCCACTGCGTCGTCGAGGCCGTCGCCGAAGGCGGCGACACCGCGACCGACAAGGTCCGGGAAGCATCCGACGCGATCGCGCGGCTAGTCCGGTCCTGAGGCGGTCTTACCCATTCGGCGCCTGCCCTGGCCGCTCGGTCCTAGGCGAGCGGCTGCTGATCAAGCTGACCAAGCACCGGCTCGAATGTCGCGGTCAATCCCGGCTCCTCCGCGCCAGGCAGCAAGGACGCTTCGCGCCAGATCAGTGACACCGATCGCCGGCCGGTCGCGTCAGTGGGACATGCGGCCCGGCTGGGCTACAACTTGGCTTCGATGGCAGAGACGGGCGCGGCGGTGCAGACAGACCCGGGACGGTTGCGGGTCATCTTGCAGATCGCGGCAGTGATCCAGTTGGCCGCGCCGTCGATGTTCTGCGTCACCGGGTCGTTCGGGTTCTTGAGCTTGCTCGCGATCTGCGCCCAAGTAAGACCCGCGAGCACCTTCGGGTCGTAGAGCCGGCCGGTAATCACGACCTTGTTGCCGAAGTCGATGAACGGATAGCCCAGACCCTGCGGTGACGAGTCGTACTTCGCCCACAAGGCCTGCTGCGCCTTCGAAACAGGCTGGAGAGCACTGCCGGTCACCGTCTGGTGCTCAACCGGCGTGAACGCCAGATAAGGGCTTGAGTAATGCTGCTTGTAGAAGGTCAGGGTGGCCGTGTTCGGGGCATAGTCGGTCGGCGAGGAGTGAATCCCCTTGAGGGCGCCGAAGGTGCCAAATCGGCTCAGCGCCACAGCCATGGACCAGCGCATGGCGGCGCAGTAGGGGCAATACTCAGCGCCGATATAGAGCATCTCAGGCTTGCCCGCCGCGGTCAGCGGCGTATCGCGGACCGGCTTGATCGGCAGTTTCCTCACGTCGGTGAGCGGCCCGGTGCCAACCGAGGCCAGCGTGCTGCCCGGCACATTTGTGATGTTGCGGGTCACAGCGGCCGGCAGCTTGCCCGAGCCGAAGTTCTTAGTGGGCTTGGACAGGCTCTTGACGACGACCAGGGCCACGATTAGGACGATGACCAGGCCGACGGAGCCGCCGATGATGAGCAGCCTGCGCCGCCGCTCGGCCCTCCTGCCCGCTTCCTGCTGAACGGCGATCCGCTCCCGGGCGGAGCGCGCCCTGGTGCGTGTTGCCTTGCTCACCTGTCCAACTCTGCCTTCCTGCTGGCGCCGCAAGCCGACGCCACCCCCCAGCTGACCCGCGCGGACGCTGTTCCGGCCCGGCGCGCCCAGGGGAACCAGGCTAGTGCCATTCGGATATAGCAGGTTGCCGTACCAAAGATCGCCATGGTGCACAGTCGGCCGGTACTCCCGCATGACGGGGTCGGACAGGAACTGCTCCCACCAGTGGCTTATGCGCCGCTTCTCGCTGCTGGTCAACTGGCGGCGCGTTGCCATGAACCTGCCGAGGTCGCGGCCCGTAGCAGCTGTGGCGCCTTCCAGCCTCTGGTACCCAATCGCACCGAACGGCAGCGCATCTGTTGGCCGACATCGGGACCGGCACTTTTGGCCGGGAGGCTGCGTGCTAGGTCCGGCTGAGTCGCCGCTTCGATGGCGTGGCCTCGTGCCGCTGCATCGGCGACCCCAGGTTGGGGCATGCAACCTCCAGTGCCAGAGTCAGTTCGCTAACGGATGGCTGAAGTGAGATGGCGCCTCCTCCGCATGATGTCTTCAGCCCTCGCGGTGCTCAACCCGCGGTTGCTGCTGGTCACTCTCGACTTGGTCGAGCGCCTCGAGGAGCAGCTTGGCAACTAGCGCAGGCTCCTCGTTGGGCATGAAGTAGCTCGCGCCAGGAATGGTGATCACGCGTATCCGGGGAGATGCCTCAAGGGTGCGCCGTTCATCTTCGGTGATCCCGCCGTCACCGCGTTCGCCATGGACCACCCAGGCCGGCACGCCTGCGTCGCGCAGCCGCGAGGCGACAGATCCGTGGCGGTCCAGGTACTGAAAGTAACTACGAACCCCTCGCCGAATTACGTGCGGGTCATTCTTGCGGAACTCCGCAGCGAGCGTTTCCCCGCGGGCCGGGGGCAGTGGCATGCGTTTGATCGCAGGGCCCATCATCTTCAGCATCGCGGCGAATGGCAGGTGTCCCAGCACCCGGGCGAGCTGGTCAAGAAGGCGGAAGAACACTGCCTCGTCCCGGCGCGAGAAACTTGGCGCCAGCAGCACCAGCGGCCCGCAGAATGCGCCCGACCCCGCCATCTCCAGCGCGATGTTCGCGCCCATGCTGAAACCCACTACGACGTCGCAGCGCAGGTCGGCAGCGCACTGTGCCGTCAGGCGCGCGAGGTTCTCGATGCCGAGGTCCTCAAGCGGAGGGGTGCCGCCCATTCCAGGCGCCGTCACCGCAATCAAGCGGACACCCGCTAGCGCCGGCTCGGCCATCAGTTCCTCGTACTGCACTGCCGTGCACATACCCCCGGGCAGCAGCAGCGCTGCATGCTCTGCATCGCCCGGGCCGATTTCGCGGCGATCCCATCTCTTCCACTCGCCGGTCATGACCGTCGCCCCAGGACATACCAGAGCCCCCGCAGCCTAGTCTCCGCGATGGCCCGACCGGAATCTGCCGTCCGCAACGCATTTGCTCGCTGACCCCGATCAGCCGGCCCGGCCGGCTTCCTGAATGTCATCTCCGCTCCTTCACCGATATGCATGTCCTCACGGCCCGACCGTAGATCGGGCTGCAGCGGCGTGTCATGGGGCATTCGCCTCATCTATGACCCGGCAAGCGCCAGTAGCCGCCAGCCCGCAGCTGACGCCCAGATGCGGTTAATCACCCAGCGGACTTGGTCGTGTCGGCACTGGGCGTGAGTTCCTCGGCTAGGTCGTTCACGACCTGGACACCTGGATCGAGCATCAGATACCTGCTTGCGAGCCATCGGGTCGAGGGACGGCCGTGGCCGCACTGCGCTGTCAGGACCAACGGTGGAGCTGGCCTGAGACGCCCCAACATGCCGCGGCCCCGCGCCATCCGAAAGCAGGGTGTACGGCTCGTTAGGCGCGGCCGTACCGGCCCTGCGGATGGACGACCGCCGCCCTCATATCGGTTTGTTATTTCGGGCCAGACTGGAGCCGGAGCGGTGCGATCTGCATTGGCAGACGCGCACGGCCCTGTCAGAGCGCTCGACTCATGACGTCCGCGCCGACCATCGGTGATCGCGGGG
>WNFK01244571.1_pt1 | contig 10957 bp, 14 predicted proteins | sample 5400281 | NCBI WGS metagenome assembly WNFK01 (sample SAMN13153350, study PRJNA577476) | soil metagenome | isolation source: 20 cm soil on Douglas fir-dominated hillslope | place: USA:California | collected 2013-09-17
ACTCCGCGACCCGAGAGACGGAAGGCGAATACGACGAACTGGGAGTGAGTTGCGGACACACTGTAGCGCTGACGCATGCGCTCCTGGGTGACCTGAGGGGAATCCATTCGTAACACCCTCATGTCCACCCGTAGCCCAGTCAGATTCGGATGTCTGTTCAAAATTGCTCACGGTACTTGACGATGCAACTCGAGGCCGGGGACCGCCTAACTGAAAGCGGCGAGTGGGGAAGCGGATTGGGCGCGTTGGGCGGCTTGCAGGGCCCGATTTCACCTACCAAAACCATGCGAGGCGCCCAGCTGGCTCGACGCGAGCCGTCTCTATTTCGATATCGAGCGGGTCGGCAACACGTCCTCCGCCCGCATCCCGCTCGCGTTGCAGGATGCGGTCCGCGACGGTGTCCTCACGCGTCCGACGCGCGAAAGTCGGAAGCTGAGCGGTCAGAAGACTCCACGACCAGAGAGACGGAAGGCATATACGACGCGCCCACGGGGGCGGTCTTGCGTCACCAGACGGGAAGCCATTCGACCCCGACGCCTATCCTTTGACAACGCCTATCCTTTGACAACAAGGAGTGAAGAGTGACAAGAACGAGTGAAGAGGACAATGGGTCATTCCCCGGAAGGCTCGACTGAACCGCGTGGAGCTTGATGAACATGGCTCTTGACGGGACGAAGATCGTCAACTGGCTCTACGCCACCCGACTTTTCTTGGCGCTCGCGCGAGAGACCTGTTGGGCCTTCAGTCTCTCCTCGTCCCAGATCTGAAAGCACTCGTCATGGAACCGAATCTCGCTCCAATCTTCCACGTCGAGCCCTAACATGACTGTCTGCTTCGTTGCGATGACCGCGCCGCATCCGTCGCACAGCCGCCCGTCGCCTAGTTTGTAGCTATTAGGCTTTCTCCTGGACAATCAGGGCGAGCGTGGGAAGCCCTGAGCCCAGGAGGCCATGATGGGTCATGCGGCGAAGGCACGAGAGCAGGAGCGCAAGGCTCGGGCACGGCTGCGCGTTCTCCACCACTATGAGCAGGTGACCCGGAACGTGAGCCGAACGTGTCGGTTCTTCGGGATCTCACGGACGCTCTTCTATCGTTGGCGCGATCGCTATCGTCAGAAGGGGCTGCCAGGCCTTCACGACGGGCCTCGCGGCCCTCGCTACCATCCCTTCACGACCCCGCCACAGATTGTTGCCCTGATCCTGCAGATCCGCCGCGAGCGGCAGTACGGCCCCCTCAGGATCAGCTTCTTCTTGCAGCGGTACCACAACGTCTATGTGTCGGCTCACACGATCCATCGGATCCTCAAACGTCACCGCATGCCGCACGTGTCCCGGAAGCGCTACCGCCCCGGGCCGCGGCGGCGGCGGGAGTTTCACGTGCCGGGCCAGTCGGTCCAGGTGGACGTCAAGCACCTCAAGCTGGGCGGCCGGCGCTTCTACCAGTTCACCGCGATTGACGAAGCGACGCGGTACCGTGTCCTCCGGGTCTATGCGCACAACTCGATCCGCTCGGCGACCGACTTCGTCGACGAACTGCGCCGCCGATTCCCGACGGCCATTCAGCGGATCCAGACCGACCATGGCTCCGAGTTCGGTACCGACTTCACCTGGCATCTCCGCGATCTCGGCGTCGCCCATCGCCACATTCCCCGGGGCTGCCCTGAAAGCAATGGCAAGGTGGAACGGAGCCACCGCACCGATGAAGACGAGTTCTATCGCCGAACGGTCTTCCGCAATCCCGGTGAGCTCTCCCAGCAGCTTCGCCGATGGGAGCATGAGTACAACCATCGGCGCCCGCACTTGGCCCTTCGTGGAAGCACCCCGGCCGAGCGGCTCTGCGAGCTCCGCATCGCCTGCGACCGCGTTCAACAATTAGCTTGAACACCACAGCCTAGGGGCGGCGCGATGACATCGTAGGCGACGGCCAGCCACACTCCGCCGAAGTAGCCGACTGCCTTCGGCCAGTCGATCTCGATGGACCCGATACGGGTTACGAGGCCCTGATCCTCTCGCTCATTCGTGTGGGGCTGCATGCCTCATCTCAGGCCGCGGCGCTGGGATATGACCGCTGCCCCCCGACGAGCGCCGAACACGGGCTATGCCGCCCGATGTCGGCGCGCCCGTGTCGGCTTTCGCGACGCGACGTGTTGCCGCGGTCGCTCCTTGAGGCTGCGCTTGAGCGCCTCCATGAGATCGGTCACGCGGGCCGGCGCCGGCAGCTCCGTCGGGCTCGGCTCTTTACCCTTGACCTTGGCCTGGATCACGCGGCGCAAAGCCTCCGAGTAGGTATCGCGATAATCGGCGGGATCCCACTCGCCGCTCAGCGTGTCGACCAGTTGACGCGCCAGCTTCATCTCTGACTCGCTCCAGCCTTTGCCGGATGCGGGAAGGCCGAGGTCTTTCGCTTGGCGGATCTCGTGAGCGAACCGCATCGTCGTGAGCACGAGCGCGGCGTCGGCCGGCTCGAGCGCCGCGAGATGCTCGCGCTGGCGCAGGACGATCGTCCCGATCGCCAGCTTTCCCGTGGCCCGAAGTGCGTCGCGGAGCAGAGCATAGCTCTTCACCGCGGAGCGCCCTTGCGGCGTCACGTAGTAGGGATAGTTGAAGTACAGGTCCTCGACGTCGGCCGCCGGCACGAACTTGCGAATCTCGAATGTCTGCGTGGCGGGCACGCGGACCTTCTCGAAGTCCTCGTCCGTGATGACGACGTACTGGTCCTTCGCGTACTGGTAGCCCTTGACGATGTCCTTCCAGGGGACCTCGACGTCTTCTTTCTTGCAGAACCGTTTCTCGATGATCCGGCTCTTGTCCTTCCGGTGCAGGAGATTGAAGGCCAGCGCTTCGCCGGCCTCGGTCGCGGACACGAGAGTGATGGGCAAGGTCACAAGGCCAAAGCTGATCGAACCCTTCCAGAGCGCGCGAGGCGGCATGACTCGACCCTTCAGGCCTCGCCGGCCTCTCGTGCCTGTTCTTCCGTGTGCTGCTCGATGTGCCAGCGCCGGCGATCGCGTGAGCTGAGAATCTCTTCGGACGTGATCACCAGAGCGTTCGCCGGTCTCTCCACGCCAAGCGGACGGGCGAGCTCGTCCACGACGGACTGGTCGGGCGTCGCGACGCTACCGCCGACGGCCTCTTCACCTGAGCTCTCGGCGCGCTGCCAATCTGCGTCGACGTCGCCACCGGTGTCGGCGGGGCTTACCGATGTGTACTCCGCGCGCTCACGCAGCACGTCGCCCGCGCTCGCGGCGATCTCCCCGCCACCCTTCGAGCGCGTTTTCGGCGACCGAGAGCGGTGCGCCGCCTGACGTGTTTTCCCGGGCCGAGGCTTCTTCACTTCTTCGCCATCTGCGCCTGGATGCCTTCGATCGTCTTGAGGTGGTCTTCGAGGGTCGGCAGGGTCTTGTCCACCCATGCTTTCAGATTCGGATCCACCGCGCCGGAGTGCATGCGCTGGAATTCGGCGACGTCCTGCTTGTGGTCCTTGACCATGGCTTTGACGTACTCGCGATCGAACTCCGCGCCCTGGAGCTTTGAGAGTCGTGTCAGCGGTCGATCGGGCTTCGGGGTCTTGTCGTCGAGCTGCATACCCTTGTTCTCGGCCAGCTGCATCAGCTCGTGGTTGGCGGCGCCATGGTCTTCGACCATGCGCTGCCCGAATTGCTTGACCGCGTCGCTGGACGCTTTCCCCTGTGCGAGCTGACCGAGCTCGACTTCTGCGCGCCCGCCCGCGGCTGCCTTCGTGATGAAGTTACGGTCGGTCCGCTGTAGCTTCAAGCTCGTGGGTGTCTGCTGGGCCCCCAGCCCCGACGCCAGCGTCAAAAGACCCAACCCGGCGACCAGCGCGATCATCGATCGCGTCGCTTTCATCGCTTCCCTCCCGAACGCATCGGACTCTCGTTGCAGTCGCACTGGCGGTTCCCGCGTTCCACATGAGCAAGGCAACTGCCAAGAGCACACCTCATGGAAAAGGTGGAGGTGTGTGAGCCGCGCGACACCGCGGGAGGCCTTGAGCGCCGGTGAGAGTTACACGCGGAGTGAAGAAAATGTTCGCGGAATCATGGTGCGCCGGCGCCGCCTCAGAGTGAACCATCGCGGCTGTTCCGTTGAAAACCTGAGAGACATGCTGCCGCGACCAGCGCCGAACGGGCAGGGATCCCGGCGAGCAGTTATCGCGCGCTCGAGCAAGCTGGGCGAGGCGATCTATCAGCGACTCGACGCGCCCGCGACGGCCGAAGAGCAGTCGATCTCGGCTCGGCTGTCGCCGCGGGACGTGACGATATCAGATCTCGCCGGCCAGCCGGTGATGGCGGTGCTTCAAGGGCGAGGACCACCTGCACCGAATCCAGGAAGAAGCGCACGCGGTGATAGCCCGCGCACTCGGCGCGCGGAAGTGATCGAAACGACGCCGGGCGCGGTGCCCGGCATCGCTCATCTCGCACGGCAGACGCGTTACGGTTTCAGCTGACCGCGGACCTCGCCGCCCTGATGCTGGGCGCTGTGCACGTTGACATACAGATCGCCGGCCTTGAAGGCCGCGTACTGCGCGTCGGTCAGCTTCACTCCGGGCGGGACCGCCCAGGTGTTCTCACCGTTCTTGCTCAGCGGCACGACGACGGGGCCATTCTTACCGGTCGCGCCATTGTGAATGTGCGCCATCGTTCCGGTAACGCCGGTCGTCATCACGCTTCCAGCCACGGTCTTGTCGTCGCCGATCGAGATCGTGCCGCTCCCGGAACCCGATGAGTTAACGGGCGGCACCTCCTGGCCTCCGCTCAACATGACCTTGACGTCCTCAGCTTGGGCCGAGAACGGATACCAGGTCACGAGTACGGCGGCGCCGACGGCGACCACGACCAGCGAGCGTCTTGCGGTCCGAGAAATCGCATTCATCGTCTTCTCCACGGGCCCATCAAGTTGTCCGGCGCAAAAGGCTGTTCCGCGCAAACCGGGCCCATGTACACAGCATCGGTTGTGCCACAACCCTAAGCTCACGAGTTCTCAGGCGTCTGTCTCGTCACCCACGGGCGGCACGTAAAAACGTCGCGTAAGAACTACCGACTCGGGCAGATCGGCGAGGCCAGCATCACCAGCCGTAGCCTCGCCCGTAGTATGGGCGCCCATAGTAGGGGCGATAGTAGCCGTGTCCGTACACGGGTCTGGGGACGAAGACGGGTCGAGGCGCCACGATCACGCGCGGAGCAGCCACCACGGGACCGGGGACCGGCACGAGGACACAGCCCGAAACCGCGACGGCGACGGCGCTCACGAACAACAGCGAAGCGGCCAAGCGGCCGAGTCTGATGCGAGCCATGTAAGTCCTCCCGCCGGATTAGACGCGGTCGGGAGTGGGTGTATTTCAGGGTGGGCGGCGACGTGGGCCCGCGATCAAAGTAGATCGCGAACCATCCGGAGCATATCGACCGCGGGCGAATGCGGCAGGGATCTTCGCGCTCCACTGTCCCGGAAGCCGCACCGGGCGTACAGCGCGATGGCCGACGCATTTGTCGCGGTGACCCAGAGGCAGAGGCCTTCAGCCCCGCGCTCTCGAGCCCAGCCGACGACCGCGTCGACGAGCGCGGCGCCGACGCCGCGGCCGCGGGCTTCAGGGCCGACGAACATTCCGACGAGCACCGGCCTCGCATCGTCGGGCGCATCGGGGTCTACGGGCAGACCGGTGGCGATCCCCGCCCACTGGCCCTCGAGCTCGGCCACGAACGTGACGCCCTCGGCGCCGGAGGCCCCGCGCCGCGCCCGCTCTTGCCAGGCATCGTCGGTGAACGCCGCTTCCCGCGTCAAGGTCGAGCCAAACGCCAGAGGTGCATCAGCCAGAGCGCGGAGGCGAAGGGCGCGCAGGCGCGGTCCTTCGTCAGGACGGATTCGCCGGATCATCGGAGTTTCGTCGGAGCGTCCGATCGGGCCCGCGTCACGGCATGAAAGAGCCGCCGTTCACGTGCACGGTCTGACCCGTGACGTGCCCCGCTTCCTCGCTCGCGAGGAACACGGCGATCCCGGCGATGTCGTCCGGCTGCGCCATGCGCCCGAGCGGCACCGCGCGCGCCATCACGGCGAGCTCGTCCTCGCTGTTGCCGTAGCGCGGCTGTGCCGTATCGGTGAGCCCGGGCGCGATCGCGTTGACGCGAATTCCGTGAGGCGCCAGCTCGAGGGCCATCGCGCGGGTCATCGCGACGACGCCGCCTTTGCTCGCCGAGTAGTGGACACCCCGGACCGCACCGCGGATCGCCTGCGAGGCCATGTTGATGACCGAGCCCCGCCGCCGGCCCGCGATCATCGCGCGCGCCGCGGCCTGGGCGCAGAAGAATCCGCCCTTCAGATTCACGTCGAGCACGAGGTCCCAGTCGCTCTCGCGCATATCGAGAAACGGCACGCGGGGATAGACGCCGGCGTTGTTGACGAGCACGTCGAGCCCCCCGAGCTCGCCGGCGATCTGCGTGACCATCGCCTGGGCGCCCGCCGGCCGCGCCACGTCGGCCTGGACGAGCGCGGCGCGCCGGCCGGCGCCGCGGATCTCCTGGAGAAGCTTTTCGGCCGCGGCGCGATCGTCGAGGTAGTTCACACCGACATCGGCGCCTTCCCGGGCAAACGCCAGAGCGATCGCGCGCCCGATTCCTTGCTGGGCGCCGGTCACCAGCGCCACCTTTCCACTGAGCCTCATCGTCGCCTCCTTAGACCTGCAACGGATACCACCAGTGCTCAGGCGCGCCCGGCCGGCGGGCACCCCGCGACGGCCTGCCGCGCGCGACCACCACGGCCGCGAACTTTGTCGACCCGCGGCGAAATATGCTAGGGTCGCGCCGAGAAACTCAACCCGGAGGGAGCCAATGGACGATAAGGGACTCGGGCTCTGGCTGAACATCGGCTCGCTGATTCTCATCGCGGCGCTCGTCGTGGACTTCTACGTGGTGATCAACGCCGCGCTCCACGCCCACTGACGAGACCGCCCCGCCCGCCGCTCCTCACTCCCTCGCCATGCCCCGCTACGATACCGCCGTTCTCGATGGCACGGTGGTCGTTCCCTACGTGGGCGCCCTGCGCTGTGACGTCGGTATCCGCGCCGGGCGTGTCGCGGCACTGGCGGACTCGATCGCGCCGGCCGACGCGGATGTCGTCGTGGACGCCCGCGGCAAGCTGGTGCTGCCGGGAGCCGTAGACTCCCACTTCCACATCGGGATCTATCGCGACCTCGCCACCGACGCGCGGAGCGAAACGGCTTCGGCGCTCGCGGGCGGCGTGACTACTGTCGTCAGCTACTTCCGAACGGGGCAGAACTACCTCAACAAGAGCGGGCCGTACCGGACGATCTTCCCGGAAGTCGTCGCGGCCACCGTCGGCCATGCGCACACCGATTTCGGATACCACATCGGCGTGATGACGACCGAGCAGCTTCACGAGGTGGACTGGCTCGTGGGCGAGCAGGGCGTCGGCTCGTTCAAGTACTACATGTTCTACAAGGGCCTGAACCTCACGTCCGACTCGACGCGAGGCAGCGCCTACACGATGGCCGACACGTACGATCTCGGCCCCCTCTATCTCCTCATGCGGCAGGTCGCGGCGGCCTCGCTCAAGTACGGCGCCCACGGTCGAGTCTCTCTGAGCCTCCACTGTGAGCAGGCCGAGCTCATCCGCGTGTTCATCGAAGAGGTGAAGCGCTCGGGCCCGGGCGGCCTGGAAGGCTACCATCGCTCGCGGCCGCCGCTGACCGAGCAGCTGTCGATCGCCGAGGCCCTCGTGCTCACCGACGCGACGCGCTGTCCCGTGAACCTGCTCCATCTCTCCAGCGCCGAGGCCGTGGCGAGCGGCGCCGACGGGCGGCACCGCCATCCTCACCTCGACATCCGACTCGAGACGACCCTGCATCACCTGGCGCTCACGCACGCCACCGCCGGCGGAATCGTCGGCAAGGTCAACCCGCCGATCAGGACGGAGACCGACCGCGAGGCGCTGTGGCAAGCCGTGGAGGACGGCCGCATCGACACGGTCGTGAGCGACCACGCGTGCTGCTCCGAGGAAGACAAGGGCGAGGATCTCTGGAAAGCCCTGCCGGGTTTCGGGGGAACCGCGCTGCTCTACCCGTATCTCATCTCGGAGGGACATCTCCGGCGAGGCCTGTCGCTCACGCGGATCGTGGAGCTGGCGAGCGCCAATCCCGCGCGGGCGTTCGGGCTCTACCCGCGCAAGGGCACGATCGCCGTCGGCGGCGACGCGGATCTCGTCGTGCTCGATCCGGCTCGTGAGCACACCGTCTCGCCCGAGGTGCTGCACTCGGCGCAAGACTTCACGCCGTTCGCGGGCATGCGCGTCCGCGGCTGGCCCACGCACACGCTCTTACGGGGACGCACGGTGTTTCGGGACGGCTCGGTTCTCGGCGAGCCGCAAGGGCAGTACGTCAAGCGTCCGATCGGGCTCTACGGTGCGGCGAGCTGAAGCGGTGCGGGGTGTCCGCGAGGAATGCGAGTGAGCCGGCGCGCTACGCCTTGGCCTTGGCGGCGGAGCGCCGCGGGCAGGCCTTGTGATACCAGGTCGAGCCGAGCTTGACGTGATTGCCGTTCTTTCGGATCTTCAGCTTGCACTTGGGACACGTTCCCATCTGCGCTCCTTTTTGAGTGCTGATCGAAGCGGCGCCATTATAGCAGGCGCCTCGGGCCGGACCTCGTGACCGACTGCCTCTTCTGTCGCATCGTGGCGCGCCAGAGCCAGGCCGACATCGAGTACGAGGACGACGCGGTCCTGGCATTCAAGGACATCTACCCGAAGGCGCCGATTCATCTGCTCATCGTTCCCAAGCGCCACGTCAGCTCGATCATGACCATGGAGCCCGCGGACGTCGAGGTCGTCGGCCGGTGCTTTCTGGCGGCCCGTAAGATCGGCGAGGCCAGGGGACTGGCCGAGAGGGGATATCGGCTGCGCGTGAACTGCGGCCCCGAGGGCGGGCAGGTCGTCTACCACGTGCACGTCCACTTCCTGGCCGGCGGGCGGGTAAGCGGCGCGTAGCGAGGCGCCGATCAGGCGGACGTGGCTTCCGTTTTCGCGTCGAGCGGCAACCCGGCGTCCGCCCAGCTGCTGAGCCCGCCCTTGAGAATTCGCACATCGCGATAGCCCAGGTCGCGAAGCTGGCGCGCCACCCGGGCGCTCGTGGCTTCGTCGGGTCAGGAGCAGTAGGCGACGACGGTGCGATTCACGTCGAAGTCGAGGGCGCGTGCGCCCGCCTTGAGCTCTTCGGGCGCGATATGGCGGGCATCCTGAATCCTCACCGGGCTTTTGGTGTACGTCGGCCCGTCGCGAACATCCAGAATGACCGGCGGGGCATCCGGTGACGCCTCGATGAGCCGCATCACCTCGGCTGGCCGGATGCGATAGCGGTTGCGCTTCGCACGCCTCGCGAGGAACACGCCGACCGCCGCGAGGATCGCCACCGCCACGACCGCGGCGACCCGCGCCCATGGGAAGGCGCGAGGAGGCGGGTTCTTCGCTTCGGCCATCATGCGGCGCACGTCGGTCAAGTCGGGGAGGAGGCGGTTCGCTTCCTCGAAATGCGTCTCGGCACGGCCGTAGCGGCCGGAGAAAAAGTCCTCGAGGCCTGCGTGCCACGCGGCGTTGAATCGACTGGCTTCGTCGAGCTTGACGCCGCTGCCCTTCAGGAACTCGCGTACCGCTGCTGAGGGGATGATGAAGTTGAACCCCTGGACGATGGCACCCTGGCCACCGGTGTCGAGGCTCACAAACGTCAAGACGCCGAGAACCTCGCCGTCCGATCCGACGGCGGGGCCACCGCTGTTGCCCCACGCCGCCGGCGCGTCGACCTGGATCACCGGCTGATTGGCAACGTCCTGCTTGAAGCCAGAGATCGCGCCGTTGGTCACCGAGGCCTCGACCTTGGCGGATGCGTTGAGCAGCTCGTGAGTCAGCACCACGCCCGGGAAGCCCAGGATGTGAATCCTGTCGCCGATCTTTGCATTCGAGGAATCCCCGAGAGACAGAGCCGGCATGTCAGCGGCCTCGAGCTTCAGGAGCGCCAGGTCGCGGCCCGACATCGCCTCGCCGGCGACCGGCGGGCTGTACTTGGACACTGTCGCGCCGAGCCGCATGCCGTTCGCGAGGAGCACTGAGATCGATGGATCGAGCTTGATCTTGGCGCGCGCCACCGCCGCCGCGAAGTCGCGATCGCTCACGTCGGGGCACGCCTGACGAACGCCTCGCTGCAGCAGCTCCTGCGCGATCTCCTCCTTGGGCTGGTGTGCCGGCGAAACGACGTGGCCGTTCGTGACGAGCCACCCGTTCGGATTGATGAACCACCCCGTCCCGGTTTCGCGGAAGGGTGCGGGTGACACTTGCTGCTTGCCGCCGGCCGGGCAGGTCACGGTCACTTCGGCGGCAACCTCTGAGACGACGAGCGCCACCGCTGGCTTGGCACGGAGCAAGACCTCCTGGACGGAGGGGGCGGCATCGGCGAGGCCAGGAACCGCGAGGAATAGCAAGCTCGCGACCCACGTGCGCATTCTCGAAATTCTATACCTCGCGAAACACAAACCTCGCTAAACACAAAAAAGGCTCCAGGGGGCGGCCCCTGGAGCCTGGGTGCTGCTACTGCAAAGTGCTGCTTACTTCATCAGGCCCATCGCCTCGACGGCCTTCGACTTCGCGGTGTCCATGTTGCCGGCCTTGCAGGCCGCCTCGGCCTCGCGGACCAGCTTCGTCGCATCGCTACCCGACGAAGACTTGGCACCGGCGAGCGACCGCGGAGCCTGAATGTCCTGACCCGCTCGCGGAGCCTGGATGTCCTGACCAGCTCGCGGAGCCTGGATGTCCTGACCCGCACGCGGGGCCTGGATGTCCTGACCGGCGCGCGGAGCCTGAATGTCCTGACCAGCCCGCGGAGCCTGGATGTCCTGACGCGAACCGGCTAGCGACCGGGGCGCCTGAATGTCCTGACCACGAGGAGC
>WNFK01244682.1_pt1 | contig 10957 bp, 9 predicted proteins | sample 5400281 | NCBI WGS metagenome assembly WNFK01 (sample SAMN13153350, study PRJNA577476) | soil metagenome | isolation source: 20 cm soil on Douglas fir-dominated hillslope | place: USA:California | collected 2013-09-17
AAGCATAGTTATCCCGAGATCGGACGGGCATTCAGCGGCAAACATCACACTACCGTAATACATTCGGTTGAAAAGATTGAGTCGTTAGTTTCAACCGACGAGACACTGCAAAAATTAATTAATGAACTCTCTGAATCGTTGCAACGATAAAACCATTCGGTTTTTCACAGCCCCGGGATCTGTGTTCATGTGGAAATGTGATAAGGTCTCACTTCAACCTGTTTTTCCGCAACGCACCGAGTTCTCTCAGTATTATTCTCACAAGCTCTGCAGAACTCTAAATCTTCAGTTGTTGAGAGATAGAACGTTTTCCGCTTATTCACAGCTACTACTACTACTGCTAGATATTTATAATTTGTTTCTTGGCTTAGTAGAAGAAGGAAGTAGCCTTACTTTCAGTTCGTAGGAGTCCGAAGGAGTACAGCAATGCAATTCGTTGTAAGCAAACAGAATCTCCAAAAGGAACTTGGCTTCGTGCAGGGTGTCGTCGAAAAGAAAAACACGATCCCAGTACTTTCCAACATTCTTATCGAGTCGGTCGGAGAAAGCACAATAAGAATTACGGGCACAGACCTGGATGTGACGATTCGCTGCGATATGGACGCCGAAGAGATAACTACTCCGGGATCTATGTGTGTCCAGGCTAGAAAACTATTCGAGATATCCAGGTTGCTTCCGGATGCGCCTGTTAGTTTCAAGAAAGAAGACAACGAATGGGTTACCGTAAAGTGCGATCGATCCCGATTCAAATTGGTCGGCGTTGCTAGAGATGCTTTTCCTGAAGTGCCTAGTTTCAAATCTGCACCAACTAAGATTTCTGGGAATGTGCTCAAAACTTTTATCGATCGAACGATCTTCGCGATTACCCAGGAGGAATCGCGTTATACACTCTCCGGTGCGAAGTTTGTCCTTGATGAATCCGGCGCCAAGATGATCACGACTGATGGACACCGACTAGCTTACGTGGAAAGGAAAGACGTAACCAAGAATGGTTCCAAGCAAATCATTGACACACTTATTCCGCGAAAAACTTTAGCAGAATTAACTAAGTTAACCACAGGCTTCGATGAGGAAATAAGCCTGGGTATTGACGAAAACCATATTTACTTCCAGGTTGGGCCACGGTTGTTGATTTCCAGAATGCTTTATGGTCAGTTTCCCAACTATGAAATGGTGATGCCCAAAAACAACGACAAGTCCGTGGAGTTTAATAGTAGCTTGTTGAACCATGCGATCAGGCGAGTGGCACTGATGTCCGACGAAAGATCCCACGCCATTCGCTTTCACCTGGAACCGAATCAGTTGGTAATAAGCTCTCAAAACGCTGAAGAAGGTGAAGCTCGAGAAACTCTGCAGGCAGATTATACCGGAGATGAAACGGATATTGGGTTCAACGCCCAGTATCTGCAGGAGTTTCTCAATGTCGTCGGTGACGCGAAGATTGCTTTTGAGTTCCGCGATGGAAATTCCCAAGCTCAACTTCAGCCATCGGAAAACGGGGATTACGAGTACAAATACATCGTAATGCCGATGAGGATCTGAAAAGACTCTTAACGATACCCATAGGTTCGACGAAGCGCTCTCTGGTCCATGAATCTGAGAGCGTTTTGTGTTTCCTCGAGTACAGTAGGACAAAAAGAGGCAATCAGCTGTGTTAGAATTCCAATATGCTTCTCGCTGCTATTGAGGCGACTAATTTTCGAAATCTAAGTGGAAAAATCCTCTGGGGTCCACGACTAAACATCATCTATGGCAACAACGGTCAGGGGAAAACGAACTGGCTGGAAGCGATTAATATTCTGGCTCGAACAAAGTCTTTTCGGACCCAGCGCTTACAAGAATCGATTAGATTTGGAGAGCAGCTTGCTACGTTGAGAGGAACCGTCACAGCAGGCGCTGATTTTGAAAGAGAGTTGCAGGTCAACCTTCAAGAGAACACAAAGTCGATTTTCGTTAATCAAAAACGAGAATCCCTCACGCGCTACCTGGCCCAGCTCCAGGTCTTTTCATTCACCGCCTCCGATCTAGAAGTAGTGCGAGGTATGCCTGAAGCAAGGAGGAGGTTTTTGGACCGTGGCATCTCATCCTTGAGACCCGCCTATATTCAAACAATCGCCGACTACAGCAAGGTAATCAAGCAGAAAAACAAGATACTCCAAATAGCTTCCGAAGGTGAGTTTAGTCTTGAAAAGACAGGAGATCTCCTGGCTCCCTGGAATGACCAGATGGTGAGTTTAGCGCAGGAGATACACAAACAGCGGGAAGCTTATGTCGCAGATCTAAATAGGGCGCTCGAGCGGCAACTCTTTGATCGCAGGCATCTAACGACTCGTTACGTATCTTCATTAGAGGGCAAAGGAGATTTGACGGCGTACGAGTCTTTGCTGTGGGAAAGGATAACTCTTCGGTTGCAAGCAGAAGTGGCGGCGGGACATGCTTTAATTGGCCCTCATCGAGACGATCTGGAGATACTCTTGGACGGGCGCGAAATCAGGGTTTATGGCAGCTCCGGTCAGCAGCGTAGCACATTGTTACTATTAGACTTAGCAGCGATTTCATTGTATAATTTAGCGTCAAATGACCATCCGGTTTTCATCATCGACGATGTCGATGCCGAACTGGATGAAAGAAGAATAAGACGCCTTCTGGAGTATCTTGAAAATCGCACGCAGACCTTCATCACCACCTCAAAGCGAAGTCAGGTTGAAGGTTTCCTTTCGAGAGCAAATAGTTACGAAATAGAGGATGGAAAAGTCCTCAGCAGTAACAGCAAATCGGATGCAGTAGCGGCCACTTTCAGCATACTCTCTCAAGTCTCGGAATGAAGCGTGGGCGTCGATAGGAGAATAGATTTTGGCAACAGTAGGAACAACAGTAACAGACAAGAAAGTACAAGCTTATGATGGGTCTTCGATCACGATCCTGGAAGGCCGCGATGCGGTTCGCAAGAGGCCCGCAATGTATATCGGATCAACAGGCGAGATCGGCCTGCATCACATAGTCTACGAAGTGGTTGACAATTCGATCGACGAGGCCCTGGCGGGTTATTGCGACACAGTTGATGTAGCTATCCATTTAGACAACTCGATTACCGTAATCGATAACGGACGTGGCATCCCGGTTGACGAGATCAAAAAAGAAAAGCGATCTGCCGCCGAGGTTGTTATGACAAAACTTCATGCCGGCGGCAAGTTTGACTCCAATGCTTACAAAGTTTCCGGTGGGCTTCATGGCGTTGGCGTTTCATGCGTCAACTTCCTGTCAGAACATTTGCATCTGGAGATTTGGCGCGACGGAAAGACCTATGAACAAGAATATGTACGCGGAGTTCCAGTCGTACCTCTAAAACAGACCGGCAAGACTAAAAAACGCGGTACTAAGATCACTTTTCGCCCTGACTCTCAAATCTTCAGCGAGACTGCCTTTAGTTTTGACAAGCTCTCGGAGCGTCTGAGGGAAAAGGCCTTCCTCAATAAGGGCATCCGTATCACAATCAAGGATGAGCGAGAAGAGCCGGAACGGTCTCACGAATTCTATTACAAGGGTGGGATTGCGGAATTCGTCAAACACCTGAACAAAAACAAGAGCGTTCTACACGATAAGCCAATCTACTTTGAAAAGGAAAGCGATGCGCTCTCGATCGAAGTGGCTATCCAATACAACGACGCCTACGACGAAAAGGTCTATTCGTTTGCCAACAACATCAACACGGTCGATGGTGGCAGCCACTTATCCGGATTTCGTTCGGCCTTTACCAGAACCATCAACGCCTACGCCCAATCGTCAGGTCTGGCGAAAAACTTCAAAGGCTCTCTGACGGGAGATGACGTTCGCGAAGGCTTAGTAGCTGTAATCTCCGTGAAACTGCCGCAACCGCAGTTTGAAGGCCAAACAAAGGGTAAGCTGAATTCCGACGTAAAGGGTGCGGTGGAATCGTTCTTAAACGATCGCCTCACAGAGTTTTTTGAACAAAACCCGACCGTTGCCAGAAAAGTAGTCGGCAAAGCGCTTGATGCCGCGAGGGCGCGAGAGGCTGCCCGTAAGGCGCGCGAGATCGTGCGCAAGGGCGCAATGGGTTCGAGCATGCTGCCGGGCAAGCTGGCCGATTGCCAGGAGCGAGATCCGGCCTTGTCTGAGATCTATATCGTCGAGGGAGATTCGGCAGGTGGGTCTGCGAAGCAGGGACGAGATCGGAAGAATCAAGCGATACTTCCGCTGAAAGGCAAGATCCTCAACGTCGAAAAAGCGCGCTATGACAAGATGCTCGGCCACAGCGAGATAAAAGCTCTGATTACAGCTCTCGGAACTGGAATTGGCAAAGAGGATTTTGACGCCAACAAGTTACGCTACCACAAGATTATTCTGATGACGGATGCTGATGTTGATGGCTCCCACATCAGAACGCTGCTCCTTACATTCTTTTATCGGCAAATGGCAGAACTGGTGGAACGCGGTTATGTTTACATCGCCCAACCACCCCTGTTCAAGGTCAAGCGAGGAAAGAAAGAGGAGTACATAAAAGATGAAAATTCGATGATTCGTTACTTGATGCGAATGGCGACCGCGGACATGACCGTTAAGTCAGTCGGAGCTAACGAGGAAATCGAAGGCAAAGAATTAGCGAAACTGTTGGAGAGCATGGTAGATCTCAAACGCTACTGCGAGCGTGCAGCGCGCCGGCTGGGCGGCGACTCAAATCTTCTCGATACGCTCCTGCAAGCTTTCGCGGGAAAAAAGGGCGTGCTGCGAAAAGAAGGCGCCACACTTCGCAATACATTTCAGAATGGAGATCGGATGGCGAGCGTGGAAGGAGTGCTTGCTAAAGCTGGATATAAGACCGATCTCTCAATGGATGAAGAGCATGGACTTTGGGAGATAGAGACCAAAAGCGTTTCCGGAGTGAACGTCGCGATCGACTGGAACTTCGCGAGCTTTGTTGAGTTCAACAAGGCGGTAGAGCTTTATCGCGCGCTTGAAGATAAATTGGCCTCGCCTTTCATCATTGGCGAAAATGGCGGGAAAGAAGAAATCTCTACCCGGGAGGCGTTGCTCGAAAAGGTACTAGCAGCTGCCAAGAAGGATTTGACAATTCAACGCTACAAAGGTCTCGGCGAAATGAATCCCGAACAACTCTGGGAGACGACGATGAACCCGGAGAAACGTACTCTATTGCAAGTCAGAATCGACGACGCAGTGGAAGCTGAGGATATCTTTACCGTACTCATGGGCGACGCAGTGGAACCAAGACGCAAGTTTATCGAAGACAATGCCCTCGAGGTAAGAAACCTCGACGTCTAGTCTCCACTACTGCAGTGTTTCACGAAATCGCTCAACCCGAAAGCGTGAAAGCTTGAGAGGCGTCCCCGCGGAAATTCCCGCCTTTCGTGCAGCAATCTCAACTTGTTGCTCAGCTCGGTCGATACCCGGGATATCCGGCAAAAGCAGCCCGCGCCGTAGACCACTCTCATCTTCGACTATCACCCCGTAGACCGCCGGATCCAGGTCTGCCAGACTCACCACGGGTTCAGCCGGAAACAAAACGTCGACTGAATACCGTAGCGTTGCCAGCTCATCGCCAGTAACCGGAGGAAATCGTGGATCGCGAGTGGCGGCGCTGATTGCATTGGCAATGATTTCTTCCGCCAGTGTGTCCTTGTCGGGCTCTATGGTGCCAATGCAGCCTCGCAGGTCGCCTTCAAAGGTCTTCAGCGAAACAAAACAAGGTGCACGTGCGGCCAACAAGGCAACGAGGTTTGACGGCGGCTCCAGCGACAATCCCTCACTTACAAACATCTCAACAGCGTGGCGTGCCAACCCCGGCAGATCGCCAGTATTACTCTGATCGGGTTCTTCTGCGCTATCCAAAGCTCTGTCAATGCCATTGGACTGATTAGTGAGCTGGGCCACTAAATAACCGACGCCAAAAGGAGCTTCATAATTAATAACTTCGCAAGCCAAAGGAAGTTGCCTGCAAGCACCGATTGCTACAAGCATCGAGCGATAGCCGCACTCGCCGGCAAGTGCCCGCAGAGACGAATCGATTTCGACAATTCTTTCGGGTTCATTACAACGAAGAGCGTCAACCACCTCCTCGTCAAAAATGTAGGCACTCGGATTGAAACCTGCCGGCGCTTGCGGTCTTAGCCTGTGACTCAAGTCCCCGCTGGCAATAACTGCCACACGCCGCCCGACCTGATCGATAGCTCTCCTGATACAAGCTCCGAAACGCAGATGATCTTCATTGGAAAGGAAGCTGTAGCCCAGCGCGACTACCTGGCCGTGCCAGCCATTCTGCAAAAGAAAATAAAGTGGAACACTCGTACCATGGTCGAGGCCATTTTCTATGATGGTGACAACCGAGAAGTTTTCGTGGGCCGCGCTCTTCGCGATCGTCCGCAACAACTCATCATCGAGTGAAACACGCAGCTGAGTCTCCGGTGCGCGAAAGTTTGAGAAATCCCCGTAAAGTTCCGGCCCCTCATAGGCAACAAACGAATCGACGTCGAGCGGCGCATGTGGTGAAATGAGCACCACTGTTTCAGCACGGCTGGTAATGAGACGGCTGGTAAGCTCCGCCATGGCGTCAATTGAGCCGCGCACCTCTGCAATCGCCTCTCGCCCGACTTCGGGCACCATGATCGGTGGGTGAGGAGCAATACCGGAAAAAACCAATAAGCTTTCGTCAGTCATCCTGAGCTTACCTCAAGGCGAACAATTGAACAGAGCAGGTTCGCTCGCTCCGTCAGAACGTGCAAAGTCCAAAGCGACAAAGAAGGATGGGTGACTTTCAGGGAACGTGCTTATCTTAACACCGAACATTCGTGGGAAGTATACTTGCTGGCAATGAAAAGCTTTGATCTGTTGATACTGGGAGCGGGACCGGCCGGGGCTTTTGCCGCCGAACTGTTGGCCGCCCGCGGCGCCCGCGTGGCACTCTTCGACGGACGGCCCTCGGGCGAGCCGAAGGCCTGCGGTGGCGGAGTTACGGCCAAAGCTCTAAAAGCGTGGCCGCAGTTATTGAACGCGGTTGGCCGCACTGTAAATGAACTCGACATGTATTCGCCTTCCGGGAAGCGCTTGCATCTGAAGTTGGATGAACCATTTGCCATCTATTCACGAGTGGCCTTTGATTCCTATTTGCGAGATCGCGCCAGAGAGGCGGGAGCGGAGGTATTTTCGGAGAAGATCTCTGGAAAGAAAATAAAAAGGACGGAAACAGCATGGATGCTGAAATCGACGATCAACGAATATGCTGGGGACATCATGGTAGGCGCTGATGGAGCAAACAGCTCGATTGCGAAGATGTTGGCGGGACCCTTACCGCCGTCAGACATGGAGGTCGCGTTCGGTTACCGTGCCCCGCTGCCCGCAAACGGCGAAGCACCCACGGTGGTAGCCTTTCTCCCGCGTTGGGTGGGTTATGCGTGGGCCTTTCCGCGTCTGGATCACATTTCCTTTGGTATCGCCACTACGCAGGATGCTTTTGAGCGTCAACCGCTTGACGATCTTCTGTGGCGTTTCATGATTGGTTACTACCAGCAGCGTGAAGGCACCAATGTGAGGTTTTGGTCCAGCGATAAGAACCATTCAACTGGCACCGCACGCATAAAGGACGATCTGAAATCGACTGCTGAACATTACGCCGCACGTATTCCCGGGTTAGCGGAAAAAACCTGGGATACGCGACGTGTCTGTGGCGAAGGTTGGGCTTTGTTGGGGGACGCTGCGGGCTTCGCGGATCCGGTTACCGGCGAAGGAATCTATTACGCATTGCGTTCGGCTCAACTCTTTGCGGAGTGTTACCTCGCCGGACAACCACTGGCTTACGAGCAGCGCTGGCGAGAAGATTTCGGCGCGGAGCTGCGACGAGCAGCACAAATGCGGCAGCGCTTCTATGGAAACTTTTGGGGTGCTCCCTTTACTGAAAGGATGATCGACTTTGCCCGTAGCCATCGAGGAGTTAAGCGAGTGCTCGGCGATCTGGTCGCGGGGGAACAAGGGTACACGGACTTGAAAAAGAAGCTAGTGCGGAGTGCACTGCGACCACTCTAGTTATTATTGCAGTATCCACTGAATACGCAGATTACACAGACAAAAGAAAAACCGGAGCCAAGAGCAGAATCTGTTCTTCCTGCTCCTGACTGCTGCTCCTGCTTCCTTCATATCTTCAGGGGGCGAGGCGTTTGATGGTCCAGGAACCGTCAGCTTGTCGTTCATACAAGATACGGTCATGTAGGCGGCCCACGCGGCCTTTCCAAAACTCGATACGCTCCGGCAGTAATCGATAACCACCCCAGTTTGCCGGACACTCAATCGGTCGTTCGCGATAGAGTTGCTCCAACTCTGCGGATCGCTTTTCCAGCACATCGCGTCCGGAAATGACTGCACTCTGAGGCGATGCTAATGCTCCTATCTGACTCTCCCGCGGACGTGTTTGAAAATATTGTCGTGACTCGGCCACAGAAGTTTTCTGTATTTTGCCTTCCACGCGCACCTGCCGTTCGAGTTGAGGCCAAAAGAACACTAGCGCAGCAAAGGGGTTGTTATCCAAGTCGCGGGCCTTGGCACTTTGATAGTTTGTAAAGAACACAAAGCCGTTTTCATCGACACGCTTCAGCAGTACCAGACGCGCTGAAGGTCTGCCATCAGGTGTGGCGGTAGCTAGCGTCATCGCCTCAGGCAAAGGAAGGCCGGCGGCACTTGCCTGGTCCAGCCACAGTCGGAATAGGCTCACCGGATTAGGATCGATTAGCTTCTCGTCGAGAACATCCGGAATCTTATTTGCTGAGGTGTTACTTGTAGCCATTCTTATTCCAAATGAACGACCCGATCGTTACCCAAACAATTTTCACCTATTCGTTATTCTGACAATAGGGAGCCAGTCTTTCTCGTAACGCTTGCGGGATTGGAACAGTTTCAAAGGTGTCGCGCCGGACGGCCGCAAGAATAAAATGCGCCTCAGCAATCAATTGATCCTCACCTTTTCGTCGCACCTCAAAGTTTAGACGCATGGACTTGTTGCCAAAACTGCCGACGTAAGCAGACACCTCGAGCAGATCATCCAGCTGCGCCACCTTGTGAAAGTCGCACTCGAGATGCACCCGGGGAAGCCAGATATCAAGTTCGTCAAACATTACACCGTAGGGTAATCCCACCGCGCGAAAGAGTTCTGTTTCCGCAAACTCGAACAGATGAATATAGGCTCCATAAAAAATGATCCGAGCTGCATCTACGTCGCCCCACCGGACGCGTTCTTCGACAGTGAATTTTTTGAAATCGGCCATCTACGTCATTCCTGCAACCGGCTCAGAGACCAAACGACATTACCAAAACAAGATGCACGAATCGTTCATTGTTATGTGGCCGGCTATCGCCAACTTTCAGGCGTCTAATGCCTGCAAAAAATCCATTAGTGCCTGGTTGAACTGCCCCGGTTGTTCAGTGTTCGAAACATGACCAGCGTTTTCTATTACCACCAAACGCGAACCACCAATCTCGTGATGCATCCGCTCGGAGTCCGCCACAGGTGTAATGGCATCTTCGCGTCCAACAAGAATCAGCGTCGGCGAAACTATTCGCGAGAGGCGTTCGGTTTGGTCCTCCCTTATGGCCATTCCTCGTAACGCCGCCGCCGCGCCTTCAGGTTTGGTCCGCAACATCATATCCCGAATACGCTTCACGACTTCCGGTCGTTTGCTGACTGTTTCTGGAGCGAGCAGTTTTGGCAGCATAGCATCCACGATTCCTGCCATACCCTCAGCCATGACCTTTTCGGCTTGTTGCGCGCGATTTTGCTTCGCCTCAGCGGTGTCGGCCTGCGCGCGCGTGTCGGCGAGAATTAGCGAGCGAACACGACGAGGAAACAAGCGATAAAAAGCCAGGACCACATAACCACCCATTGAAAGACCGCCGATGGCAGCTCGCGGGATATCAAGGGTATCCATGAGCAAGGCAACGTCCTGGGCCAGAGTATTCATGGTTACTGGTCCGGCCGAGCCTTCGCTGTCGCCATGACCCCGCAGGTCTAGTGTGACGACTCGATAGCGGTCTCTTAATGCAGCAACTTGTTCTTGCCACATTGACCGGTTAAAGGGATAACCATGCAAGAGTATTACAGCGGGACCAGAGCCCGCGTCGTCGTAGGCTAGCCGAATGTCGTCGATCTGAATTTCGCTCATTCTTAAATACTCAAAATTCTCTTCTTGCGGCTCTCGCGACGACAGAGACCAGCTCCGTAAGTTCCACCGGCTTCGCAAGATATATCTGGAAACCGGCAGCCAGGACGCGCTCGCGATCTTCTTCCTTTGCATACGCGGTTATCGCAACCGCCGGAATCGTTTGTCCGAAATTGTGATCTAGAGTTCGCACCTTTTGGATTAGCGCATAGCCATCCTCATCGGGCATGGCGATGTCGGAAACGAGCACATCGGGTCGGTTAGCTTTGATCGCTATCAGGGCCTCCATTGCTGACGATACCGCGGTAACGTTTGCCTGTCTGCTCGTTAGTGCTGTCACCATCAATTCTAAGGTGTCCGCGTCATCGTCAACCACCAATACGCGCAACCCAGACAACAACTGTTGTGGCTGCGAGGGCGACGCCGCACTAACTGCTTCGGTACTCTCATATGCTTTACCGATGCTAACCAGGAGAGGGAGTTGGATAGTGAATGTGGCACCTTGTCCTCCGCCCGGACTTTCGGCACTAATCGTGCCTCCGTGTATCTCAACCAGGTGCCGGGCGATTGCGAGTCCCAGGCCAAGCCCCCCATGTTGACGCGTGGTTGTGCTATCCGCCTGGCGAAAGCGGTCGAAGACGAAAGGAAGAAACTCCGGACTTATGCCCCGACCCGTATCCGCAACTTTGATTTCGACCCCCGAGCCCGCCTGGCCAAGAGTCAAGCTAACCCGCCCACCACTATCTGTGAACTTCACTGCATTCGAGACCAGGTTCCAAATA
>WNFK01223153.1_pt1 | contig 10954 bp, 11 predicted proteins | sample 5400281 | NCBI WGS metagenome assembly WNFK01 (sample SAMN13153350, study PRJNA577476) | soil metagenome | isolation source: 20 cm soil on Douglas fir-dominated hillslope | place: USA:California | collected 2013-09-17
TCGACGTGGTCGAGCCGCCCTTCCTCTTCGCGCTTCAGAAAGAAGGGATCGAGGTGCGCGATGGGCAGCAGGTCATGCTGGAGGCGCGGGTCATCAAGAGCACGGACGAGCTCACCCTCCTGAACATGGCGGCGGCCATGGGCGACGGTGTCTATCAGGACATCTTCGAGGCGCTCAAGCCCGGCGTGCGCGAGATCGAGATCGTCGCGCTGGCCAACAAGCGCCTCTACGAGATGGGCTCGGACTGCGTGGAGGCCATCAACGCCATCTCCGGCGAGCGCTGCTCGCCGCACCCACACAACTTCACCGACCGCCTCATCCGGCCCGGCGACCAGGCCTTCTTCGACATCATCCAGTCCTTCATGGGCTACCGCACCTGCTACTACCGGACCTTCAGCGTGGGGCGGGCCACCGCCTCCCAGCAATCGGCCTACAAGAAGGCGCGCGAGTGGATGGATCGCGCCATCGCCCTCATCAAGCCGGGCATCGGCACGGATCGCATCGCGAAGTGCTTCCCCCGCGCGCAGGAGATCGGTTTCGAGAGCGAGATGGCGGCCTTCGGGCTCAATTTCTGCCACGGTCTCGGGTTGGGTCTCCACGAGCGTCCCATCATCTCGCGCCTCAATTCACTTGAAGACCCGATGGAGCTCGAGGCGGGCATGGTGTTCGCGGTGGAGACCTATTGCCCCGCCTCGGACGGTATCTCCGCCGCCCGCATCGAGGAGGAGGTCATCGTGACGCCGAAGGGCGCCCAGATCATCACGCTCTTCCCGGCGGACACGCTGCCCATCGCCAACCGGTACTAGGCGCGCGGTGCTCGACTCCGCCGGCGCGATCTTCCGCGTCTTCCTGCGCCTCGGCCTGACCTCGTTCGGCGGACCCATCGCGCACCTCGGCTACTTTCGCCGCGAGTTCGTCGAGCGGCGGCAGTGGCTCGGCGAGTCGGCCTATGCGGACCTCGTCGCGCTCTGCCAGTTCCTGCCGGGGCCCGCGTCCAGCCAGGTGGGGTTCGCGGTGGGGTTGTCGCGCGGCGGCCTCGCCGGCGGCCTCGCCGCCTGGGCGGGGTTCACCTTGCCCTCGGCCATCGCGCTGACGCTCTTCGCCTTGGGTGCCGGCGCCATCACGGGCCCGGCCGGGCTGGGCGCCCTCCATGGGCTCAAGGTGGTCGCCGTCGCGGTGGTCGCCCAGGCGGTGTGGGGGATGGCGCGCGCCCTCTGTCCGGATCGCGCCCGGGCCAGCATCGCGGTGCTGGCCACGCTCGTCGTGTTCTCCGCCGCGACGGCGGCGGGCCAGATCGGCGCCATCGTGCTGGGCGGCGTGCTCGGCCTCTGGCTCTGCCGTGAAGGGACGGCGTCGCCCGAGGGCGCGGTGCCGGTGGCGGTGTCGCGCGGGGTCGCCTGCGCCTGTCTCGCCGCCTTCTTCCTGCTGCTGGTCGGGCTTCCGCTCGCGGTGCGCCTCGGCGCGGGCCACGCCATCGCGGTGTTCGAGGCGTTCTATCGCGCGGGCGCGCTCGTATTCGGGGGCGGGCACGTCGTGCTCCCGCTCCTGGAGGCGGCGGTAGTGACGCCGGGGTGGGTGAGCGAGAGCGCGTTCCTCGCCGGCTACGGCGCCGCGCAGGCGGTGCCGGGCCCGCTCTTCACCTTCGCCGCGTATCTGGGCGCGGTGATGGGGCTGCCGCCAAGCGGCTGGGCCGGGGCCGCCTTCTGTCTGGTCGCGATCTTCCTGCCCGGCCTCCTGGTCCTGGTGGGCGCGCTGCCGTTCTGGAACGCGTTCCGGCGCCGGACCTGGGCGCAGTCGGCCATGCGTGGGGTCAATGCCGCGGTGGTCGGCATTCTTCTCGCGGCCCTGTATAGCCCCGTCTGGACCAGCGCCGTGCTCGGTCCGCCGGATTTCGCCCTCGCGCTGGTGGCCTTCGTGCTTCTCACCGTGTGGCAGGCGCCTCCCTGGATTGTCGTGGCGCTGACGGCCGCGGGGGGCGCGGCGCTCGGTCTGGGGGGAGGGGGGGGGGGGGGGGGGCGAGGCTGACGGGAGCGGCCGGAAGGCCGGCCGCCCCGATCGCCGCGACTCGCTCAGGCGAGCGAGGTGAGCTTCTTCTGGATCTCCGGCCTCGGGACCGAGCCAATTACCGTGTCGCGCACCTTGCCGTCCTTCACGAAGAGAATGGTCGGGATCGAGCGGACCCCGAAGCGAGCGGCCAGCGCGGGATAGGTGTCCACGTTGACCTTGGCCAGCGTGACCTTCCCGCCGGACGTCCGGGCCAGGTCCTCGAGCACGGGCCCCACCGCACGGCAGGGGCCGCACCACTCCGCCCAGAAATCCACCATCAGGACGCCTTCGGCGGTCGAGAAGGTCTCGTCGAAGGTCTTATCGTCGAGATGCAGCACACTCGAATCAGTCATGGGTATCGCCTCCACGGTTGAGATGCCGGCCCCCCGGCGCCGGGTTCACGGCCGGCCCCCCCCGCGCCGGGCGAATCGCCGGCAGCGCTCGTCGCATCTTAAAGAGGAGGATAGGCCGGAACTCCGGGTTCGGATGGGGCGGCTCCCGATGTGCCCTATGCCGGCGGCTCGGCGCCGGTGCGGTCGACGATCAGCCGGTAGTGCTCGGGGCGGCGGTGCCGCGCGAAGTTGAACACCGTCTCCTTGTAGGAGCGGGCGGCGTCGAGATCGCAGCGCGCGGTGGCCAGCTCGTCCCCCAAGGTCGCGCACATGGCCACGATCTCGCCCGAGGGCGCGATGATGGCGCTCTGGCCGATCATGTCGCAGCCCTCCTCCCGGCCGCACTTGGCCACACCCACCACCCAGGTGGCGTTCTGGTAGGCGCCCGCCTGCATCACCAGGTGATTGTGGAAGGGGCCGAGGAGGTCGTGCTCGGGCGCGGGCGGATTGTGCACCGGCGTGTTGTAGCCGAGGCAGATCAGCTCCACCCCCTGGAGCCCCATCACTCGATACGTTTCCGGCCAGCGCCGGTCATTGCAGATGCACATGCCCACGATGCCATCGAAAGCGCGCCACACCGGGAAGCCCAGGTTGCCCACGTCGAAGTATCGCTTCTCGAGATGCTGGAAGGCGCGGTAGGGCTCGTGCTCCGCGTGCCCCGGGAGATGGATCTTTCGATACTTGCCTACGAGTGTTCCCCGACGGTCCACCAGGATGGACGTGTTGTAGCGCCGGGTCCGTCCGCCTTCCTGCGCCAGCTCGGCATAGCCGAGGCAGACGCCGATGCCCAGCCGCCGCGCCTCGTCGAACAGCGGGCGCGTCTCCGGCCCCGGCATCTCGCGCTCGAAGAAGGCGTCGACCTCCCCGGGATCCTCCATCCACCAGCGGGGGAAGAAAGTGGTAAGCGCGAGCTCGGGATACACCACCAGATCGCAGCCGCGGGCGTGGGCCTGGCCGAGGAGAGCGAGAAGGCGCTTGACCACGTCGGCGCGCGACTCACTTCGCGCGATGGGCCCGAGCTGGGCGGCGCCGACGGTGAGGACGCGGGTTATCGGCCCCCTCATCATCCCCCCCGCCGCGCGGCGTGCGGCGCGGTGAGGTCCTCGCGGCGGTAGTCGAGGCGATGCCGGCCGCGGCGGCCGTCGCGGGCCAGCAGCCGGATCAGCAGGCGCTCGAGGCCGCGCACGACCACGTCGAGGCGGGCGCGGTAGTCGCGGAGCCAGTCGAGCTGCCAGGGGAGGCGCGGATCCGCGTCGAGCTGCCACTTCTCGCGGAAGTGGCAGAGGGTGGACAGGTTCCACGCGTCGCTCCAGCGGAGGAGGAAGAAGCCGAGATCCGACCAGGCCACCGGCGGCGGCGCCATCCAGGTCACCACCGCGGCGGGCTCGAGGTAGACCGTGCCGCCGGCCTGCCGCACCGACGCGCAGAGGTCCGGGTGCTCGTTCGCGGTGAGCAGGCCCTCGTCGAGCGGGCCCAGACGGTCGAAGACGTCGCGCCGCGCCAGCAGGCAATGGAACTCGACCAGCTCCGTCTTCGCGCGGCTGAGCTGCGGCCGGAGCGTGGTGAAGGGTTTGCCGGGCTGAAAATGCCGCTCGCGGAAGAGCCGCTGGCCGTTTTCCTCCACGAGCCCGGCGATGCCCCCCGCCATGTGCACCGTCTCGAGCTCCGGCGGCCCGATGCAGTACAGCGGGCCCACCAGCGCGGCGGCCGTCTCGTCGGCGCAGCGAACCAGCGCCTCCAGCCAGCCCGGCTGCACGAGAACGTCGTTGTCGATGAAGACTACGTACGGGGTCTCCACGTGGGCGAGCGCCAGGTTCCGCGATTCGTTGGGCGCGAGGTGATCCTCGACCCGGATGAGGCGGAAGCGCTTCGCGTGCTGGCGCGACTCGATCGCGCGGCGGACCGGTCGCGGCGAGCCGGCGTCCACATAGACGAGCGAGAACGGGAAGTCGGTCCGCTCGTAGAGGACGTCCAGCGCACGCACGGCCATGCTGAAACGCTCGCGGGGAATCACGACCACGGTGACCCGCGGTGTCATGGCTGAAGCCTCCAGAACAATTGTCGCATACCCTGATGCGTATAATCGCGTCATGCCCGCCCGCTCCGGCCCCTGCTCGCGCTGCCGCCAGGAGAGCCCGCCGGCCTTCGAGGCCTCCGAGCCCCTGGTGCGCGCGCGGGCCGCGCTCGCGTAGAATCCCCCCATGACCATCAAGGGCAAGGCCTATATCGCCGGCATCTACGAGCATCCCACCCGCAAGGCGGATGACAAGTCCCTGGCCCAGCTCCACGCCGAGGTGGCCAAGGGCGCCCTCGAGGACGCGGGGCTCACCCGCGCCGACGTGGACGGCTTCTTCTGCGCCGGCGACGCCCCCGGCCTCGGCCCGCTGTCGCTGGTGGATTACATGGGGCTCAAGGTCCGCCACATGGACACCACTGAGACGGGCGGCTCGTCCTACGTGATCCACGTGGGCCATGCCGCCCAGGCCATCGCCGCCGGCAAGTGCAGCGTGGCGCTCATCACGCTGGCGGGCCGGCCGCGCGCGGAAGGCATGGCCACCGGCACCGCGCCGCGGAACTACGGGTCGGCCGCGCCGGACGTGCAGTTCGAGTATCCCTTCGGGCCCACGGTGGTGAACATGTACGCCATGGCCGCCCAGCGCCACATGCACGAGTTCGGCACCACCAGCGCCCAGCTCGCGTGGATCAAGGTGGCGGCCTCGCATCACGCCCAGCACAATCCCCACGCGCTCCTGCGCGAGGTGGTCACGGTGGACGACGTGGTCAACTCGCCCATGATCGCCGACCCGCTGCACCGGCTGGACTGCTGCGTGATCACCGACGGCGGCGGCGCGCTCGTGGTGGTGTCCCCCGAGGTGGCGAAGCGGGTCCAGCGCCCGCGCGTCCGCCTGCTCGGCGCGGGCGAGGCGCCCAAGCACCAGATGGGCGGTAAGATCGACCTCACCTATACCGGGGCCGCCCGCTCAGGCGCCCTGGCCTTCGCGGAGGCCGGGGTCACGCCCGCGGACATCAAATACGTGTCCATCTACGACAGCTTCACCATCACGGTGCTGATCTGCCTGGAGGACCTCGGCTTCTGCCCCAAGGGCGGGGGCGGGCGCTTCGTGGAAGACGGGAACCTGATCTCCGGCCGGGGCCGGTTGCCCTTCAATACCGATGGCGGCGGCCTCTGCAACAACCATCCCGCCAATCGCGGCGGCATGACCAAGGTGATCGAGGCGGTGCGCCAGCTCCGCGGCGAGGCGCACCCGAAGGTGCAGGTGCCGAATTGCGGCCTGGCCCTGGCGCATGGCACCGGCGGCTCGCTCGGCACCCGGCACGGCAGCGCCACCGTCATCCTGGAGCAGGAGTGAGCCATGGCCCCCCCCAAGGCACCCAAAGAACGCGCGTATCCCGCCCCCGAGCCCAATCCCGAGACGAAGCGCTTCTGGGAGGCGGCCGCGCAGGGCCAGCTCCTCGTGAAGAAGTGCCTGGCCTGCGGCGAGGTGCACTACTATCCGCGCGCGCTCTGTCCCTTCTGCGGGAGCGATCGCACCGACTGGCAGCCCGCGTCCGGCCGGGGCACCGTCTATTCGTGGAGCGTGATGCGGCGCGCGGAGACGCCCTATGCCATCGCCTATGTCACGCTCGACGAGGGCGTGACCATGATGACCAATCTGGTGGACTGCGATCTCGACGGCATCCGCATAGGCCAGAAGGTGCGGGTGGTGTGGAAGCCCACCGAGGGGGGGCCCCCGCTGCCGGCCTTCACCCCCGCATGAGCGCCTCCCCCCTGCCCACCTCCCTGGTGATCGAGCCGGTGGCGGGCGCCCTGGGCGCCGAGCTCTCTGGTGTCGATCTGGCCAAGCCGCTCTCGTCCGACACGGTGGCCGCCATCCGCCGCGCCTGGCTCGAGCACGGCGTCATCTTCTTCCGCGAGCAGGATCTGCCGCCCGCCACCTTCCTCACCTTCGCGCGGCTCTTCGGCGAGCCGATCGAGTATCCCTTCGTGAAGGGGCTGGCCGAGCAGCCCGAGATCATCCCGGTGCTCAAGGAGGCGAGCGAGCGGATCAACTTCGGCGGCATCTGGCATTCCGACACCGCCTATCTCGACCTGCCGCCCATGGCCTCCATGCTCATCGCCCGCGAGGTCCCGCCCGCGGGCGGCGACACCCTCTTCGCCAGCATGTACCTGGCCTACGAGACGCTGTCGGACGGCATGAAGCGCCTCCTCTCGGGCTTGGTGGGGATCAATAGCTCGGCGAGCGCGGACGTGTCCAAGACGCGCGAGGACCGGATGAAGGACAGCGCGCGGGAGGACGCGCGCAAGGAATACGTCGCCCACCATCCCATCGTGCGCACGCATCCCGAGACGGGGCGCAAGGCGCTGTACGTCAACATCGCGCACACGGTGGGCATCGAAGGGCTGACCCGCGAGGAGAGCGGGCCCATCCTCGAGTATCTCTTCCGTCATCAGATCAAGCCCGAGCTCACCTGCCGCTTCCGCTGGCGGCCCCGCTCCATCGCCTTCTGGGACAATCGCTGCGTGCAGCACAACGCGGTGAACGACTATCAGGGGCACCGGCGTCTCATGCACCGGATCACGCTCGGGGGCGACAAGCCACGCTGATCCTATCGCCTCACGCCGTGGGCCCTGCGTGCAAAGGAGGACTCCCGTGACCAGACGCTCGCCGCTCGCGTCGCTCCTCGTGCTCCTCCTGGTCGCCGTCGGCTGCGCCGCTCAACCGGAGCACGTCCATTCCACCGCTCAGGCGCCCGCCGGGCCGTCGCCGGCCGTGCCCGGCGGTCCTCCGCCGCTGTGGAAGAACCTCGGGACCTATTCGCACTCGATCACCACGACTTCCCCGCGATCGCAGGCCTACTTCGACTAGGGCCTCCGGCTGACCTACGCATTCAACCACTGGGAGGCCCAGCGGTCCTTCCGCGAGGCCGCGCGCGTCGATCCCGCCTGCGCCATGTGCCAGTGGGGCGTCGCCATCACCTACGGCTCCAACTACAACGACCCCACCAATCCGGACCGCGAGCAGGGGGCGCTCGACGCGGCGAAGAAGGCGCAAGCCCTCGCGGCGAAGGCGACCCCGGCCGAGCGCGCCATCATCGAGGCGCTGGTCAAGCGGCATCAGCCCGGCGCCGAGCGCGCCACGCTCGACCGGGCCTATGCTGACGCCATGCGCGACGTTTCGCAGCGCTTCCCGGACGATCTCGAGGCGGCCACCTTCTTCGCCGACTCGATGATGAACCTGCGCCCGTGGAACCTCTGGACTCCCGAAGGTCAGCCCCAGCCGGGCACGGAGGAAATCGTCCGCACGCTGGAAGGCGTGCTGGCCAAGAACCCGAGTCATCCCGGCGCGCTCCACCTCTATATCCACGCGGTGGAGGCCAGCCAGACTCCCGGCCGCGCCGCCGAGGCCGCCGACCGTCTGCGGGGCCTCATGCCCGGCGCCGGGCATCTCGTGCACATGCCGTCCCACATCTATCTCCGGGTGGGGCGCTACGACGAGTCGGTCACGGCGAACGTCCGCGCGGCGGAGGCGGACCGCACCTACTTCAGGGAGGGCATGCCCAGCCCCATCTACCGGGGCATGTACTACCCGCACAATCTCGACTTCATCTGGCACGCCGCCAGCATGGACGGGCGGAGCGCGGAGACGCTGCGCGCGGCGCGCGAGTTTGCCGGAGAGGCGCCGCTTCCGGTGCTGCGCCAGATGTCGGACATGGAGACGGCTCCCGCCGCGCCCATCTTCGCGCTGGCCCGCTTCGGCCGCTGGGAGGAGATCCTGCGCGAGCCCGCGCCGCCCGCCGACCTGCCCTACTGGCGCGGCGTCTGGCACTACGCCCGCGGACTCGCCTTCGCGGGCACGGGCCGCCCCGCCGAGGCCCAGCGCGAGCTGACCGCGCTCCAGGCGTTGCGCGACGGCGTGCCGGAGGCCCGCACGCTGGCCGGCTTCTTCAAAACGCGCGAGATGCTTACCCTCGCCGTCGAGGTGCTGGCCGGCGAGCTCGCCGCGCGCCGCGGCGAGGGGGACGCCGCCGTGCGCCACCTCGCCGAGGCCGCGCGCATCCAGGACGGCCACTGGTTCACCGAGCCGCCGCCCTGGTATTTCCCCGTGCGCCAGTCTCTCGGCGCCATCCTGCTGTCCGCCGGCCGCGCCGCCGAGGCGGAAGCGATGTATCGCGAGGATCTGCGCCGCAATCCGGAGAACGGCTGGTCGCTCTTCGGTCTCGCGCAGGCGCTCCGCTCGCAGGGCAAGACCGAGGAGGCCACCACCACCGACGCGCGGTACCGCCGCGCTTGGGCCCGTGCCGACGTCACGCTGACGGCGTCGCGCTTCTAGCCGGCGCGAGACGTCGCCCCGACGCCGCCCTGGCATCACTCCAGGGTCCGTCGGGATTTGCGTCGCGCCGACCACGCGGGTAAAGTGTGGACCAGGAGGGATCGATGCCTGCATGCATAGCCTGCAGCTCGCGCGACGTCGAGAGCACCTGCTCCGGCGCGTACATGGCGGAGACGTCGGACGTCATCTATCTCGGCTCCTCGCCCGTGGTCGAGTGCCCCGCCTGCGGGACCAAGCCGTTGCGCTGCCAGCCCGAGCTCTACGGCGACGTGTTCATCTGCCCCGGATGCACTCAGCGTGTGTTCCGTGACGAGCAGCACCACTGCCGGACCTGCGGCCACTCCTGGGTGCATCCGGACCTCGAGGAGATCCTGTGTCGCGAGTCGGAGACGCTCGAGATCAGCACCGAGGGGGCCGACGGCGAGCCGGTGGACGAAGGCGAGGCCGCGGTGCTCGAGGTCCTGCCGCAGTCCTGCGATGCCTGCGGCGCGGCGCTGTTCAGCTTGGTCCGCGTCGACGGCCAGCTCGTGTGCCGCTGCCGCTGCGGCGCCACGGTCGCGCCCGGCACGCCCGGCGTGTCCGGCGGCTCCGAGCACGACTGAGCGCGGCATCGGGCGCGCCCGATGACCCCGCCTGCCATCGCCCTCGCCCAGCTCTGGCGCTGGGCCGGCTGCCCTCCCTTCGCCCTCGAGCGGGTCCACTTCACCGGCGGCGATCCCGTCCTGCCCGGTGTGTTCCAGGTCGGCACGGCGTCCATGGCCTCCATCGCGGCGGCCGGGCTGGCCGCGGCCGAGCTGATCGGTCTCCGCGGCGGAGGCGCCCAGACGGTCGGCGTGGACGCGCGCGCGGCCGCCGCCACCTTCCGCAGCGAGCGCTATCTCCGGATCAACGGCGAGAAGCCCCCCGATCCCTGGAGCCCCATCTCCGGCTACTATCGCACTGCGGATGCACGCTGGATGCAGCTCCACTGCAATTTTCCCCACCACCGCGAGGGCGCGCTTCGCCTGCTCCAGGTGGAGGACAAGCGCGAGGCGGTGGCCGCCGCCATCAAGGGCTGGAAGGCCGCCGAGCTGGAGGACGCGCTCGCCGCCGCCGAGATGTGCGCGGGCATGCTGCGCATGCCCGCGGAGTGGCAGGCCCACGCGCACGCCCAGGCGCTGAGCATGCTGCTGCCGCTGGAAATCCTCCGCATCGGCGATGCGCCGGCCGAGCCATTGCCCGCGGGCGATCGGCCGCTGTCGGGCATTCGCGTGCTGGATCTCACCCGCGTGATCGCGGGGCCCGTGTGCGGGCGCACGCTGGCCGAGCACGGCGCCGACGTGCTGCAGGTCACCGCCGACCATCTCCCCAGCATCGGGATGCTCGTCCAGGACATGGGGCGCGGCAAGCTCTCCACCTCGCTCGATCTTCGCCTCGAGACGGACGCGGAGCGGCTGCGCGGGCTCATCCGTGAGGCCGACGTCTTCAGCCAGGGCTATCGGCCCGGCGCGATCGCCGGACACGGCTTCTCCCCGGAGTCGGTGGCGAAGCTCCGCCCCGGCATCGTCTACGTGACCCTCTCGGCCTTCGGCCACTCCGGGCCGTGGAGTGGCCGCCGCGGCTTCGACAGCCTGGTGCAGACGGTCACCGGCATCGCCGGGGAGGGCGGCCGCGCCATGGGCGTGGACCAGCCGCGTCCCTTGCCCTGCCAGGCCCTCGACCACGCCAGCGGCTACCTCGCGGCCTTCGGCACCATGGTGGCGCTCGCGCGGCGCGCGAAACAGGGCGGGAGCTGGATGGTGCGCGTGTCGCTGGCCCAGACCGGGCGCTGGCTCGACCGCCTCGGCCGGGTGGACGGGCTCGGCACGCCGGACCTCACGCCGGAGGACGTCGCCGACCTGATGGAGACCACGGAGACGCCGTGGGGCCGCTTGCTGGCGGTGGCGCCCGCGGCGAAGCTGTCGGCCACGCCGGGCTTCTGGGCCCGGCCCTCGGTGCCGCTCGGCACCCATCCGCCGGAGTGGCCGGCCCGCGCGGCCTAGCGATGCGCGAGTATCAGTATCGCGTGGACGGCGACGGCCGCGTCTTCCACGACGGGACGGAGATCGTGGACGCGCCCACCTTGCGCTTCTTCCTCCTCGGCATGCGGCGTCAACCCGACGGGCGCTGGCTCGTCCCCTGCCA
>WNFK01091495.1_pt2 | contig 10950 bp, 11 predicted proteins | sample 5400281 | NCBI WGS metagenome assembly WNFK01 (sample SAMN13153350, study PRJNA577476) | soil metagenome | isolation source: 20 cm soil on Douglas fir-dominated hillslope | place: USA:California | collected 2013-09-17
GGCGGGGGCTGCCCGCCATCTCGATCCCCGCCGGGTTCACGCGCGACGGTCTGCCGGTGGGGCTCCAGATCGTGGGGAAGCGTGGCGGCGAGGCGGCGGTGCTGCGCGCGGCCGCGGTCTTCGAGGCGGCGCACCCGTGGGCGAACCGCATCCCGCCCGTGGTCCCGCCGCGCGGCTGAGGCTCAGCCCTTCGAGGGAACGAGCGGGCGAAGCGCGGGGCGCATGCCCGAGCGGTCGATTCCTTGACCCTCCGGCAACTCGTGCCTACGATGAAATTGCCGTGTCGACCCCACCGAGCTCCTGGCCTTCCGCGGACGCAGAGTCGTCCGCTCGGGCGCCGGGGCACGGCGCGGGCGGTGCCGAGCCGCTGGTCAGCGTCATCATTCCCACTTATAAGCGCGCCGAGTTTCTCGATCGAGCCATCGAAAGCGCGCTCGCCCAGAGCTACCGGCCAGTCGAGGTCATCGTCGTCGAGGACGGCTCTCACGACGCCGAGGCCGTGGTCTCCCGATACGGGGACCGGGTCAGGTACATCTGGCAGGAGAATCAGGGGGCCGCCGTGAGCCGAAACACCGGCGCGGCGGTGGCCCACGGCTCCTGGCTGGCGATGCTGGACGACGACGACGTCTGGTTCCCCGAGAAGCTCGACCGCCAGCTTGCCCTCCTCCGCCGCTTTCCCTCCCTCGGCTTCATCCACAGCAACTACTACTGGCTCCGGAACGGCGTGGCCGAGCCGCGCCCCGACACCCGCGCCGATTCCATTCCCTCCGGCTGGATCACGGAGGAGCTGGTTCTCGCCCGCTTCTCGATCGCCACCAGCACGGTTCTCGTTCGCGCGGACGCCTTTCGTCGCGTGGGGGGATTCAATCCCGGCTATCGCTACGTTCAGGACTACGACCTCTGGGTGCGCCTGTCCCTGGTCTGCCAGTTCGGTTATCTCGCCACGCCGCTGGCCTACTATCAGGCCGACGCGCCGGAAGACCGTGCCGTCGTGCTGCGGAAGGCGCTGACGAACGTCGACATCCTCCACCGGTTCGTGGAGACCAATCGCTACCTGTGCCGAACGTGGCCGCAACCACTCCTTCGTGGGCGCTTCCACCTCGTGCACCTGCGCTGCGCGCAGCGGCACCTCTGGGCGGACGAGGTCGAAACCGCGCGCGCCCACTTCCTGAAGGCTTGGAGGTGGAGCCCGTCGCGCCTCTCCGCGCTGGCCTACGGGCTCGCGTGCATGACGGGGCGGAGGGGGATCAGAGCGTTGCGCGCAATGTTCCGAGCGGCGCCCCGATAGCGTGCGGAGAGGCCCCGCCCCGTGATCATCGCCACCTAGCCCTGGAGTCGCCCCTCCTTCACTTCCGCCTGCCGAAGCGCGCGGCGAAGAGCGGGTCGGCCAGCGCGGCGGTGGCGACGAGCGCGGCATTGGCGCCCGCGTCGAGCGCGGCCCGCGCGCGCTCGGCGGTGGTGAGGCCGCCCACCGCGAGCACCACGCGGTCCCAGGCCCCGGCCTTCCGCCAGGCGAGCAGCTCCTCCACCTGGATGCGGCAAGTGTCGTAAACCTCGGCGCCCGCCACGCCCGCCAGCTCCCGGCCCGAGCCCGGAAAGGCGGGCATGCCCTCGGGCTTGATCACCTTCCGCTGCAGCCCATTGACGAGGACGAAGCCGTCGAGCGAGGGGGCCAGGCGAGTGGCCAGCTCGTGGAGCGCGCGCGGGCCGGCCAGCGCGCCCAGCTTCGCGACCAGCGGCACTCCGCCGGTCGCGCGGCGCACGCGCTCGATGATGAGGCCCGCCAGCTCCTTGTCCTCGTAGACCATGTGAGCATGCTCGGTGGTGGTGTTGGGGCAGGACAGATGCACTTCCACCACGTCCGCGCCCGCCTCCGCCGCCCAGCGCGCGCAGGTGGCATAGTCGCGCGCGAGCTGCTCGCCGTCGCCGCCGGGCTGGGGCGTGCCCGCCACGCTCACGATGAGGAGCTGGTCCGGGGCGAGCTTGGCGCGCGCGCGCTTGACGTCGGCGCGCCACACGTCCGGCTCGGCCGAGGGCAGCCCGAACGAGGTGGCCCAGGTGACGGTCGCGGCATCGACCTTGCGCGGCGCCTTGGGCTCCGCCACCGCGGGATCGCCGACCCGGCAGAAGAGAAGGTTCGGCGCCGGGTAGGCGAGCCGCGCCGCGCTGCGCACGGTCTTGTAGGTGAAGATGCCGTAGCCGAGGCGCGCATAGGCCTCCATCCACCTGGAGTTGGGCAGGGGCCCCGCGGCGATGCCGATGGGGCTCACCACGCGCCGGCCGAACAGCGGTACCGGCGGCAGGGCGAGACGCTTGCGCGGGCGCGCGGGCAGCTTGGGCGGGTGCGCCGCGTTCCACGCGAACGAGCGATTCGTGCGATAGGCGATCAGGCGCGATCCTCCACGCTGGCCGGGCTCCAGCGCGAGAGCGGCGTCATCGAGCCGAGGTCCGGCGCGAACGCCACGCCGTAGCCGGGCGCGGCGAGGGAGCCCAGGCGGAGCCGCCCGCCGTCGATCCGGAGCCGCGCCTCATGCGCGTCGCCCTCGTAGAGGTCGGGGTGGAGCCGCGTGGCTTCGGCGCGCTCGGCGGGCGAACAGTGCGCGAGACCGCGCACGTAGTGATGCCCGTTCCGCTCCACGTGGCCGATGCCGAGCGCGCGCACGGTGGCGAGGTCCTGCTGCAGCGGCACCACCGGGACATTGGTGAGGTCCTCCGCGCTCATGAAGAGCCGCGCCGCCGGCGCGCGGCCGCGGTTCTCCCGCTCCACCAGCGAGCGGTTGAGGATGGACTTGACGATCCCCTTGCAGTTCTTGGTGGACACGCCCCGATAGCCGAGGGTCACCGCGGTGGTGAAGGAGTCCAGCTCGGCGTCGCTTTCGTCGATGAGCATGGGCAGGCGCCGGCCCAGCTCCACCAGCCCCTCGGTGGCGGCCGGATCGAGGGCGATGTGCCGGTCGAGCGGCTGCTCGATGAAGGCGATGGCGGCGACGAGCCGCTCGAGCGCAGGCGTGCGCTCCATGGCGTCCACGAGGCGCTCGAAGTCGGCCAGGGACTTGTACTGCTCGTTGCCGTCGAGGGAGATCATGTAATGCCCGGGGACGAGGCGGTCGAGGGTGGCCGCGATGGCGCCCAGGCGGTCGAGGTCCGCGTCGAGCGAGCCGCCCACCTTCAGCTTGAAGTGGGTGAGGCCGTAGCGCTCCACGCACTCTTCGAGCGTCTGGGGCAGGCCGTCACGCCGCCAGCCGTCCGCGGGCACGTCGGCGGCGACGATCGGATCGAGGAGCCCGACGGTGTGGCGCACGGCGACGTGCTCCGGCGGCGCCGCCATCGCCCAGGCCTGGAGATGCTCGAGCGTGAGCCCCCGATGCACGGCTTCGGGGCGCAACCCCAGGGTGTTCGCGCGGAGCATGCCCACCACGTCGAGGCCGGCCAGCCGTCCGGCGGCGTCGGCGAGGGCCCGCTCGAAGAAGGAGGAGCCGAAGGACGCGGTGAGCCCGTTGAGGCCGAGCGCGCGGCACTGTGCGCGCGCCGCGCGGTACGCGTCCTCCCAGATGTCGAACAGAGGGCGCGGGGCGCGCGCGGCGTCGAGATAGGCAGCCTCGGCGGCGCGGATGGACGCCAGCTCGTCCTCGACATTGTCGCGGAAAGTTTTCCGAGGATCCTTGTCGAACCACTTGGGGGGCAGGTTGTCGGCGGCGAAGCCCCGGCCGCGCCGGCCGTCCGCCGTCTCCACCTCGATGGCGAGGTGCAGGAGCGGGAAGTGGGTGAGGGTGACGATGCCGTAGCGGAAGGGCAGTCGCGTGCGCAGGCTCCGCACGTGGAAGGAGGTGGCCTTCAGCGCCAGCGGCAGGCCGCTCATGCGCTCCGCAGGGCGAGCCAGGCCGCCGGCCCGAGGACGGCGAGGCCCGCGATCCAGCCCGCGAGCTGGCGCGCGATGAATAGCCGCGAGCGGAGCTGGCCGGTGGCGAGGCGGACGAGATGCTCCCGGAGGAGCGCGGATGCCGCCGCGAGGGTCAGCCGACCGTCGGCCCCCGCGCGCGCCCGCGCCTCACGAAGCAGCGCCGCGCCTCCCCGCCGGAGCGCCCAGCCGAGCAGCATGCGCGGCAGGACGGGTCGCGAGGGGTCCGCCGCCAGCGCGATGAGCCGATCCACCGCCGTCGCGATCTGGTCGACGGTGATCGTCGGCGTGCCCGGGAACATGCGGCCGAGGAGCCCCGTCACGTGCGGCTCGAGGCGCGACTGCAGCACGCGGTCCACGCGCTCGATCACGCTCAGCGCACTGCCCGCCAGCGCATGGACGAGCCCGCACGCGGCGCCGAGCAGGAAATATGCCGCGAGCATGAGGACGCGGGCGGCGGCGTCGGGGAATCCGTGGCCGGTGGCGAGCGCGAAGCCGGCCGCCTGGAGGATCCAGCCGGCCAGGGCCAGCCCCGCGCCCCCGAGACCCGCGCGCGCGAGCGCCTCCCCGAGGGCGCCGCGCAGCGAAGACCCGACGTCCCCCGCCGCCGGCGCGGTCTCGGGGGCGACCAGGGCGGGATCGATGAAGGGTTCGCTCACTTGAAGGCCGGCATGACCTCCTTCGCCAGGAGATCCAGCTCGCGCATGATATGCGTGTGCGGCATCCCGGGGAAGAAGAGCCGGCAGATCAGGTGGTCCATGCCGTACTGCTCCACGAACGGCTTGAGGTCGCGGATGACCTGGTCGGGGCTCCCGATCAGGAAGCGATCCTTCTTCACCTTCTCGAGATCGGTGGCGATGGAGGCGTCGATGAAGGGATGGCGCCAGCCGCCCGCGTACTCCTTCCGGTACGACACCATGATGTGCCTCTCGGCCAGCTCTCGCGCCTGCTTCTCGGTGTCGGCGATGATGACGTCGCGCGTGAGCGGCCACTCCGCCACCGGCGCGGTGATGCCCGCCGCCTGGCGATTGGCCAGGAACTGCGCCTTGCCCTTGACGAGGCGCGGCAGCTCACCGGTGGGGCCGGGGATCCAGTTGTCGGCCATGGTGGCGGCGCGGCGCAGGGTGATGTCGCCCCAGCCGCCGATCCATACCGGCGGCCCGCCCGGGGTCAGGGGCTTCGGCTCGAGGCTCCCCTCGAGCTGATAGTAGGTGCCCTTGTGCGTGATCCGATCCTTGGTCCAGAGGCCCTTGACGATGGCCATCTGCTCCTCGAAGCGGGCGCCGCGCTTTTCCAGCTCCGCGCCGTAGAGCGCGAATTCATCGGGCTTGTAGCCGATGGCGATACCGAGGATGAAGCGCCCGTTCGACATGATATCCAGGAGCGCGCAGTCCTCCGCCAGCCGGGTGGGATGATAGAAGGGCGCCACCAGGATGTCGGTGCCCAGCACCATCTTGGTGGTGCGGGTGGCGAAGCCCGCCAGCACCGGCAGGGGCGACGGCCAGTAGTGGTTCACCACGGAGTGATGCTCCTCCATCCACACCGAGTCGAACCCGAGGTCCTCCGCGCGGACCACCTCCTCGAGGGCCTGCTGGTAGTAGTGGCCCCCCTCGATGGGGATGAAGCCGAACTTGAGCTTGGCCATTGGGTCCCTTTACTTGCAGTCGAAGAATTCGTTCGTGTAGTAGTCCGCGTGGGCCTTCACCGGCTCGAGCCCGCCGTACTCCTTGGCCAGGCCCAGCAGGGTGTCCCAGTCCTCCTTCATCATGAGGCCGGGGGTCTTGCCCTGCGAAGCTTTGGTGTAGAGGAGGTCGGCCGAGTCCAGCCACTGCTTCTTGGTCAGCTCGGTGAGGCCCTTGTTGGTCTTGGGGAAGAGCTTGTGCAGCGCCGCCACCGCGCCGTCGGGGTCCTTCATGGCCGCCGGCCAGGCGCGGCCGGTGGCCCGCACCATGCGGCAATTCAGCGACTTCTCGCCGAGATACCGGGTGTGCACGAGCAGTCCCTGGGTCATCGCGCCCACGCCGAAGTCGGTATAGCGGATATAGCCCACCTTCTTCTTGGTCTCGGACTCGATGGCCCCGGCCTGAGTGGTGTAGTAGCCGCCCATGGCGTCCACCGTGCCCGTCATCACCGCGGTCTGCTTGGCGGCGGGGGCGAGCAGCACTTCCTGGACCTTGGACTTGTCCACCCGGTTGAGCTTGAGGAGGGCAGGGAAGTTCTGGTGCAGCGAGTCGCCCGCGGTGAAGGAGACCTTCTTGCCCTCGAGGTCCTTGGGTGACTTGATGCCGGTCTCGGCGAAGAAGATGATGGACATGGGGCTGGTCTGGACGTAGTTGGCGATCATCTTCACGGGTAAACCCTTGGAGATGAGATTGGCCATGGTGGTGGCGTCGGCGTAGCCGAAGCGCTCGCTCCCGATGCCGATCTCCTGCACCACCTTGCCCGAGCCGCCGCCCTCCACGATGGTGAGCTCGATCCCGTCCTCCGCATAGATCCCCTTCTCGACCCCGTAGGCGAAGGCGGCGTGCTCGCCGTAGGCGTAAAAGTTCAGCTTGAGCGTGGCCTTGTCGCGCGGGGCCTGGGCCGGCGCGGGCAGGGCCGCCGCGGCGAGGACGGCGAGAGCGCCGAGGATGGCGATGAGCGCGGGACGTCGGGACATGCGTGGTCCTCCTTGGACTCTTGCGTTAGAGAGTGCCGGCGGCCAGCTCGGAGCGATGAGAGGCGTGCCAGGGGATGAGCCGCCGCTCGATCCAGTCCACGGCCACGAACAGGGCGATGCCGACCGCCGAGAGCACGATGATGGCGGCAAAGCCGAGCCGCGGGTCCATCACCGCATTGGCCTGGAGGAGCGCATAGCCGAGCCCCCGGTCGGCCTGGATGAACTCGCCCACGATGGCCCCCACCACGGCCAGGGTCACCGCCACCTTGAGGCCGGCGAAGATGTTCGGCAGCGCGGAGGGGAAGCGAATCTTGAGGAAGGTGCGTCCGGCCCCTGCTCCCATGGAGCGCGCGAGATGGAGCATCTCGGGTTCCACCGAGCGGAGCCCCACCACGGTGTCGATGATGATAGGGAAGAACGAGATGAGAAAGGCCACCAGTACCTTGGGGAAGAGACCGAGCCCGGCCCAGAAGATCAGGAGCGGGGCGATGGCGATCTTGGGCACCGACTGCGAGCCGACCAGGAGCGGGTAGATGGCGCGCTCGATCAGGGGCGAGTACACGATGACCATGGCGATGGGGATGCCGACCGCCACCGCCATCGCGAAGCCCAGCAGCACTTCCTGGACGGTGATCCAGGTGTGCCGCGCGAGATAGGGCCACTCCTTGACCATGGCGGCGGCGATGCCCCGCGGCGTGGGCAGGATGTACTCGGGCACGCGGAAGAGGTCCACTGCAGTCTCCCAGACCACCACCAGCGCCACCAGGGTCACCAGCGGCGGGCTCCAGTCGCGCCAGGTCATGGCGCGGGGGCCTCCTCGATGTCGCGGAGCACGCCCTGGGCCATGAAGCGGTCGCGGATCCCGCGGGCGTAACCCGCGAACGCCGGGTGCTCGCGCACCGCCAGCCGTCGGGGGCGGGGAAGCTCGACCTCCACCACGCTGTCGATCCGGCCCGGCCGCGGGGTCATCACGATCACGCGATCGGACAGGAACACCGCCTCGGTGATGGAGTGGGTGATGAAGACCACCGTCTTGCCGCCGCGCGCGCAGATGCCCTGGATGTCGAGCGTCATCTGGTCGCGAGTGAGCGCATCCAGCGCGCCGAAGGGCTCGTCCATGAGCAGCAGCGGGGGGTCGTGGATGAGGGCCCGGCAGATGGCCACGCGCTGGCGCATGCCCCCCGACAGCTCGTGGGGAAGCCGGCGCTCGAAGCCCTCCAGCCCCACGGTTCGTAGAAGCTCGAGCGCCCCCTCCCGGTACTTCCTCGGATCAAACCCGCGCATCTCGAGCTGGAGGAGGACATTGTCCAGCGCGGTGCGCCAGGCCAGCAGCACCGCGTTCTGGAACACGATGCCAAGGTTGGTCTGGGGCCGATCCACCGCGCGGCCGTCCACCGTGATCACGCCCGAGGTCGGACGCAAGAGGCCCGCGATGAGCATGGCCAGGGTGCTCTTGCCGCAGCCGGACGGGCCCACGATGGACAGGAACTCGCCCCGGCGGACGTCGAAGGACACACCCTCCAGCGCCCGCACCGGCCCCTCCGGGGTGGGGAACACCCGCACCAGATCCGAGACCTCCACGAACTTGGGCCCGTTGAGCATCAATACGTCGGCAGCTCCGTCACGTGGCGCTGGCACATCTCGCAGCTCGAGATCCCGCGCGCGCGAGCGGCGGGATCGAGCACGGAGGTGGCCCACACCCGGACGCCGGGCTTTCGACCGCGAAGGGACAGGCGTGGAACTCGCCGGTGGACCTGAGCACCGGGAAGCAGAGCACGCAGCCCGAGAGCGCGTGATAGCCGCTCTCGCGGTCGCGGCCGAAGGCTTGATCCACCCCCGCCCCCACGCGGTACAGCACCTTGTAGCCGGAGAACATCCGCATGGGATGCGTACGCGCCCACTCCTCCAGCGCGGTCTTGGAGGCCTCGGGCAGGGGCTCGGCGTCGCGCCCGAGGTAGATCGAGTAGTTCAGCACCGCCTCCGTGCGCGGATCCGACTCCAGCATCCGGAGGAGGGTCCGCGCCTTCACGCCGTTGGAGAAGATCGAGAAGAGGCCGCGGAAGCCGCCGGCGCGGAGGTAGCGCATGGCCTCGATGAGCCCGTCCGCATGCAGGGTGGGCTCGCCGCCGTAGAACTTGATGTTCCCGTCGGTCGCCACGTGGGCGAGCACCGCGTCGAGCACGGGCGCGCGGTAGTCCACGTGCCAGCCCTGGGGGGAGCCGAACACGGTGCACCAGGAGCAGTCGCGGTTGCAGAAGTTGCCGTCGTAGAGATACACCTCGCGCAGCCCGGGGTCGGCGTCGTGGAAGGCTTCCACGCTCTCGTGGAAGGTGATGGGGCGCAGGCGGGGGTCGCGGTGCGAGTCGTTGAGGCCCCAGTCGTAGGTGTTGTAGACGAGCTCGTAGGTCTCGAGCGTCGAGAGCGCGAGCCCGGTGTGCTCGGCCACGAAGCGGAGGACGCCGCGCCGATACTCCACCGTGGAGTCGGCGTCGCCCGCGAAGTCCTCCGCGTACATCCGGAAGATGCGCGAGACGAAGATCTTCCCCTCCGCGGCATCCACCCGGCAGTTCCACTCGCTGGCGAGGAACTGGCGGGTGGCGGCGTCGAGCGTCGCCCGCAAGCCGGCGGGCTCGTAGGCCTGCGGGCGCATGGGCGGGCAGCCGTTGGACGCGCAGTTGATGGCGAAGTGGATGCGCGGCTCGCGGAAGCGCCCGCGCAGGATGCGGTGCTCGATGTCGTTGAGGCTGACCGCGCGCCCGCCCGCCCGGTGGCGCCGCCGCTCGAAGAACTGGCCGTCCTTGGCCTTCCAGACGGAGCGGATGGGATACTCCTCGATGACCGCGTGCAGCACGAAGGCGTTGTAGGCGTTGATCCAGTACGCGAGGGCATCCTCGTCGGTGGGGAAGCGGCCGGGGGCGCTGTCGGGGCTGGCCGCCTCGAGGGAGGCGACGAAGCGGGTGAGGAGGTCCCGCCGCGGGGCGAGCACCTCATAGTCCACCTTGCCGTCCGGGGTGACGATGGCGGCGAGAAGCTCCGTCCAGGGCGAGTAGTCGATGCCCGCGCTCAAAGGGTGGGGCGGCTTCGGCTAAAGCTCCCCGGCCTCCTCGAGCGCACGCTTGAGCCGCGCGCGATCGTCGGCGCTGATGGCGAGGAGCGGCGGGCGCATGTGGGCGTGCTGGATCACGCCCTGCATGACCAGGACCTCCTTGGAGCGCGCACGATAGTCGCGCACGGGCGCGGCGAACACCACGTCCACCAGCTTCTGGATGCGATCGCCCTTCTCGCGGGCCGTCGCCCAGTCGCCCCGCATGGCCGCCGCGTGCACCTCCACGTGGGTCCGGGTGGTGACCGCGCAGGCCCCCAGCAGCGCGCCCTCGGCGCCGAGGAGATAGGACTCCCAGATGAAGTTGTCGTTGCCGGTGAGCACGGTGATGCGCCGCGGGGCGCGCCGCACCACGTCCACGATCTCGCGGAAGCGCTTGGCGTCGAAGAGCGCCTCCTTGATGGCCACCACCTGGGGGATCTCGANNNGACCATGGGGAGCCCGACCTCGTCGGCGATGGCCCGGTGATAGCGGTAGGGGACCTCGGGATCGAGGGGCTGGCCGAGATAGGCGGTGATGGGGAAGACCAGGAAGGCGTCGGCTCCGGCCTCGCGATACTCCTTCGCGTACTTCACCGCCTGCGCGGTGAAGGAGGCGCCGAGCCCGGCCACGATGGGGATGCCCCGGCCCGCCAGCTCCTCCTTGTAGATACGGAGGACGCGCAGTTTCTCGTCATGCCAGAGATGCGGTCCCTCGCCGGTGTCCACGTTGACCGCCACCGCCTTGATGCCCTGGCCGGCGATCCAGCGGATGTACTTGCGCAGCTCGGACTCGTCGATCTGCGCGTCGGGCGTCAGCGGCAGGACGGTGGCGGGCGTGATTCCCTTGAGGTCGAGGATGAGGTCTCCTATTTATCGCTGGCGAGCTTGCCGTTGTATCCCCAGTTGGACTTTTCCAGGTCCTGGAAGACGATGTGGACCTGGTCGGCGGTGGTCTTGCCGATCTTCACCATCGCCTCCGTGATGGCCTGGGTGATCTCGCGCTTTTGCTGGTCGGTGCGGCCCGCGTACCACTGGACGGTGATGTTCGGCATGGCGCCTCCCGAGGCATTGGTAGGAACGAACGGAAGTATCCCATGCGCTACCGGAGCGGGTCAACGCCGCTTGACTTGCCGGGGACGGCTGGCTAGGGTCGGGGCAGCTCGAGCCGGACCCGACTCGCGCCAGTCTCAAGAGGAGGCCCCACCATGGCGATCCCCGTGATGCACGGCTACGTCAACTTCAAGGAGCTCCCCGAGGAGAAGATCGGCGACAAGATCAGCCGCCGCATCCTGGTGGGCGACAAGGGCAT
>WNFK01254034.1_pt1 | contig 10949 bp, 11 predicted proteins | sample 5400281 | NCBI WGS metagenome assembly WNFK01 (sample SAMN13153350, study PRJNA577476) | soil metagenome | isolation source: 20 cm soil on Douglas fir-dominated hillslope | place: USA:California | collected 2013-09-17
CTTGAGGATCGAACCGCGATTATAGGGCGTGCCGCGGATCAGGAAATTATCGGCGGCGTCGCCCCAATATTCCTTCAGCCATTCGATGTTGGCCTCGAAACCGCCGGCGGCGGCGACCAAGGTCGAGGCGCGCACATTGACGCGGGTATCGTCCTGCTTCAGCTCTGCCGAGAGGAACATGCCATTGTCGATTTCCAGATCGAGCACTTCGGCGTCGTAGAGAATCTCAACGCCGAGTTTCTCTGCGGTGAGATAGAGCGCGTTCAGCATCGCCCGGCCGCCGCCGAGGAAGAATGAATTGGTCCGCCCCAGGCTCAGCGTGCCGCCGAGCGACGGTTGCCAGCGCACGCCCTGTTTGACGATCCAGCCGAGAATGTCCTTGGATTCGGCGATCATGTGCTTTGCGAGTTCTTCGTCGGTCTGGCCGCCGGTTAGGCGCAGCAAATCGTCCCAGAATTCCTGCTCGGTATAGGGCCCGGTGAGGATGTCGGTCGCCGCGTCATGGGCACAGCGCATATTGCGCGTATGGCGGGTGTTGCCGCCGCGATAAAATTTTGGCGCGCCTTCCAGCACCAGCACCGACGCGCCCGCCCGCCGTGCGCTGATCGCCGCGCACAGCGCGGCGTTGCCGCCGCCGATCACCAGCACATCGAATTTGCGGGTCAAGTCAACCATGCCGCCTTGTTAGCTTTGTTTGCATGGAAATCAAACCGGCGCCGGCCGGCGACGGCGTGGCTGGCCGTGCGCGCTTACGCCGGGACGGCCTCGCGCGCTTCAATTGTCTCGCCGCCGCGGAAGATGGCCAGCGTGGCGATGATGCCACTGGCCGCGGCGAACATCAGCCAGTACGCCGGGGACGCGCGATTGCCGGTCTCCGCGATCAGCCAGGTCGAGGCCAGCGGGGTGAAGGTGCCGAACAAGGCCGCGGCGAGACTGAAGGCCAGCGAGAAGCAGGTCGTGCGCACATGAGCCGGAACGACTTCGGTCAGGGCCGCGACCATCGCGCCGTTGTAAACGCCGAAGTAGAACGAGAACACCAGTTCGACAAAGAGCATCTTGGTAAAGGTCGGTGCGACGACAAGCCACGAAAGCATCGGATAGGCTGTGATCAGCGACAGCCCCGCAATCGCCAGCAGCACCGGTTTGCGGCCGATACGGTCGGAGACGGCGCCGCCGATCGGCAGCCAGATGAAGTTGGTGACGGCGACGAACAAGGTCACCAGCAGCGCATCGCGCGTCGTCAGCTTCAATACGGTCTTGCCGAAGGTGGGCGTGTAGACGGTCACGAAATAGAACGTCACGGTGGTCATCGCGACCATCAACATCCCCAGCAGAATGATCCTCCAGTTGGCCGCTGCCGAGCTAAAGACTTCCGATGTGGTCGGATGTTTCTTCATGGCAAGGAAGGCCGGGGTTTCCTCCAGCGAGCGCCGCAGAATGAAAATGAAGGGAACGATGAGGCAGCCGATGAAGAACGGGATCCGCCATCCCCAGGCGGCGACCTGGTCCGCCGGCATCGACTCGCTGAGAACAAAACCGAGGATCGCCGCGACGAAGATCGCCACTTGCTGGCTGGCGGACTGGAACGAGGTATAGAAGCCCTTGTTGCCGGGGGTCGCAATCTCGAACAGATAGACCGAGACGCCGCCAAGCTCGACGCCGGCGGAGAAGCCCTGCAGCAGGCGGCCGATCAGCACGATGATTGGCGCCGCAATGCCGATGCTCGCATAGGTCGGGCAGATCGCGATGAAAACCGTCCCCATGGCCATGATCGCCAGCGTCACGATCAAACCGAGGCGGCGGCCGACGCGGTCGATATAGGCGCCGAGCACGATCGCGCCCACCGGACGCATCAAGGCGCCAAGCCAGAACGTCGTGAACGTCAGCAGCAGCGCGGTGGTTTCGTTGTCGGAGGGAAAGAAAGCCTTGGAAATGGCATTGGCGTAGAACCCGAACAGGAAGAAATCGAATTGTTCCAGGAAGTTGCCGCTGGTCGAGCGGAGGATGGCGCCGAGGCGCGATTTGATCTGCGGTGGTTGCGATACCTGCGTTTGCGACATGGCGAGTTTCTCCCCGTTTTCGTGGCCTGTGCGGAAAGACTTCTCGCCAGCCGAACATTTGCTCTGTCTTCTGCGGCAATCTGCCACGCCTGCGCGGCGCGACCAACTGGAAAACCGGGATGAAGCGGATATCGCGTCAGGCCTGGACGGCCTTGCTCTGAGCCGAGGCCACCAGCCATTGCCGGAAAGCCAGCAATTTCGGCGAGTCCGAGCTCGGCTCGGGCGAGACCAGATAAAAGCCGGCGTCGGCCGGCAGCGCGATCTTGAAGGGAACCACCAGGCGGCCCTTGGCGATGTCGGCCTCGACATAGGAGGTCCGGCCCATGGCAACGCCGATGCCGTCGATCGCGGCCTGCACGGTCATGAAAACCAGATCGAAGGTGACGCCCGGCTGCTTCGAGAGGTTGGCCGGCAGGCCCGCGGCCGTGAGCCAGAGCCGCCAGTCGTCGTCATTGCCGGAGCTTGAGTGAAGCAGCACATGGTCCGCCAGGTCTTCCGGCCGTCGCAGCGGCTTCTTGCCCGCCAGCAAGGCAGGGCTGCACACCGGAAACAATTCGTCGGCCATCAGCCAATCGGCGCGCAGTCCGGGCCAATGCCCGCGGCCGTAACGGATCGCGGCATCGACGCCGCCGCTCTTGAAATCGACCAGGCTGGCCGAGGTGGTGATGCGCACATCAATGCCGGGATGGGCTTCCTGGAACGCCGAAAGCCGTGGCAACAGCCACTTTGCGGCCAGCGAGGCCAGCGTGCTGACGGTCAGCACATGGTCGTTGTCCCTGCGCAGCAGCCGCTCGGTGGCGAGCCGCAGATCGTTGAACGCCGCGCGGACGCCCGGGAGATATTCCTTTGCCTCCGGCGTCAGTGCCAGGGCGCGGTTCTGCCGGATGAACAGGCGAATCCCCAATTCCTGTTCCAGCCGCCGGATCTGATGGCTGATCGCGGTCTGCGTGACGTTCAGTTCGGAAGCCGCAACGGTGAAGCTTAGATGCCGGGCCGCCGCCTCGAAGGCGCGCAATCCATTGAGCGATGGCAGTCGAGCGGTCATTTTTCGGTGATCAATACATGAGTTTTTATCATGTGAAGCGGCACAAAGTGTCGTTTGTCGAAACCGTGGATAGCGCAGATATTACGGGCAACAGATTAGCTTTAGGAGACGAAAATGTCCACTTGCACACATGAATCGATGATAAATCATCATGGTTCTGGGTTTTTGGCAGATCTCCGCGAAACCCTCCACGTCTGGCGGGAGCGCCAGCACCAGCGGCGTCAGTTGGCCGAATTGTCCGCCCGTGACCTTCACGATGTCGGCCTGTCCTGGAGCGACGTCGCTTTCGAAGCCGAAAAGCCGTTTTGGCGGGCGTAAACGCCGCCGGGCCGGCGTCGCCTCTGAAGGGGGACGCCGGCCCACGACTTTTCGGGACCAAGTTCGGGACCAAGGGAGCCTGCGATGATCGCGCTTCGTCTCAATGACCTCCAGCAACATTCCGATGTCCTGCGGTTGCGAACCGGCAGATCTCTGACCGTTCGCTTTGTCGAACCGCGCGACGGCGACGCCTTGCAGGGTTACTTCCGGTCGCTCTCGGTTCGCTCCCGCTATAATCGCTTCCTCGGCGCCATGAGCGAACTGCCGCAGACCCTACTCGATCATTTCATCCATGTCGGCGAGGCCGACCGCTTCAGCGTGGTCGCCGTCATGCTGCTCGACGGCATCGAGACCATCGTCGGCGAAGCCCGCTACGCGTTCGACACTGACACCGGGAGTTTCGAGTTCGGCCTGTCGATCGACGACCGTTGGCAAGGCCAGGGCATCGGTTCGGCGCTGCTCAGGAATATGGAATGTCGCGCCGCCGCGTTTGGCGCCGGCCGGCTGTTCGGCGATACGCTGCGCTCCAACGACGTCATGATCGGGCTCGCCCGCAAATCCGGTTTCGCTTTCACCAACAGCCCCGGCGACTGGAAGCTGGTACGTTTTGAAAAGCATATTGACGCGGAACCGAAGGACATTCCCTGCGCAAGCTGGAGGCTCGCCGCCGCCTCCCGCCAAGCCTTTCCCGCTCAAGTTTCCCCCACCTGAGTCTCCCCGGTCTTGGCCGCAGGACAGCCTGGGCCCGGTTCTGACGAGTTCAGAACCGGGTTTTTTTCTTTCATTATCGGTGCTTGCAGTGCCGGCAGATCAGCCGAACCCTTACCGTGATCCACAACGGCTCGATGTAGGCGCCGCAGTCGATGATTGATTGCAGCAGCATCACGTGGTTTCCCAGTCCGTCGAGGTTGAGACCTTCCGCCAGGCGGCCAGTTCCTGCGCCACATGGGCATTTTTGGCTTCGATCCGCTCCACAGTGTCACTGCCGAGCGGCAGGCGGATCGGCGGATTGGCTGATTGCACGAGCTGCATGAACGCCTTTGCCAGCTTGCGCGGATCGCCGCGCTGGCCGTGATTGACGTCGGCCGCATGAGCGCGGGTCGTGCCCACCGTCTCGCGATAATCGTCGATCTGAAGCGCGGTCCGCGCCAGCGAGGTCTCGTCAAGAAAATCAGTGCGGAAAAAACCAGGCTCGACCACCGTGACATGGATGCCGAGCGGCGCCACTTCGCCCGCCAATGCTTCGCTGATGCCTTCGATCGCAAATTTTGTTGCGCCGTAGACGCCCCAGCCGGGATAACCCGTATAGCCGCCGACCGAAGAGAGATTGATGATATGGCCCGAGCGCTGCCGGCGCATGTGCGGCAGGATTGCGCGGGTGACGCTCAACAAGCCGAACACGTTGGTGCCGAACAGCTTCTCGGTTTCCTTGGCGCTGGCTTCCTCGATCGCGCCAAGCAGGCCGTAGCCGGCGTTGTTGACGAGGATATCGATGCGTCCGAATTTCTTGACCGCGAGGCCGGCGGCCTGATGCGCTTCGGCCTCGCTGGTGACGTCGAGGCGCGTTGCCAATAGTCGCTCATGCGAACCCAGCCGGGCGGTGACGGTAGACGGGTCGCGCGCGGTCGCAACCACCGCGTCGCCCCCGGCCAAGGCTTCCTCGGCGATCAATGCGCCAAATCCTCGCGAAGCTCCTGTGATGAACCAGACACGCATGTTGTTGCCCTTTCGTTTTGATGTGGCCCAACGGTTCCCCGGGCTGATGGGCAATGAATAGCGCCTCGCCATAGATGAGATAATCAGCTATATAATCCACGAGCTATTGAGCATAATTCATCAATGCGGATCGATCCTTCGGACCTCGCTACTTTCCTCGCGATCGCGCGGCACCGCAGCTTTCGCGCCGCCGCCGTCGAACTCGGCGTATCGGCATCCGCGCTCAGTCACGCCTTGCGCAATATCGAGGAGCGGCTCGATCTGCGCCTGCTCAACCGCACCACCCGCAGCGTCGCGTTGACCGAGGCGGGCGAGCGGCTGTTCTCGCGGATCAGTCCCGCATTCCAGGACATCGATGACGCGCTGGAGGATCTCAATAATTTCCGCGGCAAGCCGGCGGGCACGCTGCGCTTCAACGCCGCGCGCCAATCCGCGCAACTGGTGCTGCTGCCGATCGTGACGCGCTTCCTCAAGGCCTATCCGGACGTCAGTGTCGAGATCGTCATCAATGACGCGCTGATCGACATGGTGTCGGCCGGCTTCGACGCCGGCGTCAGATTTGGCGAGACCATCGCCGCCGACATGATCGCGGTGCCGATCGGTCCCCGGCATCGCTTCGCGGTGATCGGCTCACCAAGCTATTTCAAGACTCACAAGCCGCCCGTTACGCCCCATGATCTGAAAGGCGTGCCATGCATCCGCTATCGTTTCACCAGCGGCGCGTTCTATCGCTGGGAATTCGAGCGCGGCGGCATCGAGGTCGATATCGACGTCGAGGGGCCGCTCACTCTGAACGATCAGGATCTGATGGTCGACGCCGCGCTCGACGGCGCCGGCCTTGCCTATGTGTTCGAAGCACAGGTCGAGGAACTGGTCGCGAAACGCAAGCTGGTGCGCGTGCTGGCCGATTGGTGTCCGGCCTATCCCGGCTTCTTCCTGTATTACCCGAGCCGCCGGCAATTGCCGGCGGCCTTGCGCGCTTTCGTCGATTTCGCGAAAACCCCGGCAAAATAGCTCAGCTTCCTCTGAACACCGGCTTGCGCTTGTCAATAAACGCCTGCACGGCCTCCTTGTGATCCGCCGTCGTCGTCAAACGGACCAGGCGTTCCGCCTCGTGGTCGCGCGCGGTGGCGAAGTCGAACAACAAGGCTTCGTCGAGATTGTCTTTCATGTAACGCAAGGCAATCGTCGGCCCTTCCGCCATCGATTTGGCGAGCGCAAAAGCCTCGGCCTGAAGCCTGTCGTCCGGCACCAAGCGGTTGACCAGGCCGATCGCCTCGCACCTTGCGGCATCGACCTTGTCAGCCGTGAACATCAACTCGCGCGCCCGCGACGTGCCGACCAGCCGCGTCAGCAGCCAGGCAATGCCGTAGTCGCCGCTTAAGCCCACGCGCAGATAGCCGGTGGAGACGAAGGCCGATTGCGCCGCGATGCGGATGTCGCAGGCCATCGCAAGCGCCAGGCCGGCGCCGACCGCAGGGCCGGGGAGTGCCGCGATGGTCGGCTTGCGCACCGAGATCAGCGCGCCGGTGAGCAGGCGTTGCCGCTCCTGCAGGTCGGCGACCTTCTCGTCATAGGACATTTCGAGCTTCTTCTTGTCGCGATGCGCGCCCATGCCCTTGACGTTGCCGCCGGCGCAGAACGCGGTGCCGGCGCCGGTGATCAGGAGCGCACCGACGTCCGGATTCTCGCCGCAGGTCTTGATCATGGAGCGCAACGCCGGGGTCAGCGTGTCCGACATCGCATTGCGGACCTCGGGCCGGTTCAAGGTGATAATCCCGACGCGGTCGCGGATCACGCACAAGAGTTCGTCGGTACCGGTGTCGATGGTGGTTTCGGTGGTCGTCATTTAATCGCTCCCTTGCGCGGTTTGCCCCGCGTTCAACTAAAACCCGGCCGTCATACCCGCCAACGGGTCTCGCCCTTGGCGAGCCCGATGACAGGCTCCGGCGGGTATCCAGTAATCGCCGCCGTCGCAGTAGCCCATCAGCGCCGCGGAATACTGGATCATCCGCTTTCGCGGATGATGACGGCAGCGTGTGTGGCGGCATCATCAATTCGGAGGCTAGAACTTCTCGACCCACGGCCGCAATTCGAGTTCCCAGGTCCAGGCGCTACGCGGCTGTTGCAGCACGTTCCAGTAGCTCAAGGCAATGGCATCGGGGTCGAGCATCGAATCCGGCCGGTCGGCGGGCTCGCCGCGCGCGGCGCTGCGAATGCCGCCGTCGATGACGAAATGCGCGACATGGATGCCCTGCGGCGACAATTCGCGCGCCATGCTCTGGGCGAGGCCGCGCAGCGCGAACTTGCCCATCGCGAACGGTGCGGATTGCGGATAGCCCTTGACGCTGGCGGAAGCGCCGGTGAACAGGATCGCGCCGTGTTTATTCGGCAGCATCCGCGTCACGGCCTGCTGCGCCACCAGAAAGCCGCCGAATGCGCTGACCGCGATGGCCCGCCCGCTGGCATTGTAGACGACGACGTCAGGCGTCTCGATCTCGCGCTCGACCTGGCCAAACAGCCGCTCGACTTCATCAGCGTCGGTGGCATTGCAGGCAAAGGCGCGGGCGCCGGTCTCCGAGCACAGCGCGCCCAGCTTTTCGATTTGACGCGCCGCCAACGCGACACGAATACCTTCGCGCGCGAACAGCCGCGCCAGCGATGCGCTCAGGCCCTCGCCGGCGCCGACAATGAGAGCCGTCTTGTATTTTGGCTTTTCCATGGTTTCTTCCTTCGTTGGGTGTTCTCAGCCGCGCAGTCCGGCAAGGCAACCCGCGGCTTCCAGAACAGGATCGAGCGCGGTCTTGTCGGTAACGGCAGCATATTTGGCGCGCAGCATACCGAGCGATCGGGCGTGATATTTTTGCGGCTTCTGCGTCCAGGTCTTGTCAGCCAGGGTGACGCTGAATTCTTCCTGTTTCCCGGCAAGCGCCTTCTCGTTGGCGCAGGTCCACGGCATGAATTGCCCTCCGACCTGCCGGGTCAGGATCGGCATCAGGGTCGGCTCCAGCGCGGACCACGGCTCGAACGCGCCTTCGGCCTTGGGCCAGAGCATACGATGCACCCAATCCAGCACATGCGGCGCGCCACCCTCGATCAGAGCGCCAGGGGTGGGATCGGTCCACAACTCATAGAACTGGCCCCACAGACCAAAGTCACCAGCAATCCGAGCATCTCGGCGAAACCCGCCTCAATCTGCGGCGCGGTCAGCTCGTTTGAGCCGACGAACCAGACCCGGTCCGCCATGCGGGCCCGAACCTGGCCGGCGAGTGCTGCATGCTCCTGCGCGGTGGCTTGCGGGCTCCGCATCCGCGCGATACGGCCGGCCGAGCAGATCTGGTCGACGTCGCGGGTCCAGCGGTAGTGGAACATCCATTTGTTGCCCCACTCGTCGCCAAATTCCTCGATCAAGGTGGAAACGAAGCGTGCGACGGTGTCATCGGGATGGATCGACGGCTCCGGATAAAGCTTCTCCATGGCATCGATGATCGGCGTGGAATCTTGAATGCCAGTGTCGTCCGGCGTGACCACCAGGGGAATGATCGGCATCCTGGCGTATGTCTCGTATTCGGCCTGGCTCGCGGCGTTCCGCAAAATCCATTGATGCGGAATGGCTTTGTAGCGAAAATAACAGCGTATCTTGACCGAGTAGGGCGACATCTCGGCGCCGATGATGCGATAGCCGTCCGCCATAGTGAGCCTCCTGCTATGTCCTTGACGGCTTTTTCGCCTGCTTTATCCAGGGATGATCTATATCATCTAAAACACTGGGTGGAACGAACAAGAGTTGCCAATGCATCAGCTCAACAAACATAACGATGTGACAGCGCCGGCCGATCGACCGGGATTGCTTGCGCCGGATACGTCCGGCATGAATTTCTACCGCGCCGATCCGGCGCTGACGGATCTGCTCCGTATTCATCTGCCGAACGTGCTGTTCCGCCATATCGAGCCGCATCTCGATCGTCTGGGCGCGCTTGCCGGCGGTCATCTCGACGAATGCGCGCGGCTGGCTGACCGCCACACGCCGGTGCTGCACCAGCGCGACCGTTTTGGGCGCGACGCGCAGTCGATCGAGTACCATCCGGCCTATCGCGAATTGGAGCGCGCCGCGTTCGGCGAATTCGGCATTCACGCCATGTCGCTTCGCAAGGGCATCCTGGGCTGGCCGGAAAAATATCCAGTGGTGGCCAAGCACGCCTTTACGTTTTTGTTCAACCAGGCCGAGTTCGGGCTGGGTTGCCCGATCAACGTCACCGACGGCTGCGCCAAGCTGTTGGCGAATTTCGGCAGCGAGGCCTTGAAGGCCAGATATCTGGATGGCCTGACGCAGACCGACATGAACAAGCTGACCCAGGGCGGCCAGTTCATGACCGAGAAGGAAGGCGGTTCCGACGTCGGCAAGCTCACCACCACGGCCGTGCAGGAAGGCGATCACTGGCGGCTGTCGGGCGAGAAGTGGTTTTGCTCCAATGCGGACGCCGAAGTCGTGATGCTGCTGGCGCGGCCAGAAGGCGCCGTCGGCGGTACGCGCGGCGTCGGACTGTTTTTGATGCCGCGGCGATTAGAGGATGGTTCGCAAAATCATTACCGGATTGTTCGTCTGAAGGACAAGCTCGGCACCCGCTCGATGGCCTCGGGCGAGATCAAGCTGGAAGGCGCGATTGCCTACGCGGTCGGGCGGCTCGATCGCGGCTTCGTTCAGATGGCCGAGATGGTCAATTCGTCGCGGCTCTCCAACGGCGTCAAATCGACTGCGCTGATGCGGCGCGACCATCACGACGCCATGACGGTGGCGCAAAACCGCGTCGTGTTCGGAAGCCGCATCATCGACCTGCCGCTGGCGCGTCGGCAGTTGATGAAGATCATGCTCGCCACCGAGCAGGCGCTGTCGATGAGTTTCTTGACCGCCGATGCGCTGGATCGCGCCGAAGCGGGCAGCCAGGATGCCGCGGCACTGCTGCGTATTCTGACGCCGACCCTGAAATTCCGCGCCACCCGCGATGCGCGCAAGGTCTGCGGCGATGCGCTGGAGATGCGCGGCGGCATCGGCTACATTGAGGAATTCGCCACCGCGCGGCTGCTGCGCGATGCGCATCTCGGTTCGATCTGGGAAGGCACCGGCAACATCGTCGCGCTCGATGCGCTCAAGCGCGCGGTCGGCCGCCATGGCGCCGATGCAGCGCTGGCCGCCGACCTGCATGCTCGTCTCGACGACAGCGCCAATGTGCCGCAGGCCTGGCGCAGCCGATTGCGCGATCTCACCGATCGCGCCATCGGTTTTGCGCGCGAGGTGGCTGATCGTACCGACAATGAGGCCGACGCGCGGCGCGCCACCAGCCTGCTTTATCATGTCGCCAGTGCCGTGGCGCTGGCCTGGGAGGGTGGGCGCATCCACGAGACGCGCGGCGATGCCCGCCGGCTGTTGCTGTCGCGCATGGTGATCGATCACCGGGTGTCGGCGAGCGATCCATTCCGGTTGGCGGAAAATACCGTGCAGCGCGCGATTACCGGCCATCTGCTTGGCGAGCGCGCGGTGGGCATGGCCGAGGTTGGCGAACTGCTCATCGCGGCGTAGGCTGCTGCCACGAGCGCGATTTTACCTCTCCCATCGGGAGAGGTCGGATTGCGGAGCAATCCGGGTGAGGGGTTACGCTCCATCGATAGACCTGATCCCCTTACCCGGATCGCATCGTTGATGCGCTCCGACCTCTCCCCTTGGGAGAGGTGAAAAGCTTCCGTGCTGCAACAATAAACAAAAGAGGAAACACCGATGAAGGCCGCCGTCCTGCATGAAGTCAACAAGCCGC
>WNFK01017435.1_pt3 | contig 10947 bp, 8 predicted proteins | sample 5400281 | NCBI WGS metagenome assembly WNFK01 (sample SAMN13153350, study PRJNA577476) | soil metagenome | isolation source: 20 cm soil on Douglas fir-dominated hillslope | place: USA:California | collected 2013-09-17
GCGCCCGCTTGGCGTACATCACACGCGCGCACGCCGCGGCGGTCGAACGCCTCGACCTCGTCACCGGACGGCTCGCTGGGACGATCCCGGTGGGGTGCATACCGAGCGCTATCACGTTCGACGGGACAGGCACCCGCGCGTACGTCAGCGTGCAGTACTGTGACGCCATCGCCGTCATCGACGCGCTGACTCACGCGCCGGTCGAATTCCTCTCGGTACCGGGCAACCCATTCCCCGTCCTCCTGTCGCGCAACGGCCGGACGTTGTACTTCACCACCAACGAAGACCGGCTCTACGGCTTGTGCCTGTCCACCCAACGCATCATCGCCGCCCTCCCGTTGCCCGCGACCTCTCATTTCATGGCGCTGGACCCGACCGGTACGCGGCTCTACGTCTCCACCCGAGCCGGTGGCACCGTGTTGGAGGTGGACACGACGCGCCACCGCGTGATGCGGACCTTCCGGCTCGGCGGCCAACCGCAGGAGCTCGCGGTGTCCCGCGATGGCATGATGCTGTATGTCGCGAACGAGCAGCACGGACTCGATGTCGTCTGCCTGCTGACCGGCCAGCGCTTTGGCCCCCTGAACCTCGGCGCCCCAGCGGTCGGGCTGGTCTTGAGCCCCGATGAACGCGAGGTGTACGTCGCGCTCGTCTCGAGCGGGGCGGTGGTGGTCCTCGATCGCACGACGCTGAAGGTCCGGGCCACCCTGCCCACCGGAGGACGGCCACGCGGGATGGCATTCGACCGGTCCGGCCGGGCCCTGGTCATCGCCAATGAAGCCGGATGGGTGGACGTGCTGCCCGCGGGGCTGGCCTCGGCCGCCTCGGCAGTCCGGGCCAGCCGGTGGGGCTCCGTCCACGAGCAGGCAGCACTGTAGGGGAGGGTCGGGCAGGCCATATGACGTTTGGTGCGGTTTGGCTTGCTCACGCACCTGCGCGCCGCTCAGTTTGTGCAGTTCCATACCCGACCCAGACTCGGAGAGCCCCGTGAGCCACGTCCGCTCGTACGCTGCGATCGCCCTCATCGCCTTCGGCGTGAGCTGCGGTGATTCGACCAAACCGCCAACCGTCGCGACGATCGTGATCGTCCCCGATACGGTGCGCGTGGGCCGAGGGGACAGTGTTCAGCTCAGCGTGAGCGCCGTCGATGACCAGGGGAGGGTGGTCCCGGGCGTCACGCCAACGTTCGCATCGAGCGACACGGCGATCGTCCGCGTGAGTGCGGCCGGCCGGGTACGCTCGGTCGGACCAGTGGGCGCAGTGCTCGTTACGGTCACCGCTCAGGCAGTCTTGCGACCCATCCCGGCGTTCGTCCTGGCGCTGCCCCGCGCCGTACAGCTCGTCCCGTCCGACACCAGCATCCCCCAGCAAGGCGGATTCACGCTGCGCGGGTCGGTGGTGGACGGGTTGAACGACCCCATCCCGAATCAAACGATCACGTACCAATCTCTGTCCCCGAGCATCCTGACTGTGTCCCCCAATGGGTTCGTGTACGCGGGCGGGGCGGCGGGCACGGCAACCGTCATCGCACAGAACGGCCTGTTCGCCGACACCTCTACGATCACGGTAATCGCGGTGGCGAACAGTATTACGATCACGCCACCTCAGGCATTTCTCCGGCAGGGAGACAGCGTGCAGTTCAGCGCGGCGGTGCGCGACCGTCACGGCGATGCCATGCCCGCGGCGCCGGTAACATGGAGCTCGACGGATACCACGGTTGTACGCATGTCCGGTACCGGGCGGGCATTTAGTGTCGGCCCCATGGGTAGCGCGAGTATCGGCGCATACAGCGCGCCCGCCGCGACGTCTATGCAGGTCACCGTGCACGACAGCGCCATCAGCGCACGTGTGTCGGTCGGGGGAGGCGCGCTCGGCATCGTCGTCTCGGGCGACATCGCGTACGTCGCCCTTGGGGGTTCCGACAGGGTCGCGCGTCTCGACCTGGTGACGTCGACGGTCACGAACTCCGTGACGGTGGGGTCGTGGCCGACCTACTTGACATTCAACGCCGCCGGAACGATCGCCTACGTCGCGAATCAGTTCAGCGGAAAAGTTGGCGTCATCAACGTGGCCACGAGCACGCAAACGCGCATGATCTCAGTGACGGGGGACCCAGTGCCGGTCGCCGTCTCCGCCGACGGCGCGACACTGCTCGTTACCACGAACGTCAACCGGCTCTACAAGATCGCGGTCGGGAACGACTCGGTGGTCGATTCGATCGCGCTGCCGGCGACGTCGCACCACCTGCTCATGCACCCAAACGACACGTTACTCTACGTCGCCACCCGCGGCGCGGGCTCTGTGCTGGAAGTGAATTGGCGCACCATGACCGTCGCTCGTACCTTCACGCTCGGCGGCACGACGCAGGGGATGGCAATCTCCCTCGATCAGCAGGAGCTGTACGTCGCGGATGAAGGGCTGAACGCCCTGCGCGTCGTGAACCTCGCTAGCGGCACGACCGACACATCGGTCGCACTGGCCGGGGGAGGTGAAGGACTCGCGCTCAGCACCGACGGCACGAAGCTCTACGTCGGCCTCGTGTTCGCCGGGAAGGTGCAAGTGATCGATCGGGTCGCGCGCACGGTTCTCAAGACCATACTAACCGGCGGAACTCCCCGAGAAATCGCCGCCGATGCCGCCCGGTCACGCATGCTCGTCGCAAACGAGAACGGGTGGGTGGATATCGTCCCCTGACCATATGACGTTTTGTGCGCTTTCTGTTGCGTGAGGTGAGGAGGGGGGGTGTATCCTGCACGCACACCCCGCGCGCTACGGAGACCACTATGCGCATGCTTCGAAAGGTTCTGCTCGCACTCGCAGTCGGCGGCCCGCTGCTCGCGCTGGGCTGCGCTAACCCCACTGAGAGTCCTATTCTGCTCGACCAATCCGTAACGCTCCCGGACGGGTTCATTGCCCGGGTGGCGCTGTCGGAGGCCTTGGGCGTGGACGTGTCGGGCGACATCGCCTATGTGAGCGAGCCATTCGCCAACACCGTGGCTCGCATCGATCTCACCACAAACGCCGTCGCCGGACGAGTCGCCGTGGGGTCGCTGCCATGCTTCGTCGTCGTCAATGCCAGCGGCACGACGGCCTACGTTGCGAATCAGTTCAGTGACGACATCAGCGTCATCGACATCGCGACGGGCACGCAGACGGCTACGATCCCCGTAACGGGGGACCCACTACCCATCGCGATCTCCCCCGACGGCAGCACGCTGTTCACCACCACGAACGCGAACAAACTCTTCAAGATCAACCTCGAGACGGGGACGGTCGTCGGCTCGATCGATTTGCCGGCGACGTCCCACCATTTGCTGGTGCACCCCAATGGCACGCTGCTGTACGTCGCCACCAGGGACGCGGGCAGCGTGCTCGAGGTCAATTGGCAGACGATGACGGTCGTGCGGACCTTCACCCTGGGCGGCCGGACGCAGGGCATGGTCCTGTCCCCGAACCGGCACCAGCTGTATGTCGCCAACGAACTCGCCAACGTGCTGCACGTGATCAATCTCAACACGGGCGACACCGCCGCCACCGTGCCCCTCCAGAACGGCGGGGAGGGCCTGGCACTGAGCGATGACGGCGAACGCCTCTACGTCGGACTGGTGTTCGTCGGGAAGGTGCAGGTGCTCAACCGCGAGACGTTCGCGACGCTGAGCGTGCTCGAGACGGGTGGTATGCCGCGCGAGATCGCCACGGACGCTGCTCGCGGCCACGTGCTCGTCGCGAACGACCACCACCGCCACCGCCCCCCCCGCCGCCCCCTCCGCCACCGGCGGACAGCAGCATCCTCATGCGCCTGGCGCTCGCCGGGGGACCGCTCGGCGTGGCCGTCTCGTCGCAACACGTTACCTACGTCAGCCAGGTCTTCAACAACACGGTGGCCCGCCTGGATCTGGCGACGAACACGTTTACCCAGACGATCGGCGTCGGGTCGATACCGTGCTACCTCGTGTTCAACGCCGCCGGCACACAGGCATACGTCGCGAATCAGTTCAGCGACAACGTCGGTATCATCGACGTCGCGACGGGGACGCAGACCGATGTGATTCCCGTAACTGGGGATCCGCTTCCCGTGGCGATTTCTGGTGACGGCCACACCCTGTTCGTCACGACCAACGTCAACAAGCTCTTCAAGATCGATCTTGCCACGAAGGCGGTGCTCGGCTCGATCGATCTCCCGGCGACTTCGCACCACCTGTTGATGCATCCCAATGACTCCCTGCTGTACGTGGCCACCCGCGATTCGGGCAGCGTGCTCGAAGTGAAGTGGCGGTCGATGACGGTCGTCCGGACGTTCACGCTCGGCGGGCGCACCCAGGGCATGGCGATCTCTCCTGATCGTCAGGAGCTCTACGTCGCCGACGAGCTTGGCAATGTGCTGCAAGTCGTGAATCTCTCCACGGGGGCCACGGCGGCCACGGTGCCGCTGGTGGGCGGCGGTGAAGGCCTCGCCTTGAGCGCCAATGGTGAGAAGATCTACGTCGGGTTGGTGTTCGCGGGCCGGGTGCAGGTGCTCAATCGCCAGACGCGGGCGACCCTGGCGGTCATCAATACGGGAGGGACGCCCCGCGAGATCGCCGCCGATCCCGCCAACCAGAACATGCTCGTGGCCAACGACGCCGGGTGGGTGGACATCGTCCGCTAACGGAGGCTCGAGTACACCGCCTCCCACCGGGCGGTGATCGCCTCCCAGCTGAACTGCTCGTGCAGTCGCCGACGGCCCGCCTCGCCCAGCTTCCGGGCGAGGCCGGGCTCGTCGAGCACGCGGCGTAGCGCGGCGGCCAGGGCCGCAGCGTCGCCCGGCGGCACGAGGAGTCCCGTGACGCCGTCCTCCACGACGTCCGGAATTCCCCCGATCCGGCTGGCGACCACGGGCGTGCCGTAGTTCATCGCCTCGAGGGCCACCACGCCGAGACCCTCCGTGTCGCCGCGGGCATCGAATACCGACGGGAGTACGAATGCGTTGGCACCGGCATACGCGGCCTGCAGCTCGGTCGCGGAGATCTTGCCGCGAAACTCGACGCGGTCGGCGACTCCCCCCCCCAAGCGTCGCGCCGCGTCTTCGAGTTTCGGCCGCTCGGGGCCGTCTCCCACGATCACCAACCGGATCGACGCGTCCCGTAAGCGACCGATCGCCTCGATCAGGTAGAGCACGCCCTTGCGCTCGACCAACCGCCCGACAAACAACACCGTAGGCGGACCGCCGGTGGATTTCGGCAGGGACGGCGGCTCCGGCAGGGCAGTGGTGTAGGGGATGACCTCGATGGGGACGTCGGCCAACTCTCGCAGCTCACGGGCGGTGTAGCTCGAAATGGCCACGACCCGGTCGGACCGCCGCGCCGCCCAGCGCACCAGCCACTTGAGGGCCCGGAGCGATCCCTTGACCCATCGCAGCTCGACACCGTAGAACGTGCTCACGAGCGGTGCGCGATGCGCCCGCTGCGCCGCCCAGCCGATCAGGGCCAGGGGCATGGGCCAGTGCACGTGGATGACGTCGTAGCGCTGGCGCCGGCAGTGACGCCAGATCGCCAGCATCCCCGCGGCCACGAAGAACAGGGGCAGGACGCGGTACAGCAGCGACCGCCGCATGCGATCGGGTGCCGTTTCTTCGTGCGTCAAGTTCTCCCAGCGGCGGAAGAAATAGCGAAACCGATGCACGGGAATCCCGTCGAGCACCTGGTCGCCGGCCCCCTTGTACGCCGATGTGAAGACCTCCACCTCGTGCCCCTTGGCGCGCAGCCGCTGCAGCAGTTGCACCAGCCACGGGGTGATGACGTCGTCGGAAGCGCGGGGGAACGCCGTCACAATGTGAAGGATGCGCATGGGGGTGATACTATATATCTTTCTCGGCTCGACCACTCAACTACCTGGCTCACAAGGACTTCGACAGATGGCTGAACGGATTGCCACGGCGTCGCCCGAGCTCACCAAGTTCTACAGCGAGCGCCACGACTGGCGCAATTCCGGCGAAGAGCGCATGCGGTTTCGCAAGCACATGCAGCTGGCGCAAGTCCGCCCCGGCAGCGCGGTTCTCGACATCGGCTCCCGCAACGGCGATCTCCGCAAGTATCTGCCGCAGGGCGTGAAGTATCAGGGGCTCGACATCGCCCCCGAGTTCGCCGCCCCCGACATCTTGATCCACGATATCACGTCAGGACTGCCGTTTCCTGACGCCTCCTTCGATTACGTCTTTATGGTCGAGGTCCTGGAACACACGCCGACCGCCTACAACACGGCGGGCGAGATCCATCGCGTGCTGAAGCCCGGGGGCGTGTGGATGGTCTCCGTGCCCAATCCCTACCACGTGAAAGAGATCATCTGGAATCTCTTCCGCGTGGCGGACCGGCAGGGGCATATCTACAGCTGGACGCGTCAGACGATCAGCCGCCTGGGCGAAATGAACGGATTCCGCCTGGTGGACTGGGGCGGCACCTACTTCTATCCGCCGATCCCTGCGCCGTTCTGGATGCTGGCGCGCTCGGTCGCCTACAAATTCGTCAAGGACTGAGCTGACAACCGCACGGCGGTGGCTCTGGGTCATCCAGGCGGCCGTCGCCCTGGTAGTGATCGTGCTCGTCGCCCGGACAGTGGGAAGAAACTGGGCGGAGTTCCGATCGCTGGAGATTCATCTCCACCCGCGGGCCGGCGTGCTCGGTCTCGCCACGCTCACCGTCTTCTTCACCTACGTCTGGTACATCGAAGCGTGGCGCCGCCTGCTGGCCGGGTGGGCGCAACGCATCGGCTTCGGCGATGCCGCTCGGGCCTGGTGCCTGGCGAACCTCGGCCGCTACGTGCCGGGCAAGATCTGGAGCGTGACCGGCCTGGTCGTGCTGGCGCAACGCGCCGGCGTACGGGGCAGTGCCGCCGCGGCCTCGGCCGTGGCGTTCCAAGCGTTGGTGCTCGGCACGGGCGTGGCAGTCGTCGCCGGAGCCACTCCCCAGGCGACCTCGGGGCTGCGCCTCGCGGCCGGGCTGCTCGTGGCGCTCGCATCGCTCGGCGTGCTGGTCTGGGGACCGACGGCGCGGTGGGTGGGGCGCCTGATGAACGCCCAAGCGCCGCTCGAGGCGCTGCCGTTGTCCGCCGTCGGGCTGAGCGGCGCCCTGATGTTCCTCGGCTGGCTGACGTACGGGTTCGCGTTCTGGCTCTTCATCCGCGGCCTCCTTCCCGAGACGCCGCTCTCCATCGCCACCGCAGCCGGCGCCTTTACACTCAGCTACATTCTGGGCACTTTGGCGCTCTTTGCTCCCGGTGGCATCGGCGTGCGGGAGCTCGTCTTGGTCAGCCTGCTGACGCCGGCGCTGGGCAGCGGAGGCGCGTTGGCCGCCAGCATCGGCTCGCGCGTGCTGCTCACCGTGACGGAAGCCGGCGCGGCCCTTATCAGCCTCGCCCTGGTACGGCGCTCCACAGCGGAGGGATCCCCTGAGTCGCCCTAGCGACATTCCCCAGACGACGCCGTACACCCCAGGGCGACCCACGCTCCTCGCCACGGTGCTGTTCACGGTGTGGATTTCGCTCCTGTGCCTGCCGATGCTGCAAGGGAAGTGGCTTGCGGGGCCCCTCAGCGATCAGGTCACAGCCGGCTTGCCGTTCCGCGGTTGGGGCGCCGAGTGGTGGCGGCGGTTGGGACACGTGCCGCTCTGGAATCCGGAGATCTTCGGGGGGATGCCGTACGTCGGCGCCCTCGGCACGGGCGATGTCTTGTATCCGACGGCCTTTCTTCGCCTCCTCATGCCGACTGCCACCGTCATCAACATCGGCTTCTTCGTTCATTACGTCCTGGCGGGCCTCTTCATGTACTTGCTGCTGCGCCGCCTCCAGGTTTCCTGGAGTGGCGCGGTGGTCGCTGGCCTGGCGTACCAGCTGTCAGGACTCGTTGCTTCCTACGCCCAGCCTGGACACGACGGGAAGCTCGTCGTCACGGCGCTGCTGCCGCTGGTCCTGCTCGGTCTCGTCGCAGGGATGCGAGATCGCCGCTGGTGGGGCTACGGTGTGACGGCACTGGGCGTCGGCCTCAGCATCCTCACGCAGCATGTGCAGATGACGTATTACATGCTGGTCGCCGCCGGTCTCTTCGCCCTGTACCTCTGTTTTGGAACCGGCATCACGACAACCCGCGATCGCCTCCGAGTGCTGGGCATCGCCTCTGCCACCGTTGCCCTAGGCTTCGGCATCGCCGCGATCCAGCTGCTCCCGGCGTTCGCGCACATGCCGCTGTCGCCGCGCGCCGTGACGGTGCAGGGCGGGTTTGAAGGCGCGACGACGTACGGCATCCCCTGGATGCACATCCCCGAGTTCTTCCTCAAGAATTTCGTGGGTTGGGGCGCGCCCGGGACCTATTGGGGCACCAACGGGATCAAGCTGCATTCCGAGTATCTCGGGCTCCCGGTCGTCGCCCTGGCGCTGCTCGGAGCCGGGGCAGGGAAGGACCGGCGCCTGCGTGTGTGGCTGGCGGGGATCGGGCTGCTCTTCCTCTTGATCGGCCTCGGCAAGGGCACGCCCTTTTACCACCTGTGGTGGTCGGTGATGCCCTACGTCAGGCAAATGCGGGCACCCGGCATGGCGTACTTCGTCGTCGTCTTCGTGGTGTCCTGTTTCGCGGCGTTCGGCGTGGAGCGGCTCGAGCGCCGCGCCGACGCGTCCACCTGTCAGGCCCACGTTCGCGCCTGGCTGATCGCGTCCGGCATCCTCGCGCTGCTGGCGGTCGCCGGCGTGTTCGGGAACATGGCCGGCGCGCTCGCACAGGGCCAGCCAGTCGCGGCCGGCGACATCATGTTCGGCGCCGTGACGAGCGCGATCGCGCTCGCGGCCGCGGCCGGCCTGGCCTGGGCATGGGGGCAGGGGCGTCTGGCGCCCATGCATTGGACGCTCGCCCTCGCGGTCGTCATCGCTGCGGATCTGTGGATCAACGCGAAGCCGTTCTGGACCTACAGCACGCTCGACCGCGATCTGTACCGTCCCGATGCGATTACTGAACACATCAAGGCGGCGCCTGGGGGAGGACCCGCACCGGCCCGCGCGCTCGATCTCGGCGCGCTCACGGGTCCCCGCACCGTGTACCCGGGCGGGGTGCTCATGGCGGAGGACGTGCCGCAGCTCTTGGGCATGCACGGCTTCGAGATCCGCTACTTCGTCGATGTGGTGGGCGGGCAGAATCAGTGGCGGAACCTGGGGAGCCTGCACCTCTGGGATCTGTTCGCCGTGCGCTGGGCGATGGTGCCGGCCGGCGCGCAGCGGCTCGATTCCATCCCGGGGTTCACGCGAGTCCTGCGAGATGCCGCGACACCCACCGGACCGGCCAACCTGTTCGAGCGCACGGCGCCCGCACCCTACGCTCGCGTCGTTTCCGCCGCGGCCAACCTCGACTCGACGCAGATCGTGCCCACGCTCGTCGATCCCCGCATGGCCTTCGATCGAGTCGTGCTGCTCGACGCGCGCGATTCCTTTCCCGCGACGACGCCTACCGAGCTGCCGGCCGCGAGCCCAGCACGCGCGTCGGTGACCCATTGGGAGCCGGGACGCATGTCCATCGCGCTCGATCCCGCGCCGCCGGTCGCGAGTTACCTCCTCGTAGCCGAGAACTGGTATCCCGACTGGCACGCGACGGTCGACGGCGCAGCCGCGCGGGTGTTGCGAGGCGACTGGACGCTGATCACCGTCCCCGTGCCGGCTGGCGCCAAGGCCATCGACCTGACGTTCGACAGCCGGGCGTTTCGCCGGGGCAAGCTGATCACATGGCTGTCTCTCATCCTGGCGCTCGGCGCAGTGGTGGGACCTGCCGCATGGCGGAGGCGGCGTGCCTGAGCGCGCCCTCGTCGTCATCCCGACCTACAACGAGGCGCCCAACCTCCTCCACATCGTGCCGCAGGTGCTGTCGCAGGATCCGCGTCTCGAAGTGCTGGTGGTGGACGACAACTCCCCCGATGGCACCGGCCAGATGGCCGACGAGTTGTCTGCCAAGACCCCTCGGGTGCACGTGGTCCACCGGGAAGGGAAGCTGGGCCTGGGCACGGCGTACATCCACGGGTTCAAGTGGGCTCTCGAGCGGGGGTACGATTACGTCTTCGAGATGGACGCCGACTTCTCGCACGACCCCGCGCACTTAAAGGAGTTTCTCAAGGCCATCGAGGGTGCGGACATCGTGCTGGGCTCGCGCTATCTCGACGGCAAGGTAACTGTGGTAAATTGGCCGATGGGGCGGTTGATGCTATCCTATTGCGCCAACATCTACGCCCGCTGGATCACCGGGCTCCACATCTGGGACCTGACCGGTGGCTTCAAGTGCTTTCGCAGGCGAGTGCTCGAGACGATCGATCTGTCTCAGGTGCGCTCGAACGGATATGCCTTTCAGATCGAGATGAGCGTGCGCGCATGGCGAAAAGGGTTCAAGTTCCGGGAGATTCCCATCGTGTTCGTCGACCGAACCGAGGGGCAGAGCAAGATGAATCGGGCCATCGTCCGCGAAGCGGTGTGGATGGTGCCGAGGCTGCGGCTGCAGCGGTTGTTCGGCCGCATCTAGTCGGGCTCCCGATCTACAAGATGACGGGGTCGGGGAACGACTTCGTCATGGTGGGCGGGCGGGTCTCGACGCCGGACGACTGGACCGCCGCCGACATCCGGGCTGCCTGCGCCCGAGGGACGGGTGTGGGCGCCGACGGGCTCGTGTTTGTGGTCGCCGGGTCCCACCCCGGGGCCGTCCGAATGATCTACTTCAACTCCGATGGCTCCCGCGCGGCGATGTGCGGCAACGCCGCCCTGTGCAGCACCACGCTCGCGGCCCATCTGAGCCTCGCACCCGCCGACGGGATGGACCTCGAGACCGATGCCGGCACCTACCGCAGCCGAACCGCGGGCTCAGGGCGCAGCGAGCTCCATTTGGCCCCTGTGGAGGCGCCACAGGCGGTCCCAGGCCTCGTCTTGGCCCCTGGGGAGCGGCGCGCGGCGCTC
>WNFK01012105.1_pt1 | contig 10943 bp, 9 predicted proteins | sample 5400281 | NCBI WGS metagenome assembly WNFK01 (sample SAMN13153350, study PRJNA577476) | soil metagenome | isolation source: 20 cm soil on Douglas fir-dominated hillslope | place: USA:California | collected 2013-09-17
CCAGCGCGGCGAACTCGTCTACGTTAAGCAGAGCGGACACATCGGATACAACGTGCTGGGATACGCGCGCCGCGTCGACTACTTCAACACCGTGGACCAGGACTACCACGAAGCGGGTGGAAGCCTTGTCCTGACCTGGATCCAAGCCGATGTGGTGCGCATCTACGCCTCTGCGAATTATCTGAAGCGCACATTCCCGAGTCTGGACGAACGGGACACGGAACGCACCGGCGTCCTGGGCACAACTTACAGATTTACTCGCAGCCTGTCCGCCTCGGTCGAGGGCAGGTTCATGGGGCGCGAAAGCAATATTTCCTCGCAAAGTTTCTTGGACAGACGCGTCATGTTGCTTTTGGGCTATAGTACCGGACCACAGTACAGTGCGACATCCAGACGGTAAACGGACATGTATCTCAAGCATTTCGGTCTGAAGGTACAGCCATTCCAGCTCACGCCGGACCCCGGGTTTCTCTTCATGAGCGAGGCTCACGCCCGCGCCAAGGCTTACATGGACTACAGCGTGTGGAATCGCGAAGGCTTCGTGGTGATCACGGGAGAAATCGGCTGCGGCAAGACCACCCTTATCGAGAAGCTCCTGTCGCAACTCGATGAGAACGTGGTCGTTGCGAAGATATTCCAGACGCAGCTTGACGAAGTCGAGTTTCTGCAAGCGATGCTCGTGGATTTCGGACTCAATCCGTTCGAAGCGAAGAAAGTGGAGCTGCTCGACATGCTCAACACTTTCCTGTTGGAGCAGTTCGTGCAGGGCAAACAGATCGTGCTGATCGTCGATGACGCGCACAATCTCAGCACGAAAGTGCTAGAGGAAATACGCATGCTCGCAGGGCTGGAAACGCGCAAGGAAAAGATTCTGCATGTGATCCTCGTCGGGCAGCCGCAGCTAAACGAGATCCTCGACCATCCGGACATGGAGCAGTTGATTCAGCGAGTGAAGCTGCGCTACAACATCCCCCCCCTGAGCGGGGCGGGGGAACGTGCGCTGTTCCTGCTGGAAGCGTTTCCCGTCATCTATAAGTACACTGGGGGCACCCCGCGCCTGATCAACACCCTGTGCGATGCGGCACTGACCTGCGGTTATGCCGACAGCCTCCCGAGAATCACGGCGCAGGTGGTCGAGGCAGCCGCGAGCGAACTTCAATGGCCGTCCTATTCCGATCGCGTTGACCAGCGTCGCCAGAAAGCGGCCCCTCGTCCCTTTGACAGGAGTCTGCACGATGTGCTGAGCGAACAATCGCGGTCGCTGGCGACGATTGCAGAGCAGATCGACAAGCTCGAGGATCTGCCGCCGAGTCTCGCGTCCATCAGAATGAGCCTGACGGCAATCGAGACGTTTCTTCGGGACCTTGTCCAGCGCCGGGCTGGGGATCCGAATCCGGAATCGGCTCCCGGCCGACGGAAAAGTACCGGGTGAGACGCACAAGCCTGCACCTTGAGCACGGTTCCGGGCCGGCAATTTCGAGTAAAATGCGCAATTGTTCCGGACGGCCTATGCAATGGAGTATGACGCTTGCATTAGGCGTGCTTCAATCGCAAGTCGTGAGGAACAAGTCCGAAGTCCGACATCACCCGGCGGTTTTTCGCATTGAAACAGAACCGAAGGCACGTTACTCACGGAGTAAACGGCATGGAGCATTCACATACCCCACACGGGGTGGATCGCGGTAATTCAGCTCGACGTTATGCAGGCGCCTTGCTGATCCTGGCAGCTGCCAGTTCGTTGATTGCCTGTGGCAACGTCAGCTCAAACAGTCCCACGGGTTCGACGACGTCCGCCAGCGCTGCGTGCTCCCCAGGTTCGACGACCCCCGAAACCGCCACCCTAACGTGGGATGCCGTGACGGATCCGAATCTAAACGGTTACCGAGTCTATTACGGCACGGCTTCAGGGCAATATCTCCAGAGTCTTAACGTGGGAAATGTCACTACTTGTCCGCTGACGGGCTTGAGCAACAGGACCACATACTATATGGTGGTGACCGCCTTAGATATGTTCGGCAGCGAAAGTGGCTACTCGAACGAGGTTTTCAAGCTTGTTCCGTAATCAAATCAGCTAAGAAGTCCTAGATGACGAGTATGAAGATCATATCTTCACTTTGGCGACGCTCCGGCAGCGGAAAGCTGTTGAAGAAACTATCTTGCCTGGTGGCGATGGGTGGGTTTCTATGGCTGATGGGAGTCGGCCACAATGCGGGTGCGACCAATTATTTTAATTGGGGCGCAGAAAGCAACTCTACATCGATCGGCCCTGTTTTGGGATACCGCATGGGGACGACGCAGGACTGTTCGGTTGCGCACACCGGATCCTGCTCAATGAAGTTACGGGTAGTTGGGAACGACAACAACAACCAGGGAATGGGCATCGATCTAAACCAGAACAACTATCCGTTCAGCGTCGTCGGCAATAAATCTCTCTACTATCGCTGGTGGATGAACATCCAGCCGGGGTTTAGCTGGGGGATCGGGGGAACCGGGCATCATCTAACTAAGGCTAGCCGTGTACTAGGAGTGGCAGAGATCCGTGTGTACACGGGCTTCCTGGAGGATAAGCAATTCAGCATCTCTGAATGTGGACTTGACCCGAGCCAACCTGGAGGTATTTGCGATCCCAATGTTGGCGGCGATCACGCGGCGGTCATCAACTATGACATGACCAAGAAGAACGACGGTATTTGGCACGAGTACATAGTGCGAGTCAAGCCAAACTCCACACCAATTTCCTATGACGCCGAGTTTCAGGTATGGGTCGACGGCAGATCGATCGGACAAGTCAACAACTGGCATCTTCATTCTTTCGGCTCCAACGGAATGATCGAGGCGTGGGGCGGATGGATGGTGCAACCCTATTTTCAACTCGGGAGCACCGCAGCCGACGGTGGCACCATCTACCTAGACGATTTCTCGACTGATGATGTGTGGAATTCACTTATTCCGGGGAGTCCCTTCGGCGGTCTGCCCGCCCCGGGCAACCTGCAGGTCCGATGAGTAAGTTCTCCGGTATCTGTGGCAGAGAATTGGCGGATAAAATCACCCCGTTTGTCTGGAAATACTAGTGAGGCATGTAATTTCACTTGTCACGTTTTGTCTATGTGCCTCGCTTGCATTTAATTCGTTTGCCGACGAATGCCCACCCACCTGGAAAACACTGCACCCGGAGTGGATATGGTGCGATGACTTCGAGACGGACAAAACGGCAAGCTACTTCGAAAAGACCGGGCCGTTCAATCGAACTGCTGGAGTGGGTTTCAACAACTCGTATGGAATGCAATCGACATGGACTTCTGGATTAGCGGATGGTGGATCGCTGAAACTGGCGTTCGGGCTGACACCGCCAGGGAGTGGTTTTATCCCTCCCGCAGGGGTAGATGCCACAACCAAGTTTCGTGAAATTTATTACCGGGTGTATCTAAAATCCCAGGCCGGGTGGGTCAATCCTAACACTCCGAACAACTCCAAATTTGTTCGTGCCATGGTTACCTCTGCCAGCGATTGGTCGCAGGCGATGATTGCGCATGTGTGGTCAGATCAGAACGACAATAACTTTTTGATGAGCGATCCCGTCAGCTGCGTTTCCGGCAGTACGGTACAGTGCGTCGGGTACAATGACTTTGTTCATTTTACTTGGCTGGGTGGTACTCGCGGCACGACCGCGATCTTTGCTTCTCCAAATCTTGGAACATGGAAGTGTATAGAGCACCACGTGAAGCTAAACGACGCCGGCCAATCGAACGGAGTTTCGGAATTCTGGATCGATGACCACCTTGAAGCCAGCAGGACCGACCTGAATTTCGTCGGTTCTTACAGCGCGTTCGGAATCAATGGAATATTCTTTGAAAACTACATCAACAACGGGTCTCCACAGGCGCAGTCCCGATATTGGGACAACATTGTCGTATCCACACAGCGTGTTGGATGCAATCCGGGTTCGAACACACTTCCGCCTCCGACAAACCTGAGAGTCAATTAAAGACGGCGCCGGTCGTTTGGGTGTGATCTCTGCCTCTGCTAGTGGTGCAGTTTCTCACGCACCAAGCCCTTCGGCATACCACGTAACCAGGGTAGTCGCCCGGAAACCAGCGAGATCTTGGGCGAACGGCTCTCCGATACCACCCCCGACCCCGCTAGCGCCGGCGAGAAGTCACATAGCGATCCTTACGCCTGTACCTTGATCGACCGCAGGAGCTCGGTGGGCGGCGCATAGCATCGCCCCCTCACCGATCGCTTCCCTTGGCGCGAAATAGAACATTGGGAGAACCGTCCAGCCGCTCAGGGGTATATCCGATTCTTTGCAAGCCATCTTCGATTTCTCTTGAGCCAGTTTCAACAATCAGTATTGGTTTGTCGCGAATCAAGATCTGGTGCATTCCTCTCAGAACGCCTGCCTCATGTCCCTCCGCGTCAATTTTGATCAGTGTAATTTTGTGGGTGAAGTTCAGGCTATTCAAACACAGCGTCAGGACTTGAAGACTGCTGTCCGAGGAGTCCGACAGGTGCGCCTGGTAGAAGTTGCGCAATCCAGTATCGAAAGCAGGAATAGACATTCCTGCAAGGTCGGTGTTGTCTGAAACCGCGGCATTGATGAGCGTGACGTTGGCTTTCGGGAACACCTGAAGATTGCCTGCCAATAATGCAAATGTTTCCGGAACCGGCTCAAACGCAATTACGCGACCCGTCGGCCCCACTAGCTCAGATAAGCGCTTCGTGTAGTGCCCAACATTTGCGCCAACGTCAATCACCCAATCACCGGCAGAGATCAGGGTCGACAAAATGGCATACTCGGGCTCAGGTGTGACAAAGGTACCACGTCGCATTTGACTGCGAAAATGGATCCTTTTCAGTTCGTTCTGCCACAGGGGAGGCAATGTCGCGGCTATTCGTTTCAGTAGTTTCATAGTGATGTTCCCTAATTTCTCTGTGCACCCTCTTCGTTTGAGTGGCTTCGCCGCAGACAAAACCGTTCTTGGTCAGCGATCGTCTCCGTGAATCTCTGCGCCCGCCCAAGAAGGAATCAACTTCGTTATTCCAGTGTGCCCTCTTTTCACCTTATAGTCGGCGTCCATGTGATGATGCGCTGACCGTTCAGGTATCGCCACCATGCAAACAAGATTGATGCATTTACGGCGAGAAAATACGCGGAGACTCTGATAAATGTCATGTCTTGCATCTTCGGTCTCAGCAGGCCTAGAGTAGCAAGACCATAGAGGGAGATCTGAAGGAGCATTAGAACCCTGTACATGAAAGCGTGTTGAATCAGCGCGATGTTGGAAATAAAAACCGCAATCAGGAGGAAAGGCACTGACCAGCGAAGAAGTTTGTGGCAAAACAACTGATACGAAAACAATCCATACTGAAAAACATTCAGAAGGTCCACGTGACCAAAGAAAACTGTGAGCCCTCGCACCACAGTCCGAATCTTGCGGTTCCATTCTCGCTTTTGATCTGCCGTGTCCTGATACAAACCAAACGCAAGGGGATCACTGACACCTCGAAGCCCCATCTTCACGCTGTTCAAGACCGTTCGGAAATCGCTCTGCATCTCGCCCGAAAAATCATCGCAGACTTCTCTTCTAGCAGCAAACAGGGACCCGCTGAGTCCAACCAGTGAGTGGGCCCTGGATTCGAGGGCTCTCAACCACATCTCATACCGGACATATAATCCCTCGCCACTCGGCTTTCCATCTCTTCCGAGCAGCCGGTCCTCACTGCTCACGCACCCCACCGTGGGGTCGGCAAAACTGGAAACCAATTGCCGAAGCCCTCCCGTCTCCATAGCCGTAGCCACATCGCTGAAAACGATGATATCTCCTCTCGCGTGCTTGACGGCCTCCTTCTGGGCGTTCTCCTTCCCTCTTCGCTCGGAAATGTCAATGATCTCGGCCCCTCGCGTACTATAGCGTCGAACAATCTCGCTTGTGCGGTCGGTGGACCCATCTGAAGCCACAAGGATCTGGAGTTTCGCTTTCGGATAATCGAGACTTAGCGTGTTCTCGAGCTTATCCTTGATCCTCTTCTCTTCATTGTGAACCGTCACAATAAAGGTCACCGACGGATAAAATTCGGCTCGCGTAACCTCTTTGCCACGCACCCAACCCACCAGAAGCAGTGTCAACGGATACCCAAAATAGGAGAAAAAAATGAGAAGAACAGAACTGACAAGAAGCATTTCCGCCATTTTTCCCGCACCCTTTTGTAACTTTTTTGGGCTTCTTCAGTGACCGTTCCATGCACTCCTGGGCTAATGCTTTCGCTGTTCACGCGTTGCCGTCGCACGCATGTACACATCCAGATAAGCATTGACCATTCGCTCAACGGAAAACTGCCCGACTATCTTTTCCCGCGCCGCGCGTGCCATATTCCGACGTAGTGGTTCATTCTTGTAGAGAGATAAGCATCTTTCGGCAAAATCCCGTGGATTACGAGCATTCACGAGATACCCATCCACCCCGTCTGTCACGATCTCTTCCAGTCCTCCGACTCTGGGCGCGATTGGGGGAACCCCGTGCGCCATGGCTTCCAGCACGCTCATGGGAATTCCTTCATGCAACGAGGTATTCAAATAGACGGCAAGCCCCTCGTAAAAAGCGCTGACATCGCGAACAAACCCTCGGAGCGTAAAGCGCCGTTCTAGACCGTACTTGCGTATGAGGCATTGAACGTCGCCCAGCATGGGCCCGTCGCCTGCAAGTTCGAAGCGAATCTTATGATCTATCGCGCTCACCTCTTTCGCAACTTCAACCATCAACGGATAGTCTTTCACGGGAACGAAGCGACCTGCGGAACCAATCACAAAGCCTTCTTTCTCTCTGGCCCAATCACGCACGTCTGGAACAGCAATGCCGTTACGGATGGTTTCAATACGCTCTTCCTGAAAGCCATAGTTCCGGATCAACGATTGCTTGATATCCGAGGAGACGGCCACGGTCTTATAGAACCTGGTCGCGAGCAATCTGTAGTTCGCATGCGACTTTAGCCGATGCAACAGACTCGGCCCGCCATTATGGAACTCCGGCATGCCATGCTGTGTACTGACAAGGGACGCTCCTTTTCTTAAAGTCAGGGACACGAGGTATGAAAGAATATTTTCCTTGTAGCGGTGGGAATGAAGAATATGAGGTGCCCAGCTCCTCACCGCTTTGGTCGCCAGCCAGGTAATTTCAAGGAATGATTGCTTGCCCTCATCAAGAACATACGTGGGTATACCTGCATTTTGAAGGTCGTCCGAGAGTTTCCCCTTGTTCAAGAGAATCACAAACAGGTCGATCCCTGGCAGCGTATTGAGGCCACTGAGAAGATGAGAGGCCATCACTTCAGCTCCAGCCCAATAGTCGCCTGAAATTAGATGGCAAATCTTGAGCGTCATCGGATTTTCGGTTCCTCGATACGGCCTAACCCTCTGCCCGGACAGTGCGGCCCTTTGGCAGCGTTTCCGCAGACGCGGCCACCGGGTCTTGCGGTGAGGGACGAGCGGCGCAGCGGATAACGAGTGGTAGTTCCCTGCAAAGGTCACAATAAGTTGACTATTCGCGATCCGAACATCGCTTCCGTAGAGGCCATATCTTGATGAATACCGATCCTGTTGAGCGTATAAGGGTTCGCCCCCTGATGATGCCATCCATGTTGGGTGGTCACCGCCAGATGGTAGCCCGCTTCTCTAACCATTTCGCTCAGTCTCTCGGAAAACTTTCCGTCCGGGTAACAGAAAGAAATGAAGTTGGTGTCTACAACCTTGTGACCAATCAAAGCGTCCATCGATTTTCTCAGTTCATGCCGAGCCTGTTCCTCTGTCAGAGTGGTCAGGAGCGGATGCCCGGCGGTGTGTGACCCAAAGCACACGATGCGAGAACGAGACATTTCCTGTACCTCTTCCCAAGACAGAAACGCACGACTTGCCGGGGTAAAATCCTCCCCCAAGGTAGCAGATAATGCCGATAGAATACCCTCGATCTTCTCGATCCTATACGGCTTCAGGAGAGCAATTGCCCTTTCCAACCTGGTTTCCCGCGTTCCCGGCATGCAGACCAGTTCTCTCAGCACAGAATCGCTGAAAAACGAACCGCGTTTCTCAAGATCCGGGGATTGGGCCACGCGGTCCAGTAGAAATCCTACGCGATCTGTCCAAAACCACCGGTCTGTCCCGATAAAATCTGTTGGCAGAAAAACGGTCGCTGGAGCCTCATGCTTTCTGAGGATCGGATACGCATAATCATAGAAGTCGCGCCAGCCATCGTCAAAAGTAAGGACACACAAGGGCCTTTTCCTCAGATCGTGTGCGTAGCCGTAGCGATCGGATGTCACATCGGAGAGAGGAATAATTTCGAAATGATTTCGCAAGTACTTAACATGTAGGTCCAGGGTATCGGGCTCAACAACCATTCCCGCCTGAACGCCGCTGCTCATCTCTTTCGTTGGGATAATGCGGTGGTACATCAGGATCGCAACATCCTTACTCGAATGCTGGCGTAGCTTCCACGAATTGACTCCGGTCAAATGCAGCAAGGAAGCGAGCGTCGATTTGGCCTTGATGGATGCTTTCAAGTCGCGGAGACGTCCTCAGATATGCTCAATTCCTTGACGGGTTTCGCGCTACATTGCGTTGCGATCAGGCTTTTCCGAATTCTACCCGACATCTTGTGCCGTAGGGCTTGAAGAATCAGCATGGTCGATGACCTTCCTCGTTGCCACAATCATGGCCGTGAGATACCAGTAGTGCGGGTAGTACAGAGCCGATAGAAATGTGCCTGACGCCAAATAGCCTAGAACGCTCGTGATAAATGCCAGCGACAGGAAGTAAGCATATCGCTGATTCTCCTTCCCATCCGTCGGCAGGTTCTTCAGATACCGAATGTCTCGAATATTCGCAAATAAAAGCGAGAAAAAAATCAAAGTACCGGGGATGCCCAACTCAGACAGGAGCGTAATCCATATCGAGTGTGCGACCTTTCCCCACATATTCTCCGGCTCGATATTCAGTTCGGCGAAATAGTCGGTCCGATAATCGCCGAGCAATACGCCAAAATTCTGGGGGCCTACGCCAAGGGGGTGATCTTTAAACATTTCCCACCCCGATTTCCAATACTCCACTCTACTTTCTTTGTTGAAATCCTTAACGTCATCCCGCCCTATTGTGGTTATTTCCTCCCAGTACGTTGAACCCGCAACCAGCGTCCCGGGATGGGTGATCGGCAAGTTCAAGATGACTAGTGCCATGCCGCCTGCTACCCCCAGCAAGAGGACTTTCCTGGAACTTGTCAACCATACTACGAACGCCACTACGAGAAGGCCGATGAACCCCCCGCGAGAAAAGGAAGCGATGACGCTTGCAATACACACCAGAGACGCTATAAGGTAGAACAGCTTTGTCTTCCTATTCCTCTCGTAGAAAAAGAGAAAAACGCCGAAAGGTAGCATCATGTTCATGAGAAGAGCAAAGTCGTTCTCGTCTTGGAGAAAGCTGGAGCCCGCATTGCCGCCACCAAGGATGCCGTTCACAGCAATGTAGACCATGAGGCCGATCCAGCAGTTCATAAGAATCCGCAGTCTGTCGAAAGTGTCAACGAAGACTATGATCGAGACGAATAGTATGAAGTATAGGAAGAAGCCTTGAGTTGCAATATAAGCTCTGCCGATGTTTGCGGCGAAAGGGACGTGGAGAGCGAGCAGAAAAAGCATCATGAGCATGCGGGACGTTTGGGAACTCGCCACCATGCGAAGACGCCGCCAATTGAAGAATAGCAGGACGACCAAGATTGAAATGAGGATCAAGCCCAGGCGAATCGTGCTGAGCTCGGCGACCTTATCCTGCGGGCGGCCGAACTCGAAGATGAGATAGAGCAACGTGAATACAAATCCAGGGCGCGCCGAGAGTGAATTGCTCATGTGACGCGTCCGTTCAACCGCAAGCGAGTTCATGCGCGGCGAGCTCCCGGGTTCTGTCGACATCTGTCATTCGTTTCTCTCTGGACGGTACGAAAAAAATACAAAGCACCCGAAAGTGATACGCGCCCTACCGTCTCGGATACGAGACGCTTCCCTATCGCGGCTAACTGGACCGTCTGTAGTCGAAGTCCTTAATGTTTCTCTTCGATGACGCCTGCATTCAAGACCTCTGGTTCGCATTCCATGAAACCATGCTGTCGCCGTTTACAACTTCCTCGGTCGCGATGGGCGCGGGACTCAATCTCGGGAGGACGCCTAACGAAACTCGAGGTCAGCGGGGGCTTTTCCGTTCAAACCAGTTGCGCGCGCAGGAAGACGAAATAGTAGCTCACCAGCAACCAGCCGGCAGCCAAAATGAACCCCAACGCCAATGTCCAGGCAGGGCGATATCGCCCCACGACGCGCAGTATGATCGCGTTGAGCACCAAGGCGACCAGCAGTACCACGGTCACCTTTATCCGGTACGTCGCCGACGTGTCCGGTGTTCTGTATTTCTCCGAGGCCGAGGCGAGGGCAGTGCTGAGGTCGGTCGTCGCTTGGGAGACGTCGGGACCGGGTTCCAGTTCCAGGGACCAGTTGCGACCAGAGGACGCATTCATATGGATCCGCCCTTGGCGGCGCTGGAGCTTGAGTTGGCCGACCCCGGTCGGCAGAATCACTTCCCAGTCCTCGGCTCCGGTCCACCGCTGCATGCGCGGCGCCCCTGCCAGCCCCGGTCCGGACCTGGATTCATCAGCCAGGGACCAGGCAGCAAATGTCCATGAGCCATCGGCCGGTTGCTCGACGACAACCGCCGGAGCCGGTTGGGCCATACCCTGCACGACAGACCAGCCGCCGAACGGCGAGCGACTGCCCTTGATCGTGCTCCGCGCGGTGCCTGGGGCACCATCGAAGAAGGCCCGCAACGATTGCCCGGTTCTGCCGTCAGCCAGCGTATACGCGCCACCCGCCCCGCTCTCCGTCAACCGGACGGAGGGTGAGGTCGTCCA